>Ga0326727_10013940_pt1 | contig 17679 bp, 11 predicted proteins | sample MB2enrmetagenome_FD_207643 | JGI IMG/M metagenome (GOLD analysis project Ga0326727, IMG submission 207643) | Lab enriched peat soil microbial communities from McLean, Ithaca, NY, United States - MB29MY | ecosystem: Environmental > Terrestrial > Soil > Wetlands > Peat | place: USA: New York...
CGGCCACCCGTTCGCCCGCCCAATCCTTCATGTCGGTCTTGGTGCCGAACATGATGGCCCCCGTCGGGCAGGCCTTCACGCAAGCCGGTTCCAGCCCCACCGAGACGCGGTCCGAGCAAAGGGTGCATTTGTAGGCCTTGTGATCGGCCGGACTGATGCGCGGGATATTGAAGGGACATCCCTTGACGCAGTAGCCGCAACCGATGCAGGCATCGCTGATGAAGTCGACGATGCCGTTGGCGTATTGGACGATGGCCCCCGGCGAGGGGCAGGCCTTCAGACAACCGGGGTCGGCGCAATGCATGCAGCCGTCCTTGCGGATCAGCCACTCCAGGTTGCCCTTGTCGTTTTCCCACTCGGTGAACCGCATCAGGGTCCAGGTGGCCGGTGTCAGATCGTGCGGATTCTGATAGGCCCCCTGGAACTCTTCCATCTCCGGCCGCAAATTGTTCCATTCCATGCAGGCCGACTGGCAGGCCTTGCAGCCGATGCAGCGGCTGACGTCGATCAGCTTGGCGACGTCCGCTTCATGGGCCCGCACCGCCGGCGGCGTCATGGTCGACGCCGAACGCCGCAGATAGTCCTGTGACTGCAGATCGGCCATCATGCCCCTCCCGACGCGCGGGCAATGCGCGGACCTTGGGCCAGATCGGCGACCGGCGGTTGCTCGGCCCGCTCGATATTCACCAGGAACGCCTTGAACTCCGGCGTGTTGGTGTTGGCGTCGCCGACGAAGGGGGTCAGGGTATTGGCACCGTATCCCTTGCGCGCCATCCCGGTAAATCCCCAGTGGATCGGACAGCCGACCACATGCACGGGCTTGCCATCGATCATCAGCGGCTTGATGCGCTTGGTCACATAGGCCTTGCAGATCACCGATCCGCGTTTGGAGGACACTGTCACCCAGCCCCCTTGTTCGATGGCCTTTTCCCTGGCCAGAGCTTCCGAGATCTCGACGAACTCCTGCGGCTGCAGGATGGCATTGATCTCGGCATGCTTGGTCCAATAGTGGAAATGTTCGGTCAGGCGATAGGTGGTGCCGACGTAGGGAAAGGCATCCGAGGTCCCGAAGGCCTGCCGGTCGGCGGCGAAGACGCGCGCCGCCGGATTGGATTTGACCTGGGGATGCAACAGATTGTCCGCCGGCGACTCCAAAGGTTCGTAATGCTCGGGAAACGGCCCTTCGGCCATGCCTTGGCGGGCAAACAACCGCCCCATCCCTTCCTGGTTCATGATGAAGGGCCCGATGGCGTCTTCGGGCTTGACCGTCGGACCATAGTCGGGAACATCGACGCCGACCCACCGGCTGCCGTTCCACTCGATCAGGGGTTTGGATGGGTTCCAGGCCTTGCCGGCAAGATCGGCACCGGCACGATTGTAAAGAATGCGCCGGTTGGCCGGCCAGGCCCAGGCCCAGTTGGGGGCGATACCGGCGTCCCGCGGATCGGATGCATCGCGGCGCGCCATCTGGTTGCCCTTGTCGGTGTAACTGCCGGCGAAAATCCAGCATCCCGACAGGGTGGTCCCGTCATCGCGCAACTGGGCGAAGCCATCCAACTGCTGGCCGGCCCGCAACAACAGGGCACCGCCGGCATCCTTGACATCCACCAGAGCGCGGCCGTTCATTTCCTTGGCCAGCTCGACCGGATCGGGATCTCCGGGATCGGTATAGTCCCAGGTCAGGTTCAGCAATGCATCCGGGAGGGCGCCCCCTTCCGCGCCGTAAAGAGCTTTCAGCCGGTGATAGAGATTGGCCACGATCCAGAGATCGGTCTTGGCCTCGCCCGGCGGATCGGCGGCCTTCCAATGCCACTGCAGCCACCGTGCCGAGTTGACCAGGGACCCGTTTTCCTCGGCAAAGCAGGTGGTGGGCAGTTGGAACACCTCGGTCTGGATGGCGGCCGGGTCGGACGGGTTCTGCGGCCCGAAATCCTGCCAGAAATTGGCGGTTTCGGTGTCCAGCGGATCGATCACCACCAGATACTTCAGTTTGGCCAAGCCGCGGCGGATCTTGCCGCGGTCGGGGAAGGCCTGCAGGGGATTGAAACCCTGGCAAATATAGCCGTTCAACCCGCCATTGTTCATCATCTCGAAGATGCGCAGGACGTCATAGTCCGGCACGTCCAGCTTGGGCAGCCAGTCATAGGCCCAGTTGTTCTCCGCCGTGGCGGCCGGGCCATAGATGGCCTTCTGGAAGCTGACGAAGAATTTCCGATAGTTCTGCCAATAACTGGTCTGGCCCGGCCGCAAGGGCTTGAACTGGCGGCTGGCCATATAGGCGTCGAAGGTGGCTTCCCCATCCTTGGGCAGGCTCATATATCCCGGCATCGCCGACGACAACAAGCCGACGTCGGTCAGCCCCTGGATGTTGGAATGGCCGCGAAGAGCGTTCATGCCGCCGCCGGCAACGCCGATATTGCCCAGCAACAACTGCACCATCGCCATCGAGCGCACATTCTGGGCGCCAACCGAATGCTGGGTCCAGCCCAGGGCGAACAGGCTGGTCAGGGCCTTGTCCGGTTTGGCGGTGGTGGCGATCAGGGCGCAAATCTCAAGGAACTTGTCCACGGGCGTGCCGCAGATGCGCGACACCATCTGCGGCGTGTAGCGCGCCACATGCTGCTTCAGGAGATTGATGACACAGCGCGGATGCTCCCAGCTGTCGTCGATCCTGGCAAAACCTTGCTCGTCCAGTTCGTAGTCCCAGCTGGAGCGGTCATAGGCGCGCTTTTCCTCGCTGTAGCCCGAAAACAGGCCGTCCTCGAAGGCGAAGCCGTCCTTGACGATCAGACTGGCGTTGGTATAGGCCCGCACATAGCCGTGCTGGATGGCGTCTTTCTCCAACAGATAGCGCATGACGCCCGACAGGAAGGCGATATCGGTCCCGGGCCGGATCGGCGCATAGACGTCGGCCACCGAGGCCGTGCGGGTGAAGCGCGGATCGACCACCACCAGCCTGGCCTTGTTCTCGATCTTGGCTTCCATCACCCATTTGAAGCCGCAGGGGTGGGCTTCCGCGGCATTGCCCCCCATCACCAGAACGACATTGGCGTTCTTGATGTCCTGCCAGGTGTTGGTCATCGCTCCACGGCCGAAAGTTGGGGCCAAACTGGCCACCGTCGGTCCGTGTCAAACTCTGGCCTGGTTGTCGAACGCCACCATGCCCAGCGAGCGGGCCAGCTTCCAGGTCAGATAGGCGGTTTCCGAGGACGACGCCGACGCCGCCAGCATGCCGATGCTGGTCCAGCGGTTGACCGTGGTCCCGGCCGCGTTCCTGGCGATGAAATTGGCGTCGCGATCATCCTTCATCAGCCGGGCGATGCGATCCAGGGCAAAGTCCCAGGACACCTCCTTGAACTGGTTGCCGCCGGCGGCGCGATATTTCGGTCGGGTCAGGCGGCCCGGCGCCCGGACGATGTCCAACAGCCCAGCCCCCTTGGGACACAGGGTGCCGCGATTGACCGGATGGTCGGGATCGCCCTCGATATGGATGACCGACGCGCGCACGTTCTTGGCGCGATCGCCCTGGCTGTAGATCAGGATGCCACAGGCTACCGAACAGTAAGTGCAGGTATTGCGGGTTTCCGTCGCGGCGGTCAGCTTGAACGGCCGCACGGCCGCCGCCTGCGCGGTTCCTGCCGCCGCAAACCCCAGCGCCCCCAGCGTCGACGTTGCCAGCCCGGTGCCGGTCAACTTGATGAATCCCCGACGGGTCAAGGTCATGGCGGGTCTCCTCCGGTTACGGCGACCGAACCGGGCGCCGCTGCGCACGCTTACGTCTCCTGTCGATCGCGAGAAGTTTGATAGCTGAAGTAGGAATTGTCAAGACGAGGGGAGTTCCCTGTAAAGAAACCATAGACCGACTGCACCGGAAACGGAACAACACAGCGCCGCCACATTGTCGGAGAGGCCAATGAACGACGGAAAACCATTTGATAACTATGGGAATTCGGCAGGTCATTGACTTGGCGATGTTCATGCCAACGGATCATTGACTTCCGATATTCCGATCTCGTTTCTTTCGATACCATCCGGCGCAGGAGCGCAGACAAATATAGTTCCGCCTTGGCGGAACAATCAAAAATATATTCATGGCAATATATAAATCGAATATTGAGCGCATGCCTCCCCTCAGGACGACAGGCGTCTCTGCCTGTCTCTGCCGCAAAACGACGGAATTTCCCCATTTCGGCTTTGCCGAAGGGACGGGCGGAGACGCCCGTGCCCACCGCAGGAAAACAAGATCCTCTAAGGATGTTGCACTGGACCGTCTCGCTCCTCCCAGCCGCCGCCGGCGGCCACATAGATACTCACCAGGTCCCGCCGCAGATTGGCGTCCGAGGTGGCCTGGGCCGCTTCCGCGTCCAACAGATTGCGTTCGGCCACCAGCACATCCAAAAGCCCCGCATAGCCGTTGGTATACTGGGTACGGGCCAGGTCCGCGGCCCGGCGGTTTTGCGAGACCCCGGTGGTCAAGGCCTGGTTGCGCTGGGCCTCATGGCCATAACGCGACAAGGCGGTTTCCATCTCTTCCAGGGCCTCGAGAACCGTCTGCTGATAGGCCAGGAACATTTGCCGCTGGCGCGCATCGGCGGCGTCAATCTGCGATTCGATCCGCCCAAAGTTCAGGATCGGCTGCACCAGGCCCAGTCCCCCGTTCCAGGGCGTGGCATTGAACGGCGTCGAAGACTGGGTTCCGAACAGGGCGGTGAGAGAAATGTCGGGGAACAATTCGGCCGAGGCCGCGTCGGTGGCCGACAGGCTGGCGGCGAAGCGGCGTTCGGCGGCCCGGACATCCGGCCGCGCCGCCAGAACCTTGGCGGGAGCGGCGGCGACGAGGGACCCGGCCAGCGGACGCATCGCCTCAAGACTGGTCAGCAGAGCCCTGTCATCGCCGCCCGGCGGACGGCCCAACAGGACCGCCAACCGGTTCAAGGTGGCGTCGCGAGCGGCTTCCTGCACCGGAATCAAGGCGGCGGTGGCCGACACCTGGGCAGCGGCCCGTTGCACATCGAAGTCGCTGGCCATGGCCCCTTGCCGCTGGGCGTGGGTGATATCAAGCGTACGCTGCTGGGTGGCCAGATTCTGGTGGGTCAGATCAAGCTGACGCAGGGCGTCGCGCAGATCGAAATAGGTCCGGGCGACCTCGGCCAGCAGGGCGACCCGCACGCCCTGCCGGGTCGCCTCCTCGGATTCCAGCAGCGCGGTGGATTCGGCCAACCGGGCCTGGTTACGGCCGAACAGGTCCAGGTCCCACGACACCGACAGATCGGCTTCGCCGATGCTGACCACCTTGTTGTTGGTGGCATAGCCCTGGTTGCCGCGCTGCGCTCCGGCCGAGGCGCTGACATCGGGAGCCAGGGCCGATCGGACCACGCCCCGCTGGGCGCGGGCCTCTTCGACACGGGCCTTGGCCTTTGCCAGACTCTTGTTGTTGGCAAGTGCTTCGGCCACCAGGCCATCCAGCACCGGGTCACCCAGCTGGCGCCACCACTCCTGCTCGACGGTGGCGTCCGGACCGGACGAGAACGGCACGCCGGCGACAACCTGGCTCCATTGGGATGGAACGGCGACGCCCGCATCCTGCCTTCCGGCCGGCGTCGTCGTGCAGGCCGCCAGGGACAGGCCCGCCAGCAGCAGCACGGACAGGATCTTGAAGCGTTCAGACATGGTGATGCACCTTTTCGGTTCCCGTCATGCGCTTTTCCAAGGCGCGCATGAGGCAATAGAAGACCGGAGTGAGAAACAGGCCGAACACCGTGACGCCCAGCATGCCGAAAAACACCGCCACACCCATGGCATGGCGCATCTCGGCGCCAGCGCCCGAGGACAGCACCAGCGGGACCACCCCCATGATGAAGGCGAAGGACGTCATCAGGATCGGGCGCAGCCGCAAATGGGCCGCCTCGATGGCCGCCGCGGTCGTGGTCATGCCGTCCAGCTCCAACTCGCGCGCGAACTCGACGATCAGGATGGCGTTCTTGCAGGCCAGCCCGATCAGGACGAACAGGCCGATCTGGGTGAACATGTTGTTGTCGCCCCCGGTCAGCCACACGCCGGTGATGGCCGAGAACAGGCACATGGGCACGATCAGGATGATCGCCATGGGCAGGTAAAGACTTTCGTATTGGGCCGCCAACACCAGGAAAACCAGCAGCACGCAGATGGGAAACACCAGCATGGCAGTGTTTCCGGACAGTATTTGCTGGTAGGTCAGCTCGGTCCATTCGAAGTCCATGCCCTTGGGCAGGGTTTCGTCCAGGATCCGGGTGATGGCCGCCTGGGCCTGCCCCGTCGAGTACCCCGGAGCCGGGCCGCCGTTCAGATCGGCCGAGCGGAAGGCGTTATAGCGCATGGCGCTGTCGGGGCCGGTGGTTTCCGTCACCCGGACCACCGAGCCTAGGGGGACCATGCGGCCTTCGAAGTTGCGGGTCTCCAGCTTCAGGATGTCGTCGGGCTTCGAGCGGAACTGCCGGTCGGCCTGGGCGACGACCTGGTACGTTCGTCCGAACCTGTTGAAATCGTTGACGTAAAGAGACCCGAGGTAGATCTGCATGGTATCGAAGACGTCCTGGACATCGACGCCAAGCTGCGCCGCCTTGGTCCTGTCCAGGTCGGCGTAAAGCTGGGGCATGCCGATCTTGTAGCTGGAGAACACCCCGGTCAGTTCCGGGGCCCGGGCCGCCTTGGCCTCGACCGCCTTGACCGTCTGATCCAGGGCTTCATAGCCCTGATCGGTGCGGTCCTCGATCTGCAGCTTGAAACCGCCGATGGTCCCCAGTCCCTGTACCGGGGGCGGCGGGAAAATGGCGATGAAGGCGTCCTTTACCCCCAGATACTTCTTCTGCAGGCGCTGGGCGATGGCAAAGCCCGACAAGTCGGCCGAGCGGCGTTCCTCGAACGGTTTCAAGGTGACGAAGACGATCCCCGCCGACGGGCTGTTGATGAAGCCGTTGATCGACAGCCCCGGGAAAGCCACGGCGCTTTCCACGCCGGGCTCCTTGAGGGCGATGTCGGACATGTCGCGGATGACCCGGTCGGTCCGATCGAGGGTGGCGCCGTCGGGCAACTGGGCGAAGCCGACCAGATACTGCTTGTCCTGGGCCGGCACGAAGCCGGGCGGCACCATCTGGAAACCCATATAGGTGGCCGCCAGCAACAGGACATAGATCCCCATGGCGATCGACTTGCGGCCAAGAATGCCCGAGACGGCCCGGCCATAATCCGTCGATCCGCGCCGAAAGACCCGGTTGAACCCTCGGAAGACGCCGCCCAGCAGCCGGTCCATCACCCGGGTCAGCCGATCCTTCGGCGCGCCGTGCCCCTTGAGCAGGGTCACCGCCAGCGCCGGGGACAGGGTCAAGGAATTGAAGGCGGAAATGACGGTGGAAAAGGCGATGGTCAGCGCGAACTGACGATAAAACTCCCCGGTCAGTCCGCGGATGAAGGCGATGGGAACGAACACCGCGCACAACACCAGGGCGATGGCGATGATCGGCCCGGTCACCTCGGTCATCGCCTTGATGGTGGCGTCCCTGGGCGACAAGCCTTTCTCGATGTTGCGCTCGACGTTTTCCACCACGACGATGGCGTCGTCGACCACGATCCCGATGGCCAGCACCAGGCCGAACAGGGACAGGGCGTTGATGGAAAAGCCGAAGGCCAGCATGACCGCAAAGGTACCGACGATCGAGATCGGGACCGCCAACAGCGGAATGATCGACGCCCGCCAGGTCTGCAGGAACAGGATCACCACGATCACCACCAACGCCACCGCTTCCAGCAGGGTGTGGACGACCGCCTCGATGGACCCGCGCACGAAGACCGTAGGATCGTAGACGATGCTGTAATCCAGCCCTTCCGGAAAGGTCTTCTTCAGCTCCGCCATGGTCGAGCGGACCCGATTGGAGATCTCGATGGCGTTGGAGCCGGGAGCCTGGAAGATCGGAATCGCCACCGCCGGCTTGTTGTCCAGAAGGGACCGCAACCCGTACTCGGCGGCGTCGATCTCGGTGCGCGAGACATCCTTGAGACGCGTGACCACGCCGCCATCGCGCTTGATGATGATCTCGGAGAACTGGTCCGGATCCGAAAGACGGCCCTGGGCGTTAATGGGCAACTGCAGTTCGACGCCCTTGCCGTAGGGCGGCCCGCCGATGACACCGGCGGCGACCTGGACGTTCTGGCGGCGGATGGCGGCCACCACCTCGTCGGCAGTCATGCCCCGCTCGGCCACCCGCTCGGGATCCAGCCAGACACGCATGGCGTAATCGCCAGAGCCGAACAGCTGGACGCTGCCCACACCGGAGATCTTCGCCAGTTGGTCCTTGACGTTCAACAACGCGTAATTGCGCAGGTAGAGCATGTCATAACGCGCGCTGGGCGAGGTCAGATGCACCACCATGGTCAGGTCGGGTGAGCTTTTGACCGTGGTGACGCCCAACTGCCGGGTCACGTCGGGCAGACGGGGCAAAGCCTGGTTGACGCGGTTCTGCACCAACTGGGTGGCCAGGTCGGGATCGGTGCCCAGCTTGAAGCTGACGGTCAGCGTCAGAGTGCCGTCGCTGGCCGCCTGAGAGAACATGTAGAGCATGTTCTCGACGCCGTTGATCTGTTCCTCCAGGGGCGTCGCCACGGTCTGGGCGATAACCTTGGGGTTGGCGCCCGGAAACTGCGCCTTGACGATGACCGACGGGGGAACGACCTCGGGGTATTCCGAGATCGGCAGGAACGGAATGGCGATCAGGCCGGCCAATAGGATGATGGTCGAAATCACCCCGGCAAAGATCGGCCGATCGATGAAGAATTTGGACAAAGTCATAGCGTTGCCTTCTCGCTTGGAGACGAGTCAAGGGTCGGAAAAGCTCGAAAAGAGGGAGCCGCGGCGTCAGTTGGCGGAGAGGTTTCCCTGCCCGGTCAGTGAGGCCGCCTGGATGCTGACCGGCGTCTCCGGCCTGACATGTTGCAGCCCGTCGGTGATCACCCGGTCCCCGGGGTTAAGCCCGGCCAGGACAACCCGGCGCCCATCCAGTTGCGGTCCCAGCCCGACCTCGCGATAGGCGACCTTGTTGTCATCACCCACCACAAAGACGAACCGTTTGCTCTGATCGTTACCGATGGCGCGCTCCGGCACCGACAGAACCGACTCCGCGCTACCGTTCGCCACCTTGACCGAGACGAACATGCCGGGCACCAGCGCCCCGTCCCGGTTGTCGAAGTGCGCCCGGGCTCGGATGGTGCCCGACGCCGTATCGATCCGGTTGTCGAAACTGTGGATGGTGCCCTGGAAAGGATGGGTCTCGTCGCCCTGAACCAGCAACTGCACCGGAATACGGCGTTCCTTGTCGCGGGAATCGGCCAGGGTGCGGATCCCTTTGAGGTAGGTCTGTTCATCCACCTCGAAATCGGCGTAGATGCCATCCCGCGAGACGATGGAGGTCAACAGCGGCGCTCCGGGTCCGGCCTGGACCACATTGCCCAGGGTGATCTCGGCGCGGCTGACCCGCCCATTGATCGGCGCCTTCACATAGGCACGGTCCAGGTTGATGCGCGCCTGCTTCAGTTCGGCTTCGGCCGCCAGTACAGCCGCCTGCGCCACCTTGTCGGCATTGGCCCGTTCATCGACCTGACGCTGGGCGATGGCATCGGTCCGGATCAGGTTGCCGGCCCGTTCCAGCTCGGTCCGGGCAAACGACGCATTGCTTCTGGCAGTCGCCAGGTCGGCTTCGGCCTTGGCCCGGGCCGCCTCGTATGGGGCCGGATCGATGACGAACAGCACGTCGCCGGCAGCGACCGTCTGGCCATCGCTGATACGGACTTCGGTGATACGGCCGCTGACCTCCGGACGGATCTCGGCGAAATCCACGGCCCGCATGCGGCCGGAAAACGAGGACCAGATCTGGACCGTTCTCGGTACGACGGTTTCAACGGTCACCGGAACGGCCGGGGTCGGGGCAGCCAGGGCCACCTCCGGGCCGGCCGCTGAATGCCCGCTTCGCAGGTAGCCAAGGCCGCCGACGGCCGCGACCAGGACCGTGGTGGACAGGAGGAGGGCTCGGCCCAAGGGGAAATGGGTCATGTCGATCATCCTTCGTTGGAAAAGACCGGCGGGAGAGGAAGACCCCACAAAAAGTATTTGACCGGTCAGTTCGGTTTCAGGGCAAAAAAAAGCTGCCTCAAAGCGGTCCGGGGATTGACTATCCTCGCTCCGACATTGGCCCGACGCACCGCGCCCGGCCACAAAGGCAGTGACAAAAAAGGGGACCTCGTGTTCCGTTTCCGAAATTCGAACCATTTCGTTCCAGCGCTGATCGAATTTCGGAAACGATCAGAACACGCGCTTTATCAACAACCTATTGGCATCCCGTGTCTTTGAAATTCCGCAAATCGCAAGTGACAAGGCCAGCGGAATTTCAAGAACGCGCTACGAAGACGCCAGCACGGCCTTGTCCGGAAGGCCCAACAACCCCAACAACCCCGGCATCAGGTCGCGCTTCAGCGGGGTCAGATCGTTCTGAATCCTGGCCAGGGTCATCTGTCCCAGCAGGTAGGCGAAGATCTCGTGGGCCTTGACTTTGACATCGGTGTCGGGTGGCAATGTGCCCTCGCCCACCATGTCGCGCAACGTGGTCTCGTAGTAACGCTTCTTGCGCAGCGCCACCTCTTCGAACTTGGCGCGGATCCGTTCCTCAAGACCTGCCATCTCGCAACTGAGCGACGTGTCGGGGCAACCGCAGACCCGCCCGAACTTTTGCAAGGTTTCGGTCTGCTTCTCGATGACCAACGCCACCATCCGCTCAAAACGCTGCAAAGGCGGCGTGTCGGCCGAGAAGATGGGGTCGTAAAGGCGCTTCACCTCACTGTAGGAATGCTCCATTGCCGCCAACGCCAAATCCACCTTGGAGGGAAAGAAGTGGTAGAAACTGCCCTTCTTCACCCCCGCGGCCTTGCAGATGTCATCGACGCTGACCGATCCGTAGCTGTTCATCCAAATCAGCGCCTGCGCCGTGTCGATGAGAATCTGCTTGGTATCCGGCGATGGCCGACCCATGACTTGCGTTCCAATCCTGCTCTACCCCCTCATAGAACCATGACTTGACCGATCAGTCAAGCACCATGCCAGCGCATCGGCGGCGCGCGGCAAAAGGGGTGGGTAAGTCGCGCCGGCGTCCGGGCCGGCAGGGGCGCCGACCCGATTGGTCAAAGCCACCCCGTCACAACCTCTCCCCGCCTGCTGCCCTATTGATAGAGCAGGATCCCGGCAATTTCTACCGGGATCGGTGGGCAAATCGTCGCCAACACCCCGGACGACGACGCTGAACGCTCTCTAATGCGTTGAAATCGTTAAAACCCCATATCTCCGGTCGCTGGCATTGTCCTTGCTTGATCAGAACGACGACGTCGGAAAGCGATGGACCACCGGACGAGCCTGACCGGGTGGCCGATCGGCAAGCGACCGTCAGAACCCGGGAGCGCAACAATGACCACTGCCGTTGGCAACAATTCCCTGTCCCAAGCCCAGCTTGCGACCTTGATCCAGCAACAGCAGGTGATGCAGCAGCAGCTGGCCGCGACCCAAGCCGAGACCAGTACGCAAAGCGGCACGGCGACGACAAACGGCGGTTCCAACACGACGGCGCCCAGTTTGGCCAGCCTGCTGACCGGCGGCGGATCGATGCTGGGCAGCGATGCCCTGGCGACGCTGCTACAGGAGCAAAGCGCCGCCTCGACCGCATCGACCGCGTCGACCGGCACCGGGAGCAGCGGAAGTACCGGCTCTTCCAGCGACACCCTGGCAACGCTGATCCAACAGCAGAGCGAAACGACCGCCGCCCTGACCACCGATTTCCTCTCGACGCTGATGCAGCAGCAAGACGACTCATCGGCGACCTTGCTCGGCGGACTGAGCGGTGACAGCGCGGGGACCGGCACCACGTCCCTGGCGGCGCTGCTGGCAGAGCAAAACAATGCGAGCACCACTCAGCTCGGCGATTCCGTTTCGACGTTGCTGTAACGCGACCCGCCCCGTGGTTGGGTATTTTTTACACAAGCGAACGGATTTTTTACAGATCCGAGCGACGTCTTTTACACTTTCACATCTTGTGCCGCCGCTCCGGGAACAGGGGCATCCAGCCTTTCAATGAGTTAGGCCGGAAGGCACAGTTCTTGCTTTTTATAATTATTCCAGACCGCACGGGTTCAACCCGAGGCGCGGTCGTTCCATTGACGGTCGTCTCGACGCTAAGGAGTCGGCGAGACCAAGACAAGGGATGGCAGACGATGTTCATCAACCTCGGTCGTTTTCTGCTTGCCTCGACCCTCTTGACGTTGTTCGCCCTGCCGGCGTCCGCATCGATCTCGGCGTCGGCCACCTATACGGATGTGGAGCTCAGCCCAGGCCTGTTCCAGTACAATCTCACCCTGAACAATACCGGGACCACGACGATCGGGACGTTCTGGTTTTCCTGGATTCCAGGGCGGGGCTTCCTGTCCGTGACGCCGACCAATGTCCTGTCGCCGGCCGATTGGGGGGATGTCCTGACCAATGGTGGCGACGCCATCCGGTGGACGACGTCCACTCTGCTTGCCGCCGGAGCATCGGTAACGGGCTTCACTTTTGACAGCACCGAAACGCCGGCCCAACTTGCCGGACCATTTGCCGGGCCGGGCTTGGGGACAGGCGATCCTGTCGATACCGCCTTCGTCTATATCGCGGCCCCCCTCGCCGATCCGGGTTTCCAACTGGTCGCGGCGGCAGCGAAGAATGCGCCGGTGCCGGAGCCTTCGCCCCTGGCAATCCTGGCGACACTGATGCTCGGCTTTGCCGCTTTGGCCGCGCGGCGACGTTCGAAAGGGTAAGGCGAACCTGGTGCGAACGTCGTAACGTCTTCGGAGACGGGACCACCTTCTGCGCCATGAACCGTCAACATCCGTCACTGTGGTGTAATAGGCGACTATTACGCACAATGGTCGCCTATTGATCGGATTTTTTTCCGTTCGTTGAGAAATGCACCTTTCAGAAGATCCGGACAATATTTAGAAGAGGAAGACGCTAACTGTTGGTCACCCATTGGTTTTAGGTCTGGTAATCTCATCAACGACCCGCAGTCCGTTGAGCGTGCGGGGATAGCCGATGAACGGCAATACCTGGGTCAGAACGTCGATGAGCTTGGCGCGATCGTTGCCGACACGCAGATTGGCGGCGGCATGCCCCCTGGCCTGCGCCTCGCATCCGCCCAGCGCGACCAGCATGGTGAATGTCAGAAGCTCTCGCGTCGGGATGTCGATTCCGGTGCGCGTCAGCGTGTCGCCGAAGCAGTTGGCCGACAGATAACGCTGGATGTGCATCATGTCTTCAGGCGCCGCGGCATAGAGCCCCTCCACCACATCAGCGCCGATGATCGCCTTCTGGACGGCCAACCCTTGCGCCATGCGGGTCTCGGAGGTGGTGGTGGACTGGCCCGGCAGCGGCAGGGCGATGCCGCGCCGGGCCAGCACCTCGTTGGTGACATGCAGGAAATCGAAGACCTTGGCGATTCCTACATAAGGCACCGCCTGGTAGACGATTTCCTTGGCTTCGACGGGAGTGACGCCGACGGTCAGCGCCGCCCCCAGTATGGCACGATATTCGCGGACGGCCTGGCAGGCGATGATCGCCGCCAACTGGACCATCAGCCGGATTCGCGGAGCCAACTGGCTGTGCCGCAGAACCTCGTCAAAGGCGAAATTGTCGAAGGTTTCGATCAATTCGGGATCGGTCACCGCCAGGGTCGAGGCCTGGCCGGGAAACAGGTCGTCGTGGTTCCGCTGGGCGCGATCGTTCGCCGCCATGGCGCTCTCCTTTCCTAAAGCCCGGTCAGCTGTTCCAAATTCTTGGGATACCGGTCGCCCGACACCGGGATTTGGGCCGCCGCGGCATCGATTCCACGCAGGTCCTCGGCCGACAATGTCACGGCCGCCGCCCCCAGATTTTCGTCCAAACGATGTACCTTGGTGGTACCGGGAATCGGTACGATCCAGGGTTTGCGGGCCAGCATCCAGGCCAGGGCGATCTGGGCCGGCGTGGCCTTCTTCTGTCGCGCGATGGCGCCCAGAAGATCGACCAGCGCCTGGTTCGCCTGGCGGGCTTCGGGGGTGAAGCGCGGCAGGACGTTGCGGAAATCCGTTTTGTCGAACGTCGTTTGCGCGTCCATCTTGCCGGTGAGGAATCCCTTGCCAAGCGGGCTGTAGGCGACAAAGCCAATCCCCAAGGCCTCGACGGTCGGCAGCACGTCGGCTTCGTGCTTGCGGGTCCACAGCGAATATTCGCTTTGGACCGCCGTCAGCGGCTGAACCGCGTGGGCACGGCGGATGGTCTGCGCACCGGCCTCGGATAGGCCGAAATGTTTCACTTTGCCGGTCTGGATCAAATCACGGACCGCACCGGCCACCTCCTCGATCGGCACGGCCGGATCAACCCGGTGCTGATACAGCAGATCGATGGTTTCGACACGCAGGCGTTTCAGCGATGCCTCGACCACCTTGCGGATGGTCTCGGGCCGGCTATCCAGGCCCTGCCAGCCCGACGATCCATCCGCATTGAGCTTGAATCCGAACTTGGTGGCGATCACCACCTGGCCCTTGAAGGGGGCCAGCGCCTCGCCCACCAGATCTTCGTTGGTATAGGGACCATAGACCTCGGCGGTATCGAAAAAGGTCACCCCTTTCTCCACCGCATGCCGCAACAGCGTGATCATCTCCTGGCGATCCGGCGGCGGACCATAGGAGAAGCTCATGCCCATGCAGCCCAGCCCGATAGCCGAAACCTCAAGGCCGCGGTTCCCCAGCATTCGCTTTTGCATCGTAAGACTCCGAAATCAGACGGCTTCGCGCCGCGTGAATCGAACGTTATCAGGTGCGGATCTCGGCAATTAGATGCTAAGCATTGCATGAACTTATGAGGGGAGTTCATGAATGCAGCGTGAGACCGTCGGCGATCTTCTGGTCTTTCTGGCCGTGGCTCGCGAGCGCAGCTTTACCAGAGCCGCCGCCAGGCTGAATGTTTCGCAATCGGCGCTCAGCCATGCGATGCGGGGATTGGAAGAACGCCTCGGCATGCGCCTGCTGACCCGAACCACGCGAAGCGTCGCGCCCACCAGGGCCGGGGAGCAACTGCTGCTGGCCATCGGCCCGAAGTTCGACGAGATCGACGCCCAGTTGGCCGCCTTGAACGAGCTTCGGGATAAGCCGGCCGGATCCATCCGCATCACCACCGCCGCCCACCCGGCCAACACCGTCCTGTGGCCGAAGCTGGCGAAATTCCTACCCGACTATCCCGACATCATGGTCGAGATCACGACCGACTATGGGCTGCGCGACATTGTCGCCGACCGCTATGACGCCGGTGTGCGCCTGGGGGAACAGGTGGCCAAAGACATGATTGCCGTGCGCATCGGACCGGACCTGCGCATGGCCGTCGTCGGCGCCCCCAGCTACCTCGTCGGCCGGTCCTTGCCCGAAAGCCCGCGGGATCTGTTGTCCCACCGCTGCATCAACCTGCGCTTGCCGACCTATGACAACACGCTGGTTTGGGAGTTTGAACAGGCCGGCAAGGAACTGAACGTGCATGTCGAGGGGCAGGTCACCTTCAGTTCCAGCGACCAGATCCTCCAGGCCGCGCTTCAGGGCTTCGGCCTCGCCTATGTCCCGGAAGACATGGTCACCGGTCATCTGGCGGCAGGACAACTGATTCGGGTCCTGGAAGAGTGGTGTGCGCCCTTCCAGGGCTATCACCTCTATTACCCCAGCCGGCGTCTGTCCTCACCGGCGTTCAAGCTGCTGGTCGATGCCCTTCGCCACCGGGAATAGGCGGGACGGGGGCTTGCCATCGCCTGCGCAGGCCCCGGATTCGCAAGGGGCCGAAGTGATCGGCGGACCCTGGCTGTTCAAAGGGACTGGTGTCATGCAGACCGGGCTGACGCCGACGGAAGCCAGACTGGTCTTGCCGCCGGCGCCAAGAAAGCGCCCGTCTTCCTGCCGCTTTCCGGCCGTCAGGCGGCCCGCACGCGATGCAGAAAGTCAGCAACGGTGTCCTTCAGGTCCATGGCTTCGTTGGCCAGGATTTCGGCCGAGGACAGGACCTGGGTCGCGGCCGAGCCGGTTTCGGCGGCGGCCGAGGTGACGCTGCCGATATTGACAGCGATCTCCTCGGTGCCCCGCGCGGCTTGCGATACGTTCCGGGCGATCTCCGAGGTGGCGGCGGACTGTTGCTCGACCGCCGAGGCAATGGTGGCGGCAATGGCGTTGATGTCGTTGATCCGATTGACGATGCCCGAGATGGCGCCGACCGCGTCCTCGGTAGCCGACTGGACTGCGGCAATCTGGATCGAAATCTCTTCGGTCGCCCGCGCTGTCTGATTGGCGAGATGCTTGACCTCTCCGGCAACGACGGCGAAGCCCTTGCCGGCATCGCCGGCGCGTGCGGCTTCGATGGTGGCGTTCAAGGCCAGCAGATTGGTCTGGCTGGCGATGTCGTTGATCAATTTGACGACTTCCCCGATGCTGGTCGAGCTTTCCGACAATCCTCGGACGGCCCGATTGGTCTTCTGTGCCTCTTCGGCAGCGCTTTGGGAAATGCGGCTGGACTGTTCGACCTGGCGCCCGATTTCGCAGATGGACGCGGTCAGTTCCTCGGCCGCACTGGCGACCGTCTGGACACTGGATGAGGCCTGTTCGGAGGCCGACGCGACCATCACGACCCGGCGACTGGTCTGGTCCGCATTGGTCGACATGGTCCTGGCGGTTGCGTTCAGTTGCGATGAATTGCTGGCCACGGTATCCAGCGTACCGGCAACGGCGTGATCGAAGTCCCGTGCCAAGGTTTCAATGACTTGGGCGCGGTCTCGGTGGCGGGCCTGTTCGGCCTGTCGTTCCGCGGCCAACGCTTCGGCCTTGCGGGAGTTCTCGCGAAGGACGAGCGCCGCCTGTTGCATGGCGCCAAGCTCCGCCCCCTGGTCGGTGGCGATGTCAGCGGAAAGATCGCCGTCGGCCAACCGGCGCATGGTTTCGGTCAGATCGCGGATCGGGGCGGTGATGGCGCGGGAGATGAAGACGCAAATGGCGCCGACGATTGCCAGGCCGGCCAGGGAAAGCAGTCCGGACTTGATCCAGGCGGAAACGATGGCATCACGCACGTCATCGACGTAAACGCCCGATGCGACGAACCATTGCCACTGCGGAATTGCCCTGAGATAGGTCTGTTTCGGCAGCGGTTTGTTGTCGTTCGGCTTGTGCCAGTTGTATTCGACCAGCCCTTGTCCCTGGCTGCGCGCCAGATCCATCATCGCGCGGACATAGGCAAAGCCGTTGTCATCCCTGGCTTGGCTGACATCCTTGCCGACGTTGCCCGGGGAAAACGGATTGAGCAGCGACCGGCCGTCAAAACTTTGAATGAAAAGGTAATTATCGCCTGCGTAACGGATGTTGGCGACGGCGGCCTTGGCCTCTTCCTGTGCGGTCTCGACGGACATCTCGCCGCGTGCCGCCTTGGCGGCAAACCCGGCAATGATCGAATAGCCGCTGTCGACCGCGGCTTGCATCTGTTCCGTCCTGATGGCGCCCGTCTTCTCGGAAATAATCGTCATTTCATAAATCACGTTTATCAGGCTGGCAACAAATGCCACCACCACAACGGTAAGAGTT
>Ga0326727_10013941_pt1 | contig 17678 bp, 20 predicted proteins | sample MB2enrmetagenome_FD_207643 | JGI IMG/M metagenome (GOLD analysis project Ga0326727, IMG submission 207643) | Lab enriched peat soil microbial communities from McLean, Ithaca, NY, United States - MB29MY | ecosystem: Environmental > Terrestrial > Soil > Wetlands > Peat | place: USA: New York...
AGTCCGTGGACCGAATCATCTACTCCATCTTCCAGAGATTCAACCTGGAATGGAAAACCCGCACCCTCCGAGTATTTACACAAGCGGCTTGACGACACCCGACTCACCAGAGTTGGATTTGCAGTCAAACAGCAAACGATTTGGTGCCGTGGACTCGCCCGTGTGACCGAAAGCCGTGCCTCGCTAAGATTTTCTCCAGGCGGAAGAGGAGCTTGAATCCAGCCCGGTGCCAGCGGACGATGGTCTCCGGTTCGACGAGAATCAATGCCCGTCTCCATTCCGGCCAAAGCCTCCGCAAGATGGTCCAGAACAATTTGTCATGGGCGGCGAATCGCGGCTACGGATGTCTCCGTTTCAAGACGCCGAGTTGTTGCCGAAGCTCCAGGTTTTCCAGCATCAGGTCGCGTTGAGAACAGCACAGCTGAACGATCAGATTGAAAAGGAGCTTCAGCGTGCGGGGCACGAGCTTGTTGTAACAGAAGCATCGGCGGCTGCGAAGCAGAACGCGACCGGCTGCGTTGTCCTTGGCCGCTCCGGCGGGAACGCCAACCGTGGCGTGGACGGCAACGCGAGTTGACCTGTGGCGGCGCTTTGCGACGAATCGTTGCTCAGCGAAAACGCGCTCCATCTGCGCTCTGTTTATCGGATTTAGGCCGCCTTTCATGGTTTTAGATGTCAGCCGCTGCTCTGGATGTTGTTGAAAATACGTTTGACTGATGATTCGAGTCCAACCGCCGACCAATGCAAGTTTCAATCCGCGCCCCGCACCTTCGTGCGGGGCGACGCAGAAGTTGCTCGAAAACCCATCGGCGGCGGTGGGAGATAAAAAGGGCAAGGAGTAGTGTGGGAGCCTGTTTTATCCCAAACGTAGATTGGGTGGGTGTACTGTTGGGTGTATTTTATGGACATGGATTTGTAACCATTTGCAAATGAATAACATGGCTCTCGATATGAATCCCACGCTCGGCGCGCTGTGAAAGCCAAGCGCTGGGGGTGGGCGCCTCGGGGGCATTCTGTTGCTGGCTAGGCCTGCCGGCCGTCTGCGCGAGGGGCGCTGCCTCCCGAAACCTCACTCCACCGTGACCGACTTGGCCAGATTCCTGGGCTGGTCCACGTCGCAGCCGCGACGGACGGCGATGTAGTAGGCGAGCAGTTGCAGGGGCACAATCTCAATGAGCGGCGAGAGCAACTCGATGGCCGGCGGGATGGCGATCACGTGCTCCACCAGGCTGCCGATGGTGGTGTCGCCCTCGGTGGCCACGGCGATTACGCGGCCGGAGCGGGCAGTGACCTCCTGGATATTCGATAGCGTCTTCTCGTAGCGCAGCCTGGAGGCGGGGTCGGATTCGTCGCGCGTGGCCAGCACCACCACCGGCAGGGTCTCGTCGATCAGTGCGTTCGGCCCGTGTTTCATCTCCCCGGCGGGATAGCCCTCGGCGTGGATGTAGGAGATTTCCTTCAGCTTCAGCGCGCCTTCGAGCGCGATGGGAAAGTGGATGCCGCGGCCCAGGTAGAGGAAGTCGGGCGAGGTCGAGAACTCCCTGGCAAGTTGTTCGCACTGGGGGGTGCACTGGCGGAGCACTTCCTCGATTCTGGCCGGGATGCGGGTCAACTGCTCGATGAGCGCCACCGACCGGGCCTCGTCGAGCTGGCCGCGCAGTTGTCCCAGCTTGAGCGCCAGCAGGAAGAGCGCGGTCAGTTGCGCGGTGAAGGCTTTCGTCGAGGCCACACCGATCTCCGGACCCGCGTGAGTATAGATGGAGCCGTGCGCCTCGCGCGCCACCATGGCGCCCACCACGTTGCAGATGGCCACGGTTTTGGAGCCCAGCGCCTTCATCTCGCGCTGCGCTGCCAGGGTATCGGCGGTTTCGCCGGACTGCGTAATCAGCAGCCCCAGCATATCCGGCCCGGCGATAGGGTCGCGATAGCGATACTCGCTGGCGTAGTCCACGTCAACGGGCAGGCGCGCCAGGCGCTCGATCATGTACTTGCCGGTGAGCGCCGCGTGCCAACTGGTGCCGCAGGCGGCGATGCCGATGCTCCTGGCCGCGGCCAGTTCTTCGTCGGCGATCTTCATCTCCGCCAGGAAGACCCTGCCCGAGTCCAGCGAAACGCGGCCCAGCGTGGTGTCGTTGATGGCCCGGGGCTGCTCCCAGATCTCCTTGAGCATGAAGTGCTTGTAGCCGCCCTTTTCCGCCTGGATCGGATCCCAGACGATGCGGGTGATGGCGCGCTCGACCGGCTGGCCGTCGAAGCCGGTCAGCTCCACCCCGGCCAGCGTCAGGATGGCCATATCGCCGTCGGCCAGGAAGTAAACATTGCGCGTATGGTGCAGGATGCCGGGCACATCCGAGGCCACAAACGACTCGCCTTCGCCCACTCCGATGACCACCGGCGGACCCAGGCGCGCGGCCACAATCTTGTCCGGCTCGGCAGCCGAAAGAACGCCCAGCGCAAAGGCCCCGGTGAGCCGCTTGACGGCGCGGCGAACGGCCTGCTCCAGCGGAATCGCCAGGCCGGCCGCCTGCGCGTCCAACTGCACCTGCTCGATGAGGTGGGCGATGACCTCGGTATCGGTCTCGGTGACGAACCTGTGGCCCTGGGCGATGAGCTCATGCTTCAGATCGAGGTAATTCTCCACGATGCCGTTGTGAACCACCACGATGCGGCCCGTGCAGTCGCGATGCGGGTGGGCATTCTCTTCGGTGGGCCGTCCGTGCGTGGCCCAGCGCGTGTGACCGATCCCAAAGGTGCCATCGAGGGGATGCTCGCGCAGAACCTCTTCCAGGTTGCATAGCTTGCCGGAGGCGCGCCGGACTTCAAGCGTGGAGCGCGAAGGGCTGCCCACGGCGATCCCCGCCGAGTCGTAGCCGCGGTATTCGAGACGCCGCAGCCCCTCGATGATGACTGGAACGACCTCTTTCTTGCCAACGTAGCCGACGATTCCGCACATGGAACGATTTTAAGCGAGACGGCTGGCGGGGGGTGATGCCGAGGGCGGGGTGGTGGGCCGGTCTTTCGGCCGTGGGTCAACCAAATGCAATGAGCAGCCGTGCGCGGGCTCGAATTGCGGCGGCGAGGAAGCGCGGGTTTTCCTGGGGAAGCCAGCGCTCCGCAAGCTGTTCCCGGCACGCTCCCAGGTCTCTGACCGCGTGATTTCGTACGTGGCGATTGAGTCCTGAGGTTTCCCACCCTAGGCGCAAGAACAGAGGCGCGCCGAGGGTGGGGCACCCAATTTTGGTAAAACAACAAGCGGTCAGAGACCTAGAGCGTGCCGATGGAGCAGATCAGATCTTCGACCGAGGCGGTCTCGGGCAGCGGCCCAGCCTGGGGGCACGGCCACATCCTGAGCCACAGGCACTCGTGAGCCCTGACTAGGCGGGACTCGGCCGGCTGTACCCTCTCGATGGCTTTGGAGAGCGCGTGGACCACAGCCGGCTCGGAGCCGGCCTCGATCAGCTCGATGCGTGGAAACCTGGCGCTCAACATGCGCGCATGCGCCAGCCGGAACAGCGATCCCGGCACCAGGCCGCTCTCGACCCGCAAGCCGGTCATGCGTTCGATGGCCAAAGCCAGCACCGGGTCGAGCCGCTCCTCGAAACCCAGGTAGAGAAGCTTGGCCGCCGCCACGCGCAAGGGCAGCGCCCCAAAGGCGTCAACGAAGAGGCGGGGGACAAGGGCGCTGAGCGCCTCGGGGTCGTGAAACTCCAGGGGCAGCACCGGACAACTCCACTGCAGGCCCAGCGCTCTGGTCACCAACTGTTCGCTGATCCCCTGACGGCGCACCAGCCACTGGCCCAGGCGTCCGGCGCCGGCCCCCTTTTGCTCGCCCAGCGCCTGGCGCAACTGGCCGGAGGTGATCCAGCCCTGTTCCATCATCAGCAGGCCCAGGGGAACACGATGATGGTGGTTCTGCTCGGCGCTGCCCCTGGCGTCCAGCTCGCGCCGGACCGCCGCGGCGACGCGCGCCGCCGTGCAAGCGGCCGAGCAGCTCCAGCCGCCCTCAAAGACGGGCGCGGTGCGGCTGCGCCACAGGTGCAGCCAGCCCGACTCGCAGCAGGGATTGGCGCAGGTTTGGAAGATCCCCGGCCGCGCTTTTTTGAGACTGCGCCCCGGATTGGCGGGCGAGGCGGCGCGGCGCGGTAGCTCGTCTGCCCAACGGCCTGCGATCGACACTGGAGGGGGAGCGGTCGGCGCTTCCCCGGCCGGCCTCCCGTTCAGAACAGGCATCGTATGCTCTCCAGCCGCTTCTTGGGCGCGGCCACCTCGGTGACCCGCAGGCTGAAGTTGCCGTTCACCAGCACCACTTCACCGCGAGCCACGATCTTATCGCCCACCACCAGGTCCACGGGGTCGGCCACATGGCGGTCCAACTGCACCACATCCCCCGGTCCCAGGTCGAGGAGTTCGCCTAGCAGCATCTCGCGGCAGCCGAAGCGCAGCGTGGCCTCGAGTTCGACATCGAGAATCAGCTCGATGCCCGGACTCAACGCTGTTGCCGGGGTAACAGTTGCGGGCGGCGCCTGCGCGGGCGAGTCCGTGGCAGCCTTTGCCGCCGGCTTGGGGGCGCGCACCTCGTCGCGGACCAGAATCGTCCAGGAGCGGTCGCCGGATCTCAACTGGAAGCCGCAAGAGACCTTGCTCTCCCCGGAGGTCGGCTCGAAGCTCTCGACGCGGCATTTCTTGCCGGTTTGAGCCAGCAGCTCCCCGGCAGCGGCTTCGGCCACCTCGCGCAGCAACTCGCCCCAACCGGCTTTCTGGTCCATCCCCTCGCCCACCAGGGGCGACTCCAGAACCGTGCCGTCGAGAATCACCGCGAAGCGGCCCTGCTCATCGCCGGAGAGGGTGGAGGCGAAGCCGAAAGCGTCCGCCGTGAGCGGCTTGGGCAGCGCCTCGACCAACTCCGGCTCGCCGGCAAGGGCCTGTGAGAACAAGGCCGCTGCGGCGCCGATCCAGCATTCGAGATAGGTTTTCATCGATCGGCCTCCCCGATCCGGCGCTCGATGCGAGCCCCGCGGTGCGCTCCATGGCGGATGGGCTGCGCTTCAGCAATCATCTGGCCGCCTACCTGCCAAACAGGCAGCGTGTTGGCGGCGAGATCCAGGCGCAGAATCTTTCCCGGCGCCAGGTTTTCGATCTCGGTGGCCGCCAGTCGCACCGCGGGCAGTTGCAGCGAACCGCCGAAGCGAATGCGGCGCGCCGAGACCTCCATCCGTGCCCGCGTCTCCGCGGCGTGGCGGCGGCTTCGGCCCCAGTCCGAGGTCAGGCGGCGCAGAATGGTGTTGGCCACCACGGCCGGGAAGGCCAGATTGAGCAGCCCCGAGCTGTGCGGCATGCGAATCTCAAAACTCAGGCAGAGCGTCTTCTCGGCGACCGACATGATGCGGGCCACCTGGGTCTGCATCTGGCGGCGCTCGAAGTTAAAGCTCAGGCCGACCGGCTGCCAGGCCGCGGTCAGCTCGCGGCAGACGATCTCGACCACCGAGCCCAGGATGGCCTCCTCGATGTCGGTGAGCTCGCGCAGGGGGCCGTCCCTGCCCTCGCCGCCAAGCAGCAGGTCGATTACCGGGGGAGCCAGAGCCAGGTCCAGCTGCAGTATCGAGAGCACGCCCAGCGGCTCCAGCCGCACCGAGGCCACGTAGCTGATCTCGGGGATGCGCAGCAGAAACTCGTTGAACTGGATCTGCTCAGCCGAGACCAGGTTGACCTGAAAGCGGGTACGCAGCCAGGCGGCCAGATTGTGGGTCAGATTGCGGGCAAACAGATCGTTCAACATGCTGATGGCGCGCAACTGCTCGTTCGATATCTGCCCGGCCGAGGAAAAGTTGTAGGGCACGACCCGGGCTCGCACCTCGGTCCGCGAAGAGTCCGGAACCGAGCTTCGAGCGGCCTCGAAAAGGGCATCTATCTCATTTTGCTTGAGCGTCTTCTCCATCAGCCTTCACTCCTTACGCATCTTCCGGTCTTCCCTTCTTCCGTCTCCGCGGGCCGCTTCGCCTGCCATCCAGCCCTCCCCGCCAAACCTCTTCAACCTGCGCGGCGCTGATTCGGGCCGGGCCTGGAACGCTCCAGCCCCTTGCGGTCCTTGGCGCGGTCGAAGACGCCGCGCGCGGCCAAATCCTTGAGCGCGGCCCTCAAGTGCACCACGGCCGAGGCATGCACCTGGGAGACGCGCGACTCGACCACCCCCAGCGCCAGGCCGATCTCGCGCATGGTCATCTCCTCGTAGTAGTAGAGGGTCATGACCAGCCGCTCCCGGTCGGGCAGATGGGCGATGCCATCGGCCAACCTGTCTTCGAGCTCGCCGCGGAGACAACGGAAGAGCGGATCCTCGTCGGTACGGCTGGGAATGTAGGCCAGCTCCTCTTCGCCTGAATCCTCGTTCCGCTCCATGTGCAGGGTGCCGATTTCCAGTCCCTTGAGATCGCCGAGCAACTGCTGGTACTCCTCCAGGCCCAGCTCCATCTCCGCGGCCACCTCGGGCTCCCCCGGCGCGTGGCCAAATCTGGCCGTCAGCACGCGAATGGCCTCCTCGACCGCGCGGCCCTTGCGGCGCAGCTCTCGCGGACTCCAGTCCAGGGTTCTCAGGCTGTCCAGAATCGCTCCCCGGATGCGGAACTGCGCATAGCTGCGGAACTGCACCTTCTTGGCCGGGTCGAACTTGGAGAAGGCGTCCATCAGCCCCACCACGCCGGCCGAAACCAGGTCTTCGATGTCCACATGCTGGGGCAGCCGCTCGTGAATGCGCCGGGCCAGAAAGCGCACGATGGGCAGATGTTCGAGCAGCACCCGCTCCTGCTCGCCGGTGAGCATGGGGACCGCGGCCGCGACGGGCGGATACCCGCCCCCTGTCCCGCCCCGGCGCATAGGCCCCTGATTTCCAGCCGCGGCCGCCGATTCGATCCCCATCTCCGTTCCCCTCAATCAGTTGCTAACCGTTTTCCTATTCCCTATTCCCTAGTCCCTGTTCTTCGGGAACCTCAGCGCACCGTTCCCACCGGACGCAATCGAATCTCGGGAGGAATCTCCGCCGCGGCGACTACCGCCAGGCGGGGAAAGACGGGCTCCAGCCAGCGCTTGACGTGATAGCGCGCCGGACTTGGAACTAGAAGCACGGGAAGCGCCGCTGCCGAGGCGGCGCCAATGAGTTGCCTCACAGAATCGGCCAGCCGCCGGACCAGCGGAGTTCCCGGAGCGGCTTGCGCGGCCAGCAGGCGTTGGCCGGTCTCCGGGCTAAGGGAGACCAGAATCTCCTCTTCGAGGGCGGGGTCGAGCAGCAGGACCGGCAACTGGCCCTCGTTGTCGAGCAGCGGCCTGATGAGCCTCCGGCCCAGCGCCTGGCGCGCGGCCTCGACCAGCGCGACGACATTCTTGTTTGCCGGCGCGGTTTCGAGCAGCGCTTCGAGAATTGCGCCCAGGTCGCGGATCGAAACCCGCTCGCGGAGCAGTTGCTCGAGAACCCGGCCCACCTCGCCCAGGGTGAGCAGCTTGGGCACCAGTTCCTCAAGCAGCTTGGGATGGCTCTCATTGAGGGAGTCCATCAGCCGCTTGGTCTCCGCCCGGCCCAGCAGCTCCCAGGCGTGGCGGCGGATGAGTTCGCCCAAATGGGTGGTGATCACGGTAACCGCATCGACCACCGAGTACCCGGCGGCGATGGCTTGATCCTCGAGCGCGGGGGCGATCCAGATGGCCGGAACCCCGAAGGCCGGCTCGCGCGTCTCCTTGCCGGCCAGCGGACGGCGGCCGGGGTCGCCGGAGACGGCCAGCAACTGCGGCCCCTCGGTCTGCCAGCGGCCGATCTCCAGGCCGCGCAGGCTGAAGAGGTACTCGCGGGGTCGCAGGCGGAGATTGTCGGAGATGTGCACGGGGGGCACCAGAAAGCCCAGCTCCGCGGAGAGATGACGGCGCAGGGAGCGAACGCGGCTGAGCAACTGCCCACCCTGCTTCTCGTCCACCAGCGGAATCAGCTGGAAGCCAATCTCCAGGGTCAGCTCTTCCAGGCGCAGCAGGGCGGCCAGATCCGAACCCTGGGCCTGCTCGGCCTTCTTTTTCTCGCCCGGCGCCAGTTCGGCGGGCGGAGCCGCAAAGGGCCGGGCCGCGACGCGCCGCCCGCCCCAGTAGAGTGCTCCCGCCACGCCCAGAAACGCCAGCTTGGGCAGCCCCGGGATCAGGCACATGGCCGCCGAGACCAGGCTGGCCATGTAAAGGGTGGCCGGCTTGCCCAGAAGCTGCTGGCGAATCTCGTTGCCCAGCATTCCCGCCGAGTTGGCCCTAGTGAGGGTGATGCCGCCGGCCACCGAGACCAGCAGCGAGGGGATGATGGTGACCAGCCCGTCGCCTACCGTCAGCACGGTATAGGTGTGCGCGGCCTCGGAGAGCTCGATGCCTTGCTGCAGGGTTCCGATAAGCAGGCCGGCGATGATGTTGATGGCGGTAATCAGAATGGTGGCCAGCGAATCGCGCTGGTTGAAGCGCGCCGCGCCATCCATGGCTCCGTAGAACTCGGCTTCGCGGGCGATTCCCTGGCGGCGGCGGCGCGCCTCGGCCTCGTCGATCAGCCCGGCGTTCATGTCGGCGTCGATGGCCATCTGCTTGCCCGGAAGAGCGTCCAGGGTGAAGCGCGCGGTGACCTCGGCGGTGCGCACGGCGCCGTGCGAGACGACCAGAAACTGGATGGCGATCAGGGCCAGGAAGAGCACGAAGCCAACCACGTAGTTGCCGCCCACCACGAACTGGCCGAAGGCCTCGATGACCTTGCCGGCGGCCGCGGTGCCCTCCTGCCCGTGCAGCAGGATGCGGCGGCTGGAGGCGATGTTCAGCGCCAGCCGGAAGAGGGTAAGGAGCAGCAGCAGGGTGGGAAAGACGCTCAGTTCGACAGCGCGGCGAATCTGCACCGCGGAGAGGAAGACCACGATGGAGGCGGCCATGGAAAGGGCCAGCAGGAAGTCCAGGCCCGCGGCCGGCAGCGGCACCAGCATGACGAAGATCACGCTGATGGCCGCCAGAGGCAGCACGTGCTCGCGCAGCCGCTCGAGGATTGTGGGATGGGGCATCATGCCCGCGGTCATGGCGGCGGTGCTCATCGGGGACCTCCCGCAAAGGGTGAGGCGCCGGAGCCTGGGCCTCCGGGTTGACTGGCGGCCTGGGCGTGGGCTCTGGCCCGGGCGGCCGTCTCGCGGGCGCGGCGCTCGCGCAACTCGGCCTCCACGCGCTGGCGATAGAGATAGGCCAGAATGGCGGCTACGGCGGCGTACAGATCGACCGGAATCGCCTGGCCGACCTCGACCGAGCGATAGAGGGAGCGGGCCAGGGGCGGGTTCTCGATGATGGGCACGCCGGCCCAGCGGGCCTCGGCTTTGATCTCCTCGGCCAGCAGATTGCGGCCCTTGGCCACCACCTTGGGCGCCTCCATGGTGACGAAGTCGAAGCCCAGGGCCACGGCATAGTGGGTGGGATTGGTCAGCACCACGGCCGCCTTGGAGACGTCGGCCTTCACCCGGCGGCGGCGCATCTGGCGCTGCAGGTTGCGAATGCGGCCGCGAATCTGCGGGTTGCCCTCGGTCTGCTTCATCTCCTCGCGCATGTCCTCGCGGCTCATCCTCAGCCTGGACTCGCGGCTCTGCCACTCCACCAGGTAGTCGATCAGCGACCAGCCGAAGAGCAGCCAGGCGGCAGCGAAGAGAAGCCCGAAGACATCCGAGCCCAACTGGTCCAGCCGGGCGATCGAGAACGGAGGCACGGTCAACTGCCGCGCGATGCGCTGCACGGCGAAGGCGGCCAGCAGACTGGCGGGAATGAGCGACTTGCCCAGCCGGGCCGCGGCGCGCAGCGAGAAGAGGTTCTTGAGATTTGAGACCGGGTTGATGCGGTCCGGCTTGAAACTGACCGCCCCGGCATAGAAGTTGATGCCGCCGGTCTGCAGAACTCCCGCCGTCAGGGCTGCCGCGGCCACCGCCGCCATCATCACGCCCGCCGGCCCGAGAATGCCGAGCGAAAGCCGGCGCAGGGCATAGAGCGTGGGCTCCATCTCAGCCGGCTCCCAGTGGCTGGGCGTCCCCAGATCGAGGAAGCCGACAAAGGCGGCGCGCCAAACGATAAGAACCCGGCTGCCCAGCATTCCCAGCACCATCACGCCCGCCAGGGTTCCGGCCGCGGCCGACAGATCGCGGCTGTGCAGCACGTCGCCTTCCTTGCGAGCCTCCTCGCGGTGGTGCTGGGTGGCCTGTTCGGTGCGCTCTCCGGGCATGGGCTACCCTCCCAGCCCTGACGCCGCCCCGGCGCCAGGCGTGGCGATCATCCGTTCGGCCAGGTCGAGCAGGCCGGCGAAGCGCGCCTCGACGAAGCGCGGCCAGAGGGCCAGCGAGCCGGCCAGCAGGGCAAAACCGGTCAAGGTCTTGAGGGGTACGGTCAGGCTGATGACCGGCAACTGCGGACTGAGCTTGCCCAACAGAGCGACGGCCACCTCGACCAGCATGGTTGCGGCCAGCACCGGCGCGGCCAGCTCGACGGCGGCCAGAAAGATGCCGCCGGCGGCGTGCACGATTCCCAGGGCGGTCACCGGAGTGAGCGCGTAGCTGCCCAGAGGCACGGCGCGGAAGCTGCGCACCATGGAGGCCAGAAGGATCCGGTCCAGCCCGGCGGCGATGATCACCAGCGTGCCCATCAGCTGGAAGAGATCGCCCATCAGCGGCGTCTGGATCGAGGAGGTCGGGTCGAGCAGATTGACCATGGAAAAGCTGAACTGCACTCCGGCGATCTGGCCGGCAAAGAGCAGCATCTCGTTCAATAGCGCCAGGATCAGCCCGTAGACCAGCCCCACGGCGAACTCGCCCAGAAGCGCGGAGAAGCCAAGGTTGATCTGGGCGCGGGGGAGCGCGGCCACCAGGGGAGCCAGCAGATACGCCACCGCTCCCACAAAGACCGCCTTGGTGCGCAGGGTGAGCGCAGTGGACGAAAAGAAGGGGGCAAAGGCCACGATTCCGCTCACCCGCACCAGGGCCAGCGTCATCGCGCTTAGAAAGCTCGTCCACTCCGGCATCGTTTCCTTTCAGCTTTTAGCCCAGGTAACGGTGCAAATCCAGCAGCAGCAGCCGGGTATAGGCCGCCATCCGGCCCAGGAACCAGGGCATTCCGGCGAGCAGAATCATGGCGATGGCGGCCAGCCGCGGGACGCTGGTAAGCGACTGTTCCTGCAGGCTGGTCAGGGTCTGCACCAGGCTGAGAAGAAAGCTCAGCAGGGCGGCGGCAATGAGCAAAGGCGCGGCCAGGATCAGGGCCTCTTTCATCATCTGGCGCAGCAGTTCGGCAACCAGGTCGGGCGTCATCGGGTCTCCTTTCACCGTCACTGCAACAACAGGTCAAAAACTCTTCAACAGCGAGTTGGCCAGCAGGTTCCAGCCATCCACCATGACAAACAGCAGAATCTTCAGCGGCGTCGAGATCACCACCGGCGGCAACTGGAACATGCCGATCGAGGTGGTGATCGAGGCGGTTACCATATCGATCAGCAGAAAGGGGAGAAACAGCACCGCGCCGATCGAGAATCCGGCCTTCAGCTCGGAGAGAATGTAGGCTGGAACCACCACGCGCATGGGCAGATCGTCGGCTTTGTTGGGACGCGGAATCTGGCCGGCGGCGGTAAACAGAGCCAGGTCCTTCTCGCGCGCGTAGCGCAGCAGGAAGTGCTTGACCGGCTGGGCTCCCCGGTCGATGGCTTCCCAGCCCGTTAACTGTCCTGCGCGGTAGGGCTCGACCGCCTCTTGGTCCACCTGGTTGAGCACCGGGGTCATCAGGAACCAGGTCATCATCAGCGCCAGCCCCATTAGAGTGGGATTCGAGGGCGCGGTCTGCGTGCCCAGGGCCTGGCGGAGAAAGTGGAAGACCACCAGCAGGCGCACCATGGGAGTCATGGCCATCAGGATGGCGGGCACCAGAGTAATCAGGGTCAGGACGAAAAGGATCGTCCAGGGGGTGGAATCCGAGGCGTGGAGCCGCTGGCTGAGATCGGGCAGCAGGGGCGCGGGCGCGGCGGCCGCCAGGCTCGCGGCGGTCCACAGAGCTACCATGAAACCCTCGCGCCGCCGGCCGGGCGGGCGCCTTTGTCTGCCGTGGGTGGCGGAAGCGGGCGGACCCGGCCTGGCAAAGGCTGCGCATTGGTTGGGCGCAACTCGCCGTCCAGCGGATAGAAGGCCGGCGCGCCCTCCGGCGAGGTGGCCACCAGAAAGCGCCTGCCCTCCGCCTCGACCAGAGCCAGCGACTGCCGCGGAGCCAGCGCGATGCGCTCCAGAAGCTCCAGCCGCGGCCGCGGGCGGCGCTCACCGCGCATCCTCGCCAGCAGCCATCCGGCCAGCCCGGCGCCCGGCATTGTCTTCGCGTTCGCTTTCATCGCACTCCTACCCCTATTCCGTCCGCCTTGGTTCCTTAGTCCCTAGTCCCTTCCGCTCACACCAGCCGCGTCACCCGGACCGCCAACTGCGAATCGACGACCTCGAACTCGCTCCAGGCCAGTTGCACGGCGCCGGCGCCAAGCGGCACATCCGAGCCCTGCGCCCACTGGGTTTCGATCAACTGGCCCGGCTCGAGCGCCAGCAGATTGCGCACGCGAAACTCGCGCACCGGGACGGCCACATCCAACTCGACCGGCAGTTTCGCCATGGGACCGCTGCGCCCAATATGATCGCCCTCCTCGCTCCCCTGAGGGGAAGGCACCAGCGCCAGTTCGGCGGCCATCTCCGGCGTGGCGGGTTTCTGGGTCTCCTGGGGCGGCTTGCCTGCCGGCGCCGGCGGTGATTGAACGGTGGCCATGCGCTTAGAAAGCAAGCAGAAAGGTGACCAGATGCGGCACAGAAGCATTGGAAAGGACTCAGAGATGCGCCCAACCCGCCTGTTCCCGGCCAACCTGCCAGGCCCACCGCTGCTACACTGAAAGAGACAGCCAAGCGTGGATTCGCCCGCCGCGGCGGGCCGGATGCGGTCCTGAATCGAGGTCCAAGACTATGCCGGAAGAGAAGGAAAACAAGAGCTTTACAGCAACCAGCCTGCGCCTGAAAGTGGGCCTGGCGGAGATGCTCAAGGGCGGCGTCATCATGGACGTGATGAGCGTCGAGCAGGCGCTCATCGCCGAGCAGGCCGGAGCCGCGTCGGTGATGGCTCTGGAGCGCGTACCGGCCATGATCCGCGCCGAGGGCGGCGTGGCCCGCATGGCCCGCCCCAGCCTCATCAAGCAGATCATCCAGGCGGTCTCCATTCCGGTCATGGCCAAGGCCCGTATCGGCCACTTCGCCGAGGCCCAGATCCTCCAGGAACTGGGTGTGGACTTTATCGACGAGAGCGAGGTTCTCACCCCCGCCGACGAGGCCCATCACATCGACAAGCACGCCTTTACCACCCCCTTTGTCTGCGGCGCGCGCAACCTGGGCGAGGCCCTCCGGCGCATCGCCGAGGGCGCGGCCATGATCCGCACCAAGGGCGAGGCGGGCACCGGCGACGTGGTCCACGCCGTCCGCCACATGCGCCAGATTACGCGCGAGATGCGCGCCCTCACGGTCCTATCCGAGCAGGAGCTTTACGCCGCCGCGAAAGACCATCAGGCTCCCTACGAGTTGGTGCGCATGGTCGCCCGCGCCGGCAAGCTGCCGGTGCCCAACTTCTCCGCCGGCGGCATCGCCACCCCGGCCGACGCCGCGCTGATGATGCAACTGGGCGCAGAGGCCGTCTTTGTCGGCTCGGGAATCTTCATGAAGGAGCGCGCCACCCCGCTCGAAGTCGAGAACTGGACGGAGTCGGAAGCCGAGGTCGGCCTATGCGGAAAGGACGAGGTTGGCACGCCGCGCAACCCCGAAGAGCGCGAGGAGGCCGTCAGCCGCGCCAAAGCCATCGTCCAGGCCACCACCCACTTCAACGAGCCCAGAATTCTGGCCGAGGTCAGCGAGCAGGTAACCGGGACGATGAAGGGCCTGGCCGCCGCCTCCATTGAAGAAAAGGACCAGCTCCAAACCCGCGGCTGGTAGCCACCTGCGGTGGGGCAGACGCTCGCTATTCGCTCTCACGATTTAGCGACTCCGCGTAGAGCGCATCCCACAAATCATTCTGGAGCACGTCACAGTCTGCCTTGCGCAGCCTTTTAGGCGGGGGGCGCACCCTGAGTCTTTCGGGTTGTGAACCCTCCCTGAATTTAGGTGCCCCATCCTTCGCCTTTTTTCTGGCGAATGGTGGGAAACCGCCACCGTTCGTTCCCCGAGCCGAGTGCCGCTGGCCCCACCGCAGAGCCTTGACTAAGTAAACATTTTTGTGTATTATTGATAAATGAACAGCGCCGAGTTCCAACGGTGGTTGAAGAGCAAGGGCGCCAAATTCGACCGCTCGCGGGGTAAGGGTTCGCACATCTACGTCACACTGCATGGCAAGACCACCGTGATGCCCACGCACCGCACCGAGATGCCCGTGGGCACTGTCGAAAACATCAAAAAGCAACTTGGCCTGAAAGGAGAAAAGTGATGCTGCAATACGCCGCAAAGTTGACGCCCTGCCTCCCAGAGGAGGGCGGATATACCGTGACATTCCGCGACGTTCCCGAGGCGATCACCGACGGCGAAACGCTGAAAGACGCACTCAAGTACGCGGCCGAGGCATTGGAGTTGGCTCTGGAGCACTACCTCGACGAGCGCCGCATGGCTCCCGCTCCCACGGCTCGTCAGGAGGGAGAATACCTTATCGCATTGCCCGCCAGCCTCTCGCTCAAGTGCGCCCTGCTCAATGAGATGATTCGCCAGAATGTGCGCCCGGCAGAGTTGGCCAAGCGTCTGAAAACCAGCAAGCAGGAGGTCAACCGGCTTACCACCTTGTCCCATGCCACCAAGGTGGACCGCATCGCCGAAGCCTTCCATGCGCTAGGAAAGGAACTCATTATCAAAGTTGCGTAGCTGGCGGGGCGGGCCATCAGCCAATACATGACTTCCCCGGCGTACATCACCTTGAGGCCTCCTTCTTTTCAGTCTTCCAAAGTATTGTCTCAGAATCTAGATCGTAGATCCAAATCTTTGTAAACTGGCTATTGACGAGTAGCTTGTCAATTTCAAGACTATTAGCTCTCAGGTATTCGACAATAGCTTCCTCGTATGGGCTTTGCCTCCAGTAATAAAGCAATAGATCCACCTGGGCGTTACCTGTCTCGTACCGTTTTTCGCACTTCTGCCTCAGCATCTTTGCAAGAGGTCCCTCCGGTGAGAGAGCACAGCCGGAGACCGTTTTCGTCCTAATTGAATCGGCGATGCCTTTTGCAAGGGCTTCATCCGTGATCTCACCGAGTTCAATGAAGTATTCGCGATCATCAATATGCGTAAGTACATCTGGCCGCGGAGGATTCTCGTTGCTGTGCTCAAAGGGATCTTGAATAAGCTTCGTTTCAAACGCAAAGCTGATAAACACTAAACTCTCAATTGCTTTTTTCCGTTCATCTGGGCTAAGGACATTCCACGAGGTGACGGTTGCGGCTTTTGCAGCCTTTGGCGCTACTCGATTGAGCCTGAGACTCACCAACTTTTCGATGTTACTTCTCATAACTGCTTTTTACCTCCTCTTTTTCCCATAAGCCGGATGCCCGACCCTTCGATTACTCTGCGAAGGGTGGGAAACCGTTCCCGTTCGTTCCCCGCGCCGAAGGCCGCTGGCCCCACCGCAGGTGGCTCAGGCCGACAGCTTGTTAAGCAGGTCGATCTTCACATCCCCGTCGGGAAAGACGGCGCGAATCTCCAGCGCCCCGCCCATCGCTTCCACGTAGCTGCGCAGGGTGCTGAGGTACATGTCGGTGCGCTTTTCCAGCTTGGAGATATTGCCCTGATTCATCTCCAGCACTTCGGCCAGACGGGTTTGCGTCATTTCGCGGGCTTGGCGAAGCTGGTGCAAGGGCATCAGCGCCAGCTCCTCTTTCACCCGCGCGGCCACGCGCGCCTGCCGTTCGGGTGACATTTTGGCTTCCAACTCTCTGAAGTTCCTCGCCATGCCTACTCCTCTCCGATTTCGCGCAGGTGCTGCGCATAGATCGCATCCGCCTTCGGCAAGAACTCCCGATACCAACGGAGATTGCCTGTCTTGTCGCCACCGATCAAAAGAATCCCCGTACGGCGCGGGCTGAAGGCATACAAGACGCGATATGGACGGCCTTCATGCTGGACTCGCAGCTCGCGCATGTTGGGAAAACCCGAGCCATGAACGCTGTCAGCATAGGGCCGCGTTAGGGCTGGGCCGTTTTCTCTGAGAAGGTTGACCGCAAAGGCAACTTCGTCTTGCGCGTCCTCGGTCAGCCCGTCCCACCACTCGCCAAATTCGTCCGTGAATTCGATTTCCCAGGCCATGCATCATTATGTATCATGTTACATATATCGTCAAGGGAATACTCGACGATCTTGACCCCCGCCATTCGTAGGGGCGTGTGGCCCGCATCCCGACTCCGAGATGCAGGAGACGAAGAACCGGAGCCGAGCGGCCATCAAGCCGGACGCCGCTAATCGCTTCCGCCTCCGCCATCGCCTCCACCGCCATCTCCGCCGCCGTCGCCGCTGTCGCCGCCTGAATCGCTGCCGCTGTCGCTGGCCGAATCCATTCCTTCGGCCTCGCTCTCCGTGGTCGATTCGGTAATCTCCTCGTTGTTGCCAACGGCGGATTCCTCTTCAACCGCGCCCACAGGCTTGCCATTTTCTTCAGCAACAACCTTGGAAGTCGCCGACATTCCCGAGGGAGTTGAGCTGACTCGAAACCAGGTTCCAGTGCTGAGCGAGCCCGAGTTTTCGCCTCCCGCTGCATCTCCGCCGGCGGTGTACTCCCAATCGGAGAAACCGTTGCGGTCGTGGCTGCGGGTATAGTAGTGGCCATCGTCGCCGCGGTAGATCTTGCCGAACTCCCTTTTGGGCTGCCGGCTCTGCGATCGATTGTGCTTTGAAACCAAGGCAACGACAAAGAAAACCAGGACCATGGCAATCACAAAAGCGGCGGCAATCACGCTCCTTCCCTTTTCCTCCATGGCTCTGCTCCCTATGAACAAGATAGTTGAATGAGGCGGTTTGTAAACATAATCGGCAGGGTAGCCACCGCTTAGTGGTGATAGCAAATTGGCGAGTTGGCTGGTTCATTGGCGGTGTAACTCGCCGCGGCGAGTTGGGCTGCTCCTTTTGAATACGGCAACAGGAATGCCCCAGCGCGTTCTCCGCATACCAATCTACCATCAAGACTGGAGACGGGGCGCGCCGCAGGCGGTTTGACATGGTCATATGACTAGTGATATGACTATAAAGAGGAGGTTCTATATGGCGTGGCAGGTATATGACGCAAAGGCGCGTTTCAGCGAGTTCCTCGACGCCACACTCAAGGACGGACCTCAGGTTGTGACCCGGCGCGGCGTGGAGACGGCTGTGCTGGTGCCCATCGACGAGTGGAAGCGGCTGAAGCAGGAAGCGCGGCCGTCCCTGAAGGATATTCTGCTCGATCCCGGCGGTCCCCGGTTTGAAGACATTGTGCCCCCGCGCGGGGAATACGACAGCCGCCCTCCGGTTGAGTTCGAGTGAGCCCAATGTACCTGCTCGACACCAATGTTGTTTCGGAGACGCGCAAACCGCGACCGCATCCTGCCGTTCTCGGGTGGATTCGTTCCGTTTCCAAGAGCGATATGTTCCTTGCTGCGGTTA
>Ga0326727_10013942_pt1 | contig 17677 bp, 18 predicted proteins | sample MB2enrmetagenome_FD_207643 | JGI IMG/M metagenome (GOLD analysis project Ga0326727, IMG submission 207643) | Lab enriched peat soil microbial communities from McLean, Ithaca, NY, United States - MB29MY | ecosystem: Environmental > Terrestrial > Soil > Wetlands > Peat | place: USA: New York...
ATGGGTCGCACGCTGGTAGGCTTGATCGCGCAGAGCGACGCGGCAGCCCTTGCGGGCGCCGTCGAGGCGACTGGCCATCCCGGGTTGGGCAAGGACGCCGGTGAGGTCGCGGGCGTCGGCCATCTCGGCGTCCCTATCGTGGACGATTTCGCCGCCGCCTTGTCACCCGACGCGGTGGCTTTGGATTTCACCAACGCCGCCGCCGCGCTGGGCCATTTGCGCGCGGCGGTCGAGCGAGGCCGCTCGATCGTCATCGGTGCCACCGGGTTCAACGCGCAGCAGCAAGCCGAGATCGAGCGCCTGGCGCCGCAGACGCGATGCATCATCGCCCCCAACATGAGCGTCGGCATCACCGTGCTGCAGCGGCTCGTCCGTGAGGCCGCTATCGCACTCGGTGGCGACTTCGACCCCGAGGTCGTCGAGATGCATCACCGCATGAAAGTCGACGCGCCCAGCGGCACCGCGCTCGCTTTGGGAAGAACCTTGGCTGAAGCAACCGGACGGAACTTGTCGACTGATGCCGTCTACGGCCGCCAAGGCATGGTGGGCCAGCGCCAGCAGAAGGAGATCGGCATCATGGCCTTGCGCGGCGGCGATGTCGTCGGGGACCACACCGTGGTGTTCGCCGGGCTTGGTGAACGCCTCGAGCTGACGCACCGGGCGCAGAGCCGCGAGTGTTTGGCTCGTGGCGCGATCCGCGCGGCGCTCTGGCTCGTGCAGCAACCGGTCGGCCGCTACGGGATGGCCGACGTGCTCGGGCTGCGCTGACCGCAAGAGCGTCGTGCTGCAGTCTCTCAGAGTAAAGCCCCTAATCGAGAAGAAATTCGGGTGTAAGGTCGTTCTCGGCACGCATTCCTATTGAGATCTCACGGCCGCGGCCGCGGTCGTCCCCTACCACCCACCCGACAAGCATTGACGGCGGTCGGGGTGGCGCGATAATTGGACGCTCGGGGAGTTCCTCCATGGTCCAATTCAAGACCGGAACCGTGCGCGCCAACGGTGTTCGCTTCGCGACGCTGGAAGCTGGGGAAGGGCCGCTCGTCCTCTGCCTGCACGGCTTCCCGGACACGGCATATTCATTTCGACAGCAATTGCCGGCGCTGACCGCAGCCGGCTTTCGCGCCGTCGCGCCCTTCATGCGCGGTTACGCGCCGACCGCAATCCCGCCGGACGGGCGCTATCAAAGCGCCGTCTTGGCGCTCGATGCCATCGAGCTGATCGCCGCCTTGGGGTACTCCTCCGCCTCCGTGTTCGGCCACGACTGGGGCGCCCTCGCCGGCTACGGCGCCGCCATGATGGCGCCACAGAAGATTACCAAGCTGGTGACTGCCGCCGTACCGCACGGCCCGTCCGTGCTGAACGCCTTCATGAGCAACTACGATCAGCAACGACGGTCCTGGTATATGTTCTTCTTCCAGCATCCGCTCGCCGATGCCGCGGTGGCTCATGACGATTTCCGTTTCCTCGAACGCCTGTGGCAGGACTGGTCGCCCGGGTGGAGGTACTCCAGTGAGGACATGGAGACACTGAAAATGACCTTCCGCACCCCTGGGGTGTTACCGGCCACGCTCGGCTACTACCGCCAGACGCTCAACCCGGCGCTGCAGGATCCTGCCCTGGCGGAGGCCCAGGCGCAGATCGGCGTGGCGCCGGTTCCCGTCCCCAGCCTGGTCTTCCACGGAGCGCGCGATGGTTGCATCGGGAGCGAGTTGCTCGAAGGCATGGAAGCGCTCTTCCCGCGCGGCCTCCGCAAGATCGTCGTCGGCGACGCCGGACATTTCGTGCACCAGGAGAAACCGGAGGAGGTCAATCGTATCCTGATCGAGTTTCTCCGGAGCGGATAGCCGGGAGGCTGCTTCGGTCCGGCTAGCATCTGCAGGGGCATGCGACCGGGGCAGCCACGGTGTTCGAAAACATGTAAGCTGACTTCGTTGCCGGCCCGCCGGCAGGCGTATGGAGGTGCGCCGAGTGCGCAGGAGATGACCCCTTCAGAGGCGGCGATAGACGCGGCCCGGAACGCGATGGTGGACGATCTGTTGCGGCGGCGCATCATTCGCACCCCGGCCGTCGAGCGAGCGTTCCGCCGGGTCCGGCGGCACGCCTTTATCGTGCCGCCGTACGCCGTCGCCGCCGACGCCCTGGCCAAGGAGTTTGTCGAAACGGAAGATCCGCGCCGGGTCTATGCCGACGTCGCCGTGGCCATCAATCCCGAGGAGAACGTCAACTGCCTGCCACCGGGCATCGTCGCGCAGCAGATCGAGGAGCTGGTTCCGGCGGAGGGCATGCGCGTCTTGCACATCGAAACGGGTCGCGGCTACGCCACCGCCTTGCTGGCGGAGTTAGTCGGCGAGCACGGATCGGTGGTCGGCACCGCGTACGAAGAGGACAGTGCCGAGTTGAGCGCCGCCTTCTTGGCGCAGGAAGGATACACCACCGTGACCGTGCGTTCCGGCGACGGCGCTGCCGGCGTGCCGGAGGCGGCGCCGTTCGACCGCATCCTGGTCAGCGCTGGGGCCGCCGATGTCTCGCCCGCGTGGGTCGATCAGCTCGACGACGGAGGGCGCCTGGTGCTGCCGCTCTGCCACCTCGGGCCACTGGGACCGACCATCAGCGGCGGCGTCATGCTCACCATCGAAAAGGCCGATGCCGCACTCACCGGCCGCATCGTCTCGGTGGCGCTTCTGGTACCGCTGCAAGGTATGCTGGCGCCCGCACGGGAAGAGAGCGTCGCGCTCGCGGAAGGGCTGCAGCGCTGGTTTGCGTTGGAGGACTTTTATCGCACCGAGCTGCCCATCCGCATCGTCATGAAGCCCGGGGAGCACCACACGCCCGATCCCGCTGCGGTGCACTGGTTCCTCGAGACCCGCCACACAGTAATGTGGGTCGAACCGAATTAGTGTCGGGAGCGGCCCGGTGGACCTATGGCTCGAGGCCCAGCCTCGTGAGAAGAGTGCGCAAGTGGCGCAGCGCCGGGGCGGTTCGCGGACCGTACCAGGACAGCTCTTTGCCATCGATGAAATGGATACGGTTGGCGCGCCACGCTGGTGTGTCGCGCAACGGTTCCAGGTCCGGCAGCACCTTGGGCGTGAATACATACGGCTCGTCCGGGAGGAGAATGGCTTCCGGCTGCGCCGCCGCGATGTCCGAGAGGACGACGGTGCAGTACCGTTCCGCCCGGCCGGCGCAAACGTTGCTGCCGCCGGCGAGCGCCAGCATGTCGTGCGCATACGTCTCCCGATTGAAGCTCATCCACGGGTTCTTCCAGATCGGACAGAACACCCGAATCGGCGGTGCCGGCTCGGCGCGCGCCAGCTCATCGAGCGTACAGTCCAACTCGCTGGCCACCTGCGCGGCGCGCGGGTCGGTGCCGGTGAGCCGGCCGATGCGACGGAGCAGCCCGCCGACATCCCGGGCGCGATGCGGGAAAGTCACGAAGGCTGTGAGCCCGGCTTGCTCCAGCGTCTCAAAGTCCTCTCTCCGATTCTCTTCCGCATTGAGGAGCACGAGGTCCGGCTGTAACTCGCGGATGCGCGCTACGTCCGGATTCTTTGTGCCCCCCACTTGGTCAAGCCGCTCGACGATGCCGGTGGGCTCGGTGCAATAGCGCGTCACGCCGATCACGGACTCGCCACAGCCGAGCACATACAGGGCTTCCGTCAGACTCGGCACCAGGCTGACGATGCGCTGGGCCACGTGCGCCAGTCCGACCTCACGGCCGGCATCGTCCTCGACGCGGATCACTGTTGTTTCCCTGCGCCGCGACGCTTGAGGGCATCTTCCAGGCCTTGCCGTTCCGCCGCGGTGAAATCCTCTCCGCCGCCCGCTGGCGCGCCCGGCTGCTGCACGCGGCTCGGCGCCTGTTCGGGAGCTGGAGGTGGCTGCGACGGCTGTAGCGCACGCCAGAAATACGCCCCGACCAGGGCGGCGGAAACCACCAGCGCCAGGAAGGCGAGCCAGTTGCGGTGCCGGCGGCGTTTGCTCGTGCGGCGTGGCATCAGACACCGCCTTGTTGATCCAGCGCCGGGCGGATATCACCGCGGCACCAGGCGCGCAACGCCTCCCAGCCGCTGCGCTGATCCCAGCCGTCGACGCCGTTGTACCAGCGAATACCGATCTCCTGCGCCGTGCGGCTGCCCGCCGCAATCGCGAACCAGAGACGCCACGTCGGCCCGTAGAACAGTCGCACGCCGAGGCCGAGCCGGCGCAGCTTGCGTCCGACCCACGAGCCATCCACGCTGCGCGCATAGTCTGCGAAGGTGAAGTCGTTCGCCGCGAAACCGCGAGCGATTGCTGCGGCGGCGCGCCGCCCGTACTCGAAACAGAACGAAATCCCCTCCCCCATCAGCGGGTCAACCCCGGCCGCATCGCCGGCGAGCATCACACGCGGCGTGGCAAGGGGAACGCGTCGCGCGTACCAGCGGACGGGGAACGCCTTCACGGAAAGCGCCGGTGCGCCCACGCGCGTCAGCTCCTCCTGCAGAATGCGGCGCAGCAGTGCACCGCTACCTTCCGCGTCGACGGAGTACACCCCGAGGTTGACGTGTGGGACACCTTCGATCAGGCAGGGAAAGGCCCACGCATAACCGCGCAGGCCATTGGGCACGAAACGGAAAATAAAATCGTAGCGCGCGGCCTGGAACCCGCTCCAGTCCGCTTGGGCCAACGGGACGTCGCACGTGATCGCCTTGCCGACGTGCTCTGGCGCGCGCGGAAACAGACGGCGGCGCACCAGGCTGCCCGACCCGTCGGCGCCGATCACCGCGCCTGCGTGGTAGCTGCCGCGCTCGGTCTCGATGCGGATGCCGTCACCTTCACGCTTGAGGTCCACGACCTTCTCGCCCTCGCGCACCTCCACACCGCGTTGCCGGCACGCCGCTACCAGCGAGTGGTCAAACTCATCACGGCGCACCACCCGGCACAGCTCCTCGCCCTCGTACGTGACGGTTCTGCCGGGAACCTCAACGGCGGCACGATGGACGGCGACGTTCGGTACCGACAGGGGCGCGCCGAGTTCCTCCAGGCAACGCAACACCTGGGGGATCAACCCACCGCCACAGACTTTCGGGCGCGGGTGATGCGCCTTCTCCAGGATGACCGCTTCACCTGCCAGCCCGGTATCCCGCGCATGCAGAAACAAGGCGCTCGCGCTCCCCGCAGGACCCGAGCCGATGATCACCAGCGGCCGACGTTCCATGAGTCAGTCCTGAGTGCTGAGTCCTGAGTGCCGAGCAGCGCTCTTTCTGTTCGACTCAGGACTCAGCACTCGGCACTAAGGCGCTTGATGTTGGAAACTTGTTGTCCATGATTCAAGCTTTGTTCGGAGCCGCTGGAAGCGAGCCAACACGTCCGCCGGAAGCCTCTGGAGTGCGGGCGGCGAGCGGCCCGGTGGCCCTATGGCCCGAGGCCTGCCTCGCTAGCTTTCTCGCGGGTGGATGTTGGCTCGCACCCAGTTGATGATGTCTTCGGTCGATGCGCCCGGCGTAAAGATCTCTTTCACGCCGAGCTTCTTCAGCTTTGGGATGTCTTCCGGCGGCACGATGCCGCCGCCGAACACGACCACGTCATCGACCCCCTTTCCTTTGAGGAGATCGATCACCGCCGGGAACAGCGTCATGTGTGCGCCGGACAAAATGCTGAGCCCGATGGCATCGACGTCTTCCTGCGCCGCCGCTTCAGCGATCATTTCCGGCGTTTGATGCAGGCCCGTGTAGATTACTTCAAAACCCGCATCGCGCAGGGCGCGGGCGATGATCTTGGCACCGCGGTCGTGTCCATCCAATCCGGGTTTCGCTACCAGTATCCGCAGTCGTTTCTCAGGCACGGGAACCCTCCCATGGAGTCGATAGTCGATAGCTCATAGTCGATAGTCAATGGTCGATAGCATCTACTGTCGACTATTGACTCTCAACTATTGACTGCTCCTCTCATATCCAGGCCGGGTCGCGGTAGACCCCGAAGACGTCGCGGAAGACATCCGAGATCTCGCCGACGCTGCACTCCTGTTGCACCGCGTCGATGATCACCGGCATCAAATTGGTCCCATCCGCCGCCGCGCGCTCCACCGCAGCCAGGGCGGCGCGCACAGCCGCGGCGTTGCGCGCCTGCTTGCGCTCGCGCACTCGCTGCGCTTGCTTGGGCCCGATCTCCGGGCCGATGCGCAGCAGTTCCAGCGGCGGCCCCTCTTCCAGCTGGTACTTGTTCACGCCGACCATGATCTTGTCGCCGCGATCCAACTGCTGCTGGTAGCGGTACGCAGCCTCCGCGATCTCCTTCTGCGGATATCCGAGCTCGATGGCTCGGATGATGCCCCCCAGCTCGTCGATGCGATCGATGTAGGCGAAGGCCTCCTTCTCCAGACGTTCCGTCAGCGCCTCGACCGCGTAGCTGCCGCCGAGCGGGTCGACGATGTTCGTGACCCCGGTTTCCTCGGCGATGATCTGCTGCGTGCGCAAGGCCACGAGCACGGCTTGCTGGCTGGGCAGCGCCAGGGTTTCGTCCATGGAGTTGGTATGCAGCGACTGCGTACCGCCGAGCACGCCGGCGAGCGCCTGAATGGCTACTCGCACGATGTTGTTCAGCGGCTGCTGCGCGGTGAGGCTGCAGCCCGCCGTCTGCGTGTGGGTCCGCAAGACCCATGACCGCGGGTGCTTGGCCTTGAAGCGCTCGCGCATGATCTTGGCCCACATGCGCCGGGCGGCGCGCAGCTTGGCGATCTCTTCGAAGAAGTCGCTGTGCAGGTTGAAGAAGAACGACAGGCGCGGAGCGAAGCTGTCGACGTCGAGCCCGCGTTCGACGGCCGCCTGCACGTAGCCGATGCCGTCCGCCAGCGTAAAGGCCAGCTCCTGCGCCGCGGTCGAGCCGGCCTCGCGGATGTGGTAGCCCGAGATGGAGACGGCATGCCAGCGCGGCGCTTCGCGGGCGCAGAACTCGATCATGTCGACGATGACGCGCACCGACGGCGCCGGCGGCGAGATCCATTCTTTCTGCGCGATGAACTCCTTGAGCATGTCGTTCTGGACGGTGCCGCCGAGCTTGTTCAGCGGAATGTTGCGACGCTGGGCCACGGCGAAGTACATCGCGAGCAAAATGCTGGCGCTGCAATTCACCGTCATCGAGGTGGTCACGCGGTCGAGTGGAATGTCGGCGAACAGCGATTCCATGTCCGCCAGGGTGGAGACGGCGACGCCTTCGCGGCCGACCTCGCCCAGGGCGCGCGGGTGGTCGGCGTCGTAGCCCATGAGCGTCGGCATGTCGAAGGCCGTGGAGAGCCCTGTCTGCCCTTGTTCGAGCAGGAACTTGAAGCGCTGGTTCGTGTCCTCCGCCGTCCCGAAGCCGGCAAACTGGCGCATGGTCCAAAGCTGGCCGCGATACATGCTCGGGTAGGCGCCACGCGTGAACGGATACTCGCCCGGATGCCCAAGCTTGTCGTCGTGCGACCAGGCCTGCTGGTCCTCCGCCGTGTACACCGGCTCGACTTCCATATCCGACACGGTCGTGTACGCGCGCAACCGATCGGCGGACTTCGGGTAGACGCTGCGCAACCACTCCGCTTTCGACTTAGCCATCTCGTCCTCGGGCATTCAGCCGCCGACGCCGCCGCTGGCGGCCGTTGATCAAGCCCCGCGCTACGCGGAGCCACTCCTCCGGAACCAACACCTTCACCTGCCCCAACGCGCAAAACGTGAGCGGTTGCACGCCGAAGCGGTCACTCTCTAGAACGCACGGCACACCGTACTGCTCGAGGAAGCCCTTGACCACATGCGCCTCCGCTTCCACCGGCGTCGCGTAGCATGATTCCCACGTCATACCAGACAATCCTTCACGCACCTTTGAAGGCCGGGCGGCGTTTGTCGAGGAAGGCGCGCATCCCTTCGGTCCGGTCTTCGCTGGCGAAAGTCACGGTGAAGGCTTCCGATTCGTATCGGCAGCCATCCTGCAAGTCGATTTCAATGCCGGCGGTGATCGCCGCTTTCGCCTGCTGCAGGGCGATCGGGGCCTTGCTCGCGAGCGTCGCCGCGAGCTTCTGCGCCTCGGCCATCAGCTCGCCCGGCGCCACCACGCGGTTCACCAACCCCAAGCGTAGAGCTTCGTCCGCGCCGATCATCTCACCCGAGTATATCATCAGGCGGGCGGCGCTGAGGCCGACGCGGCGTGCCAGGCGTTGCGTGCCGCCGAAACCGGGAATGATGCCCAGATTGATCTCGGGCTGGCCGAACTTCGCCGACTGCGATGCAATGGCCAGATCGCACGCTAGCGTTAGCTCCAAGCCGCCGCCGAGCGCGAAGCCGTTGACCGCAGCAACCACGGGGATGGGCAGCTCTTCGAGCGCCAACATCAGCTGCTGCCCGCGCCGCGAGAACTCGCGTCCCTGCATCGGGGACATGGCGGCCATGGCCGCGATGTCGGCCCCGGCAACGAAGGCTTTCTCCCCGGCGCCCGTGACAATCAAGCAGCGGACGGCCCGATCCTGCCGGATCTCGTCGCAACAGCGTAGCAACTCGCCGACGGTGGCAGGGTTCAGCGCGTTCAACGCCTGCGGGCGGTTCACCGTGACGGTGCGTACCGCCCCATCGCCCTGCAGGAGTATGTTCTCATAGGCCATGGCGTCACCTCAGTATTCCGGTTTCAGATCGAAGCGGTGAATGGCTTCGATGTAGCGGATGGTATGCGTGCGCGAGCGCATGACCACGGAGTTCGTCATGGCGCCGCCCTTGAAGAAGCGCACGCCGCGCAACATGTCACTGTTGGTCACGCCGGTGGCGGCGAACATGACGCTGCCCCCCGCCATCTCCTCCAACGTGTACTTCTTATCCATGTCAGTGAGTCCAGCCTCCCGCACGCGTGCAGCTTCCTCCTCGTTGCGCGGCCGCAAGCGCGCCTGCATGTCGCCGCCGGTACAGCGCATGGCGGTAGCGGTCAAGATCCCTTGTGACGATCCACCGACGCCCAGCAACATGTCGATGCCGGAATCGGGTTTGGCTGCGGCCATGCCGGCGGCGACGTCGCCGTCGCTCAGCAGCTTGATGCGCGCGCCGGCACGGCGGATTTCGGTAACCAAATTGGTGTGGCGCGGGCGGTCGAGCACGGCGACCGTGAGGTCCGCGACGTACACCCCCTTGGCGTCGGCCAACGCGCGCAGGTTGTCCTTCGGCGACTGGTCGAGGTCGATCAGGCCACGCCCCTCCTGACCGACCACGATCTTCTCCATGTACGTGTCGGGACAGCGCAAGAACCCGCCGCGCTCCGCAAACGCGATGATCGACAAGGCGTTGAAGCCGCCGGTGGCACAGATCGTCGCGCCCTCGAGCGCGTCGAGGGCCACGTCGATTTCCGGGCCCGTGCCCGTGCCCACCCGCTCCCCACAGTAGAGCAGGTCGCTGTCGCCCGGCTCGCCCTCACCGATGACCACCACACCGTCGATGGCGATCGAGCGAAACGCCTTGCGCATCGCCTCCGCCGCAGCCAGATCGGTCGCGGCAACATCGCCGCGGCCCATCAAACGGGCGGACGCTAAAGCTGCGGCTTCAGTGACACGGACCGCTTCCAGCGCCAAGTTCCGATCCATAATCAGCCCTTCACAAGATAGTCCGGGACAAGCGTGTGCGCTTCCCGGACGACCAAGCCGGTGCCGGCTGCCGCGCGCTCGTTGTAGCCCCGCGCGGCCCCTGACGCTTCGAGATCGCGGCTTGTCGCAAGCACGAACGGGACCGGGTCCGGAGAGTGGGTCTTCAGGGCACACGGCGTGGCGTGGTCGGGAGTGAGCAACAGCCGCCACTCGGGAACGGCACGCAACCCCTCCAAGATCGGACCGACGATCTTGCTGTCGAAATCCTCGATGGCTTGGATCTTTTTGTCCACCGCTCCCATGTGCCCGGTTTCATCGGTCGCTTCCACGTGGACAAAGACCAGATCCTTGGTCTCCAACGCGCGCAAACCGTAGCTCGCCTTACCCTGGTAGTTGGTGTCGAGAAAGCCGGTGACGCCCGGCACCTTGACGACTTCGAGTCCCGCCAGGACCCCCAACCCGTTCACCAAGTCGACAGCGGAGATGACCGCGCCTTCGAGCCCGAAGCGCTGGCGCATCGTCGGCAACGCTGGCCGCTTGCCCTGACCCCACAGCCAGATTGAGGTCGCCGGGCGCTCGCCGCGCTGGCGGCGCGCGCGATTCACCGCATGCTGCGCCAGCAGCTCCTGCGACGCCTCCATCAGTCCGCGCAGCACCTCCGCGCCCTCGCCGGCAGGGAGGTACTCGGCCACCGCGCGGTCGGTGATGTCATGCGGCGGCGTTGTGCGCATGTCCGCTTTCCCGTCGCGCCACACGAGCAGATGCCGGTAGCTCACGCCGGGATGAAACTCAAGGCTGTCGGTACCGAGCTGGCGTTGCAGATCGCCTACGATCTCCGCCGCCTCCTCCGTCGAGATGTGACCGGCAGTGAAATCCTGCATGACGCCATCGGCGATGCAGACGAGATTGCAGCGAATCGCCACGTCGTCCGGCGCCAACTCCACTCCCATGCTGGCCGCCTCGATGGGTGAGCGGCCGGTGTGGTAGCGGCGCGGGTCGTAGCCGAGAAGGCTCATGGTCCCGACATCGCTCCCGGGCGGGAAGCCCTCCGGAATGGTGTGTGTCATTCCCAACGTGCCGCAGCCGGCGAGCCGGTCCATGTGCGGCGTGCGTGCATATTCCAGCGGCGTGCGGTTGCCGAGTTCAGCGATGGGGCGGTCCGCAACGCCATCCGGCTGCAGAATGAGGTACTTCATCACTCCTCTCTTATCTAACTTGACGAGCTTCCGCCAGTTTCGGAGGCTGCAGGCCTGACTGTCATCCCGAGCCCGGAGAGGGATCTTCCTCTGCCCACGGTGAACAGGTCTGCCACGCCCGAGATTTCTCGCCCTTCGGGCTCGGAATGACAACGTCTTCTTCCGAAGGAGACACCGAACCGAGCTTCACTGACCGAGGCTATCTTCGATGCGGATCAGCACTGATTTCGCCCGCACTACGGCCAGACGGTCGATCTGTTGGAAGGCACGGCGGAGGTCACGCTCACGCGCCTCGTGAGTGCGGATGACGATCGGCACGCTGGCGCCGTGTTCACGCTCGCGTTGAATAACCGAGGCGATCGAGATCTGGTGCCGGCCTAGGATGCCGGAGATCTTCGCCAACACCCCTGGCCGGTCCACCACCATGAAACGGAGGTAGTATTCGCTGATCAGGTCGTCCATCGGCTTGAGCGGCACGCGCCGCTGCTGCGCCAGCGGGTAGCCCAGGGGCGCGATCCGCCCACGGCTGCCGTTCAACAGATTGCGCGCAACCTCCATCAGGTCGGCAAGCACGGCAGTGGCCGTCGGCATCATGCCCGCCCCCAGACCGACGTACATCGTGTCGCCCAGCGCTTCGCCGTGCACGAAGATGGCGTTGTACGCGCCGTTGACGTCGGCGAGCAAGTGCTTGCTCGGCACCATTGTGGGGTGCACCCGTGCCTCGATCTCGTCGCCGTCCTGCTTGGCGATGGCGAGGAGCTTGATGACGTAACCGAACTCACGCGCGAAGCCGATGTCGCGTTGACTGACGTTGCGGATGCCTTCAACGGGCAGATCGGCGAACCGCGCGGCGGTGCCGAAGCCAAGCTGGATGAGCAGCGCCAGTTTGTGCGCGGCGTCGATGCCGTCGACGTCGTAGGTCGGGTCGGCCTCAGCGAGCCCTTGCTTCTGCGCCTCGCCGAGCACGGCGGCAAACTCGCCTCCCTGTTGCGTCATGGTACTGAGGATGTAGTTTGACGTGCCGTTCACGATGCCATAAATCGCACGATTGCGGTCGCCGGCAAGCCCTTCCTTCAAGGTGCGGATGATCGGGATGCCGCCGCCGACGCTGGCCTCGTAGCCGATATCCACGCCGGCCTGTTCGGCGGCGGCGAAAATCTCGGCGCCGTGCACTGCCAGCAGCGCCTTGTTGGCAGTTACCACGCTCTTGCCGTTGCGAACCGCTTGCAGGACAAAACGCCGCGCCGGCTCGTAGCCGCCCATCAGCTCCATGACGATGTCGATCGTTGGATCCCGCAGCAACTCGCCAGCGTCACTGGTCAGCAGCTTGCGATCGACCCGAACGCCGCGGTGGCGGCGCAGATCGATGTCGGCAACGCGGGCCAGGACCAGCCGCGCGCCGAGCCGGGCACGGATTTGGCCTTGGTGCCGTTGCAGTAGTTTGATCACCCCGGTGCCGACCGTGCCGAAGCCGATCAACCCGATGCGGATGTCCCGCCCCACGTGTGCCCCCACTCAGCCGACTTGGCGGATCTTGGCTGGCCTGGCTTTGCTGAGCGCCCGGCGAATGCCGCGGATGGCCTGGCGCGTGCGGTGCTCGTTCTCGATCAACGCGAAGCGCACGTACCCATCACCATACTCCCCGAACCCGATGCCGGGCGACACCGCAATCTTGGCTTCGCGCAGGAGATAGGTGGAGAAGTCGAGCGATCCCATCTCGCGAAAGGGCTCGGGGATGGGCGCCCACACGAACATGGTCGCTTTCGGCTTCGGGAGGTGCCAGCCGACGCGGTTCAGCCCGTTCACCAATACATCGCGGCGCGATTGATACACGCGGCGGATCTCGTCGACGCACTCCTGCGGCCCGTTGAGCGCATGGATGGTGGCGATCTGGACCGGCTGGAAGATGCCGTAGTCGAGATAACTCTTGAGGCGCGCCAGCGCGCCGATCATGGCCGGGTTGCCGACGGCGAAGCCGACGCGCCAGCCCGGCATGTTGTAGCTCTTGGAGACGGTAAAGAACTCGACCCCGACCTCCTTGGCCCCCGGCACCTGCAGAAAGCTCGGTGGCTGGTAGCCGTCGAAGCACAAATCGGCGTACGCCAGGTCGTGGATCACCATCAATGAATGCTCGCGGGCGAAGGCGACGATCTTGCGGAAGAAGTTGATGTCGACCACCTCGGTGGTCGGATTGTGCGGGAAGTTCAGGATGAGCAGCTTGGGACGCGGCCAGGTCTGGCGCATGGCCTCGACCAGGTGGCCGAAGAAGTCCTGCCCCGGAATGAGCGGGATACTGCGCAGGTCGCCGCCGGCGATGATGACGGAATACTGGTGAATCGGGTAGGTCGGGCTCGGACAGAAGACGACGTCCCCCGGACCGATGATCGCCAGTGCCAGGTGGGCGAGGCCCTCTTTCGAGCCGATGGTGACCACGGCTTCGGTGTCGGCGTCGAGGTCGACGTTGTAGCGGCGCTTGTACCAGCCGGTGATGGCCAGGCGCAGCTTGTAGATGCCTTTGGAAACCGAGTAACGGTGGTTGGCCGGTTTGGAGGCGGCCTCAACGAGTTTGGCCACGACGTGGGGCGGCGCAGGGCCGTCGGGATTGCCCATGCCGAAGTCGATGATGTCTTCGCCCGCCCGGCGCGCTTTGCTCTTGAGGTCGCCGACGATGTTGAACACATACGGCGGCAGCCGTTTCATGCGAGGGAAATCGTTTGCGTCCATCAGTCCAAATGCGGTGCCGCTACGATAAAGGATTTATCCGACGGACGCAAACTTCACCGCTCCACGAGCGTCGGACCCAAAGTTGTAGAGAGCCGCTGGGGAACAGCCACGCACCTGTAAGGCTGGGCGCCTCTGGACAGACATGCGCCGCGACCGTATGAGGGTGTGGCCATGGGCCGTGCGGTGAAAACCTCGATGACCTCGCGCGAACGCGTGCAGGCAACCGTTCGGGGTCTTCCGGTGGACCGCGTTCCGGTTATGACGTGGCTCAACCCACACGCCGGGTGTCGGCTAATCGCCGAGTTTCAACCCGCGAGCGATGAGCACGGCGATGCCACGGCTCGGCTAATGTGGGAGAGCTTTTCACAGGGCAACGATACCTTGACGCCGGACGAACGGGTGGCGTTGCCCCTCCTGCAGGGGAGCTTTGTAAACCGGGAATACGCGCTGGATCTGGGCTCGGACCTCGTCAGCGTCGGCATCCCCATCGACCATCTGGCCGAGAGGCTCCCCGACGAGAACGGGGCGCTGCGCATCCGCGACGCCTTCGGATCGATCCGCGGTATGGGCGGGATCTACCTGGAGGTGATCGCGCCAGCGGTCAAGGACATCAAAGACCTCGTCGGCCTTCGTCTGCCGGATCTGTCAAGCGAGAGGCCGTTCGATGCCATCCGCAAGTTCAGGGCCGAGCACCCCGACGCGTGCCTGTACGGTGAGAGTTTCGGCGTGCAGGACCTCCCGTCCACACAGCTCTGGGAGATGTCGCAATTCATGCTCGCGCTCTACGACTACCCGGACGAGGTTAAACGGTTCCAAGCGCGCCTAAACGACTACATGATCGATCTTTCACGCCGGACTGTGGCCGCAGGGGCCGATGTCATTCTGATTTACGATGACTACGGCACGAGCGGCGCGCCGCTGACCTCAGTGAAGATGTGGAAGGAGTTCACCTACCCGCACCTCAAGAAGCACATCGAAGCCATCCACGACGCGGGCGCGCTGGCGATGCTGCACTCCTGCGGGTATCAGATGCCGTTCTTGCCGTCCTACATCGATGCCGAGCTCGACATGCTTCAAGCGTTCCAGCTTGGGGCCGGTAACGACTTCGAAGCGGCGTACGCCCAGTGCGGCGATCGGTTGACCTTCGCCACCGGCGTGGACATCCAGCGCGGTGAGCTAATGACCCCGGACGAGCTACGGGAAGACATCCTTCGCGCCTACCGCATCGGTGGACGCAACGGCCACCACATCCTGGCGTACACCCACATGCTCCAGTACACGATGCCTGCGGTGAACATCGAAGTGATCCTGCAGACGGTGCGCGACATCCAGCGCGGCGTCTACAACGACTGAGGGGGGAGACCTGAGGATCAAGTCTACCTCCCTCTCGCCCCGTCCTGACAAACCTGTATTGCTCGCAGAACATAGGCAGGGCGCGAGGAGACGACGTATGGATTCTCCTGTCGGTTTCCACCATTTCCACAGCGACGCCAACCTGAACTACGAAATGAATCGGCTGATGCTTGGCGGGACGCCCGAGATGATCGCCGAGATCCAGGATGCCGCCTCCCGCATTCGATCACTGGACGACTTTGTCACGGAGATGCTCGCACTTGCGAGGAAGGCGGAGCGGGATGGCCGGCTCGAGCAGGCAATGCACTATACGCGAGGTGCAGAGTTCTTCATGGCGGCGGACGATCCGCGCAAACAAGCGACCTATGAGCGCTTCATCTCACTCGCCGATACAGTGTGGGGGCCGCACTACGAGCGTTACAGCGTCCTTTACGAAGACGTCGCTTTGCCCGTGCTCTTGCTGGGCAGGCCGGAGTCCGCGAGGGTCATCCTGATCCACGGCGGATTCGACTCGTTCATCGAGGAGTTTGTGCCGGTATTTGTTGCCTTTGCCGACGCGGGCTTTCGGGTTGTGGCGTTCGAGGGCCCGGGGCAAGGGGCGTTGCTGCGCCGCCAGCGGCTCCCAATGACACCTGAGTGGGAACGCCCGACAACCGCGGTGATTGAGCACTTCGCGCTCGCCGATGTGACCCTGATCGGCGGCTCGTTGGGCGGCTACCTGGCGTTGCGCGCCGCCGCTTTCGAGGCACGCATCCAGCGGGTGGTTGCGTTCGACGTGATGTATGACTTCTTCGATTGTGTCGCTTCGCGCAAGGGACCCGTGGTCCGCTTCGGACTTGCGTTCCTTTTATCCTTTGGTGCGAGTGGCGTGGTCGATGCGGTTGCACGAGCCATGATGCGACGCGACAACCTGGCGCGCTGGGGGATCGGCCACGGGATGGACGTGATGGGCAAAGGGTCCCCCTCGGCGTTCTTCTACGAGACGCAGCGGTACCGCAGCCGGCCCATCAGTCATCTCGTGAAACAAGATGTGCTGCTGTTGGCGGGTGAGGCAGATCATTTCGTCCCCCTCCGGCAACTCGCGGCACAGGCGCGGGCCCTTGGCAATGCGCGTTCCGTCACCACCCGTATCTTCCGCGCGAGTGAGAATGCCGCGAGCCATTGCCAGGTCGGCAACCTACCACTGGTGGTGCAAACGATGGTGGAGTGGATCACCAAGCACACCGGCGCGCCTGCCGGATCCTAAGGCCCCCTGCGTTCCGAAACTCCGAAAGGAATGAGAAACAGTCCAGCACAGCCCAGTAGGGCCGGCTGCGCCGGCCGATCTGCTGTGCGCATCGATACCGCCGCCCGCGCTCGTTACTCTCCGGTTGAACGTTGAATATCGCTGAAATCAAGCTCCTGTGGTTTCGACTCGCTGCATCCGCATGCCCAGTCTGCGGGATACCAACCGCGCCGAACGCAGCGCGAGAAGCTCGACCACGGCCAGAGGTGCGGGCAGGCCGTGTACCCATGTTTCACCGGGTTGTAGTGAACGTAATCCATGTGACGTCCATAATCGCGTTGATCGCGCACCGCGTGCTCCCAGAACTTGGTCTGCCAGATGCCGCGGCGGGCGTCTCGCTCACGGCCGGCGCTTTGAGGTAGTTCGCGTTTGCCCGCGCGAAGCCACGCCTTGGTGAATTCCTTCTTCAGCCATCCCCAGCGCACAGAGTAGGACGCGTCCGTCGGTGGTAGAGTCCAGATAGTGTGGAGATGATCAGGGAGTATGACGATCGCATCGATCTGCAGCGGCCAGCGCGCGCCGCATTGCCGCAGCAAGCCTCTCAGCAGCTCGATCGCGAGCGGCTCACACAGAATCGGAGCGCGCTCATGGGTGACCACCGTGAAGAAGACCGTACCGCCCGGGACGAAGGCACGGCGGAAGTCGGGCATCTTGGGTGACTAACACAACCCGCTTGGCCGGCACAGCCGGCCCTACGGAGATCAGCTCTGAGAGTCTGGGCGAGCCCCTGCCTTGTGTCGGATGAGTGTTCGAGTTTCCTTGATGATTCCCTCTCCGTCAACAAATTCTCCACGGTCGGCTTCCGCCGCCCCTTGGGCCACGGCTTCGCGCATCTCGTCGCGCTCATCAACGAGATGAAGCGCCTCACGCAGCAACTCCTCCGCCGACCGGTAACGCCCGTTCTTGAGCCGACCTTCGAGTTCCGCTTCGAACTCTCTACTCACCTCAATCGCCATGGAATGAGGATACCATATGGGCTCTGCCCCGCGCCACCTTCGCCGCTCGCGATCGATATCAACCTAATCCGCAACCGCCCGCCGCCCTCGTTGCTCGTGGGGTCGGGTACCGTCGGCGGCGGCCCACCATCGGCATGCGTGACAGCGTGTCCCTCCGCATCCGAGGTTTCGCCCAGCAGTTCCGTGGCGACGAACTCGACATACATTTCTTCCTGTCGAAGGATCTCACGCCGCCTCGACAGTTTCTCCAAGTTCTGCGCGACCAAGGCATGACCAAGGTCACCACGCTGATGGAACGTGGGGATTTCGGGCCGAGGATCGCTTTACCTCCTCCTCACACGGCGCGGCCAAGCCGTGGCGCGGATCGTCCCGGAGCCAGCCACTGAGCCGCCGCGGCGAGGGCGCCGCGCCCCGTTTGCACACCTGCGTGCCACGGTGCGGCTCAACTGCGATCTCGATGAGCTGCAGCTGGCCGTGCGGCGGCTGCGGGCGGAGTACGTGTCGCAGTCATTTGGTGACACGGCGGCACCCGGATTTCGGGCAGACGGAAAGCGCCACGCGTGCAGTGCACTTATGCATCGCGCAGAGCGTTACTTGT
>Ga0326727_10013943_pt1 | contig 17677 bp, 16 predicted proteins | sample MB2enrmetagenome_FD_207643 | JGI IMG/M metagenome (GOLD analysis project Ga0326727, IMG submission 207643) | Lab enriched peat soil microbial communities from McLean, Ithaca, NY, United States - MB29MY | ecosystem: Environmental > Terrestrial > Soil > Wetlands > Peat | place: USA: New York...
GCAGTAAGCCGTTCGAGCTCCCCGAGGTAAGCGAGAGCCTCTTCCCGAAAAGATCCACACATCTCAAGCGAAGGCTCAAGCGAGATGCAGACATCGGGGCGCTCGGGTTTGCCGAAAAGTAGACACAAGCCTGAGGGGGAAAGCTGCGGGCAAGGCTGCCCCGCAGGCTTTCCCCTTGGCGAGCCGGGAATTTTCGATGAGATGGAAGGCGCTATGCAACATGCGGCGCAGCCGGGACGGCACTCGAAGGATGTCATAGAAACTATACCGGCATCGCCTGGCGACCGCATCAATGCGCTCCGCCCTCGATCTCGAGTAGACGCTTTTTTCGCCAGACTCCGCCCCCATATCCGCCCAAGCCTCCATCCGAACCGATGACTCGGTGACAGGGCACGAGTATGGCTATGCGGTTGCGGCCGTTCGCCTGGGCCACCGCACGGACCGCGGCCGGATCGCCGATCGCATGGGCAAGCTGGGCGTAGCTTCTGGTTTCGCCATAGGGTATGGCGCATAGCGCGCTCCAGACTCGTTCCTGAAAGCTCGTGCCGGGCTCCGCTATCGGGAGGTCGAAGTCCCGCCGGGCGCCGGCGAAGTACTCGTCCAGCTCGACCTTGAGCCGCTCGAGGAGGGGATGGGAAGCGGGGGCCGCCGGAAGCTTTAAGCGGGACTTCAGAGTCTCGGCTTGAGCTTCGAGCATGCGGCGCTCGGTAAACTCGAGGAGGCAAATCCCCTCGTCAACGGCCGCGGCGACGAGGGGTCCTAGAGGACTCTCAAGCCAAGCGACGCGGATAAAGTCCCCTCCGCCTTCGGCTGCGCGGCCGGGCGCATCGCCGAACAGCTTGCCGAAGGCCTCGCGGAAGCCCGAATGCGAATCGTAACCGTGGTCGAAGACCGCGTCGTCTATGCTGCCGCCCCGTTTGATGCTCTCGAAGGCCGCGGCGAGGCGCCGCGCCCGCTGGTACGCCTGGAAGCTGAGACCATAGCGAGCCTGGAATCGCCGCCTCACGGTCGCAGGGTCGAGGCCCTCGGCCCTAAGCTGGGCGTCCCCTATGCGGCGACCTGGCTCGGCCTCTACCCGCGCGACGAGAGCGGGAACCCAGTCGGGATCGGCGTCGGAATCAAGGGGTTTGCAGCGCTCGCAGGGGCGGTAGCCCGCGAAGAGGGCCTCGGCCGCGGTCGCGTAATAGCTGACGTTTCCGGGTAGGGGCTTGCGAGCGGGGCAGGAGGGGCGGCAGAAGATGCCGGTCGTGGAGACGGCCGCGAAAAAAAGACCATCGAAAGAGGCGTCTCGCTCGCGAAAGGCCTTGTCCATGATTTCAAAAGGGGGCAACTCGGGCATGACTGGCTCCTTATAGGCCAATGATACGTCGAGCCTCAGGGCCACGGCCACCGAAAAAGCGACATCAATTTCTGCAACGTCCAAGCCCGCCTTGGCGAAGCGCCTGGTTAACCAAACCAGACCAAAACCCGCGCAGAATCGCGGAGCGATTCTGCAACGCCAAGGGCCTGCCTTAATTTACAGGCCCTTGGCGATGCCGGCAGAGGGACTTGAACCCTCAAGCCATCGCTGGCAGCAGATTTTGAGTCTGCCGTGTATGCCATTTCACCATGCCGGCGGCGCACTGTTTCTACTATGCGGTCCTCCGCCCGTCAAGTGATCGGCGCGAGGAATAAGAAAAAGCTTAACAAAATCTCTAAAACATAATAAACTACCCGCTACTTTACGCTTTCTTATGGAGTATCAGTGGGTATCGAAGATATGCAGTCTCGCCTTGAGGATAAAGCACAGCCCCTGGATGGACTGAATCCTCGAGGCGTAGATTATAAACAGGGGCTTTCACTCGGGTTTTTTCGTTTTGGAGCGCCGGTCGGCGCCGTTCTCCTCGTTCCTTCCTTACTACTAGCCCTGAGGCAAGGCGATCCGCTCTCCATTGGCACCGATTGTGCAGCCTTCGCCCTCCTCCTCGCCCTCCGTATCCGTCCTATAAAACGGCCTCTGGCGTTCCAGCTTTCTATCGTAGCCCTCCTCGTAATCGTCGGCTCTTTCCACTTCATAGGCGCGGGCGTCGTTGCCTCGGGGCCGCTCTGGCTCTGCTCGGCCACTGCCATAGCGACAGTCTTCTTCGGCCTCCCGGGCGGAATGGCGATTTGCGGCGTCGAGGGCATCGACATCGCGACTATATACATAGCCGGGAAAATCGCGGAAGGCGAAACTCTGAACTTCATAGGGCTCGCGCTCAACACGATCGGCATCAGCCTTCTTATAGCCGTGGGCCAGGCATACCTCATGATGGGAATGAACCGCTCCATCGAGGCGCACGGCAGGCTCGCCTCCGAGCTCGAACGCGAGGCTGCGGGCCGCCACGAGGCGGAGACGCGCGCGGACTTCCTCGAAACCCACGATCAGCTCACCCGATTACCCAACCGCGAAAGCTTCGAGCTCGAGCTCGACAGGGCGATCGTGGTGGCGGCGGCGCGCGGCCGTATACTCGGCGTCATGACCATCGGCCTGGATCGATTCAAGCGCATAAGCGAGACACGCGGCCCGGCGGCCGGCGACGTCATCCTCGCGGCGACCGCCCTGCGCCTCGGCCAGACCTTCCGGGACGACGATCTCATCGCGCGCTCGGGCGGTGACATGTTCTTGGTCCTCCTGTCCGACATGAAGAGCCCCGACGACGTGCTCTCGATCATCACCAAGGCCAGAGGAGTATTCGACCGCTCTTTCTCGATCCCCGGCGCCGAGATCGGGCTCTCCGCCTCCTTCGGCCTCGCGCTTTACCCGAGCGACGAGAGGGACGCCTCCGCCCTCATACGTCAGTCGGAAGTAGCCCTCCACCTCGCGAAAGAGAACGGCCCCGGATCATTCCGGCTCTACGACGCTGGCCTCAACGCTCATATCATCGAAGAAAGCCTCATCGAGCACGAGATGCGCGGGGCGCTGCTCTCCGACGCTTTTCTTCCCTGGTACCAACCGAAGGTCGACGTTCTCGGCCGCATAGTCGGGGTCGAAGCCCTCGCCCGCTGGGCCTTACCCGAGGGAGGGATCCGACAGCCGGATCAATTCATCCGGACCGCCGAGAGCTCAGGCTGTATCTACGAACTCGGCCGCATAGTCCTCGCCAAGGCTTGCACTAGTGCGGTGGCTTGGGAAAAAGCCGGACTCGAGCCAATACCTGTCTCAGTAAACCTATCTCCATATCAATTCCGCTCGGACGGGCTCGTGAAAGACGTGCGGGCCATCCTATCCGCCTCGGGCCTCGCCCCCTCGCGGCTCGACCTCGAGATCACCGAGAGCGGCATCATGGAGGACTCGGGAGGGGCGATCGAGAAGCTCGCCCAGCTCAAGGCCCTGGGCTGCTCGATCTCGATCGACGACTTCGGCACCGGTTACTCATCCTTCTCGGCGCTGCACGACTTCCCCGTCGATTGCTTGAAACTGCCCCAAGTCTTCGTCGACCCGCTACCCTCCGATAAGCGGGCCACTGCCATAGCCCAGGCGGTCATCGACCTCGCGCACCGGCTCAGCTTCTCGGTCGTGGCCGAAGGCGTGGAGAACAGGGCCCAGTTTAGCTGGCTCGAGGCGGCGCGCTGTGATCAATACCAAGGATTCCTCTTCTCGCGGCCCCTTCCCGAAGCCGCATTCGGCGCCGCGCTTGCGGGAGGGCTCGAGCTCGCCGTAGAATAGCCTTTTGGAGGCAAGGATGGACCCGATACTCTCTTGGGGCTTGGAAGTCGTGCGCGGCGCGCAGTCGATAGCCAGCCCGGCCCTCACTGCAGTCATGAAGGCCTTCAGCGCTACGGGTACCGAATTTTTCTTCATGGCGGCCATTCCGCTCGTCTACTGGTGCGTCGATAAGCGCAGGGGACTACGGATCGGCATCCTCGTCTTCCTCTCCGCAGCCCTCAACGCGAGGCTCAAGCTCGCCTTCGGACAGCCGAGGCCCTACGACCTCGACCCCTCGGTCGGCATGGCCAGGGAAACAAGTTTCGGCCTGCCCTCGGGGCACGCCCAAGCCTCCGCGGTATTCGCCGGCTCCGCAGCGCCTCTATTCCGCGCTCCCTGGGGCGTTGTTTTCGCGATCGCCTTCCCGTTGCTCGTCGGCCTTTCGCGGATCTACCTCGGCGCGCACTTCCCTACGGACGTCCTCGCCGGCTGGGCCGTCGGCGCCGCGATCGTGGTTTTGGACTATTTCTTCGGCGACAAGATAGCCCGTAGCGTAAAAGGCCTGCACGAGAGCCTGGGCCTTGCGGCCGTCGCTGCGGTCGCCCTTTTCATGAACGTACTCACGAACAACGACACGGCGATCTCGGGGGCCTTCTTCGGCCTCGCCGGTGCGGCGATCTACGCGGACAAGAACGCGCCCTTCTCGGTAACGGGCGGCTTCTGGAAGCGCGCACTCCGGTACCTCTTCGGGATGCTGACGGTCGCCATCGTCTACACGGCGCCCAAGCTCCTCCTCGCGGAGTTGAGCACGGTGCCTCTCCTTCGCTTCCTCCGCTACGCCCTCCTTGGCTCCTGGATCGCGGTCGGCGCGCCTTGGCTTTTCCTCAAGTTGGGACTGACGGAGCGAGAGGATCAATAAAGAAGCATTTCGCGGCCTATCGTTGTCTCCTCGCCGTGCCCGGGGAAGACTTTCGTCTCGGGTGGCAGGGTAAAAAGCCGTTTAAGGCTGACCTCGAGGGCAGTTTCGTCCGCGTCCGGCCCATCGGTGCGGCCTACCCCGTCGCGAAAGAGAGTGTCGCCCGAGACGAGGATGCCTTCCTTTTCGCTGTAGAGGCAAATGGACCCGCGACTGTGCCCGGGGCTGTGGATGACGCAATAGGGCAGGCCGGGAAGCTCATCTCCATCGGAAAGGAAGAGGTCGGGCCCTGGAATGGGGTTCCAATACTGCTTGAAGTAGCCGGTGGCTCGGATGGCCGCAAAGAGGCTACGGTTAGTCTCCTCGGCATTGGCGCCGAAGTAGTCAGCGTCCGCATAGTGTGCGGCGAGGCGCACAGAAAGGCCTCGCTGTTTCCAGGCGGCGAAGAGCTCAGGTATGGCAGCGGTATGATCGAGGTGGCCGTGCGTAGCTACTACGAGGCTGGGTTTAAGGCCGCGCGAGTCGAGGAAGGAGAGAATGCGCTCGGCCTCGTCGCCGGGATCGACGAGAGCGCAACAGCCTTCATATAAGAGGACATAGGCGTTCTCTCCGATAGGACCTACCGTCAGTCGCTCTAACATGGTATCTTTAGTCTAATCCCCTCGGTGAAGGGTCTGCAAGCGTGCTGTTTCCCGTCTATGCCGCTCTTTGCGCGGCTCTCATCTTTTACCTACTCATCCCCATTGTCGGCGCCTTCATGCTGCGAAGCCAATGGCGTCGCTTTCGCGAGCGCATCCTCCGACTCAAGCTAGCGCCACGCCTCCGGTACCGTCACCTGGCACGGGCCTTGGACGAGGGGAAGAAAGAGGTGGGGCGATTCCGCCTCCGTGGGACCATAGACGCGATCGAGGGGACGGACAAAGTTTGGGTTCGAGGTAAAGAGGCGAGCGCCCTCGTCGATCTTTCCCGCGCCCCGCTCTACGTCCTTGCGCCGGCCGAGGAGAGCGCGGGCGCCGAGGCCGGGTCGATAGAGCGGCTCAAATGGAACTCGGTGTCTTCGCTCGTCGAGGGCACGAGCGTCTTCGTGGCGGGGCTCCTCGTCATCGAGGAAGGAAGGCCCGTGTTCGTCGACCGGTCCGACGAGGCCCTCATAGCCGTCTGCCACGAGGACGACGAAAAGAAGCTAACCTCGAGGCTGATCGCCGGAGGAAGAGCGCCGAACGAGTACTGGAACTATCCGACAAGGATCTCGCTCGCGCTTGGCCTCGTCGCGATCAGCGGCATACTCCTCGCCTACCGGAGTTCGCCCTTCTCGACGGTACGATCGCTGATCTTCCTCGCGGGGGCCGGGCCCGTCCTTCCATTAGCGCCGCCGGGGCTCGTGTTCTTTTTCGCCTATCGCCGGCTCTGGCGAAAGGCCCTCGCGTCGCGAACAGCGCGAGACCTCCTCAGATTGCCCTTGCGGCTCTCGGAAAAAGGAGAGGACGGCATAGCATACCAGCGAAAAGCACTGGATCCCGGCGAAGCGCCGCCCGAGGGGGCGACGAGGATCGCCCTGCTCTCGAGCGCGAAGGCCCTCGAGAGCAGGCGAGACCGGGCAGCGACCCTATTCTTGCCTCCCGACCAGAGCGAGCCCGAAGAAGAGAGCTTCGTCGTCGAAGGGGATCCTGAAGCCATGGCGCAACGGGCCGAGCGACAGGCCTTCTTCTATGCCGCTGCCTCGGGGCTAGCCTTCGGCCTTGCGATAGTCATCAACTTCATTGTAGCCTTCCTCGCTTGGCGGGCCGCCCTCTAGAGTTATGCGACCCTCTACCGAATCAGGCCTGCTCGACCTGCTGTTCGCCTTCCCGTTTCTTGGCGGGACCGACGGAAAGCTTGCGGCCCCGGAGCTCGTAGCCGTCGAGTGCCGAGATGACCGCCTGGGCCTTCGCAGGATCGATATCGGCGAAGGAGTAGTTGTCGAAGGCGCGCACCTCGCCGATCGATTCGGGAGGCAGGCCCGCGACATCGATCACAAGGTCGATGAGGATGCGAGGATAAAGGCGCTGGCGCTTGCCCATCGAGAAGAAGAGAGTAGTCGCCTCGCCGACAAATCGAGGTCTGGGAGGTTGCCGCTCGCCCTGGGCACCGTCGTGGCTTTCGCTCTGGCCAGAACGGCCTTCGGCCTTGCGCTTTCCCCGGCCCTCGCGCGGCTCATGGTTTTCGCGCATCTCTCGCGGTTCGGGCTTTCTGCCTTTGTCGGCTTTGCCCTGCACCTTGGGCGCGGGACCGCGGGATAACCCTGCCGCTCTAAGGATAAGGGCGGCGGCGGCATAGGAACGTTTGGAGAAAGGGACCCTCTTTCGGAAGGCCGCCCTAATCTCATCGAGGGCGACAGGGTCCGCAGGCTCTTCGAGCTCGACGAGGATACCGTCGAGGAAGGCGTCGAGAGCCTCAGGTGGGAGCCGCTTCGCGGCTTGTTCGCTAGGCACGTAGAACTCCTTATAGCGAATTTTCCACCTATTCTCTACGAAAGCAGCCCGATCGGCAAGACGCATCGCGAGACTCTCATGGACATGGCGTGCCGCATCCGATAGAGTCGATAGAGTATGCACCGAAACGCATCCCACCTCTTCTTCATCGCGCTCTCCCTCGCCATGGCCGTCTCAGCCTTCGCTCAACCGACCTCCGTAGGATCAGCGAGCGCCGCCCCGCCTATCCTCGACGACGATCCCTCGCCCTATCTCGGCCTCGGCCTCTCCGACCTTCTCTCCCGTTTCGGCGTCCCTTCCTCGGTATGCGCGATCCGCGGGGACGAGGCCTGGCAAGACGACGTAGCCTTCGTATATGCCTCGGGTTATTCCCTCTTCATATACGGAGACAAGATCTGGCAGCTGCGCCTGACCAAGCCCTACGCGGGCTCTATCTACGGACTTTTCATGGGAGACCCCTCGAGCAAGGCCCTCTCCATACTCGGTCAGCCCTACGAGGCGAACCCGAATGCGCTCACCTATCGCATGCCCTACAAATCCTATCCCGTCAAGTTTAGGCTCGTCCTGCAAGACGACCGGATAATCGACGCCTATCTCTATCGCGCGGACTTCTAGACAAGGAGGAAAACCGATGCCCCTCGTCTGCCTATCGCTCACGGCCAAGACCATAGAGGAGGACCTTGCGACGATCGAACGCTATCGCGGCAAGATCGATCTCGTGGAACTCCGTGTCGATCTGCTCAACCCGACGGAAGCCTTCGCCCTCCGCGACTTCCCCTCCGTAGCGGGACTTCCCTGCATCCTCACGGTCAGGCGCAAGTGCGACGGCGGATGCTTCGTCGACGGCGAGGGGCAGCGGCTCGTCATGCTGGCCAAGGCCTTAGCCTACGCGAGGCCGGACACGAGCGCGAACTACGCCTACGTCGACCTCGAGAGCGACTTCCGCGTCCCCGCGGTCGAGGAGGCCTGCCACACCTTCGGTACCCGCATCATCCGCTCCATGCACAACGTGGCCGGCATGCCGGCCGATCTCGATAAAGCCTGGGCCCAGCTCGCATGCGAACCCCACGAGATTCCGAAGCTCGCGGTCACGCCCAAGAGCGCCGCCGACCTAGCCCGCCTCTTCACCTGGGCCCGAGGACTGCCCCCGGGCGAACGCATCGTCATCGGCATGGGCGAGTACGGCATACCCAGCCGCATCCTCGCCGAGCGCATCGGCACCTGCATCTCGTACACGAGCGCCATGCACTCAGGCCTGCCGGCCGCAGCACCCGGGCACCTCGATCCAAGCATCCTCGAAGACAACTACCGCTTCCGAGAGCTCAACCGGCATACCGAGGTCTACGGCATAGGCGGAAGCAACGTCCTCGCCTCGAGGATGCCGCAGCTCCACAACACGGCCTTCAAAGCCCTGGGCAGGGACGCGGTCTTCCTCCCTATACCCGCCAACGATGTCTCATCCTTCCTCGCCGCCCTCGAGGCGACCGAGGCGTGCGGAGCCGTGGTCGCCGTTCCTCTCAAAATAGCCATTTTGAAAAGCCTAAGCCGCCGCTCCCCCGAGGTCGAGGACATCGGCGCCTGCAACACCCTCGTCCGCGAAGATGGTGGTTGGGCAGGCTACAATACGGATGCCGAAGGCTTTGAGCGGGCGCTCTTGGAATTCCTCGGCCGCTCCGATCTCCAAGGCCTTCGCGCCACCTTGGTAGGCGCCGGAGGTGTCGCCTTAGCGGCCGCTCGTGTCCTCGCCGCCTTCGGCGCGAGCGCCGTCGTGATCAACAGGACGGTCGCCAAAGCGCGCGCCCTCGCGGAACGCCACGGTTTTGCCTTCGGGCCCTGCACCGAGCATTCCACGGAACTCGTCGCCGACCATTCGGACATCATTATCCAGGCTTCGCGCGTCGGAATGGAGGGGGAAACGGAGGGCGACCCCTTGGACTGGTACGATTTCACCGGGAGGGAGGCGGTCTTCGACCTCATATACAGGCCCGAGCGCACAATTCTCCTCGAGCGGGCCCAGAGAGCCGGCTGCAAGACAACCAACGGATGGAAAATGCTCCGCTATCAATCGGCGGCGCAATTTAAGCTCTGGACCGGCGCCCAGCCGCCGGTTTCCTTTTTCGCTTGAGGAGACATAATGGCCAAATCGGCTTTCGTGGCAATAGCAGGCAGACCCTCCGCCGGCAAGTCCACCCTCGTCAATGCCTTCTGCGGCGAGAAGGTTTCCATCGTCTCGCCCGTGCCCCAGACCACCCGCAACACCGTGCGCGGCATAGTCAACAGGCCGGCGGGGCAGCTCGTATTCCTCGACACTCCCGGCTACCACCTTTCGGAGAAGAAGCTTAACCTCCGTCTTAGGAGCGTCTCCGACGAGGCCTTCTCCGACGCCGACATCGTGCTCTACCTCGTAGACGCGGTCCGCGAACCGGGCCCCGAGGAAGAGGCCGTCGTAGCGGCTCTTTTGCCCGCTGTCCAAAAGGTCGTAGCGGCGATCAACAAGATCGACTTGCCCGATGCTGATATCGCCCGCGCTCGCGCATTCATCGAGGCTAAATTCCCAAACACACCGATCTGCGAAGTCTCGGCGCTCAAAGGCAAGGGTATCGAGGAGCTCATAACCGCGCTCTTCGACCGCTCTGCCGAGGGTCCCGCCTGGTATCCCGAGGAGTACTACACCGATCAGGAGCCGGTCTTTCGCATAGCCGAGATCATCCGCGAAAAAATATTCCTCCACACGCGCGACGAGATGCCCCACGCGGTCTACGTCTCCTACGAGGATTCCTCGCGGGGGGCCGACGACAGCCTCCTCGCCGAGTACGACCTCGTCGTCGAGCGGGAGTCGCAGAAAGGTATTTTGATCGGCAAGGGCGGATCGATGATCAAGCGCATCCGCGAGGAGGCCGAGGCCGACCTCGCCGGCATTTTCGATTACGCGATCAAGCTCAAGCTATCGGTGCGCGTCGACCCCGACTGGAAAAAAAACGACAAGAAGCTCGATTCGATAATCTTCTAGCGGGCACGGCCGCACGGTATTTTTGGCAGTGGGTCTTCAAGCGATATAAGGAAGGAGCGATAGAAACGACAGCTAGAACGATTCCGCTCAATGCGCTGCTCTCACTGGCATGCATCTTCAGCATATTGACCGTCGGCGCTAACTTAGGCTTGTCCCCGGCCGGCTCTCGGCTCGCCTCGCTCGTACTCGCCGCGGCAGCCATCGCCGCCCTCGCGGGATCGGCGATTCTTCTCCGCGCGGAGCGCTCAAGGCTCGTGTGGTCTCGCAAAAAGGAGGCCGGCCGCCTCGGCGGAGAGCTCGAGAGACTATCTACCGGCCTCGTGAAACTTTCCACCGGCGACCTCGCGGTATCCATCGATAGGACGCTTTTGAAGGGCAAGCAGGCGAAGGAAAAGATAGAGTGGACGGATCCGGCCTCCGCTGAAATGGGGAAGAAGGTCCTCGAGTGCGTCGACAATTTCGACGCGGTCACCGCCGAACCTTGCCTACGGCTTTTCTACGTCGGCTCGGACAGTTATGAGGAAGGGCGCGTCATCGGCCGAGCCATCGGCGAGAGACTTAAGGGCGAGGGAAGCGTCGCGATCATCGTCGGCGATTTCAGTTCCGTGCATTTCGACCTCCGCAGAAAGGGCGCGCTCAGCGTCTTCACGGAGAAGTATCCGGGGATCTCCGTCGTAGATACGGTAGCGACAGGCGAATCCCGCGAGGCGAGCTATGACGCGGCGCGCCGTCTCATCAAGCGATATCCGAGTTTGGCCGCGATATACGTTACCGAGGGAGAGTCACCGCCGGCCGTGGCGAAGGCAGTCATCGACTCGGGCCTAGCCAAGCGGACATGGGTCTTCGGCCACGACCTGACGGAGGATACCATGGCAATGGTCGCCAAGGGCGTCATAGGTGGGACCGTATCCCAGGACCCCTACGCCCAAGGTTACGATCCCATAATCCGACTCTATAACCACATAGCGGCGGGCTGGAAGCCTGTTTCTCCTCGTCATCTCACGCATATCGAGTCGGTCGGGCCGGAGGACTACCAGCGTTTTCAGAACGAGAGCCAAAAAAACTGTGGGGCGGAGCTTCTTTTGGCACAACCGCAGAAGAGGACGGATAAGCGCGAGGTCGTGAAGATTGCGATCATCATTCCCGCGTCGCACGGTTTCTGGGCCGCAATATTCCAAGGCGCGATGGATGCAAAGGCCAAGCTCGAAGGACTAGGCGCGACGGTCGAGATCATCGCTATCGACCTGCCCACGGGCTTCGCCCGCGAGGCCTCGTATTATGAGCCGATCGTCAATAGACTCGCCTCGGAGGGCTGGCAGGGGGTGGCCTTGCCGCTCTTCGACCGCGCATTGATCGCTACGCTCAATCAGGCCGCGCGGAAGGGCATGGCGATCGCGACTCTCAACTCCGAGCCGGTCAGCCTGCGGGAGACGGTAATCGCGGCGAAGAGGCACGCGGAGTCGCTCATCGAGGTGAGCGCCAGCCTCGCCGCCTCGGCCGAGCAGTCCGGGCAATCTACCCTGCACATCGGTTCTACGATGGAGACGATAAGCGGCAATATCCGAGACCAGTCGAAGGAATTCGATAAAGTAGGACAGGAACTCGGCACCTTGGTTACAAACATCGGCCGTGTCAGGGAATCAGCGGGCGAGAGCGCCTCCTTCGCCGGGAAGGTCACCGCCTCCTCGCAGGACGGCATCGCCGCCGTATCGGGGATGAAGACGACCGTGAAGTCACTCGAGGACGCGGCTGCGGTCGCAGAGGAGACCATCCACACGATAGTCGCCGACATGGAAAAGATCGGGACGATCGTGGGCTCCATCGCCGAACTGGCTAACCAGACAAATGTGCTAGCGATTAACGCATCGATCCAGGCGGCCCGCGCGGGCGCGCAGGGCAAAGGATTCGCCGTCATCGCCACGGAGATCAGGAAGCTCGCCGAGGAGTCGAACCGCTCCGCGGGACAGATAACCAAGCTCGTCACCATCATGGGCAAGAGCGTCTCGAGCGCCGCGGACGCGACCGCGCAGAGCTTGGAGCGCGCGAAAGAAAACGTCACCAACACCGAGCTATCGGAAAAGAGTCTCCAGGACATCGCCGCTCTCGCGAGCGAAAGCGAGAAGAGCATGGGCATCATCTTTTCGGCAGTAGAAGACATGGCCTCGTTCTCGCGAGAGATAAAGGCCAGTATGGACGGACTCATCGCAGCGAACGAGGGCTCCGCCGCCGCGGAGGCCGAAGTAGAGGAAGCAACCACTGAGATGTCGAAGCTCGCCACCGACGTGGCAAGGACGGCTCAAAGTCTGTCCGAGATGGCCAAGGCGCAACAGATGCTGCTCTCGCAGTTCCGGTCGGAGTAGCGCCAGCCGGAGCATGGCGATACGATGCACGACGGAGGGATTTTCAGCCGAACTTATAGCCGAAGCGCCTGAGCATGGCCTTGCGGTCTGCCTTGTCCGCGTCGCCCTCGAGCCCCTTGGGCGAATAACCGTCGACCGCGCCGAGGATGCCGGCGCCTTGGTCGGTGTGCGCCACGAGGATCTCGAGCGGATTGCCGGTGGCGCAGAACACGTGGCAGACCTCGGGGCAGGCTTTTATCCGGTCGAGGACGTTGATCGGATAAACGCCCGTGCCGAGCACTAGGTAGAAGCTGTGGCCCGCGCCGATCTTGCGCGCACAGGCGGCGGCGTCTGCCACCAAGGCAGGATTATTTCCCTCGGTCCTGATGAGGCAGGGCCCCGAGGCCTCGTTGAAGGCCAGCCCCCACTCAGCGCCCGGCACCGAGGAGGACATGATCTCTGCGAGGTCCTCTACCGTCTTTATGAAGTGGGACTGGCCCACGATGATATTGCAGTCCGGGCTCCACTCGAGCCGCACAGCCTCGACGTTCATGCTCTCCTCCTTCTCGATTCCGGCCTCGAGTATAGCACCAATTCGAGCGCGAGGAGGCACGGCTACTCCTTGTCGACATAGGTGAAGGAAGAGAGGAGCTCTAGGAGGGCGGGTCGCGCGGCCTCGCGCTCTTCGGAAGAGCGGCAGGCTAGGACGAAGACAAAGAAGGCCCCCTTGCCCTCGTAATACGCGAGAGCTTGGTAGTAGCCGTCGACCGTATCGTCGAGGTCGCGGAGAGGAAAGACGTAGCCCATCCCCGGATCGAAGGGCTTCAGGTCCTTCACGAGGATGCCCGGGTAGGAGGCCATGAATAACTCCTCATCCTCTTGCATGAAGGCTACAAGTGAAACCGGCTCGTCCGAGGCCTTGGTCCTCGGCGTTGGACTTACATACAGGTGGAGGGTTGACGGGGAAAAATTGTCCCCTGCCTTGCAGAACAGAGCATCAATGCCCTGAGAATGAAGGCTACGGCCGTCGCGCACCCAGCCTGAAGGTGCCGAGGCGAGGAAGGCCCAGCCTTCGCCCTCGATGAGGCCCCCTTCGTTTTGGGCAAAGGCAAGGCATGCGAACGCGGCGAGGAAACAGAACAAGACGCTTTTCTTAGGCATAGTCTCCGCGGCCCCCTTATTACTCGCAGCAGAATGGATTATACTCGATCCATTCTTCCTATATACCGAGCATACACATGGAATTCAAAGAACTCAACCTACATTCGGACCTTCAAAAAGGCATAGACGAGGCGGGCTTTACGGCCTGCATGCCCGTGCAGGAGATGGTCTTTGCCCACTCGCTCCTCGGCAAGGATATTTACGCTCAATCTCAGACTGGCACCGGCAAAACCGCCGCCTTCCTCATCTCAATCTTCCAGAGGATCATGACCGTACCCGAACTGCGGACCAAGAAGGCTCTCATCCTCGCCCCCACTCGCGAGTTGGCGGTCCAGATCGAGGCAGAAGTCGAGAAACTGGGCAAGTACCTCGATATCAAGGCCGGATCTTTTTACGGCGGGGTGAGCTACGGTCCCCAGGTCGACAAGCTCCGGGATGACGTGCAGATCATCGTCGGCACTCCCGGGCGAGTAATCGACCTTCTTCAACAGGGCAAGATGCTCCTCCAAGACGTCCGTTTCCTCGTCATCGATGAGGCTGACCGCATGTTCGACATGGGCTTCATCGACGACATCCGCAAGCTCCTGCGCTACCTTCCAAAGGCGGATAATCGCCAGACCTTCCTCTTCTCGGCCACCCTCGGCCTCAGAGTCAAGGACCTCGCCTGGGAGTACATGCGCGATCCCGCGGAGATCAGCATCGAGCCCGAGCACGTGACGGTGGACTTGGTCACCCAGGAACTATACCACGTCGGCTCGCAGGAGAAGATGTCACTCCTCCTCGGCCTCCTCCAGAGGGAGAAGCCTGAGAGCTGCCTCATCTTCTGCAACCAGAAATTCATGGTCGAGGAGCTTGCGCGCAGGCTCAAGGTGAACGGCTACGACTGCGAGTTCATCATGGGCGACCTTCCCCAGGTCAAGCGGCTTGAGGTCATCGAGCGGGTCAAGGCCGGCGAGATCAAGATGCTCGTGGCGACCGACGTCGCCGCGCGCGGACTCGACATAGAAGCCCTCGACCTCGTCATCAACTACGACGTACCCGAGGAGGCCGAGTCCTACGTGCACAGGATCGGCCGAACAGCGCGCGCGGGCAAGGCGGGCAAGGCCATAACCCTCGCCTGCGAGAAGTTCGTCTACGGCCTCTACGCTATCGAGAAATACTTAGGAACAAAAATCCCCGTGATGCCCTTCGAGGAGGCCCTCCTCCTCGAGGACAAGAGCGCGGGGATGCGCTTCTCCCGCGATCGCGGCGGCCAAGGCCGCGGTCGCGACTCCCGCCAAAGCGGCGGACGCTCGGGCGGACGCGGCCCCAGCTACGGCTCGCGGCGCGACTCCGGGCCCCGCCGCGATCGCGCACCCGCCCCTGCGCGGGACCAAGGCCCGCGGCCGAGCGGCCAGCGCGGCGCGCCCAGGCCCGGCGAGCAGCGTCCCCGACAGGACAATCCCTACGCCGTTCCCCAGGAAGAGCGGATGCGGATGTACAAGGAAAAGTACAATGGCCAGCAAGGCGCGCGACCGCAAGCGGCACGGTCGCAGGCTCCGCGGTCGCCGGGCGCGAACGGGCAGGAAGGCCGCAACCAAAGCCCTCGCCAGCAGGGCGGACGCCCTCAAGTCGCTCGGCCTCAGGGTGCGAAGCCGCACACAGCGCGCGCTAAGGACATGAGGCCCCAAGCAGCCCACCCCCAACCTCAGGGGCCCAAGGCGCAGTCGACCGCGGCGGCATCCAAGCCGAGCCTTATAGCGCGTATCAAGAGACTCTTGGGCGGGAAGAAAAAGGACAAATAAGCGCCTTAAACCCGCTCGCACCAATAGGCGTAAAGGATCGGCGGCACTCCGGCGCGCCGGGCAAGGTCTGCTATGGCGCTCTGGAGGAGGATGTACTGCTCCTCCGTCGCGACGAAACCGGCGGGAACGGTCGCAGGAATCTCGATCGCATAATCGAAGTCGACAAGCTCGTCGACGATGCGCCTGATCGGCCTCAGGGTCGATGCGTCGAGGGGAACGTGGAGGAACTGCCGCGCCGAATCGAAGCGGCAGCTCGCGGATTCGTCGATCGCCTTGAACAGAAGGTCGACGATTCGATAGGCGACACCGAAACTGAGTTTGTCGGGCCGCCCGGAAGACGCTCCCCGCCAAACGCGGAGTAGGTCGAAACCAGTCCTGCGCACCAAGAGATCGAATTGCTCCTGGTTGATAACATAGCGCGCGTTTTTGGCCATCTTCGGTACGTTCTCGACGGCCCACGCGCGATAGACCTCGGCGATCCCGGCTCGCCGCCTCACCAGGGCTTTTATCCATGCGATCTCGAGCGAATCGCCGGCGATGATGAGGGGATCGCGATCGAGACAGGGATAACAGAAACTCCGCGCGTATTCCTCGAGAGTCGATACGGCCGAATCCAGGGCGGAAAACGGGGCATCCTTCTCCGAAATCACGGTTCTTTGCCTTCCACGAGGCGCCTGGCCTCTTCATCGGGCCCGACGTAGGCATTCTTGTCGTGAAGGGCGACCCAATAAATCGCCGCGCCGCCCACAGGCGAAAGACGAAGACCCCAACTCCCCGGTTCCTTGGGAAAATCCTTGCAGATCTCGCGAATGCCTGGCCCGGGTACGTCGAGCGTTTCGGTGGTCCTGCCATCGGGGTGATCTATGTCGACTCTCACCGCCGAGCCTTCCACCTTGATGTAGACCTCGAGCCTTACAGGTTTCCCGTTCATGGCGAAGGTGGCGCTCGCCTTCGCTTCCTGCCCCTCTTTTATGACGCCACGATTCGAGAGGAAGGTGCCCGGGCGAGCACAGGAAGCGCAAAACATCGCGCAGGCCGCCAATGCGAGGGCGGCTAGGATGGCGTGAGAACGCATAAGCGAGCCCCGCACCGAACCTGACACGATATGCTCCATACCTATTAAGGCTTTGTGTGCTTTGTAAATATTCAGGCATATTATAGGGCGCTTTATTCAGTATTTCAACAAATTATGAGTCCTCTAGCAGGAAAGACGAACGAATTCTCAGCGCTCGATGACCGCTCCTTCATCGTCCGCGCGGAGGCTTAAATACCGCCATGCGCCCTCGGGTCTTGCAGCCAAGGTGGGCGCGATAGCCTGAGAGAATGCGCCCGAGTCCGGCCTGCTGATAGCCATCACCGTCGGGCCCGCGCCACTTAAAAAGACAGCGATCGCGCCCGCGTCTCGCGCCGCGTCGACGACCTGCTGAAAGCCGGGAATGAGGGGAGCGCGGTAATTCTGATGGAGCCTATCGTCGCAGGCGACGGAGAGCGCATCGTAGTCGCGCGATGCAAAGGCCGCGGCCACAAGAGCGGCATGCCCCAGGTTGAAAACGGCGTCCTTATAGGGCAAGGTCTTCGGCAGTGCGGCTCTCGCCTTCGAGGTCTCGAGCTCGAAGGGCGGTACAAGGGCGTTGAAGACAAGCTCCTCGCCGATGGAAAAGCGGGCCGCGCGCACGGAACCGTCGGTGATGACCGCCGACACGAAGCCGCCAAGGAGGGCCGGAGCGACGTTGTCCGGATGCCCCTCGAGCTCTGCGGCGATATCGAGAAGACGCGCCTTGGTCAATTTCCCTCCGTGAAGCGCATTGGCCGCCATGAGGCCGCCGACTATGCAGGTCGAGCTTGATCCGAGGCCACGTGCCACGGGCACTTCGGCGTCGAATCGGACGCGAAGGCCGCGAAAGGGAGAATTGAGTTCGCCTAACCCTCGCTTATAAGCCTTCACGAAAAGATTGTCCTCATTGCAGTACGCACCTTCGCAGCCCAAAAACTCTAGGTCGTCGATCTCTTCGGCCTCGAAGAAGTTGTAGAGTGATAGGGCTAGTCCCAAGGCGTCGAAGCCAGGACCAATATTGGCGCTCGTCGCGGGAACACGCACGCGGACCCGCCGAGCCTCAGCGGCACCGCTCATGAGCGCGCTCCCTTCTCCTTGAGCGCGCTCCGTAGCGCCTCTTCCATGTCCCCGGCCTCCACGACCGATGCATGCACGACCGGCGCAGTCCGTAGAGCGCGCACCGCGGCCGGCAGCTCGAGGCCTGCAGCCTCGGCGAGGCGCTCGGCCAAATCCAGCTCGGCCTCGGGGCCGAGGGGCGCTTTCCCTCCCGCGCCT
>Ga0326727_10013944_pt1 | contig 17676 bp, 17 predicted proteins | sample MB2enrmetagenome_FD_207643 | JGI IMG/M metagenome (GOLD analysis project Ga0326727, IMG submission 207643) | Lab enriched peat soil microbial communities from McLean, Ithaca, NY, United States - MB29MY | ecosystem: Environmental > Terrestrial > Soil > Wetlands > Peat | place: USA: New York...
AATACTCCTCTGGGGTTGGGTGAAATTCCCTACCGGCGGTAAAGCCCGCGAGCCATATGGCAGATCCGGTGACATTCCGGGGCCGACAGTAAAGTCTGGATGAGAAGAGGAACAGCTGGAATTAAGCGTATGCGCGCTTTTTTTGAGTTGTGACTTTGTGCCCAACACCCGGAGAAAGATTCGGGTGTTTTTTATTACCCAATTTTTACTCTTTATGGTTTTATCATTTTTGGGAGACACTAAGTCCTAAAATGAGAAAGGATATCTATATGAAAACATCAAGTCCTTCTAATTCAAATGATGAAAAGTTTATGAGAAGAGCACTTGAGTTGGCGGTCAAGGGCCTTGGCAGAACCAGCCCTAATCCTCTGGTAGGGTGTGTTATCGTTAAGGATCAGCTGATCGTGGGAGAAGGGTATCATCATAGGGCCGGAACTCCCCATGCCGAAGTTCATGCTCTCGCGTCTGCCGGAGACCAAGCCCGCGGTGCAACGGCCTATGTGACCTTGGAACCGTGTTCACATTTTGGCCGGACTCCCCCCTGCGCTGACGCGCTGATCTGCGCCGGAATCCAACGAGTCGTCGTCGCCATGCAAGATCCCAATCCCCTTGTCGCCGGCCGCGGCCTAGACCGTTTAGGCGCAGCCGGAATTAAAGTGGACGTGGGTCTCTTGCTCCAGGAAGCCTCTGTCCTCAATGAAGTCTTTCTTAAAGTGATCACTTCCGGCTTACCTTTTGTCGTTTATAAAACGGCAATGACTTTAGATGGTAAAATTGCCACTGAAACAGGGGATTCACGCTGGGTTAGTCAAGAAAAGTCCCGCCGCTATGTCCACCAGCTGCGCGACCGCTATGATGTTATCATGGTGGGAAGTGAAACTGTCATCCGGGATAACCCCGCCCTCACCTGTCGGCTTCCCGGTGGCAAAGACCCGATTCGACTCATTGTCGACGGACAATTGCGAATACCGGAAATAGCACAGGTGCTTTCCGCTTCAGAACACAGCCCTTGTGTAATCGCAACTACCCAGGCAGCCCCGCCGGATAAGGTCCAACACCTCAATAACTTAAAACAGGTTGAAGTCTGGCAATATGATACTCCACGACATGTCCCCGTGGAAAAGCTATTACGCGACCTTGTTCAGCGTGGCTGGACCAGTGTGTTACTGGAGGGAGGCGGCGGACTGGCGGGCACTCTCCTTAAAGAACAGTGTATCGACAAAGTTGAGTTCTTTATTGCACCTAAGCTGGTGGGGGGAAATGGCCCTTCTCCTCTCTCGGGCTTACATATCCGGCAGATGACAGATGCCTTGCAAATTCATGATCTCAATATTGATCTGAATTTGGGCGATCTCCATGTTACCGGATATATGACGAAGTCAGCAGACGGACGTCAGAAGCCGGAGGTCAGAAATTAGCAACAGGAAACACACAACTCAGAAGGCTGTTCAGCATAATTTCGCCTAGATAAACTCAGGCGACAGCTCAGGACTGACTGAGCTGTTTTAGGGAGGAGATATACGTGTTTACCGGAATTGTAGAAGAACTGGGGATTGTCCGAGCCCTTCGCCTCTTGCCGGAATCAGGGCAGCTAACGCTCGAGGGAAAAAAGGTCCTTAACGGAACCCAGATTGGAGATAGTATCGCCGTCAATGGGGTTTGCTTAACAGTTATTCGTCAGAGCGAACGTGAGTTCACAGTGGATGTAATGGCCGAAACGCTGGCTAAAACGAACTTAGCTGAGCTTAAAAGCGGGAGCCGTGTCAACCTCGAACGAGCGTTACAGCTCCAAACCCGTTTGGGCGGACACCTGGTCAGTGGGCATGTCGATGGCGTTGGCAGCATTCGCCGAATTACACCTTGGGGCATTGCCCAAGTCTATGAAATTACAGCCCCGGCGGCCCTTCTTCCCTACATGCTGCCCAAGGGATCGATTGCCATTGACGGGATTTCCCTAACGATCATTAATGTGGAAGCAGATTATTTTACGGTATCTCTGATTCCCCATACGTTTGAGGAAACCACGCTCGGATTAAAAGGGATCGGCGCCGGCGTCAATCTTGAGACAGACCTTATCGGCAAATATGTTGCTCGATTAATGGGGTTGAATACAGTCAACAGCAAAGACAAACAAGATCTTTCGCTTGGCTTTTTAGCTGAACATGGATTTGTCTGATTTGTCGGAGTCTATTCATATTAATTGACTTAATACCTATTATATAAAGGAGTGAAGGACATGTCATTTAGCACGATTGAAGAGGCCTTGGCGGATATACGACAAGGTAAAATGGTAGTTATGGTGGATGATGAGGATCGGGAAAATGAAGGGGATTTGGTCATGGCTGCCGAAATGGCCACCCCGGAAGCAATCAATTTTATGGCAACCTATGGCAGGGGACTGATTTGCGTTCCCTTGACTAAGGAACGAATTCATGCCTTACAACTCGAACAGATGGTTACTACAAATACCGACCCTCATGGGACAGCCTTTACGGTAAGTGTCGATTCTGCAGCTAGTACTACCGGAATCTCCGCGTTTGAACGTGCGGAAACGGTTAAAATTCTCATGGACCCTCACAGTAAACCAACTGACCTTCACCGACCCGGACATATCTTTCCGCTTCTGGCTCGAGAAGGCGGAGTCTTGGTTCGTGCCGGGCATACAGAAGGGTCTGTTGATTTGGCGCGTCTGGCTGGACTTCAGCCTGCCGGCCTCATTTGTGAGGTAATGAATGAAGACGGGACAATGGCCAGAGTACCGGATTTACAAACTTTTGTTAAAAAGCATAATCTCAAATTAATCACCCTTAAAGATCTCATTAGTTATCGCCGCCAGTCGGAGAAACTTATCGAAAGGGTTGAAAGCATCCATCTTCCCACCGCTTTTGGCGAGTTCCGAGCCATCGGCTATCTTAGCACTCTCGATCAAGAAGAACACATAGCGTTGGTTAAAGGAACTGTTGACGATGGGGAGCCGGTCCTGGTCCGAGTTCACTCCGAATGCCTGACGGGAGACGTTTTCCATTCTTGGCGCTGTGATTGCGGAGACCAACTCACAGCGGCAATGGAGGAAATCGAGCGGGAAGGACGCGGGGTCTTACTCTATATGCGTCAGGAAGGCCGTGGAATTGGGCTGTTGAATAAGCTGCGGGCCTATAAACTTCAGGAAGAGGGCAAAGACACGGTTGAAGCAAACTTAGCCTTGGGATTTCCTGAAGACTTGCGCGACTATGGCGTTGGGGCTCAGATTTTAGCGGATCTGGGAATCTCTAAAGTACGTTTAATGACCAATAATCCCCGCAAAATTGTGGGCCTTGAGGGATATGGCCTCAATGTAGTGCAGCGTGTTCCTGTGGAGATAGCATCCAAGCCGGAAAACTCCAAATATCTTTGCACCAAGAAGCAAAAATTGGGACATTATTTAACGAAAATTCACTAAAGATTAAGAAAGGATGTTTTGAACAATGAAAACTTATGAAGGAAATTTAATAGCCGAAGGGCTGAAAATCGGCATAATTGCTGCACGATTTAATGAGTTTATCACGAGCAAATTGGTCGCCGGTGCGCTTGATGCGCTCCGCCGACACGGGGCGCTCGAAGCTGATATAGAATTAGCTTGGGTTCCGGGCGCCTTCGAAATCCCACTTGTTGCTCAAAAAATGGCGGACTCTAAGCGCTATGATGCAGTCATTTGCCTTGGTGCCGTTATTCGCGGCGCTACTCCGCATTTTGATCTTGTCAGCAACGAGGTCAGTAAAGGAATTGCCCAAGTGGGCTTACAAACCGGAGTTCCTATAATATTCGGGGTCATAGCCACTGACAGTATTGAACAAGCTATTGAACGTGCGGGAACTAAGGCTGGCAACAAAGGTTTTGATGCGGCTATGACTGCGATTGAAACTGCCAACTTACTGAAATCTTTCTAAAGATTTGCCTTCCTCAAACTAATAAATAACTTATTAGTAAGATATGGGGGATTGTCCATAAAAAAAACCTTGTAATAAGGCATAATCTTTATTAGACTCAGAGATGTGATTGTGTCTATTTTTTGACAAGGAGTTGAGTGCCATGACTTCTGACATTAGCGCCCGGGATAAAGAATCGGCCATGCTTGAAGCAGCGCGCTCAGGTGATGCAGCGGCCTTAAATGAGATTATTCAACACTATGAACCTGAGGTACGCATGATTGCGTGTAAATATTTCTTGCCAAGAGCTGATTATGATGATCTGATCCAAGAAGGGCGAATTGCAATTTATCGGGCAATCTTATCTTATGATACAAACCTAGCTATCCCCTTCATCCATTTTTTAAGAATGGTCATTAAACGCAAACTCATCGATAGCTTACGTAAGTATACTCGCCAAAAACACCTTAATTTGAATGAAGCTTATTCACTTAACAATTTGATTTCAGAATCCGAAGAGACAAGTTTCATATCGCTTTTACCAAACAGCCAAGATCCTGAATCAATGGTCATTGCCAGTGATGAAGCTCGTTCCATGATCCAAGGCTTAAATAAAGATCTGTCCAATCTTGAACGTCAGGTGTTTGAACATTATTTCCTGCAAGGCTTCAAACAACGTGAAGTGTCTGAACACTTAGGACTTCATCCCAAAACTTTAGACAACGCGATTCAACGAATTCGGCGTAAAACTGTACAATATCGTTCACGCCAAATGGCTGGTTAACAGAACTGAGGGGGTTTCCGATGTATTCGTTTTCTGCCTTCGCTTATTCTTGTCGAATGCACCTATTAAGATTGAAAAATCATAAATTAGCCGTCTGTTTAAGCGTCCTTTTGGTTATAGTTCTAGTAGTCTTGGGCCCCTCCATCTACCAGGAAAGTTGGCTTGATCCTTTCAGTACACTCAATCTCCCCAATCGGGAGCTCCACCCCCATGCAATTACTAAGCTGGGGATGGTAAGTTCCGATAATCCATTTCATCCGCTTTACTATACTGACGTAGCGAAGATTCAGGAATTGATGCATGACTTACAACGTGCCACTCCTCTCTCTTCATCGGATCAAGCCTTAGCTTCTTTGAAAGACCAAAAAGTTCAGTATTTTACTATTCATCGGGCACTCTCCCGCTACCATGTGGAGGAAGACTATGCACTGCAATACTACCCGGCAAAAAGTATTGTTTGTTTTGACCAACAAGCGTTTCGAGTTAACGAATCTACGGTCTACACCCTCACCCAAATCACAAGCGCTATGACCCCAGGATGGTGGAAATAATAAAGAACCGGGAACAGTCGTTCCCGGTTCTTTATTATAACAATGTATTAGGCAATACCACCGTTTTGGTTAATCAGCTTGCTTACCTTGCTGTGGGCATTAGTCGCTTCATTGGCTAAGCGTAAGTAAATACTTCTCAGATCACCATGATGTGCACGCGTTGCCAGGGTCATGTATCCCATCGCGGCACTTGCTGCGTCTTTTTCGTAATCATAAAGCATGTCCAAGTCTGTAAATTGACTCATTTTCGCTGCCCCCTTTCTATTGTAGTTCAGCCATTCCTTTGTTGAAATACCCCAATACATCTTCTAAACCCTTGGCTTGTTCCTGAAAAAATCCTTTTACAGCACTGTCTTGTGCCATTTCATTGTACATTTGGCACTTTTTCATGGCAGTTTCGGTTTCAATACGACTCCTGGTTAACATTCCTTGATCTAGGATTTTCTTCATTTCCATATCATTTAATTGCATCTTAGATCCCTCCTTTTTTAGAAACTAACTCTAAATAACAGTTTCAGGATGTGTAAAAAGAACGTAAATTATTCACATTTCCTAAATTTCTATATCTCTGGGACATCGTTGGTGTCAATGGCCTTATCCAGATTAGGACAAATGGCACTTCTCGTAAAGCACCGGAAATGATACATTATGACTGAGGGATGTTAGTATAAGGAGGCTTTGGAATTTGGAAATACCAGACTTTAAACGAGTTATCCGAGGATATGACCCGGAAGCCGTCGAACAGGCGTGGGCAGAAACGGACCATCAATTATCTGAAGCCAATGCTGCCAACAAAGAGTTGCGCTTACAAATCAACAGCTTGCGCGAACAAAATTTAGAATTGGGAAATCGCCTCAAATACTTTGAGCAGATCGAGAAGGACCTGCGAGATGCACTGGTGAGTGCCCAACGGATTGCTAATCAAGTGAAAGAAGAGGCCACAAAACAGGCAGACGAACTAATCCAAGCTGCCCAAAGTGAAAGTGAGTTGTTATTAAATGAGGCAACTCGTATTTCCGAATTAAAGGAAATGGAAGCTGAAAATCTGCTCGTCGATAAACGTCAGGAAATTATTCAGCTCGAGGAGGATATACAAGGATTAGCTGCACAGAAAACAGAACTTCAAACCCTGGTTGATCAGGCAATTCATGATTTGGGGATGGTAAAGAGCTTACTTGAGCCAACAACAATGCCAACCGCATCATCTAAACAAGAGCCTTCCGAACGAGATAGCGAATAAACAACTGCTATTATCTGGTTAGCTTGTTAAACCCTACTCCATATTCTTTCCAGCGCCGATCGACAAGCTTAATAGTCGCCGCGTCTGGGAGTACTTCTCCGGGATAACCTAGTTTCATCCGCGCATCGATCAGGATAGGACCATGATACACTAAGCGATGATGGAGCATCTCAGTTGTGGCATAGATATCATGTGCGGGGTCAAAGCGGGTAAAGACTTGCCAGAGGAAACCGGTTGGTTCTAAAGCAAGAGCCAGGTCATCGACCAAAATCGCCAAGGGCCACTCTCGGAACGTCTCCGCTTGAAGCTGCGGCAACACCTCATTAGCAAGCTCCGGCGCATTATCAAACGACTGAGCCTCTAATAACAAACACCCTGCACAAAAGGGTTTAATTCCCTTAATGCCGGAGAGCGTACTCCCCTCGATTATTTGACGCGGCAAGTCACGTCGGGGAGCCCCTAACCCGAGCATAATGGCCTTGCTGCCATGATTAAGACGTCGTCCTGTATAGTCCAGAGTGTCCATGGACGTTTCATTAAGAATTAAGAGATCGGATTCCGGTTCAAAGCGAGCCAGAACCGTTTCCAGCAGAGTTCTAAAATCTTGTAAGTCCAGTTGGACATCGGTTAGGATCAAGAACTTCGTTAAGGTAAGCTGCCCTTCGCCCAGAATTCGGAAAGCGTGAGCCAAGGCTTCACGTTGATAGCTTTCCCGGACAATGGCAGCCGCCAAAGCGTGAAAACCAGTCTCAGCATACGTCCAGAGCGCTTTAACTCCCGTCATAACCACGGGAAACATAGGGGACAGTAAGGACTGCAAATACTCACCGATAAAATAATCTTCCTGCCGAGGCTTCCCGACAACTGTCGCCGGGTAGATCGCATCGCGCCGATGGTAAACTGTATGTACATTAAAGACCGGAAAATCATGGGTCAGGGAATAATAGCCGTAATGATCACCAAAAGGCCCTTCCGGCTTGCGAATCTGAACGGGAACTGTTCCGCAAATGGCAAACTCGGCTTCGGCGATAAGGGCATGAGGATGGGTCGGAACCATAACCCGAGAAAGTTTTCCCCCCATTAAAAAAGAGGTGAAGATGAGCTCGGGAAGCATTTCCGGCAGGGGCGCAATAGCGGAAAGAATCAGCGCCGGAGGACCTCCTAAGAACAACGTGGTCGGGAGATCCTGTCCCAGGCGTTCTGCTTCATAATAGTGAAATCCCCCGCCCTTATGAATCTGCCAGTGGATACCGGTTTGGCTTGGCCCATAGATTTGAATGCGGTACATGCCCAGATTATGCTCTCCAGTCTCAGGATGTTCAGTATAAACTAAAGGTAACGTCACAAAAGGGCCACCGTCTTCCGGCCAACTGGTGAGTACCGGGAGTCGCGTCAAGTCCACAGAACGTTCTTGGATCTCCAAGACCGGGGCATGCTTTGGGCTGACAGTGCGCAATCCGCTTTTAGCCAGGGAAAGCAGCCAGTTCTTTTCCTGCCAAAGTACGGAAGGTTTCGGCGGAAGCAAACGCTGCAAGGCCGAAACGGCGCGTTGTACTGTTTCCTCCGGTTTGGGCCCGATGGCCAGGTCAACGCGCCGACGCGTCCCAAATAAATTGGTGACGACCGGAAAAGTGCTGCCTTTAACTCGCTTGAATAAAAGGGCCGGCCCTCCCTCCTCAATAACCCGGCGGTGGATTTCTGCCAGCTCTAAATAAGGATCAACTTCTGCCTCAATCTCGACAATTTGCTTTTCTCGGCGGAGGGTTTCCAGGAAATAACGTAAATTAGCGTGCACAGTTTCACCTCTGAGTTAAATATCGTTAATTTCAAATTCACATGTTTGTAATAGATTTAAACTGTTGAATAATTCTTGGACTTCAAGGAAGCCAGCGCAGTTTGAGCTAAAGTATCACAATGACCGATAATTTCGTTCACTTCCTCTGCAGAAAGGTGATCCGAGTGGATTCCGGCTGTCACAACCACCGGACAGCGAAGTTCACGGGCCAACGTATCGGCGACTGTCCGGGCGACATAGACATCTTTATGGCCGGGAACAGGCGTAATGTACACATCAGCGCTCCACCCTTTACCGCTAAGGCTGGGGCGAGGAAGGGCCAGGACCACTCCGCCGACATGAGGCTTTTCCCCGCCGGTCAGAAGTCCGTTAAGACCGTTACCGGTGTCCAGGAGGGTTAATGAAACTTGACAACGACCCTCCCCTTCTTGCCCTTGCCAGACAGGAAGATAGTTTAGTTGATTATCAGACACGCGGTTTAGCCTCACTTTACTTATTATCATTAGCTATCTACATTATACATTCAGACTTCAATATTAGCCAAGCTATAATGACAATCGCTTTTTTCTGCGCCTAGACAGGCGAGCGTGAAACAGGGGTGGACATCAAATAACGCCAGTTTAGATAATTGCCTTATTTTTTGGCAAGGGTGTTGAATGTGAGTTGTAAAAGAAAGAGAGTCTGGGATTTGAATCCCGGCTCTCTTTCTTTTTCTTATGAAATTCAATGAGGTCTTAATGATCAGCTTAATCTTCTTGAGAAGAAAATGAATAAGTCCCCTGATCGTCAACATCTACACAGATTTGTTCTCCATCCTTAAATTCTCCTTGGAGGAGCTTAAGGGCTAAAGGATTTTGGAGACGTTGTTGGATCACCCGTTTGAGCGGCCTTGCCCCATAAACAGGGTCATACCCTTCATTGGCCAGTTGCAAGCGTGCTTTCTCCGTCAATTCCAGCGTGAGTTTGCGTTCACTTAAGCGCTTGCGCAACAAGCCAAGTTGGATTTCGACGATTTGTCCGATATGCGCGCGCTCTAAGGGATGGAAGACGATAACCTCATCAAGACGGTTGAGGAATTCCGGTCGGAAGTGATGGCGCAGTTCCTCATTAATTGTCGACCGAACTTCCTCTTGAGGTGCATTGCGTCGAGCCAACTCCTGAATAGACGGACTGGCAATGTTGCTGGTTAAAATGACTACCGTATTTTTAAAGTTGACAATCCGCCCCTGACCATCGGTTAACCGCCCATCATCTAAGAGTTGTAAGAGCACATTGGTAACATCACTATGCGCTTTTTCTATTTCATCAAAGAGAATCACACTGTACGGTTTACGCCGAACGGCTTCCGTGAGTTGTCCGCCCTCTTCGTACCCTACATAACCCGGAGGAGCCCCGATGAGTCGGGCCACCGTATGCTTTTCCATATACTCAGACATATCAATTCTAACCATAGCCTGTTCATCATCAAAGAGAAACTCTGCCAAAGCCCTGGCCAACTCAGTTTTTCCGACCCCCGTCGGTCCTAAGAAGAGAAATGAGCCCAAAGGTCGATTGGGGTCTTGTAATCCGGCACGTGCCCGGCGTACAGCGTCGGCAACGGCTCGAACCGCTTCTTCTTGACCAATAACCCGTTGATGAATACGATCTTCCATCTGGACGAGTTTTTCCATCTCGCTCTCCATTAGTTTTGAGACGGGGACATGTGTCCAGGTTGCCACGATTTCCGCGATATCCTGTTCTATTACTTCTTGTTTTAACAGAGTGTTTTTCTTTGTTTGTAGTTTTTCTTCTGTGGCTTTGAGCTCTTTTTCCAAGTTGGGGATAATGCCATACTGAAGTTCGGCTGCTTTATTATAATCCAATTGCTGTTGGGCTTGCTCCATAAGGTTACGCGAACGGTCGACTTCCTCTTTGAGTTGTTGGATTCGCGCCAACACTTCACGTTCGCTCTGCAATTGGGCATCCAGAGCAAAACGTTCTTCTTTGAGATTGGCCAACTCTTCTTCTATTTTTATTAAACGGTCTTTGCTGGCTTCATCTTTTTCCTTCTTTAAGGCCTCTCGTTCGATTTCCAGCTGCATCATCCGGCGTTTGATCTGATCTAATTCATAGGGATCACTGGTGATTTCCATGCGCATGCGCGCCGCCGCTTCATCGATAAGGTCGATCGCTTTGTCCGGAAGGAAGCGGTCACTGATATAACGATCGGACAGGGTCGCCGCGGCAATAATCGCACCGTCCGTGATCCTCACACCATGGTGCGTTTCATAGCGTTCCTTGAGTCCGCGCAGGATTGAGATCGTATCCTCTACGCTGGGCGCATCCACTATGATCGGTTGAAACCGCCGTTCCAGAGCAGCATCTTTCTCAATATGCTTGCGATATTCGGCGAGGGTCGTCGCTCCGAGCATACTCAGTTCTCCGCGAGCCAGCATTGGTTTGAGCATGTTGCTGGCATCCATTGCTCCTTCAGCGGCTCCCGCCCCCACCACCGTATGCAATTCATCGATAAATAAGATTACATCGTCACGGTCCTGGATTTCTTTGAGCACCGCTTTCAGACGTTCCTCAAACTCTCCTCGGTACTTAGCCCCGGCGATTAAGGTTCCCAGATCGAGAGCAATGACTTGTTTATTTTTAATGGCATCCGGAACATCTCCTCGGACAATCCGCTGGGCCAATCCTTCGACAATTGCTGTTTTGCCGACCCCGGGCTCACCGATCAACACAGGGTTATTTTTTGTGCGGCGGGATAAGGTCTGAATGACCCGGCGGATTTCCTCATCACGGCCTATGACGGGATCAAGACGGCCGCGCCTGGCTTGCTCCACTAGATTGAGCCCATACTGTTCAAGAGCCGCATAGGTACCTTCAGGATTGGGACTGGTGACGCGTTGAGTTCCTCTAACTTCACGCAAGGCCTGCAGCAGTTTTTCTCGAGTCAAACCGGCTTGTTTGAGGATTTTTTCGGCCGCCCCCCCGGCTTTGGCGAAAATCGCCAGCAATAAATGTTCTGTACTCACATACTCATCGCCAAAGGTGCCCATCTCATCATGGGCCGCAACCAAAACAGTCCGTAAGCGCGCTGAAATGCTGATTTGCACGTTTCCGCCACTGATTCTGGGAAAGCGGTTGATTTCCGGCCGAAGGTTTTGGATGAGTACGCCAACGGCCATGTCCAATTTAGTCAGTACCTGGGGAACGACACCATCCCCTTGCTCCAGTAGAGAAAGCAACAGATGTTCAGGCTCTACTTGGCTGTTCCCGTTTCGTTCCGCCTTAGATTGGGCGTCTGTGATTGCTTCCTGCGATTTCTGGGTAAATCGATTGGTATCAAAAGCCATAGTTAATTCACTCCTTTTCTGGTAGGTTAAATCAGATCATGATTCACAACTTAAACTTTTTGTTTATTAAGGTCAGTAATTCCACGTTTAGTGGCTAACTCACGGAGGGTCGCAATCTCTTGCTCGTTCAGATTTTCCGGTAATACGATCGATAATTCTGCAAAGAAATCACCATGTTGCCCAGGCTTCTCTAAATTCGGCATCCCTTTTCCTCTGAGACGGAATTTTTTCCCGTTTTGCGAAAGAGGTGGGACTTTGAGAAGAACTTCCCCGGCAAAGGTATGAACACTGACCTCCCCGCCTAAAACAGCCCGGTAGAAATCAATCGGCAGGTCGGCTCTTAAGTCATCCCCTTCGCGGACGAAGCGAGCATGGGGACTTACCGTGATCTTTAAATATAGGTTGCCTCCAGGCCCGCCTGAGATCCCGGGACCGCCTTGACCAGCAATCCGTACCTTAGAACCGGTCCGTACCCCTTTAGGGATTTTAGCCTCAATTTGTTTTTCCTCGGTGCGAATTACCCGACTCGTGCCATTATAAGCTTCTTCAAGGCTCACTTGAACCTCGACTTCAAGGTCCTGACCGGCACGAGCACGAGGACGAGCACGTCCACGTGCTGAAGAGCCTCCGCCGGCCCCAAAGCCTTGCCCTCCAACCCCGCCAAAGAGAGTCGAGAAGAAGTCAGAATACTCTCCTCCCATACCATCAAAGCCACCTGAAGTTCTCGCTCCGCCAAACATCTCCGCAAACTCTTCCGGTGACATTGTATAGGTATGATTTCCACCGCCCTCGCCGCCGGGATGCGTCTGCCAACGACCATAGTCGAAGTCCCCACGTCCTCCGCGGCTTTGCCATTGTTGGTAGTCCTGCCGGAGTTCATCATATTTACCTCGTTTTTCAGGATCGCTGATTGCCTGATAGGCTTCCGTTGCTTCTTTAAATTTGGTTTCTGCCGCTTTGTCTCCCGGATTGACATCCGGATGATACTTTTTGGCTAATTTCTGATAAGCTTTTTTTATTGTCTTTTCATCTGCATCCGATGAAACCCCAAGAACGGCATAATAATCCTTAAAATCCATCTTCTCACCTCATATACTCATGCGCTTGTGCAAAGTTATTCTTTAACCGGCTGACTGTTTTGTTTATTTAGGCCTGGGAATTGTTGCAATATTTTTTCCTGTACAATTAGATTATATTCCCTTTTTCCGCGAAGGTCAATAATGGTCAGAGATTTTTTTGACAATTATTGATTCTTTTTATAGATTAATAAGAATAACCAAGGCTGCGGCCTTGGTCTTCATGCAATTAGGGACGGTTCCTCTGACTTGCACACGATGAACTTTAGTGGAAGACGAGAAAGTTGCTTAGCACGTTCGCACACGCTCCATTGCTATTCGCTTGACGCTAAGGCTAAAACTCAAAACCTCTGGGCTTTCTGAATGAGAACCCTTGAGTTTCTTAACGCCTTATCGTCTGCACTCATTGACGCAATTTCGCTAAAGTGCTTCACTTAGCTAAGCAACTTCCTCTGGGCTTGGGTCGACGGGGGTTGGAACGACGTATGCAAAGGGGGACGGTTCTCGTTTGCACTGGGTTGCATTTTTTGACTCCAATTTTCAAGTAAAGAGGTACTCCCCAAACTTATACTTTCCACCCCGAAATAAGAGTTTATTTCATTTATCAGTGGTGCCGCAACGCGGCATGGGAGTCTGATATGTTAAATTTCTAATAGTACAATAAAACGGACTTAAAAAGTCCGTTTGAGGGGATGCGCCTATTCAAGTCCAAGAATATACAGCTTATTGGCTAAGGTCTGAATTCTCATCAGACGGAGCGTATTTTGGCTATGCGGTCCATCACATCTGTTTTCACCTTGCTCAAGGCAGCTTTAGCCTCTGCAAGGGTAGCTGCTTTTACTGAAAAGTAAAATTTAATTTTAGGTTCAGTGCCTGAGGGGCGGACCATCACGAATCCCCCGCCGTTAAAGGAGAAGCGCAAGACATTGGAATGGGGAAGCGTCAACGGATAGGTTTGTCCCGTCGCCATATCTTTTCCCATTCGTTGTTCATAGTCATCCAACTTCCAAACGGGAATCTCCCCCAGTTCAAGGATGGTCTCTTGTCTGAGTGAATTCATAATCCGGGCAATTTCTTCTTTCCCTTGGATGCCCTCTAACCCGAGTGACTCTTGGGCATCCAGGTAATAGCCAAATTTTTCATAGATAAGCTCCAGGACTTCGAGCAGGGAACGCCCCTCGACCTGTCGGTAATATAAAGCCGCTTCCGCCATGAGGACGGCAGCAATAATGGCGTCCTTATCTCGAACAAAATTGCCGGCGAGATATCCGTAACTCTCTTCAAATCCGAACTGAAACGTTCCCCAGCCGCCTTCTTCCATCTCTTTTTCTTTTTCGGCAATGAATTTAAATCCAGTAAGCACATTTTCCACACGGACGTTGAAATAACGAGCGACCTCATCCGCCAAATCTGTTGAGGCTACCGTCTTGATAAGCGTTGCGTTGGGCGGCAGAGTACCTAAGGCCTTTTTTTGAGATAAGATATAGTAGGTTAACAATATCCCAATTTGATTTCCTGTGAGCTGGACGTATTCCCCTTGCGGATCAGGCAAAACCACGCCCAAACGATCAGCATCCGGGTCCGTGGCCAGCAGAAGATCGGCTTGCATGGCCATTCCATATTTCCGGGCCAGGTCAAAGGTTGACGGGATTTCCGGATTGGGATATGGGACGGTTGTGAATTCCGGATCAGGAAGTTCCTGCTCAGGCACAACGGTGACCGAACAAAAACCGAGTTCAGCCAAAGCTCTTCGTACGAGTAAGTTCCCTGCTCCGTGCAGGGGCGTATAGACAATGCGCAGCTCCTGGCCTTTTGAGGCATCAAGCTCCGGATGCAGAGCCAGTTCCCGAACACGAGCATGATAAGGCTGATCAATTGCTTCCCCGATGATTTCAAGCAGTCCGCTCTTCTTGGCTGCTTCTAAGGACATGGGGTCAATGCCCAGCCAATTCTCCCGCGCTTCAATCCGAGCCAGGATTTGGTCCGCCTTCAGCGGAGGAACTTGTCCGCCATCTTCCCAATAGACTTTATAACCGTTATAGGCTTTAGGATTATGGCTGGCTGTCACGACAATACCGGCTAAAGCGTGCAGCTGCCGGACTGCAAAGGAAAGTTCCGGCGTAGGGCGAAGGGCATCGAAGAGATAGGCCTTTACTCCATTTTGAGCAAGAACCAATGCTGCTTCAAGGGCGAATTCCGGCGAGTATTTCCGTGAATCGTAGGCAATCACCACGCCACGTTTCATACCCTCTTGTCCATGATCACAAACACATTCGGCCAACCCTTGGGTTACTTTCCGAATCACATATTTGTTCATGCGATTTGTACCTGCCCCAATGACCCCTCTTAAACCGCCTGTGCCAAATTCTAAATCGGTATAGAAGCGGTCCTCAATTTCACGCGGATCGGTGATCTGTACCAATTCTTGTCGTATTTCTTCCTCGAAGTAGGGATCTTCCGACCATAAACGATAGCGATCTTGAATACTCATTCTGATTTGCCTCCTCTTTTATAAGTAGAACCCCTATAAGCTCCTAAAGCAAGGTTAACCTCAATCAGTACTCCATTAAAGCCCGGCAGAACAGACAAGCAAGTTCTTAGGCATTAAGGTATCAGCAAAGCCTGGGTGGCCTTACGTACGTCGTCAAAGGCTGTCGGATGTTCATTAATCTCTCCGGCATGATCAATCCCGCCAAAAAGACAAGGTTGAGCATAGCGAATATCTAACATATGAAAGAAAGTTTGGATAGAGCGTTCGGCACAATCAAACACACCCGGTTTTTTTAGTCCTGACGCGGCCAGGTAAAGACCAACACGTTCATAACCGGATGGATTTTTTAAAGTCTGATGATGTAAGTATTTGAGAGCCCAAAACGGTTGCATGCGATCAATTATGATTTTTGCTTGAGCATTTAAGCCCATCATAAAAATAGGCGCCGCGATAATCAGGCGATCAGCTTGGATCAATTTTTCTCTAAGCTGAAGAATATCGTCATTTATTACGCATATTCCATCGGCAGAGCAGGCATTGCAGCCTTGACAGGGATTAATTTTCAGATCGGAAAGGTAAACCAATTCAGTAGTGTGGCCCTCAGCTTTGGCAGTTTCCATCGCTTCTAAGAGCAACCGGGTCGAGTTGCCATTACGCCGTGGACTACAGGCAATTCCCAATACTGATAACGTCATAAGTACTTTCACTCCATTCTATACTATAATCTTTGTTCCAAGTATAAAAGCGAGCTTCTCAATTGTTAAGAAACTCGCTTTTAGATTTGGCTTCTGAATGAGTTCATGCTAATTAGGTTACAATATAGGATTAGAATCCGGGTCAAAATACCGCTCCCTTTCTGTAACTACTTATCCTTCTTTATGAACTAGCCTTTTGCCTTGTGTGGACTTAATTGATTCCAGTCCAATAGACTCCAAAATCGCATTAATCATTAATTGTTCTTTTTGTGTCATAGAATATCCTCCTTTCAATAACTTTAAACTAACTTCTTAAGTATATACCTATTATTGGTATTTACAAGGGTTTCCACAAATAAATTAAAATATTTTTGATTTATCCGCTGTTTTGACGAAAATCGACCCGCATTTACATGACACCGGACTTTAATAGCCTATGAAAGTCCGGTGAGGTTTATGTCAGTTCGATACACATTTCATACTGTTTGGCACATGGTTTAATTCCACAGGCGCTGAGCAAAGCAACAATCCAATCTTCCGGTTGGTTGGTCAAGGAAAATGACACGTTTGAGCGCCCAATCACTAAGGAGATCACATCTTCTGCTCCAGCTTCATTAGCACTCCAGACATCAAGACAAGGAGCATTTGTATCACCGACAAATAGAGCACCGGCTGATCCAGCCAAATTCATCACGGCTGAACAAGGTCCATACCGTTTAAGATACTCTTCTCGGCGTTGCCAAGCCGGATTGAAAAAAGCCCGCCGACGGTTTTCAAAGTACTGCTCAGCCGGAACCGTTTCCAAAGAGCAGGCCTCAAAGGCCCTAGCAGAAGAAGAATTAATCCAACTTGGCGTACGGTAAATATTAAGTTGGCGCATCTGCCGGAAACCGACGGACTGATAGACTTTGAGAGCGTGATTTTGCTCTAGGACTTCAAGGTAAACTCGTTTCAGACCAACATTGGCAGCTAAGTTGAGTTGAGAACTCATTAAAGGGGTAAAAAGCCCTTTTCGCCGATAAACAGGATTGATACAAGCCCCAGCGATCCAGCCGTCGCACCTGTCCACGGACAACAAAGCAAAGCCAACAACCTGATCATCTGCCACGATTGCGATAGAATGTTGCAGAGAAACTTGACTCAGCTGAAGCCAAACCCTAATCTGCTTAAAAGTATAGGTCATATCATAATAGTAACCACGCCAGCAACGGTTCCAAATGTCCACCAATTCTTCCAGACTGATAGATTTAAGGGTGATTATTCGGATATTCTTCATGCTCTATTACACTTCATTCTCCACTAAAATTTAATGGGTTTTTGATTTTTCGTTACATGATTTCTATAATTACAAGATTTCGAGTTTACTATTCTAAATTCCTGCTAAACAATTCGAAAATTACTGAACTGGGACGAGAGGTTTAATTAGGCAAATATCTTAAATTCCTTTAATATAGAGAAACAGGAATATACATCAGTCCGAAAGGTGGTTAAGTCAGATGACAGCATATATTAGCAATGATGAACAGCAGTTTGCCCAATTACTGCTTGATTTTATCAGGGAGAGTCCAACTTCTTTCCATGCTGTGGCAAGTGTCAAACAAATTCTGATTCCTCAAGGCTTTCAAGAGTTGCCCTGTACGGCAAAATGGTCGTTGATCCCAGGGGGGAAATACTATGTCACTCGAAATGATTCAGCCTTAATTGCTTTTGTAGTTGGCGAAGGCGGACCGGAAAAGCATGGCTTTCACCTGATTGGGGCGCATACGGACAGCCCCGGTTTCCGGGTTAAACCCTC
>Ga0326727_10013945_pt1 | contig 17675 bp, 15 predicted proteins | sample MB2enrmetagenome_FD_207643 | JGI IMG/M metagenome (GOLD analysis project Ga0326727, IMG submission 207643) | Lab enriched peat soil microbial communities from McLean, Ithaca, NY, United States - MB29MY | ecosystem: Environmental > Terrestrial > Soil > Wetlands > Peat | place: USA: New York...
GTAGCAGGCGACGGCGCCGATCGGGTCTCGACGGCCGACCGGGACGATGGACAGGCTTTTGATGACGGTCGGATCGTACAGTCCTTTGGGCACGCGAAGGTCGGTGGAGACATCGTCGATGACCATGGGCATGGCATGGGTGATAACCCAGCCGGAAACGCACTGCTCCATGGCGATCCGCTGGCCATCCCAAAGGGGCGAGAGGGTGTCCTCGCTCAAGCAGCGGCAATGGTCTCCGTCGCGCAGCACCAGAACCGCGCCTTCGGCGCCGGTCAAGGCGCGCAATGCCGGGCTGATCAGGGCGCAAAGTTCGTTGAAGTCTCGGATCGCCGCGATTTTCTCAATGACCTCGGCCAGACGGCGCAGTCGCTCGGTTCCCCTGGTCAGGGGATCGACGGAGTTGCGCCGGAAGGCCAGAAGGGTCTGGACCCGCGTCGACAATTCCCGCAGGCCGCCAGGTTGCAGACCGGCGATGCCGCGACCGATGTGCAGCGGACCGCGGTGCGGGAACGTCGCCAGATGGCGGACCAGAAAAGCGACGCCCTGCCTTGACAGGGCGCCGTTTCTTGCCGGCGGGGCACCGCGGGCGGCGTGCTTGGCATGGCGTCGGAGCCTCGGATGGCGGGCCATGGGCAGGCTCGATTCGTGCTGTTCGATGAACGGATCTGTTGAGGATGTTACTCCTCACGTTGTTCTACTGAAAGGAGTGGATTTCAGAGGCCTGACGGCTGGCCGCGAGCGGCCGCCGTCCCAAAGATCTCATCTTGCGGCGCCGACCGTCTGTCGTTCCGGTCCAACCGCGACCAAGACGCTGCACGGAGCAAGTCTCAACAAATCGGCGCCAACCGATCTTTCCACCAGTCGACGAAGCCAGGACAGGTGGCGATGGCCGATGACGATCAGATCCGCGTGAATTTCATCAACCATAAGAACAATTTCTTCGACCACGTCACCTTTTGCCTGGTGAACGCGGCATGTGATTCCGTTTCGGGCCAGTTCATTGTCGATATCGGCCAGCAATGCATCATCCTCGGCATCCAGGGCCGACAATATCTCGGGGTTGGGGTCGGCCGCCAACAACTCGGTATGCTGGAGGAGGTCACGCACCGCCACGACGTGAAGAGTCGCGTCAAAGCGGCCGGCAATGTCCGCGGCCTGTTCCAGCACGACACCGCGTTGGCTGGAACAATCGACTGCTGCAAGGATGGTCTTGAACATGATCTGAACATCTCCTCTTGGCGGTCACCGCGCTTCGCCAGCCGGATTCGCCGGGACATGCCGTTTGGGCCGCATGAACCAGGCCGGGACCAGTGCGGCAAGGAACACCACGCCGACGAAAAGAAAACTCTCGCGATACCCCAGAATGCCCGCTTGCGCCTCGATCATGCGTGACAGGAAGCGATAAGCCTCGCGGCTGCGCAGCGCGACATGCGCGTTGTCGGCCAGCCCGGCCCGGCCCAGCGCCATCGCGATTCGGTGCAGGGCGTTGGTGTCGGCGGCGGTTCCGGTTTGCAGGGCGTTGAACTCGCCGGCGTAGAAGGTGGTCTGCCGTTCCAGATAGACCGACAGCAGGTTGACCCCGACCGCACCGCCCAACTGGCGCATGAAGTTGACGGCTCCGGCTCCGTGGCTGATCAGGCGCTGGTCCAGCACCCGCAACGCGCCGCTGTTCAGCGATGGCAGAATGAACCCCAGGCCGGCCCGTCCCAGGATCAGCCAGCCGGCGAACGTCCAGAATTCGGTCGAGACATCGGCGTCGCGCATCAAAACATTGGATGCGCCGAACAGCGCCAATCCCAACAGGATCAACAGATGGGGCGCCACCTTGTCGCTTAATCGGCCGGCAAAGGGAATGACGACGCCCAGGGCAAGGCCGCCGGGCAACAGCAACAGTCCCGAATTGGTCGGCATATATCCCTGGATGGTCTGGACGAACAACGGGACCAGGTAGGTCGAACCGTAAAGCCCCATGCCCAGGCTGAAGGCGACGATCGAGGCGGCCAGGAAGCGCGGATTGAGAAAAACGTCCAAGGCAAGAATGGGGGTTGGCGCCCGACCTTCCCGGACCACGAAACCGACCAGGGTGATGGCCGCCAGGGCGAAATTGCCATCGACAAAAGTCGAATCCCACCCGATGCGCTGACCGTTCGCCAAGGCGGTCAAGAAGGTGGCGATGGCTGTGGTCAACAGCAGGAAACCAAGCCAATCGAACGAACGCCGCACCGCCACACCGCGGGTCGGAAGGAACATCCAGGCCAAAAGGATGGCCGGGATGCAAAGCGGCACGGCGACGGCAAACACATAGCGCCAGGAATAGTGATCGATCAGCATGCCACCGACACATGGCCCCAGGGCCGGAGCCAACACCACCCCAACCCCATAGATGCCCATGGCGGTACCACGCCGGTCGGCGGGAAATGCCTGGAAAATGGCGACCATGCCCAAGGGTTGGGCCACCCCGGCGGCGGTCCCCTGCGCGACCCGGGCGAAGATGAGCACGGTGTCGTTTGGACTGAAGGACGCCAGCATCGAGCCGAGAATGAAGACCACCAGCGTCAGGATATAGGCGCCACGGCTTCCCAGGGCTTCGACCGTCCAGGTCGACGCCAGCATGGCGGCGGTCATCGAGGCCAGAAAGGCGGTGGACAGCCATTGGGCCTGGTCCTGCCCCAAGCCGAATTCGCCCATGATGTCGGGCATGGCGACGTTGACGATGGTGGCCGATCCCACCATGGCCGTCAGGCCAAGCAGGACGGCGGCCGTCACCAGCCATTTGTAGGCGTCGCCATAGCGAGCGGCCAGATCCTTGGTGGTCACCGGGGTCACCATCCGCCGCCCAACGACCGATAGAGGCGGACGGCGGCGCGCGCTGCGTCGGCACGGGTGCGGGGCAAATCGTCCTGGGCGACCAGAAGCTGACGATCGGCATCCAGCACGTCGGTCAAGGGGATCAGGCCGATTTGATAGGCCTCTTGCGACTCGTCGCGGGCGCGGGTCAGGGCCGCGACCTCACGAAGCACGGCCTGTCCATGAGTCTCCAATGTCACCAGATCGGTACTGGCGTTCTCCACGTCCTCCGCGGCGTGCAGGACGGTCTGGCGGTAGCGCATCAGCTCTTCCTGCGTGGCGGCGTCGGCCTGGGCGACCTCGGCATCGACGCTTCCGAAATCGAATAGCCGCCAGCGCAAACCGGCGGTCGCCATCGGCTGGAAGGTGCTCTGCTGGAACAGCCGGGTCGGGTCCAGGCTTTCAAATCCCAGCAATCCGGACAGCGACAGCCTGGGATAATAGCCGGCAGTTGCGACGCCGATCCGGGCGTTGGCGGCGGCCAAACGCCGCTCGGCAGCGATGACGTCGGGGCGTCGATGCAACAGGTCGGCAGCCTGGGTGGACAGGCTGGGGATGGCGGGAATATCGGCCGGCGACGCCAGTTCGGCGGCATAGGTCCCCGGCTGGGCCCCCATCAGCACATCAAGCCGGTTCATCTGCACGGCCATGGCGTCTTGCAACAGCGGCACGGTTCCTTGCGCGTGGGCAAGCAGTGCCTCGGCCTGAGCGACTTCGCGGTCGCTGGCCAGGCCTTTGGACTTTTGCAGGCGGACCAGGTCGAGCAACCGTCCATCGATGTCGAGCTGGTTGCCGACGACCCGTAATCGCGCCTGGTAGCCGCGGATCTGGAAGTAGGCATCGGCGGCGTCGGCAGCCACCGAAACCCGCACGCCCAGCTGCTCGGCCTCGGCGGCCGCGGCTTCTGCAACGGCCGCCTCTTCGCTTCGGCGCAGGCCGCCGAACAGATCCATTTCCCACGAGGCTCCCACGCCCACGTCGTAGAGCGCCACGTTGCGGGAAAACCCCGGCACCAGGGCACGGCCCAGATCGTCGATCGGACTTTCCTGCGATTGGCGTTCGGCCAGCGCCTGGCTGGTGGCGTCCACCGCCGGCAGCAGCCTGGCGCCGGCGCCCTGTGCGAGGCCCCTGGCGCGTGCCACCCGCGCCAGTGCAGCTTTGATGCCCAGGTTCTGAACCAAAGCGCGACCGATCAATTGGGTCAATTCGGGGTCCTGAAACCCCATCCACCAGCGGTCGAGCGGCGGTGCCGGGCGCGCTGCGCCGCCATCCGGCGCAGGTGTCACGCTCGGCAACGGGGCCAATGGCATGGCCGGCGCCTGGTAATCGGGACCAACCGTGCAGCCGGCCAGCAGAAGGGACAGCATGCCCGCGGCCAGCATGGCCCGCAGTGCCTGCCGTTCAGCGGTTTGCGGTATCAATGTCCACCTCGACCATCATGCCCGGCCGCAACGGATTGTCCTCCGGCTGGGCCACCGCGATCCGCACAGGCACCCGCTGGGTGACCTTGGTGAAATTACCGGACGGATTGGGACTGGGCAGCAAAGCGAACTCGCTGGTGGCGGCGTTGCCGATGCGTTCGATCCGGCCGGAAAAACGGCGATTGGGATAGGCGTCGACCGAGATGTCCACGGGCTGGCCGACCTTCAGATCCTCCATCTTGCTTTCCTTGATATCGGCATTGATCCAAACGCCCTTGGGGTCGTGGACGGTAAACATCCGCTGTCCGGGAATGACATATTCCCCGGGCTGAACGAATTTTTCGTCGACGATGCCGTTGATCGGGCTTCGGACTTGCCGGTCGTCGAAATTGATCTTCTGCTGGTCGATCTGCGCATCGATCTGCGCCGCTTCCTGGCCAAGCCGCTGCAAATCCTTGCGCAGCACTTCGATATCGCCCAACCGGGCCCGGGCATCGGCCTGGGCGGCATCGGCCGCCGTCAGATCCGCTGCTGCCGAGCGTTCGGCGTCCTCGGCCTGGCGCAGCAAAGTCTGGCGTTGATCCCACACTTCGCGCGAGACGAGCCTTTCGACGACGGCATCGGCGCGCTGGAAATCATGCCGAGCCTGCTCCAGATGTGCCGCTGCCGACCGATGGCGCGCCTCGGCGGCGGCCCTGTGGGCGGCGGCGGACGTGACCGCGGCGGGTGCGGTGATCTTGACCATCTGCAGCTCTGTGCCCAAACGGTCCTGTTGCAGGCGAACGGCTTCCGCCTTGGCGTGCAGCTCCTCCAAATGCGATCGAGCCTGTCGCTGGTCGATCACCACCAGTTGCTCATCTTGCCGGATCGTATCACCGTCGGTGACCGTTCGTTCGGTCACCCAGCCATCCACCCGGCTGCTGATGGTGATCATGTCCGCCTTGACCCTGGCATCGTTCTCGGTGACGTGAGACCAGCGACCATGAAGCCAATAGCCACCGGTTGCCACGGCACAGGCCAGTGTCAAACCGATCAAGGCCTGTTTCGGATAGCGCAGCGAGAGGGGGTGCCGGTGTTGCCGCGACTCGAGCCGCCGCCAACTTTTCTGTGGCGGCTCGATCGCGCCTTCCGTTTCGTCGGCAGCCATCAGCCGAGCCTCCTGAGATTGTCTGATATCTGGCGGAGCGTCCTTTGGAAAACCGCCAAATCATCGGCGGTGATGCCGCTCAGAACCTCTTTGCGCAGACCTTCGGCCAGGGCGGTGATCTGGCCGATAATAGGTTCCGCCTTGCTTGTCAGGTGAATCGTCTTGGTGCGCCGGTCGGTCTCGCTGTCGCGCCGTTCCACGAATCCCAATCGTTCCAATTCATCGAGAAGGCGGACCAGGCTGGGCCCCTCGATCCCCGTCAATTCCACCAGCCTGCGCTGTGGCAGGATGCCACCGGCCTCGGCCAGATGGCGCAACGGCAGCCACCTTGATTGGGTCAGCCCTAACGAGATCAGCCGTTCATCCATCCGTGCCCGCCACTGGCGGGTGACGCGCCCGATTTCGAGCCCGATGGTTGTGTTATCGGTGGGATTTTTCATTAGCAAACCATTCATTAGCTAACTAACGTTTTCAGCAAGCTAGTCTGAGCGGTTTGCTTTGTCAAGGATTTGGCGATTCGACCAGCCCCATCCGGCTCTCGTGTGGCGGGAGCACCAGCGGTCAGGCTTATCTGGTCCGTTTCGGCTTGACCCAAAGGCCATATGTTGCGGAGTTGCAACAGGAAGAACATTTTGTTCCAGCCCTTGATATATATCAAAGGCTGCATTGATCGGGCGGTTCGTCTGGGGAATGGTAGCTGAAGAACACACACATAGAGTGGGGGGTTACCATGAGGTCATCAATCGCGCTCGGCATCGTTTCCGCAGTCGCCCTTGCGGCTGCCTGGTCGGGCGCCGCCATCGCCGACGATCAGGTCGGCCTGGGGGCGGGGAACTTGCTCGTGCATGCAAGGATTGTCGGGGTGTTCCCCGACGCAACCGGGCATGACACCCTATTGAATGGGAAGATTGCGACTGACGATTACGCAATACCCGAAGTAGACGCTTCATATTTCTTTACCGACTATCTCGCGGCCGAGATTATCGCCGGTACGACGAAGCATGACGTCAAGGATGAACTGTCCGGCAGCAACCTCAAGCTGGGCCATGTCTGGCTGCTTCCGCCGACCTTGACCGCCCAGGTGCATCCGTTCGGCCATTCCATTTTCGACTTCTATGCCGGTGCCGGCGTGAACTACACGTTCTTCTATGGCTCGGGCGGGTCGCAGAACATCGCCGGGCTGCCGACCAAAGTGACCTACAAGAACGGCTATGGCACTGCGCTGGAAATGGGCATCAACTATGACGTGCAAGGGCCGTGGTACGTCAATGTGGATGTCAAGAAGATCTACCTGACCACGTCGGCCGATGTGGAACTGGCGGGAGCGAAGATCACCCATGCCCGTGTGGCCATCAATCCCTGGCTGGCCGGCGTGGGCGTCGGTTACCGGTTCTAGGACGTTGTCGCAAAGATCGCTTTAGCGATCAGTGGGGCGGGCGTTTCGCCCGTCCCACTGATCGCTCGGTCCAGCTGCCCAGCAGAGGCTGTCCTCGTAAGGATTCCTTCGGGCGCCGAAAGGTCGGCATAAGCCGGCCGGCGGCGTCCGGTTCCCAGCCGTCGCGAAGCCGCCGACAACGACGTCTGTCGCGCCGGATGATCCCTCCCCGTGACTGGCGGGGCGGCGACGGAACGATCGATCGCCGCCTCGCGCTTTTCACTCCACCACAGGCAACTCGGCCAGCGCCTTCTCCAGGGCGGCGCGGTCGAAGGGTGCGTCCTGCAGCTTGCCGGCGAAATAGTCGGTGTAGGCCTGCATGTCGAAATGGCCATGGCCGGACAGGCAGAACAGGATGGTCTCGGCTTTGCCGGAGGCCTTGCAGCGCAGGGCCTCATCAATGGCTGCGCGGACCGCATGCGAGGATTCCGGAGCCGGAACGATGCCTTCCGAACGGGCGAACTGCACGGCGGCGGCAAAGCACTCGGTCTGCGCATAGGCCCGGGGCTCGATCAGTCCCAGGTCCAGAACATGGCTGACCAACGGGGCCATGCCATGATAGCGCAGTCCGCCGGCATGGAAGCCCGGCGGGATGAAGGACGCGCCCAGGGTGTGCATCTTCACCATTGGGGTCAAGTGCCCGGTGTCGCCGAAGTCGTAGGCATAGCGGCCTTCGGTCATGGTCGGGCAGGACTTCGGCTCGACGGCGATGACCCGGGCCCGGCTGCGTCCGGCCAGCTTCTCCCGCAGGTAAGGGAAGGCGATGCCGGCGAAATTGCTGCCGCCACCGGCGCAGCCGATGATCACGTCCGGCTCGGTCCCGGCATCGGCCAATTGCAGCATGGCCTCCTCGCCGATCACCGTCTGATGCAGCAGGACGTGGTTCAGCACCGACCCCAGCGCATATTTGGTATCGTCGCGCTGGGCGGCCATTTCGACCGCCTCGGAAATGGCAATGCCAAGGGACCCCGAACTGTCGGGGAATTTCGCCAGGATGGCCCGGCCGGAGTTCGTATGCGGCGAGGGACTGGCGATGCAGCGAGCCCCGTAGGTTTCCATCAGGGCCCGTCGGTAGGGCTTTTGCTGATAGCTGACCTTGACCATGTAGATGTCGACCTCGATGCCGAACAGCGAACCGGCAAACGCCAGAGACGATCCCCATTGCCCGGCGCCGGTTTCGGTGGTCAGGCGCCGGATGCCTTCCTCCTTGTTGTAAAAGGCCTGCGCAACCGAGGTGTTGGGCTTGTGGCTGCCGGCCGGGCTGACCCCTTCATACTTGAAGAAGATCCTGGCGGGCGTATCGAGCACCCGTTCCAACTGGCGGGCTCGGATCAGGGGGGAGGGGCGCCAAAGCTTGTAGATGTCGCGGACCGGTTCGGGAATCTCGATCCAACGCTCGGTCGACACCTCCTGGGCGATGATGGCCTTGGGGAACAGGGGGGCCAGATCGTCGGGACCGATCGGGTTGCCGGTCGCCGGATGAAGGGCCGGCGGCGGCGGCTTCGGCAGGTCGGCGACCAGATTGTACCAGGCCTTCGGAATGCGATCCTCGTCCAAGAAATATTTCACCTGCTCGCTCACAGCCTGTCCTCCCTGCCACTTGCCCGAAAACCGGAAAACAGACGTTCTATCGCGAACCGGGGCAAATGGCCAGCCGGCGTCCCCGCCGGTCTCACCGGCGCGGAGGCCGGCGCTACTTATCCCTCGTGGCATCGCGGCGGTAGGACCGGCGTCCCCGCCGGTCTCACCGGCACGGAGGCCGGCGCTACTTATCCCTCGTGGCATCGCGGCAGTAGGACCGGCGTCCCCGCCGGTCTCACCGGCACGGAGGCCGGCGCTACTTATCCCTCGTGGCATCGCGGCAGTAGGACCGGCGTCCCCGCCGGTCTCACCGGCACGGAGGCCGGCGCTACTTATCCCTCGTGGCATCGCGGCAGTAGGACCGGCGTCCCCGCCGGTCTCACCGGCGCGGAGGCCGCCGCGACTGAGAATTTTTTGACGCCGTTCGCAAAAAAAGCCCGGCAGGCCCTTGTCTGGAAGACTGGGGCCGCCGGGCCATTGGTCGATGACTGCCGGGAAGAGATCAGGCCTTTTTGAGCCGGGCGATCAAGTCCTTCAGTGCTTGCACATGTTCGGACTCTTCCTTGGCAAAGGCTTCGGCGAGAATTTTGACTTCCGGATCCTTGGTGCTCTGGGCGACGGTCGCGTAATAGACGCGACCCCGCTCCTCGGCTTCCAGGGCAACCGCCATGGCGTCCTCGACGGTGATCTGTCCATCGGCCGCCCAGATATCGGCGGCCTCCGGGCTTTCGCCGGACGGGAAGGTCACGGCGGCGGGATCGGCCTCCTCGTCTTCCATGACGCCGTCCCACGGTTCGGGATTGCCGATGCGGGATTCCGCCGTCTGCAGGTGGCGCCGGGAAAAGATGGCCTGCTGACGAAAGAAGGCGATGACGTCGCGCGGGCCCTGCCCGGTGATGGCATCGGCCAGTTCGTCATACCGTAAGGCGGAGTCTCGCTCCAAGCGGACGGCCGCTTCCAGGAATTGATCCACTTCACGCATGACGATCACCCGAACTTGAAGGAAATGCCGAATCCGCCGCGCGGATACTCCCATTCCAGGTTGTTATGCTCCTGGCAGATGATGCGGCAGGTTCCGCACTCCAGACAACCGTCCGTGGTCAGGTCGACACCGCCGTCCTCGTTCTTGACGTAGCAGGCGGCCGGGCAGCAGAAAGTGCAGGGCTGGGCGCAGGACGATTTGCAGAAGTCGGGATTCTTGATCCGGATGTGCGGGTTGCCTTCATCGAGCAGATATCTGTTCTGAAAAAGCTTTTCTTCGACTTTGCTCATCGGAACGCCCTCGCGAATTTGATTGCATCACCGACCAGTCCGAGCAGGCCGCGGCGCTGACGGAAGGCCTTGGTGACCTGCTTCTCCTTGGTCTTCTTGTCCACGCCATCGACGCGCAGCATGGTGCTCATGGCCTGGGACATCAGTTCGGGATAGACCGTAAAGACATGGCGATTGCCGTGCAGGAAGCCCGGCATGCCCTGGTACTTCTTCAAGTCCTTGATGACATAGCTGTCGTCAAGGGCGGTCTTGAAGCGAGCCAGGTTCTGGGCGTTGCAGGGTTTACCTTCCTTCTTCAAGGCGATGACCGTTTCAGCGGCCAGCTGGCCGCTGGTCATGGCCATGTTCGAGCCTTCGCGGTGGATCGAATTGACCAGACCGGCCGCGTCGCCGACCATGACCCAGCCGTCGCCGAAGGTCTTGGGAACAGCCTTGTAGCCGCCTTCCGGGATCAGGTGGGCGGTGTATTCCTTCATTTCCGATCCGGCCAGCAGCGGCTTGATGGACGGATGGGCCTTCAACTCGTCGAGCAGGCCATAGGGGGTCAGGCCACCCTTGGCAAAGTCGCCGACCATGCAGCCGATGCCGATCGAGACCGATTCGGCGTTGGTGTAGATGAAGCCCATGCCGATCTTGCCGCGGGTCAGTGTTCCCACCAGCTCGAACGCCACGCCTTCCTTTTCACCGATGTTGAAGCGGTTCTGGATCACTTCGGGACGCAGGAAATGCATTTCCTTGGCCACCAGGGCGGTGTTGTCGCCGTCCAGTTCCTTGCGGAAGCCCGCGTCGCGGGCCAGCAGCGAGTTGACGCCGTCGGCCAGGACCACCACATCGGCATAGATGTCGCCGCCTTCGCGGTCCGTCTTGACGCCGATCACCTTGCCGTTGGCGTCCTTCAGCAGGCTCTTCACCACGGTGTCGCAGATCAACAGCGCGCCGGCCTCTTTGACCTTTCCGGCGAACCATTTGTCGAACTGCACGCGGATGATCGAGTAACGGTCCGGCTTGGGATCGTTGAATTCGTCGGACCGGTGGTCGAAGCCGATATGAGACTTGTCCGTCAGCATCCACACGCGCTGTTCGACGATGTGGCGCTCAAGCGGCGCATCCTCGCGAAAGTCGGGAATGATCTTTTCCAGGGCATCGGAATAAAGGATCGCGCCCTGCACATTCTTGGCGCCCGGATATTCGCCGCGCTCCAGCTGAAGCACGTTCAACCCGGCCTTGGCCATCACATAAGCCGCGGCACTTCCGGCTGGCCCGGCGCCGACGACGATGGCGTCGAATCTCTCCGTCATGTTGGTGTTCCCCCTTAAATGCTCTTCCGGTGGGCCGCGAGGCGAGCGCGGAATGCCTCCGTCAATACGGGCAGGATCTTCACGGCGTCGCCGACCAGCGCATAGTGCGCGAAGTCGAAAATCGGCGCGTTGGGATCGGAGTTGATGGCGACGATGCAGTCGGCACCCTCGACGCCGACCCGATGCTGGATGGCACCCGAAATGCCCGCCGCGATGTACAGCTTCGGCCGGATGGTCTTGCCGGTCTGGCCGATCTGGCGGTCAGCCCCGATCCAGCCGCCCTGGACCAGCGGACGGGTCCCGCCGACCTCGGCGCCCAGCACGGCGGCCAGGTCGGTCACCAGCCGGAAATTCTCGACCTTGCCCAGGCCGCGACCGCCGGCGACGATGAAGTCGGCGAAGGCCAACTGGGCTTCATTGCTGTCACGGTCGAGAATGTAGTCGAGAACCTTGGTGATCACGTCCTCTTCCCGCATGGCGAGCGGGACGTTGATGATCTGTCCGGTCTTGCCGGCAACGCGCGGCGGCATGGCCATCACGCGCGGACGCACCGTCGCCATCTGCGGACGGGCCTTCAGGGTGTGAATGGTGCACAGCAGGCTGCCGCCGAAGGTCGGACGGGTTGCCGCCATGCTGCGGGTGTCCATGTCGATGGCAAGGCCGGTACAGTCGGCGGTCAGGCCGGTGAACAGGGTGGTTGCCACGGCGCTGGCCAGATCGCGGCCCAGGGTGGTGGCGCCCACCAGCAGGATTTCCGGCTTGAACTGATTGACCACGGCGCACAGGCCGTGGTTGTAGGGGACGGTGCGGTAGTCGGCCAGAATCGGGTCTTCCATCAGGTAGACGCCGTCGGCCCCGTGGGCAAAGGCTTCCGCCGCCGCAACCTGGTTGGCCGGGCTGGGCGCAGCCAGGATGACGCCCCAGACTTCGACGCCCAGGCGGTCGGCCAACTTGCGGCCTTCGCCGATCAGTTCCCAGGACACCGGGTGCACATGGCCCCGTTCCATTTCGATGTAGACCCAGACCCCCTTGTAGGCGGCCAGGCGTTCATCAAGTTCCGTGGTGCGTCCGGCCGGACGTGCGGTCGCCGGTTCGGTCATGACTGGGCTCCTTGCGAATTGGCGGCGGCACTGTTCTCCAGGTCCTCCTGGATTCCCGGGTGGGCGGCGAAGATGGTGTCGATCAGGCTCTTGGCCTGCGCCTCCATGCTGTCTCCGGTGATCGGCGTCGCCTTGACGGTCTTTGCCGTCGGGGCGAAGACCTTCTTGACCACGGTGGGCGAGCCGCGCAAACCGCATTGGCTCACGTCGGGAACCCCTGCATCGGTGGCGGTCCATTTGGTCAGCTCGTAACGGGCGGCCCGGAACGCATCATCCATGGTGCCGAAACGGATGTGGTTGGTGTCTTCCAGCATGGTGATCAGGCAGGGCATCGAGGTCTTCAGAACCTGCACGCCGCCTTCGGCGCGGCGGTGCACCACGATCTCACGGGCTGCCTGGTCGATCGAGACGATCTTCGACACATAGGTCAGCTGCTGCAGGTTGAGCCGGGTGGCGATGCCAGGCCCCACCTGAGCGGTGTCGCCGTCGATGGTCTGCTTGCCACAGAACACAATGTCGACGGGTTGCGACTGGCCGATCTTGGTGATTGCCGACGCCAGGGCATAGGACGTTGCCAGCGTGTCGGACCCGGCGAAGGCCCGGTCGCTGAGCAGGATGGCTTCGTCGCAGCCGAACGTCAGCGCCTTGCGCAGCGCCTGGTCGGCCATGGGCGGACCCATTGTCAGCACGGTGACCTTGGCGCCCAGCTTATCCTTCAGCCGCAATGCCTCTTCCAGCGCGAACAGGTCATAGGGGTTGATAATCGTCGGCACGCCTTGGCGCATGATGGTGTTCGTGACGGGATGTACCCGGATCTGGGCACTGTCCGGAACTTGTTTGATGCAAACGACGACATGCATTAGACCGCTTCCTCTTCTGTGGTCCATGGCCGCCCCGCAGGGGATGGAAATTTGGTTGCCAGGCCCACTGCGTGGAGAATGGCACCACCAATAGTCACAAATTTAATATGGTTTTTGGTTCGTTACGACAGTTTTTTCTGGGTTGACCGAATTTTTGTGGAATTTTTCGGTGTTTTGGGGGTGAGCGCGAAAAAATGCCCGAATTTTGAGCATGTTTTTGGCTGCTGGCTGGAAAAATCGGTCCAAAAACGGTGCCTGAGACGGGGGAGCAAAAAATGCGGCCGACGGATCGGCCCGGCCAAACCGGAGACTCCGGCCGCCGGCTCTGGCTCATGTGGGGATTGGAGACCCATGCAACCCAGCCTATTCCACAGGAAATATGCGGAAATGTCCGCTCCGCCTTGGGATAGGGCGAAATATACAAGCATGCCCTGCCTTTTGGCGAGCATGGTTTCATAGAAATTTGTCTTTTTGATAAATTATCTTGTGCGATGCGGCAATTGGGCATCACCTTCCGATGCCGGAACGACTGTGGCTCAGCCGCCTCACTGGTTCCCGTCGCGGTGCAGGGCGTCCACAAGCGGGCGGGCCAGATCGCCGTAGACATGCCAGCGGCCGACAGCATGACGATAAAGGGGCTGGCGGACCTGGGCGGCGCTGGCGGTCCTGACCGTCCGGTTGGTGCTGTGAAAGGCCAGGCAGCCGGCGTCCCAAGGCAACCCGCAATGGGCGAGAATGCGCCGGGCATTGCCTTCCATGTCATCGACCAGGTCCTCGTAGCGAACGTCCAGCAGGATGCCGGCGGGGAGCACCCGCCGCCAATGGGCCATCAGGGTTTGGTAGGCCAGGAAGTAGCGGCCCAGCTCGGCCAGATCGTAGGCATACAGTTGGGGGCCGGTGAACAGCCGGGAGAAGCAGGATAGGCAGGTGTCCACCGGATCCCGTTCGATATGAATGATGCGGGCCCCCGGCAGGGCCAGGCGGATCAGGCCGATCAGTTGGAAGTTGGCGGGCAGCTTGTCGACAACATGCCGGGCCGTGGGCGCGCAGGCGCGCAGGCGCTGACAGTAGGCCTCGCCCAACCGGGCCAGCTGGTCGGCGGGAAGGACCGTCACCGCTTCCGGAAAGGGCATGCCGTGGCAGCCAAGCCGTCCCGCCAGGGTCGGCAGATCGGTCAGTTCTCCGGCGCCGAAGACCGTCGGGTGGCTGGCCAGGATCTGTTCCACCAGGGTGGTGCCGGACCTGGGCATGCCGACGACGAAGATCGGCCGCGCCGTGTCGCCCAGGGCGACCATCGGCGGGGCTGTCATCCGATCCGCCGTGAAGACGGCACGGATACGCTCGAACAGGGCCAAGGCGGCTGATTCGTCATAGACGATGGTCTGCCGCTTCAGGCGGTTGCCCTCCAGCAGATGCTGAAACGATCGCACGGGATCGCCAGCATCGCCGTAAGCCTTGGCCAGCGCAAACTGCAGTTCTGTCCTGTCGCCGGTCGTCAGGTCGGCCGCCTGCTGGAGCAATTGCTCCATCTGCTGGCGATGTGCCTCGTCCACCGGGCCGGCTTCCGCCAGCATCCGGTGAAAATGGCCCCTGCGCGGAGCCAGGGCGACCGCCTGGCGGAAAGCGTCCCGTGCCTCGGTCAGTTGGCCGTCCCACGTCAAGGTGACGCCCAGGTTGTTGATGGCAACCGCGTCCCCGGGGGCCAAAGTGATGGCTCGGCGGTAGAGACGGATCGCATCCCCGGTCCTGTCGACCGCCTGAAAGGCATTCGCCACATTATTATAGTGCGTGGATAGTTCGGGCTTCAGGATCAGCGCCGCGATGAAATGGCCCAGAGCCTGATCGCCCTGATCCAATGCCCGTAGCGCCGCGCCCAGATTGTTATGGGCGTCGGCGTGCCCGGGGTCGAACCGCAGCGCGGCCCGGTAGGAGCGGATGGCCTGGTCGTGACGGCCCAGCGCGGACAGGGCATTTCCCAAGGCGAAGTGGGCCTGGACCAAGGTGGGGTCGCAGGCCAGCACGCGCCGGTACAGATCGACGGCCGATTCCGGGCGACGATCCGCTTCCAGTGCATGTCCCAGAGCCATCAGATTGGGGATCGCCACCGGCTCCAGGACGACGGCATGATCCATCACCCGCACCGCGGCCGAGTTGTTGCCGATGGCGATGAGACTACGGCCAAGATGCGGATAGCCAACGGGTGAGGCCGGCTGCCAGGCGATAAGATGGTGAAAGCAGCGGACTGCCTCGAGGTGGCGTCCCAGCCATTGCAGGGTGACGCCCAGATTGATCAGGGCCAGGTCGAAGGTCGGTCGGGCCGCCACCGCCAGGGCGAAATACCGGACCGCGCTTTCCGGGCGGCCAAGCCGCGCCTGGATGTTGCCCAGATTGAAAAGAGCTTCCGGGTGATCTGGCGTCTGCGCCAGGACCGCGGAAAACTCCTGCGCCGCGACCTCCAGACGCCCATCGGCAAGGGCCCGCATCGCCCTTGCGAACGGCAGGGCGCCGTCCGGCGATCGGATCTGGGGAAGGGATGGGGAGGGGGGGCTGCCCCGGTGCTTCTGCCTGCTCAATGGAGTTCAACGAGTCCATGAATTTACAGGCGATTATCCCTTCATATTGTTTCACTGATACGAACGGCGACGGGGCTCTTTGTAACGGAATGTTGGCAGTTGAAACAAAACCGGGGCCTTCGCGGCCCCTTTATGGGCGCGGGCCCCCTTGTCGGCCACCCTCGAGGCGGCGGCCACGGGGGCTGGAGGGCCTCGCCAAGACCAGGGTCGTCGTCGTGAACCGCGTATGGCGCCGATCGCCCGGCGTCGGACCTCAGGATTGCGACGGGTGGGATTGCCAGGCTTCCAGTTCTTCGGTTCCAAAGCCACCCAAGGTTCCCTGCCATCCCGGGGTCGCTTCGACGGACACCGTGACCGCGGTGTTGGCCGTCATGGTCCTGGTCACGTCATGCGCCTGTTCCGGGCTGAGCAGATGCCACAGGCGGCGCACCAGATTTTGCAATTCCGCGGCCTCCCGCTCGCCGCCGACGGCCTGACGGTGAACATACTCCAGGAATGATTCGAGGGCGGCATCGGTTCTGGAAACATTCGAAAAAGACATCTCATGCCTCTCCGGCCAAACGGAAAAATAAAGATAAAAGGTCTTTGCTTTGATGGAGTGTCTATTTTCGATGATATTGTCGCCACATGGGAATGGCGATGTGATCTATTCTGCCATGGGATTTATTGACAATTCGATCTGTTTGTGGTGTTGTTTAATTGCCGGCGTCTCCGGTCTTTCTGGCAATTTTTCAACGAATAATTAATCTGTTCGCGGAAGGCTGCCGCCAAAGCCGCCCATGGGCGGTCAATGCCCTGGGAAAACGGGATGGGGTGCTTGGTCCCCGGGATGGCTCGGTTGATTTCGCCGCGGAAAAGTGCCAAAATAATTATGGTTAATAGGCGTTCACCCATCGAACAGGGCGGACCTGTTGTCGGACCTTGGTCAAAACAGGCGATTGCGCCATTTTCGGGAATGGGCTTCTTTGGTCGGGGCATGCGGACCTTTCCGCGACGAGGCCTTGCCAGCACCCGGGAATGCCACCTACTTTTCATATCGGATCAATCGCCTTGCCGGCATGTTTGGCGTTACACTTCTTTCGCGAAAACCCGCGTTGCGGCGGACGCGGCCAAACCGCCGATGGGTCACGGTCAACAGGTGACCAGGGCGTGGGCGCCACGGGAGGAAAAGCATGAAAATCAGTTGGAAGGTTGAATATTCCCTTGGCATTCCGGAAATGGATGCCGAGCACGTCCGGATGATCGAGATGATGGCGCAACTGGAATCCGTCGATGGCCGTCCGGATGCGTTGCGGACTGTCGGCAAGGTCATCAAGGAGTTGGTCGATTATGTCGAGGTCCACTTCAAGCATGAAGAGGATCTGATGGAGAAGGCCGGTTATCCGCATCTGGACCGGCACCGGGCGCAGCACAAGGTCTTCGCCGAGAAGGTGCTCGACATGCGCTCACGGGCCAGCCTGGACGCGAGCACCGTTCACCAGTTCCTGCAGCAATGGCTGGGCGACCATATCCTGAAATCCGACCGAGACTATGTGCCTTACGTTCAGTTGTGGCTGGACAAGCGCGGCGCCGACGGCGGATTGGACTGATTTCCGAACTGGGATCGGGAGGCAAGGGGAGCGGCGCGGCGGTCGCGACGCCCCCTTTCCTGTTCTTTCTTCATCCCGGTTCCCATGGCCGCCGGCAAAGTCTCGATGGTCACGCCCGGATCCACCCAGTCAGCGATTGAGAATATCGGCGACCTCCTGCAACTGCTTGTCGAAGCGGAGCAGGAAGAAACCCTGATAGGCCAGGTCGGACGGTGTCAGATAGGATCCGCCGGCGCCGTTGGCGATGAAGAATTTGTAGAAGGTCGCACCCGACCGAAGCGATACCAGCATGTTCTGCCAATGCTCTTCGGCGCCTTTGGCGACGATCACCGCATGGTAGTCTTCTTCCAGGGCCGACAGAATGACCAGGTAGGCATACATGCGTCCCTTGGTGGCAAAGAACACCTCGGCGGCGCGGCTATCAAAATAGCCGCCATTGGTCTCCAGCACTTTTCGCTGGTTGTCGGTCATCCGTGCCCTTTCCTCGCCGGTGAAGTCGTCCGGCGACAGCACGGTCAGCTCAAGCGTTCCCGACTGGCTGCCGAGATCCTT
>Ga0326727_10013947_pt1 | contig 17673 bp, 14 predicted proteins | sample MB2enrmetagenome_FD_207643 | JGI IMG/M metagenome (GOLD analysis project Ga0326727, IMG submission 207643) | Lab enriched peat soil microbial communities from McLean, Ithaca, NY, United States - MB29MY | ecosystem: Environmental > Terrestrial > Soil > Wetlands > Peat | place: USA: New York...
TCCGAAGGCCCGCTCCATGGGAGGCCGATGCTCACCGAATCCTGCTCTTGGTCCCATTCCCGGCCCAGGCCCCATACCGCCGCCCGGCCCCTGCGCCAGCGCCGTTCCTGCCAGTAAAACTCCCGCAATCGCCAATCCCACCGCCCCAAATGCCTTCATCGTCTTCTCCTTTTCCTCAATTTCGCCGTGATTGTGCTTCTGTTTCCCTATTGCTCTCTTACTTAGCCTCGTCCTCGGCCATCATCTGAGCCAGCGGCTCCATGGCGCTTGGAACTCCTCGCGATACATCGCTGTCCACCTTGGCCAGCAAATCCTCATCCTCTTGCCGTGCCTGCTGATTCCGCTGCTCGGCGGCCAGCCGCTCGTACTCGGCAACGCGGGCTGCGGCCATCCTCATCTCCTGCCGATGATGCTCCCAGACTCCTGTCGAGACGACGCCGGCAATCAAAACGCCGCTCAGCGCCCACCCGGCCGCCAGCCGCCAAACCTGCTTTCGCCTACCTGTCGCGACCGCCGTTCGCGGCTGGCTATAAGCGGCCTCGCTCCAGGCATGAACGCTCTGGCGGAACTCCCGCAGCGCTAGATCCAGCTCCGGACTCAACTCCTCACCCACCACGCTCACCGCATCAGTCTTGTCCTTGAAGCTCATCGTTTTCCCCCCAGTTCCCCGCGCACTCTTGCCAATGCCCGCGAAAGGTGCGCCTTCACCGTGCCCTCATTCAGCCCGGTAGCCCGCGCAATCTCGCTCAACTCCAGTTCTTCCACGTAGCGCAGCAGGAACACCGTCCTCTGCCGCTCGCTCAACCCCTCGACTGACTTGCCCACCTGCGCAACCCGCTCCCGCGCCAGCAACTGCTGTTCCACGGACCGTTCCCCGCTGGGCAGCCAATCGCTGGCCTCGTCCAGCTCCACCGCGTTGGTCCGCGTCTTCCGCCAGAACTGCAATCGCCGGTTTCGCCAGTGGTCCTTCTGCAAGTTGATGGCGATGCGCATCAGCCAGGTCATCGCGCTCGACTCGCCGCGAAAGCTTCCCCAGTGCCGGTGCGCCTTCAGGAAACACTCCTGCGTCAGCGTCTCCGCCAGGTCAACGTCGCGCGTCGACGAAAGCAGAAACCGGAAGATCTGTGGACGGTGCTTCGTGACGACAGCCGAAAACTCCTCGGCGGCAATCTCCTGTGCCGTAGCCATGGTCATCGCTTCCAATGCTGTGCCGGCTGCCATCACTCAGGTAGACGCCTGCACCGGCTGCAAGTTTACAGCCTCGGGGGCATTTCTCATCGATATAAATAATATGAAACTGGCCACCCCGCCCACGCCGTGCTTTTGTTGCTGCGGCTAAGGCGGGATTGGTTGATCTTCCGGAGAGGCCGGGTCGATCGTTTGCGTTGTGATTTACTTGGGCGCGCTCGTTCCAGCTCCCGGCGGTTCGGGATCCGGAGCCACCGGCACTTCCTTTCCATGCTCTGGATCGTACTGGTACTTGACCATCCATTCTTTGAACTTTGCGGCTGGCACTTCGATCAGCATGCCATCTTTGCGCCTGCGAAAGGCAAAGCCATCCTTCATCTCCACCTTCAGAGTGCAGGTTCCGGCCCCCGCCGGGAGCAGCATTTCCAACTCCGTGCCCGGCTTCTTCCACCGTGCCCGAAAAGTCTCATCCCCCGCCGAGTTCATCATCCGGTGACTGCAGTTATACCGGAAGTCGAAGCCCCGCGGCTCGCCATTCTCAAAGAGATTTGCCCGGCCCTCCCCGTCCACATCATTCAGAGAACGTATACCGGAAGGGCCAGCATAGTGCGAATAGGAACTGTGATGAAAGATGTTTACCCGCAACGGATAATCAGCGGGATTGTGGCTGGCCAGCGCCGCCGTTGAAAGCAGCGCGCAAAACGTAAACACGGTCAAACTTAAGAACAAGACTCGACGCATAAAAACACTCCTCCGAAATAGAATCAAACCCGGAATCCCAACCAGAATACACCACGAAAACCGCGTTAGGTACTACTACACTGTAAAGAGTTTCCCAGTGGGTAAAGCGTTCGCATCTTCCGGCATTTTGCCGCCTATCGAGGCCGTGGCGCCGTAAGACCATCCGCAGGAGGGCGGAAAGGAGGGTCAATCGGCTCAAAAGCAGGAGATACTTCATTGCTACAGATTTCAGTATGCTAATCCCTTTCGCCGTAGACCCTCTGCTGTTTATTGTATATTTCTAAGCGCCATCGCTGAATCCGGTTGACCTTTCCCGGAACAAAACGTCCCTATCTTGCGTATTCTCAACCAATTGTCCTTTTGTTCCAGGTCTTCAACAGAATCATCACCCATGGCAACCGACGTGCTATTGAGCAGAGAGCAGAAGAATGTAAGGTGTTCCCCGCGCATGGAGACAAGTCTCATCAACCGTTTGCAGTTGACGCTGCTGGCCTTGGTCACGCTCGGCCTCCTGGCGCTTGCGGGCTTGAATTTCTGGCAGGAGCGGCACTCCCAACTGCCCGATGACGGCGTTTGGTGGCGCGAGGCGGCCAACGGCAGCGGCCTGGTGGCCGACAAGGTCCTGCCCGACACTCCCGGCGAACGCGCCGGCATCAAAGCCAACGATCTGCTGACCGGCGTGAGTGTTCTGCCTGTCGCTGGGATACAAAGCAGCATCAAACCGCAGGTTCCACTCACAGCGGTCAAAGAATTGCCGGACGAAACCGTCCGGCAAACCAGCGAAGAGCCGCTTGCCCTGCCGGCGGTCGAGGTCAAATACTCCCCCGTCGTGCGCGTGGATGATCTGGAGCGCGCCTTCTATCGCACCGGAAGCTACGGCAATATTAAGTACCAGATCACCCGCGGCGGCATTCCCCTGGACACTCCGGTCGAGGTGATCCCCGAACAGGCCGACAGGAGCCTCGCGCAAGGGATGCGCCTCATCGGGCTGATCTATCTGGCCATCGGCATCTATGTCCTGTTCCGCCGCTGGACAGCGCCGCGCGCCACCCACTTCTACCTCTTCTGCCTGGTCTCCTTCGCCCTCTATGCGCTCAAGTACACCGGTGCTTTGGATGCGACGGGCCATTGGGACAAGCTGGACCAGGCGGTCTTCTGGTTCAATGTTCTGGCGGAATCGCTGCAACCGGCGCTGTTTCTGCACTTTGCTCTCAGCTTTCCCGAGGAGCGCCTGAAGAAAATCAGCCGCCGCATTCTGCTGCCGCTGGTCTACGCGCCCGGCGCCGTGCTGCTGGGCTTGTGGCTCTATGCTTTCAATTTCTGGCAGGCCACGGGTCTGCTCAAGCACCGCCTTGACAAGCTCGCCACCGGCTACGATGCGGTCTTCTACGTCTTCGCCGCCTGCCTCTTCGTGATCAGTTACCGCCGGGCAAGCACCCCTTTGCTACGCCAGCAGTTGAAGTGGCTCTATCGCGGCGCATGGCTGGCGGTGGGTCCGTTCACCCTTTACGCGATCTTCTTCCTCTCCGATCTGCGCATTCCCAGCTTCTTTGAAGATCTGGCCGGCTTGTCGATGGTGGTTCTGCCGCTCACCTTCAGTTGGGCGATCATTCGCTACCGGCTGATGGACACGGACCTGATCTTCAAGCGCGGCGTGGCCTACACACTGGCCACGAGCCTGATTCTGGGCGGCTATTTCGGCATCATTGCCCTGATCACGCTGGTAGTCCATACTCGTCTGCCGGACAACGTGCGGGAGTGGGGTTTGGTATTCTCCATCCTGGTCGTTGCCGCCATCTTCGACCCCCTCAAGCGCCGGATTCAAAGCTGGGTGGACCGCGTATTCGACCGCCAGCGCTACGACTATCGCAAGGCGCTGATCGAGTTTGGCAGCGGACTCAGCTCGGAGACCGATCTCCAGGCTCTGTTGGAATCCATCGTCGAGCAGTTGCCGCACACCCTGCTGGTGGCCCGCGTAGCGGTCTTCCTGGCCCAGGACGCGGAGAATTCCAGCCCACTGCGGCTGGCCGCCTCCCATGGTCTGACCGCCGAAGCCTTGGCCGCACAGAACAGGACGGGTTGGGGCGCGCTGGATTTGGGCTTCCTGGACTTCGACCACGCCCAGGACCACAGCCATATCTTCCTCGAAAACACCCAAGCCGCCCTGCATCTGCCCAGGGAGCAGCAGCGTACCGCCGCCCTGCTCGACCTGAACTACTATCTGCCCTGCCGCGTCGCCCAAGGCCAGATTCAAGCCGGCGAAGCCAGCCCAAATCGACCCGACACCACGCGCACCATCGCCGTCATCGGCCTGGGACGCACCATCGGCGGCGACTTCCTCTCCAGCGAAGATGTGGAACTGCTCGAATCCCTGGCCAGCTACATCGGCATCGCTCTCCAGAACGCCAGCCTTTACGCCCGACTGGAAACCAAGATCGGCGAATTCGAACGCCTCAAAGAGTTCAACGAAAACATCGTCGAATCCATCAATGTAGGCATTCTGGCCGTCGATCTTAACGACTGCATCGAAAGCTGGAACGCGCAGATGGAGGCCATGTACGCCCTCAGCCGCGCCGAGGCCATCGGACAGGCGCTTTCCGCCGTCTTCCCCCTGGAGTTTGTCGAGGCTGTGGACAGCTTCCGCAACGAATCCGGCGTTCATCACCTCTACAAGTTCCGCCTCACCACCCGCGCCGGCGAGCAGCGCACCGCCAACATCGCCATCGCTCCCCTGCTCTCGCGTGATTTCGTCTCCGTAGGCCGCATCATCCTGGTCGATGACATCACCGAGCGCGTCTCGCTGGAAACCCAACTGGCGCAAGCCGACAAGCTCAGCTCGATTGGCCTGCTGGCCGCCGGCGTGGCTCATGAGATCAACACCCCGCTGGCCGTCATCTCCTCGTACGCGCAGATGCTCTCCAAGCAGCTCAAGGGCGACGTCCGCCTCGGTCCGGTCCTCGACAAGATCACCCAGCAGAGCTTCCGCGCCGCCGAGATCGCCAACGGCCTGCTGAATTTTTCCCGCACCTCGACCACCGAGTTCCGCGATACCGACCTGAACCAGGTCATCCGCGACACACTCTCCCTGCTCGAGCACCAGTTCAAGACCGCGCAGGTCATCGTCGATCTCCAGCTCACCGAGCAACTGCCTGCCATCTTCGGCAACGCCGGCAAGCTGCAGCAGGTCTTTCTCAATCTGCTCTTGAACGCCAAGGAAGCCATGCCCGGCGGCGGCCATCTGCGCGTGGCCACTCAAATCGTGATGCCCACCGCCCACGAACACTATGTCGCCGCGTTGGTCTCCGATTCCGGCAGCGGCATTGAACCGGAGAACCTCAAGCGCATTTACGATCCGTTTTTCACCACCAAGACCACCGCCAAACCCGGCGACCGCCGCGGCACCGGCCTGGGACTTTCCGTCTCCTACGGCATCATCCAGGAGCACGCCGGCAAGATTCACGTCGAAAGCGCCCTCGGCGCCGGCACAACCTTTCATCTAGAGTTTCCCTTGCTGAGGAATTCCGTACATGCCTGAGGTTGAACTGCCCCTGAATCCGTCCGCAACCAGCGCCTCCGGCGACTTCGCTCTCGCCAGCGGCCTGGCTCGTATCCTGGTCATCGACGACGAAATCGCTATTCGCGAGTCGCTCGAAGTGCTGCTTACCCTGGAGGGCTATGCCGTCACCACGGCTGCCGACGGCGAAGAGGGGTTGCGAATTCTCGATCAGGAGAGTTTTGACCTGCTGCTTCTGGACCTGGCCCTGCCCGGCCAGAGCGGCCTCGAACTGCTTCCGCTGATCAAGGAACGCCATCCCGATCTGCCGGTCATCATGATTACCGCCTACGGCACCGTTGACAATGTTGTGGACGCGATCCGCGCCGGCGCGGAAAACTTCGTCCAGAAGCCCTGGGACAATGAAAAGCTGCTGGCCGACATTCGCTCCGCCGTCGCCCGCCATCGCGCCGAGGAGGAGAACCTCCAGCTCAAGCGCACTCTCAAGCAGCGCTACAACTTCTCCAACATCGTCGGCAAGAGCGAGATCATGCTCAAGGTCTTCGACCTGGTCGCCCAGGTCGCGCCGAGCCGCTCCACGATTCTGATTCAGGGCGAAAGCGGCACCGGCAAGGAACTCATCGCAAAAGCGATCCACGCCAACTCGCCGCGCAAGGACAAACCCTTCGTCCCCATCAACACCGGCGCCATGCCCTCTGAGCTGCTCGAATCCACGCTCTTCGGCCACGTCAAGGGCGCATTCACCTCGGCCGTCGCAGCCAAAAAAGGCCTCTTCGAAGTCGCCAACGGCGGCACGCTCTTCCTGGATGAGATCGTCACTATGGGCATGGACACCCAGGCCAAAATCCTGCGCGTCCTGCAGGACCGCCGCTTCATGCACCTGGGCGGTGTCTCGGAGATTCAGGTGGACGTGCGCATCATTGCCGCCACCAACATCGATCTCCGCGAGGCCGTGCGCAACGGCAGCTTCCGCGAGGACCTCTTCTACCGCCTCAACGTCATCACCGTGGACCTGCCCCCGCTGCGCGCCCGACGCGAAGACATTCCCCTGCTGGCGCAGCACTTTCTCGACTTCTACGCCAACGAGAACGGCCTCGCCCCGCGCAAGCTCTCCGCCGACGCGATGCGCGCCCTGGTCGATTACGAGTGGCCCGGCAACGTCCGCGAACTGGAGAACTGCATCGAGCGCGGCGTCGTGCTCTCCTCGGGGCCGGTCATCAGCTCCGACCTGCTCCCCGGCCACATCACCGGGCGCAGCTTCCAGGACGCCATGCTGCAGCACAACCCCAACGCCTCGCTCTTCGACATCCTCGAAGACATCGAGCGCCGCATCATCATCGAAAAGCTGGAGCGCTGCAACGGCAACCAGACCGAAGCCGCCGAGCAGTTCCATATCCCGCTCTCCACCCTCAACCAGAAGATCAAGCGCCTCACCATCGAGATCCACAAAAAGGGACGTGAGTAAAGCTAGGGAAGATCGGTTCGCTCACGCGGCGGGGCCCAGGTCTTTCGCTGTCTTATGCATCGGGCGCACTATACCCCGACGAAGAGATCAGCCCACAATAATCAGCTAAAGTTGAGAACTGCTAGGCAGACGCCGAAGAATTAACGGTTAGTTGGCCGGCCGCGCAAGTTTGGGATTGACAACAGCTGATTTTTGGAAGACGCTTTATTGTACCGGCAGGGAAGATCAATTCTGCTCGGTGTAAGCGCGGCATTGGGAACCCATTGATCGAGATTCGCAGGTCCCTGCCATTCCCCAAAAAGGAGCATCAGCTCCGCTTCAGCTTCGTTCAAAGCGAGTTTTCTTCTTTTCTTTGCTCCAATCAAGATGACGGCACTAAGGCTATTGCGCAGTTCGGCCAAGGGTGGGTCTTTGGCCTGAAATTCTTCGCTCAAATGGAGGAAGCTCATGATGCGTAAGTTGATTCTTTGTATCGTTTTGGCTGCAATAGCGCTGCCTGCCTATGCGGCCAAGCGCGTGACGGTGGCGCAGTTGGAAGCAATGTTGAATGCCTCCAAAGGAAAGCCGGACGCTGAGGTGGCACGAAATCTATCCGATCTGGAACTGACCGAACGGCTGAGTTCCACCCGGCTCTCGCAATGGAGGGCCAGCCTGCCCGCCGAAAAATCTCAAGAAGCGCTGCTTGCGCTTTCGGATGAATCGCAGTTTCTCGATCCCCCGGCGGCCGAGATTCCCGCAACCGCAGCACCGGATTTTGCCGCGCAACGCCAGATTATGAGCCTGGTGGTTCGCTATATAAGCAAAACCCTGCCACTGTTGCCGAATATCTTTGCGACCCAGGAGGCAGCCTACTTTCAGGATTCCCCGCAGGAGTTCACCGGAACGATGCAATTTTCCACCACCCGCCAGCCGCTCCATCTTCTCGGAAGGTCGAGAGCTACGGTGCACTACAGCGACGGGAGGGAGGTCGTGGAGGAAGAGCCGGCAGACGGGAAGAAGGCCGACCTCGCGGAGCAGGGATTGAAGGCCCGGGGCGAGTTTGGAGCCATTCTGTCGCTTGCGCTGTTAGATGCTGCCCAGAACAAGCTGGTCTGGGGCCACTGGGAGCAGGGCGCTGCCGGGCGCGTGGCGGTCTTCAACTATGATGTGCCTCAGAAAAAATCGCATTACGAGGTGGATTACTGCTGCGTTCCTGACCCCGGCGGCAAGCGAATGCAACCCTTTCACCAGATGGCAGGCTACCACGGGCAGATCACCGTCGATCCGGCAACGGGAAACATCCTTCGCCTGACTCTGGAAGCGGAACTGAAGGCAGGTGACCCGGTCTCCAGGGCGGGTATCTTGGTCGATTACGCCCCGGTGGAGATTGGCGGCAAGGTCTATATCTGCCCGGAGAGGAGCATCTCCCTTTCCGTTGCGCAAACCACAAGTTTCGTGAAGGGTTTGCCTCCTAACAACACCATCAAGGCAGGACAAGGGATGGTCGTTTCCATGGACACTTCACAACCCCCGAGTTCGACTCTCGTTCTGGGGGCTCCGCGGCAGTTTTTGAACGATGTGACTTATGGCGGATACCATATCTTCCGCACTGAAGCACGCGTAATGACCGGCAATGACGCGGAACTCGCTTCCGGACCTGCGCCGGCCAAGCCTGCCAACACAGAAATCACCCAACCGGCTCCCGCAGCCGCTAAGCCCGCGGAGATAGCGGCGGCGGAAAACTCCACGCCGGCCCCATCCACAGCGGCTGCCCCGATAAACCCTTCGCTTCCTGAAACCGCAGCTGCCCCTGCTGCGACTTCAGTACCAGAGCAGGAAATCAACATGGCGGAGAGTAGTGGCCTTCCGGACTCTCCCGCCAATCCCGAACTGCCCCAGCCCCCCGGCTTCACGCTCAAGACTGCTTCGCGGTTGGTGGATGTCGGCGTTGTTGCCTATGACAAAAAGGGTCAGCCGATCAAAGATTTGAAACCGGAAGACTTTGAGGTGTACGACAACGGGCAAAAGCAGCAACTGCGATTCTTCTCGCCAGCGGAGGAGGCCTCCGGGACTGCTCACGGCCCGTCCGCTGCCGCGCCCGCCCAGCCCGAATTCTCCAATCGCGGCCCCAACGACGCTAAGAAGGACGAGGGAAGGCCGGAGAGCAGCGCCACCATCCTCCTGCTGGACCCAAGCAACATGGCATTTAGCGATCTCACATTCGCCCGTGGAGAGGCGCTCAGATTCCTGAAGGCTCTTCCCGCGAACGAGCGCGTGGGGATCTACGTGATGAAATCCCACAGCTTCCAGATTCTGGCAGAGGAATCGACCGATCACGCCTCGCTGGCAGACAAACTGCGCCAGTGGATGCCCAGCGCACAGGATCTTTCCCTCGCGCAGGACGAAGAGCAGCGCAACCGGCAGCACTTTGAGGAAGTTCATAGCATCGAGGATCTGCTCTATGTCAACGGCCATTTCAGCAACGATCCATTGGACCATTACCTGACCCTTGATCCGGAACTGCGCGATTGGGACAGTAATCCCGGCCGCATGGCTATGTTGATTCTCGTCGGGGTGGCACGGCACCTGGCCACTCTTCCCGGTCACAAGAATCTGGTCTGGATCGCCAGCGACAATGTGCTGGCAGACTGGAGCGACAAGTCGGTGAGCATCGGAAAGAGCGACAAGTACATTGAGCCCGTCAGCCTGCGCGCGCAGGAGGCCATGAACGACGCCCACGTCAGCGTCTATCCGCTCGACGCCTCGCAACTGGAAGCCGCTGTAATCGATGCTGGTATCGGCACCCGCAATGTCGAATTGGCTGTAACCACACCGATAATCATGCAGCTATTAATTTTGGGCCCGGAGATTTCCTCCGGCGAAACAATCAACATCGATCAGAGCCGCGAATTCGGCCCAGGCCGTCTCACCTCTGCAATGCAACAGGATACGCATGCCATTCAGGGGCCTTTCCGGCACCTGGCCGACGCGACCGGTGGACGCATCTTCCGGCGCTCTGGCGGCATCGCTACCGAGCTGAACAATGTAGTCCAGGACGGCCATGCCGCTTATCTGCTGAGCTTTTCTCCTCAGGGACCGGCTGACGGCCAGTTCCACACCATCACCGTCAAGCTCAGCGGCAAGCAGCGCGACGTTGCCCTGCATTACCGCACCGGCTACCTTTACGCCAAAGAGCCGGCTACGCTCAAGGAGCGCTTCCGGCAGGCCATCTGGCTACCAGCCGATGCAAACCAGGTAGTGGTTACCGCCCAGCCAGCCGCCCTGGACGCCGGCCTCCGCGTGAAGGTCAAGATTGATGCCCGCGACCTGGCCCTGGAGGAGAGCTCCGGCCGCTGGACCGGCAAGCTGGACATCTTCTTTGTCCAGCGCGACGATACCCAGCTTCATGCGCAAGTGGAGGGACAGACACTGAAGCTGCAATTAAAAGACTCCACGTTGAAGAGCTTGCTCGCCAGCGGTCTACCCATCGAGCGCACGGTGCAGTTGAAGCCGTCCAGCAATTCGCTGCGCATTCTCGTCGTAGACGAAAACTCCGGCCGCATGGGCTCGGTCACCATCCCCACCTCTTCGCTGCCGGCGGGAGCTGGTATTTGATTGGCCCAGGTTAGCCAGCGGCGGAGAGTAGTGAAACAGGAGGCCTTATCTCTGCCTTGATCCACCTCTCCAGATAATGACTCAGCTTCCATGGCGGCCGAAGCCAGAGTTCGGCCGCCGTATCACTGTTTTGTATCAGGGCACGACTTCAGTCGTGCCGATAGAGGAACAAAAATATAGGGCTTATTGACACCTGCATTAGGAATGTCCGCAAAAATGCGCCGGAGGCGCAGAGTTGGTTAGCCCCGCGCTTCGCCGGGGTCCCCAAGAAACAGTCTTTGTTTCTTGGGGTGGTAGAGTGGGGAAAAGGGAATCCACAAGTTTGTTACGGAGTCCTGTAGGGACGGCGCAAGGACATTATTAGTGCAGGAACCTTTAGCCCCTGCGGTTTCATTTTGGACAAACCGCAATCGAGGCCACGCCCGTCGAAACATCTCCTTAGGCAATAGAGAATAGATTCACAAGTTCCCTCAATAAAACAGGCGCCATTGCACTCCCCGGCTTGGAGTGGAAGAATGAATGCGCCACGAAATCTTCTGAAAGAGAAGAACGAACGCATGAAGCAATGCCCACAGTGCGACACCGGCTATCCCGACAGCCACGCCACCTGTCCCACTCATGGCGTTCTTCTGAATGAAATCCGTGATCTCAAACCGGGTATGTTGATCCACAAGACATATCGCATTGTCCGCAAGCTGGGACAGGGCGGGATGGGGGCTGTTTACCTTGCCCAGCACATCTTCATGGAGGAGCCGCGCGCGCTGAAGTTTCTCTCCGCCGAGTTGAGCCAGGATGAGGCTTTTACCGGCCGGTTCAGGCGTGAAGTGCGAACGCTGCGCCAGTTGCGCCACAACAATGTGGTGGATTGCGGGGATCTGGAACCGGCAGAAGATGACTCGCTCTTCTTTCCCATGGAGTTTGTAGACGGTCCGGACCTGCGGAGATTTCTCCGCGACTCCTCTTAATATCTCAATAATGACTGTCATCCTGAGCGGAGCGCAGCGGAGTCGAAGGACCTGCTGTTGCCTTTCGGAGCTTTACCGGTAGAACTAGCTCTCTCCATCACGCGCGGAATCGCCGAAGGCCTCGGCGCGGCCCACGCCAAAGGGATGGTCCACCGCGACATCAAGCCGGAGAACATTCTCATGGCGCGGGAGGGCGGCGCATGGCTTCCCAAGATCGCCGACTTCGGCATCGTGGCCACTAAGGAGTCCAGCGACGTCTTCACCCGCACCGGCGGGACGCTGCTGACCATGACCTACGCCGCCCCCGAGCAGTGGCGCGGAACCCCCGCCGCCGAGTTGGACGGACGGACTGATCTTTATGCTCTTGGCGGACTACTCTACGAGATGCTCACCGGCCAGACGGCCTTCCACGCCGAAAGCTACGAAGGCTGGGCGCGCCAGCACCAAACCACCCCGCCCCAGCCGCCAAGCAGCTTGCGCCCCGAGCTAGCCAACTGGCAAGGCCTCGACGCATTAGTCCAACGCCTACTAGCCAAAGACCGCGAAGACCGCCCCAAAGACGTTGCCGAAATGCTCAGTCTGCTCGACGCCGTGCGGTATCTTCCTACTGATCTGCAGCGGGAAACGGTTGTGGATGATGCTGGAAAACGGGCAAGCGAAAAACATTCAAGGCGAGTTCCCGTATGGGTCTGGATCGCGTCTATCGCGGTACTCCTGATTGCGTCTTTTACCGCTGAGAAAATCTTCGGACCGCAACTGTCAAAGCATCCACGGAATACATCGTCGGAGTCAGGTCAGACAGTCCAGTCACAACATATTCAACCAAGCCAAGTGCAGGATGCACAGGTAAGGGCTCAAGATGAAGGGTTGGAAGCAAGAAGCACATTATTGCACACCTACTGGGCAGCTTTGGAAGCAAAAGCGCGGGCCAATGAGGTCTGGACCGACCCGGCAACGGGGTTGATGTGGACTAAGACAGATAACGGCAGCGAAGTGAACTCGAATGAAGCAAGGAACTACTGCCTGAACCTGAAATTAACCGGTCACAATGACTGGCGCTTACCGACGATTAATGAGTTGGAGGGCATCTACGACCTGAAAGCTAATGTTCATGGTTATAACGTGAAGGGCAACCTGCAATTGTCCGGTTGGGAGTGGAGCAACTCGCAGGAATATCCTGCGTGGTCATTCGGCGTGGGCGATTCGGAGCGGACCACAGGGTTGCCTGCTGGTGGCCCCCACTTACGCGCGCTCTGTGTGCGACCTGTCGGAAAATGAATTGGGCTAAAGCCTATCGAGGTTTGACTCGTTGAGTGATCGGGTTCCCAGCTCTGGGCAATAGGAGGACTAGGGTGTCAGTGGTTTTCTGGGTCGCTCGCAGTGAGTAAAAGGGGTACGATGGAGTATGGACAGCGCAGTCGAAAGGCTCGTGAGGCTGGCGGTAGAATGGTCATCGACAGAAGATGCTAAGGCTGAGAGAGTCGCCTTATGGGAGTCCCTTAGTCCTGATGAAAGGCAACAAACGGGGGAAAGTCGCGCGTTTATTAGTTTTGCAAATGCGACAAAGCTTATATCTGATCCGTTTGAGCACTCCAACGAGAGCCCGCCGAAGCCCGATATTCGTACCTCGATTGACGGTCAGAATTACTATTTCGAGCTTGGTGAAATCACGGATCAAGGACTTGCGAGAAATATCCACATTGCACAGAAAACGAAAGAGGTCTCCGGCTGTACTCTTTCTCAAGTCGATCCACTTGCGAAGATGTTGAAACAGAAATGCGAGAAAAAGTATGAGACAAATGACGCTCATGTTGACCTATTGCTCTATTACTGGAGACAGTGTCCATATGAGCCAGCTATTCAAGATTACATGAGTGAGAATCGATACGAAATCGAGAGGCTTATCAAAAATAGCCAATTCGACAAAATATGGATTTATGATTGGCAATCTGGAAAGGTCCTAAAGAAGATTGAAAGGTAAGAAACTGGGTACCGGACCCTTCGCGTATTATGCGAAGGGTGGGATACAAGAATCCCACCCTGCCGTCCTTCATTCGCCTTGGTTTCGGCGGGGAAGGGTTTGTGGTCTCCCACCCTTTCCGTCGTGCCGGGTGGCGCAGTTCCGCGAGTGCCCCTCCCTTGACCGGACCACAAAGTTGGGTGGCCCTAAACCGGATTTTCGAATCTGGGAGTTCACTAACCCCAACCAGCGTATTTCTGATCTCTGATCTCTGTACCCTGATCTCTGAACCCTGACCCCTGATCTCTGTTCCTTGACCAACCATAGTCAGAAAAAGACGCCAAAATTTCGCCCCCAAACACCCCGGCGTCCCTCCATCCGAGACGATTTCAAATTCGCGCATGAGGTCAGAAACACCATTTGCACAAAAACTGGTGATCTATCTTGCACCATTTTATGCAAAACCGGAGAGCTACAGATCACCACTTTCCTCGAAACCGGTAACCTGTAGCTGTTCATTTCGGGGGTAAACCGGCTGCATATAGCTTCACAGTTTGCGAAAACCGGTGACCTGGGTGCGAGTGCTTCGCCGGATACCCCAGGTCCCGCCTTTGGGACCTGGGAAACGACGAAACTTCTGCGAGCGAATAGCGAGCGTCTGCCCCACCGCAGGTGGTTAGTCGTTGTAGTTGAGGCTTTCCAGTCCAAGGAAGACCGCTCCGCCGCCGAGTTCTTCTTCTATGCGCAACAATTGGTTGTACTTGGCGATGCGGTCGGTGCGGCTCACCGAGCCGGTCTTGATCTGGCCCACGCCGGTGGCGACGGCGAGATCCGCGATGAAGGTGTCCTCGGTTTCGCCCGAGCGGTGCGAGATGACCGAGGTGTAGCCGTAGCGGCGGCCCAGGTCGATGGCCTCCAGCGTCTCGGTGATCGTGCCGATCTGGTTGAGCTTGATGAGAATCGAGTTGCCCACGCCTTCCTCGATGCCGCGCTGCAACCGCTTGATGTTGGTGACGAAGATGTCGTCGCCGACTAACTGAATCCGGCTGCCCAGCTTGTCGGTGAGAATCTTCCAGCCGGCCCAGTCGTCCTCGGCCAGGCCGTCTTCGAGCGAGACGATGGGATACTGGCGGGTCCAGTTGTCGTAGAAGTCCACCATCTCTTCGCTGGTCAGCTCGCGCTTGTCGCTCTTCTTGAAGACGTAGCGATTCTTATCCTTGTCGTAGAACTCGCTGGAGGCCGGATCGAGCGCGATGGCGATCTGCTCGCCCGGCTTGTAGCCGGCCGCCTCAATAGCTTCAAGGATCAGTTCAATCGCTTCGCTGTTGGACTTCAGCGAAGGGGCAAAACCGCCCTCATCGCCCACGGCGGTGTTGTAACCCTTCTTCTTGAGCACGCCCTTGAGAGTGTGGAAGGTCTCGGCGGCCCAGCGCAGCGCCTCGCTGAAGCGCTCCGCGCCTACCGGCATGATCATGAACTCCTGGAAGTCCACGTTGCTGTCGGCGTGCGCCCCGCCGTTGAGTACATTCAGCATCGGCGTAGGCAGGATGCTGGCATTCACGCCGCCCAGATAGCGATAGAGCGGAATCTCCAGCGTCTGCGCCACAGCGCGCGCGGCGGCCATGGAGACGGCTAGAATCGCGTTGGCGCCCAGCTTGGATTTGTTCGGCGTGCCGTCCAACCCGATCATCGTCTGGTCGAGCAGCCGCTGATTAGAGGCGTCCATGCCCTCCAGCTCGGGCGCAATCACGCTTTCCACGTTTTCCACGGCTTGCAGCACGCCCTTGCCCATATAGTGGCTCTTGTCGCCGTCGCGCAGTTCCACGGCCTCATGCTCGCCGGTGGACGCGCCCGAGGGTACGATGGCGCGGCCCAGCGCGCCGCTTTCCAAAATGACGTCAGCTTCCACGGTAGGATTGCCGCGCGAGTCCAGAACCTCGCGGGCGCGTATGGCAACAATCTCAGTCATATCGGTCCTCGCAATGCGGTGTTGCAGCCGGTTATTCAGTTGCGGACGGCGATCCACGGCAAGAGCTTCTCCGGCGGCGCTTTGAATCGTGCTCAGAAGCTCATGCACCTTCGTGATTCCTCTCCGTCCAAATTCCCAAAGGAATTGATGTCCCGCAAGGATTCTAGCAAATTGGGCTGAGGAGCACGATGAAATGCCGTTCAATGGGGCAAATCGTTGCCAGCATGGGAAAAGCGCCAAAGCAGGTTGCCTATATTGATTCGTGCCGTCCAAGGCACGTTTCGGCTGTTCGTCAGGCCACCGGAAGCCGATCCGCGCTAGCCTTAAATTGGGTATGTCTGTGTGCGGCGATCGCACGGACAAAAGATTGTGTGCAACTCCAACCGCCAGGCGGGGTTTGAACTCACAGAGAGTTTTTTGCTCTCGCCCCGCATAAAGGAGACTTGGATGAACCGGTCAATTCATGTGTGCGTTTTGCTGCTGATGGCTGCTGCCGCTCTGGGAGCGCAGGAGACAAGCCAATCCAGCCCCTACGAGGGGACCTCGACGCCTCCCCCGGACAACACTATCGTGACCGTCAGAACACCCCATGCCAAGCCACCGGCCGGACAGCCAATGCAGCCTGCCGCCGCGCCGGCCGCAACACCTGCCCCGGATGTGGCGCAGACGCCGGCCCCGCCCGATCCCGTCGTGAACGCACCCGCCGCGGACAGTGGAGTTGTTGCGGTTGCGCAGGGTGCTCCCGCGCCGTCGCGGCCGGTACTGACGCAGCGCGACTACGATGCCGACCCGGATGGCGACATTGTGCACCCGCATCCGCTGCGTCCCGGCGAACTCCCGGAAGGCGCCACCATTCGCGTTGTGCTGCTCGATCAACTCTCCACTACCGCCAGCGAGAAGGATGAAGCCTTCCGCTGCCGTGTGGCCTCGGATGTCTTGCAGGGCGGCCAGGTGCTGATTCCCGCGGGTGCGGAGATTGACGGGCGGCTTGCCGAGGTCTCCAGCGGCCATCCAGGCGGTCACGGCTCGATGCTTCTACGGCCGGAAGCTGTGATTCTCGCCGACGGCACGCGCTACCAACTGCACGCCGAGATCACCGCAACCCCCGGCGCCAAATCCAAAGTCGGGAGCGAAGGCAAAATCCTGCCCGGCTCGCGCCTCAAGCGCGACGGTATCGAGTATGGCGGAGCCGTAGGTGCGGGCGCAACCACCGGCGCAATTGTCGGCGGCCCCGTGGGCGCCATGACCGGCGGCCTTATCGGAGCTGGCGTGGTGACGGCTCACTTGCTCATCAGCCATCCTCAGGCTACGCTTGAGCAGGGCACCGTCTTGATCTTCACTCTCACCGAACCGCTGCAAATGGCCCCGGCCAGCGCCAGCGGCAACTGACATCTTCCTTTCTGGGCGTGAGGAATCGGGCTATAATGGCTCCAGAGGAGCCCCTATGTCTACCGCCGCAGTGACTTCCAAAGGGCAGATTACGATTCCGCTCGAAGTCCGCAAGAAACTGGGCATCAAGCCTGGCGACCGGGTGCGCTTCATCAAAGGCGTGAAGGGCGAATATGTCCTCAAGCCGAAGGACGATGCTGCTGAGCCGAAAGCAGAGTTCGTCTTCAAACCAAAGACCGGAACGATCATGGATATGCTGGGTTGTATTCGTTGGACGGGCAAGCCGGTCACAATCGAAAAGATGAATGAGACGATTGCCAAAGGCTGGGCAGGGCTGATCACCTTCGAGGATTGAACTGCGCGCGATGACGGGACTCGACACCAACATACTCGTACGTATCTTCATTGAGGATGACCCGGAACAGTATAGAAAGATCAAAGAATTCCTTCAAGCCCTTACGCCTGAATCGCCGGGATATGTTTCCCTGATCGCTTTGATCGAACTTGCTTGGGTTCTACGCAGCCAATATCGCCTCAGCAAGGCGCAACTCATCCAATGCATGGAGCAATTGCTCGAATACCCTGAACTGGTGATTGAAGACTATAAGACAGTGACTCTTGCACTGTACCGCTTTTCCCAATTCAAAGCCGATTTTGCCGATTGCCTCATCGAACGGTTGGGACACTCTGCCGGCTGCAATGAAACGGTCACTTTCGACCTGGACGCCTCCCGGTTTGCAGGGGTGAGGCTGCTATAGCATCCGCACATTTGCGAATTAACCAACTGGCGGCGCGATTGTATATTCACGGTTGCGCCATGTTATCCGGCTATAAGTAATTGGAGTGGCGCATGAAGCAAGGCACGGCGATCATTATCGGAGCAGGCCC
>Ga0326727_10013948_pt1 | contig 17673 bp, 18 predicted proteins | sample MB2enrmetagenome_FD_207643 | JGI IMG/M metagenome (GOLD analysis project Ga0326727, IMG submission 207643) | Lab enriched peat soil microbial communities from McLean, Ithaca, NY, United States - MB29MY | ecosystem: Environmental > Terrestrial > Soil > Wetlands > Peat | place: USA: New York...
GTTGTAGACACAATGCTGAAACATAGATACTTTTTGCGGCAAACAGCGTGCCGGCCATAATTAGCGTGGTATATGTGTAACATTTAACCCCTACAATGTTAGCGTCATATCGTGAGTTCCATAAGCATATTATCTCCTTTGTTCAAAATCATTCAGGCGGTCCACGTGCGCATCGGCGTGTTTTGCGACGCTCCAAAACAGCTGAGCATTAATGCGGCGGCAAGGTCATAATGCTCGCCGACAGAAGCGCGCACTTTCCACGGCCGCCCACTGGCCGACCTCGTTTGGTGGGAACGCTTTCATCATTCAGTTGCGCAGTAATGTGTCTGTACGGCTTGCCTTGCTGCCGCTATGCCTTGACCCGCGCTATTATGCCGCACTCGTTACTATGGCTTCATGCCCCTAAGAGTACCCCGCATCAGTCAATCAAAACGACCGCTGAAAGAGTTGTTTTGTTAAAAAAACGGCATCAGTCACGACGCCGCCACCATGTGAACGTACACGATGCTTGTTGACGGCCATATTGCGCGGTACATGGAAAGTTCAAAAGAAATTGCGGTAAAAGAAAAATTACGCCTCCGTCACGTTACGGAGGCGTTCCTGACGTTTCGTTGCTCCATATGGTCTCCACATCGGTATCAGCAACCCCTGAGAATGTTAAGGGGAGCTACCCGCGGAGGACCATTGGGGCCAGAGACCGGAAACATCACTCTCGCTAGACCAGAGGTTCCCGCTAGTGCTGCTGACACACACTCTGGTGTGGAGGTCGGGGTCGACGACGGCGGCCGGTGAGGCATTAGACAGCGCCTCAGGAGGATTTCCGCCGAGGGTGCGCCAGGCGGACCACCTGGAGCCCTCGGGATACTTATTCCAGAGCTGATGGTCAGTGCTTTGTACAAAGAGGTTGAGGGTTTGGCTCACGGCCGGCCCCGTGTTGGGGGCGACTTGCCCGCCGAGAGAGGCCCACCTGGACCATCTGCTGCCATCCCATTGCTTCCACCAAACGGCACCGTCGGTGCCGCGCGCAAAGACCTCGATGTTAGTGGCGTTTGACGACCAGCGCGTCGCGGCGGGTGACGAGGTCAGATGCCCGCCGAGATTTTCCCAGTCGGACCACGACGTGCCGTTCCACGCTTTATGCCACAGGGCGCCTTCGGTGCCGTCTACAAAGACGTCGAGACGACCTTCTGACGATGAGCAGACCGCAGGGCCGGTGCCTGAAGCAAGTTGCCCGCCGAGTGATATCCAGGTGGACCAGCCGTTCTGGTAGTACTTCTGCCAGAGCCCACCGTCAGTGCCGCGCACAAAGACGTCGAGGCGGAAGTAGCTGTAGTTCATGGAGACGGCGGCGGGTGATGCGGTACTCACTCCACCGAGGGAGTCCCAAGTGCCGCTACCGTTAGTGTGCCAGAGAGTGCCATTAGCGTCGACGGCAAAGAAGTTGGCATACCCAGTATATCCCGCGGGGGCCTGTATCCCGCCTGATGAGGTCACGGCGGGACCGGTGCCGGCCATCGTTGTGCCACTCACGCTCGCCGCACTACTTACCACGGCAAAAAGCGAGACGAGCACAAAAGTCGCTAAGACGATGCTCACCGTAATACGTTTGTCCATTCGTTTCGCCTTCCTTGACGTCCTTGCTTGAAAAAGAAAGACTCAAATCCCCAAAACGGCGGCGTGATAACTTAAGTGTTGTCATTTGTTATCATTTAGCTGCGAGAAGAGCATAATGGGCTGCGTTCGGTCACCATGGCACACGCCGCGGACGGCGATAATACTCCTCGCAATACGAAACGTGCTCGCTATCGCCCCGCAGCTTACAATGGGCGTACTCCTCGCACCTTTGGCAGCTCATCACACTTGCATTTCATGCGAGGCAGCTTAAGGAGGACCTGTGGTGGGAAACTAACCGTTAGCAACATTTATACGCCTTTGACAAACAAAAAAAGTTTTGATTATGCCATCAGAAATTTCAATCCCGCTGGAAAGAGCAGCTGAGTTATGCAAAGCCCACAGAGATAAACACAGTGCACGGATGTTAAGTCAATGCTGGGGATGCGTGAAGTACTCTAAAGGAGTCCGAGAAAAGATGTGTTTCTATAAGCCTCCTAACAATGATGGATGCGAAAAGGTAAATAAGCTGTTTGGGGCCGAGGATTAGACAAATGAAGAACAGTGAGTGCGTAATTTATATCACAACTAAAAACGGTAGGGTGCAGAGCTTTCAAAAAAGCGACAAACTGGGGTGGGTACAGACAAGCTCGAAAGGTGTTGAGCGTACCTGTACAGCAGAGAAGGTACTTTTTCATATCCTACCATTCCTCGCTAATAAGCAGAAGTATGAGAAGCTAGCTACGCTCAAAGTTGAGGTAAAAAATGACTGAATGTACAGAGTGCGGTAAAAAGATACAGGAACTATGCGTAGCTGTATTCTCGACACTGGTGTATCTGCACTTGTATCCTTTTGATAATTTGTCGCAACTGCTGACGTGCGCTATCGGGTAGCCAGCCATCGTGCACACGGTCTCGCAGGTATTGATAAGCTCCCCAACTGGTCGAGCACTTCCTAAAAAGTTTTTCGGCAGCTACATCCGCATAGTCGTTTTTGTGGTCCGCGATTTCAAGTATGAGTCCTCGACCTCTATCCAATCGTTGTTCATAGGGCAAAATGGTGGGTGTATCTTGGTAATTGTTAGCTAAAAGCAGAGCGAAAGTGTGGTAAAATTCAAAGGCTTGGAGCTCGCTGCCATAAGTCTCAACAGGTAAATTGCCGCACTCTGACGACGCGCTGAGCTGCCACTTTAGGTATAGGATAAAACGCAACTAAGGCTGCTAACCACCCCGCGTACTTCTAAAAAGTCGTAAGGAAAACTTATTTGGACCAAGCATCGATCCATGCAACCGGGGCGGTTTCACAGCCTTAGAACTACTAAACCGAGGCAACGCATAGTATAGCTAAAACCTATTTGAAGCTTTATTACAAATTTAGTACGTTACGACGGTTCGCCTTCCCTTGTGCTTCGGTGAGCCGGTGCAGTTCGTCACGCTTGCATCTCCTGAACAAGCGTAAAGCGGTCTATCCGCTCTGTGGGAGACTAACCGCAGCCAAACGACAACCTAAGTTATCAGCCCCCATTTCACCTTTTTTATGATAAAGAACCTAACATCCTCTAGTTACTTCTCTTTAAGATACAACCACGCGTTGTCTTTTTTTAAACTGTAAAAACGGCGTTCACTACCACCGCCGCCAACGTTAGAGGAGTGAAAGATATGGCGAAATTCTTGGGCTTGTGGCGCTTCAACCTGGCAGCGCCGTGGCCGACCGACCCGGTTGAAGCTGCAAATGTAATGAGATGATGTTTGCAGCGATGGATAACATGTTACCGATAGGTGAAGTGCAAGAGTTCGGCTTCTTCTTAGGGGCAACATCAGGATACGTAATTGCGGGCGGAGAATCCAAAGATGAGCTCAGGAGGTGGCACTCGTTTTATCCCTTGATTGAAAGCGAGGTGCACGAAATAGTGCCCTACGAAACAGGAAAGGAAGTCGTGAGGGGGTTTTTGAAAGCCAAAGCAGAAGCAATGAAGCCGTAATTCTTTGCGATTGCCCACGGAATAATGCCTTTTAACAATTAGCTTGTTATTAATTCAAAGATAACGCTTAAGCTATGACACGGCCGTTTTACGCTTTTGATTCTTCCTTACAAGGGGGTGAGGTATACATCAAAAAGTTGTTAGCTATCATCGTGCTCGTTCCAGTCGTTTGCACCAATGCTCGTTGCACCACTACAAGCAATACCACGCAAACACCAAGTGCTACCTCAAGTGCGGCGACACAGCACGACGCTTTTCTTGGAAAATTACCTTACGGCCTACAAAAAACGAGAAGTACTCGGATAGCAGCATACACGTCCAAACCTGGGCGCTCGACTGGATTAACAGCACGTCAGCACGCTTACAATTTATGGAGCTCTATAAAACTACAAACCGGACCGTGAATGCAGATTAGACATTCATTGTATTTCCAACGACACAAGACGCGAAAAATTACGTTAACGCTATGAACTTGGTAGCATACCGTCTCGCCAGCACGGAATACACAGGCGGGGCTATCAGAATGTAAAGGGCCACGCACCGCAGATTTGCAAAGACTACATGTACAACGAAAGAAATCCGTTCAATATCTCAGAATATAAGCTCACGACATCGAACAACTCGATAACATCTTTGTAGTGTCTACAGCAAAATTATTGAGCTGACCCTCGAGATTAGGCTGCGGCGAAAACCAAAGGAGTTAGATGAGCTTTAGATTGAGACGAGGTTTAACGCCTCTTTTCTTCATTTTCCTTATTGTAGTGAGTGCAGCAGTTAACGCACAAACAGGCACAGGCGTAGGAGCGCCCCTTGTTGATTTTGGCACGGTCGGACGTGGAGGGAGCGCAGAGCGAAACGTGATACTCTACAACCCCGGCAACAATTCGACGTTCACTTATTCTGTCAACTTCACCAATGTTACGAACGCAAGCGGACAGCTAACGGCGACGCCCTCAAGTGGGGCAATCGCTCCAAAATCAAACGTAACCGTAGCCGTGATGCTTGACGTACCGAGCGACGCCAAGGAGGGCAATTTCAGCTCAAGCATGATCGTTAATACGTCAACGGTCTTCCCAGCGATAATCGCTACTATCACTTACACAGTCCAAGGTAACGCACCCGCGCCAGCGCAAAGCATAGACGTGCCCCTCATTGCTGGGGCTTTTGGAGTCTTTGCGGTCGTGGCTATTGCAGCGGTTTATGTTATCTTATTCAGGGGAAGATGATGACTGACACTGACACCGATATTGAAATGACACGCGAGGTTATTGCTGATGATGAGATGCACGCATCGCCTCGCCTGAATAGCCTGAAGGAGATAACCGCGCTGTGGCATCTGTGCAGTCGAGTTTTACGTCTTTATATTTCAAACGAAGGATGGCAAGAGGTAGGATATATTGATAAAAAAAGTAGTAGCCATAAAAAGCGCTTGTTATGGTTGCTACGCTTTCGGTGGCGGGGTGCACATCACCAACTAGCAGCAACCAAGCAGCAAGTAGCGCATCAAGTGCTGCAACGGGTAAAAAGCTTGTTCAACGCGATATTCTAAAATGTCCCTGAGCTGTCCTGCGTCACACGCGGGAAAAGTGACGTCGATGTAGAGATATGACGATTGGTCCCTCGGCGTCAGTTTCAGACCGGTGCATTTATAGTATGTTCCGACACCTTCTTTAGATGTCAAAGAACGTTTGCGAGGGAATTGTAAGAGGTCATCATGCAGTTAGGTAAACTGTTCTCCTTTATCACAGCGATGCTGGTCCTCACCGTCGTCATCGCTGGATGCGCCTCCACGAACACCTACCCTGTCCAGCCCTCGCACGACGCACTCCTCGAAGCGTTTGTTGCTGCTGACTACAACTACACTGCGCGCAACGTAACTGTCAATGCGTGGAATACGACATGGCTCAATGCCACCACCGTCAATGTCGAAGCAACGGGGACGTCAAACGCGAATAACACCACGATGTATTCCAATCGGACGTTGACCCGGTTTTCTTCAGTTGTGGCGGCAACAACATACGTCGGCAGGCAAAATCTCAGCGGCTATGTGGAGGCGCCGACTGCAAACGACAGTGCTAATGTGTACCAGCTGGCGACAGGGAATCCTCCAACTGTATTTAAAGCGTACCAGAGCACCTCACAGAGCGCGAACAACGTAACTACGGCTGAGGTGACGCAATGCGACGATATCGTCGTTACAGGCAACACAACGTTGACTGCCGGAATAGTGGTTGCGACTCCACAGCCCTCAAGCAGTCCCTCGCCAGTTCCAACCCATTTACCGACGCCGGTACCCACTCCAGCGCCCACTCCAGCGCCCACTCCAGCGCCCACTCCAGCGCCCACTCCAACGCCTACTCCAAGGCCTACTCTAAGGCCTCTTTTTCCACCTTTACCAACGCCCAAGCCAAAGCCCGCCACAGCGCCCACTGCAACATCCACTTAGTACCCATTCCCACACCCACTTAGTGCCCACTCCCACAGACATTGTGGAATGAATTGACAATTTATCTATTGAAGCTTATTTAACGCTCGCCGCTAAAAATAATGGCCAATTTGATGCTATTTACGACGTCAGAAAAAACCGATTAAGCTATTATAGCATGGTTCATGTGAAAACAAAGAAGTGTCAAGAGAACGAGACGGGGCATACCGGCCAAAGCAAGAGCCCCGACCCGTGCAGATTCTTGAGAAGGGTGCGTTAAACGTCTCCCGACTTAAAGTTTGGGACTCCCTTGTTGTTTTTTTTGCCGTTGCTCATTCTCGGGAGACGATGACCTTGATACGCTTGCTGATAGCACCGACTGAGAGGGGGAAAGGATGCTTGTGAACGAACTAGTCGTAAGGGCAACGAAGCGGAGCTATTGAGCCGCGCGCTTGCAGAAGCTAAGGCAAGCTTCTGTGAGGAGTCCGAGATGAATATAGATGATACCCAAGCACTCGATGCACTCCTTTCGAGTTTCAGAACTGTGGAGACGGAAGAACAGGAGAGGAGATCGCCCATTCGAGCCCTGAGTTAAACAAAAGAGGGACGCAGATTCTAGAAAAAAGCAGCTGCGGGAGAAAAGTTAAGGGGTAGACATTTTTTTTCGCTCTAATCGAGTTTTTACTGCAACATACGTACTGGCCTGTTTAATGCATCGCGCGATCGGTCAAAAGGAGGGACACGCGTGGTAAAGAAAGACCAATATCTAAGAGGGGGTGAAAAAAGACCGGATCGCGCATCCAAGCCGTTTGTTGGCCCGAAAGGGAAGGCGGACCAAGGTTTTTTGTCAAGCACCGACCGAGGCAGGCCGAAGCCTTGGACGCCCGTCACAACCAATCACGTTGCGACAAACACTTGCCGAGCTGTCAATGCTTAATCGTTTCTTAAAGAGACTCAGGAGACCTACATAGTGTATGAGGCACGCGTTGATGTAGATCTACTCTCTCCTTGACTATAGAGGTGACAGAAGATGCAAGCGAAAGAGAAACAGGAGCAACCCATTAACTGGTTCGTTCTGCCGAACGAGTCGTATAAATGGGGCTTCATCGTGGAAAAAAAGATTGTTGAAAACCCCCCGCGCGAGGTAGCTAGCGAAACCGAGGCGATCAAAGTGCTCGTTGATGGGATCGACGTACTACCGATAAAACTGGGGTCCCGCTTCTTAGCGAGAAGCAGGCCTTGAAATCAGTAATCCATCTGCCTTAGCCAACATAAAATTAGATCTGCCTTGGGTAGGTCAGGTTCGGGTAACCTATCCATTGGATGAGGATAGTGGCTGAAAACCACTTTTTTGAGATATTTAGTAAAATTGCTTTGAATGCAAGCAGGATCAATGTATATGGCCCCCCTCTAAACGTAATTAGAAGCCAGGAAGACGGAAACCATTTGAGTTGCATCATACGGCGTTTTTTCACTTTTTATCTTCGATTGATTAGTCTATCACTTTAAAGGGCTTCTGTATCTGTCTTTATAATGCAGTTATATCCGGTTCTGATAGGGTGTTAATATGCAATATTACAATGAAGAGAAAATGCAAAATCTCAGACTGAAAATAGAAAAAGAGATTCTGAATTGGCCTAATGTAACTACGAAAAAAATGTATGGTTGTCCATGTTACAAAAATAAGGAAAAATTATTTGCATTTTTGGTTACGGACGGCGTGGTTCTCACAAAAGTGAGTGAACAAGACAAAATTCAATTATCGGAAGAATTTACGGTTAAGCCCTTTCAAGCAGGAAAACGAACAATGAATAAATGGCCACACATAAGTGTTGATGAGACAACTGACGTGGAGAAAATAATTCCATTTATAATTAAAAGTTATGACCAGTCACAGACATCATCATAAAATGAAAGTAGACAAACTGCGAACGCCTCGCTGAGGCGATATCCTTGTTTACTCAAAAACTGCTAATATTTTCGCATTTTTTGTCCGTCGGATTCAAAAACGCTACATTTATGCTCTTTTGCGCAGCCTAATGCGCGATTCAGTCCATCATTAACGCGCTCAGTGCGTCGTTCCCTTAGATTCGTTACCTATGTCTAGAAAACTAACACAGCCTCGATTGCCGGTGTCGGGACGACATAAAACCAGCGTTACAGCATCACTCGGAAGAAGAAGGACGCATTGAGCTCCTAGGGCAGAAAGTTAGTAAGTCTACTGTGCGCTGTCGAATGATTAAACGAAACGCGCTATGCTATCCCACGGTCAGGATCTCTCCAAAAATTGCGACAGTAGGAAATTTCAGGCAGATCGTCAAAGAGTCCATGCGCTAATGTCTCTTGGGGCTGCGCACTGAGGGATGCCATGATCTCTCCAGCGCTTCTGCCACGAGTTCGGAGCTTCACGAACAGGCGTCTCTTGGGCCACCTCGATTGCCTTGGCGTCGGCTTTGACTTTATAGAACATAGAACAAAATTAACATTACTATTTGTATTACAATTACCACGATTAGTAGCTGCACTATCCTGTCATTTTTGTGTTTTATTTCTAAAATCAGGTTTTTCAAGTCATCGTGCTGGTCCGGTGTGGCGGGCCAAGGTATCTTCGCGTCAGTCTCCATTTTCAATAACCTCCCGTTTAACGGCCTCTGATTCTGTCCGGTAATGATCTCTTACTTAGTTAGTACGCGCCGTGCTAACGCGGGCGTTGAGCTTGCTGTAGCACCGGCCTGTTTGTCGGACATTGGTATTGCAATCACACATCAAAGGCACAAGTCGGCAGAAGATTGAATCAAAAGCATAAAACAGCTTTGATATTGCTTAAGCGTTATCTTTTGGTTGCGTTGCGTGGCTCTTTTCGCGACGGGCATTTCGTGCCTAACGATCTTAGAAAATGCTGTGAGTAGCAGGGCGACATATTGCAGTGGGATCAGTCGGATAGAGCATATATCTTGACACACGGCTGCGTTCATGAATACTTTTCTTTCAATCCCCGTGCAAAGACCCGCGCCTCTTCCAGGTCGTCCGCATTTGGTCTTCCCTTATTAGTCCCCCCGACAAGTTTCAGAGGTCCCCAGGTATTCCATCCCTTGCAGGAGAACTCGCCCACGACGGAGAATCCTCGATTCATCAGCAGCTCTTTCACAGTAGCATGCCTCTGTATTCCCCCTTCACCGCTCGTAGAGAAGATAAAAGCTCGTTTTCCCGTGACGGCCGGAAGCGCCTCCACAAGCTGGAGGAGCGTCTTATGGAACTTCATGAAATAAATCCCTGATCCAAATCCGATCAGGTCATACGCCGTGAGGGTGTCGGGTTGCGCCTGACTGATAGGGACGAGGTTCGCCCCCAGCACTTCTGTAATCACCTTTGCTACTTTTTCCGTGTTCTGGTGGTGAATTGAAGCATAGACAACTAATGTTTTCATGGTAAGAGCCCTTGATGGTGCTTATGGTTCATATGCTCTCTCCTTGCGACCACCCCTACGATCACGATCGTGCCGATCATCCAAAAAGTGACAGCCCATACCGTTCTGTACCTCGTCACGGTGAGAACCTCCGAAACTCATATCATGAAGATGTGCTAGAATGCCCAGGGCGGTTCCTTCGGTAAAAAAATAAGCCATAAATCCGCCGGGCAGAACCGCCGCCGCTAAGTTGTTTGTAACGGCTTCAGCTTTGCGTAACAGGGGCCCCCTCGCAGGATAACATTTAAGCCGCGCTAACGTGTTTTTATTTGTTTAGTCTTTCGTCATTAAGAGAGCTGGAAGGAGTGAGTATGGAAGGATTTAAACGCATGACTGATAGGCATATAGAAGTTCGTAAAGCCCATTTAGAACGCCTAGCTACAGAAGTTGCAGACTATCTCCAAACTCGCTTTATTGAAGAAGCACAAATGTCAGCTGAAGAAAAAGCCTATTGGGACGCTGAAACCGATAGGCTGAATGAGATAGCTGTAAAGAAGCACGGAGAGCCCATTTTCTCACGAGACAAGGACGCAGCATTACCACTACGCCTTGAAAAATACACCATTAACCGGGAGGAAGATAATTATTTTTTAACTTTTCAAATATTTGACCCTGAAAAGCCTATAGCTCGTTTTCAATACCTATTCGGTAGCCGAGAAGACGAAACTGATAGAGCTTAAAATTAGGTCCTAAAATGAAAGTTATCGGTGCGACTGTGGTATTTGCGTGCCGACCCGGTTAGTTTCCCACCGCGTAGTCTTTACGCAGCTTTAACGGTCGTAGTCGCGTGATGGAGCAAGAGCGCTGATGCTTCGCGCGGAGCCGGCCGGCAACACTCAAGCTACCACGCCGGCGTTTTACATTCTTGATCTATTTTTTCGTCAAGGGGGTGGATACGCAAATGGAGGAGCAAAAATACTGAAATACTGTGGAGCGGCTAATCCCACCAGTACCTCATTTTGCACAAAATGCAGTAAGGCGTTTGCGAGCGCGTCAGCATCGCCGCTACTCCCCGCCGTCGGCTACCAAAGAAAAAGAGAGTCCCATGTGGCTCAGAATACCTGAGATCAGCGCACTCTTGTCATCCTTATCCTGGGCGTCGCCGCCTTCTATCCAGGGGTGGATTGGGCTTGGACAACATTCCTTGCATTTCTAGTAATCGCGCTAATTGTCCTTGAAATTGCACATATCATACGAATATTTGCAAAGGGCATTTCGGCACGGCGGCAGTTCAACTTGATTCTGTCAGTGCTAGCGACCCTCATCGCCGTCTTGGTAATCGCCACTCTGTTTTTCTATGGATCTTTTTTGACCCTAATCTCCCCGTTAGCCTTAGGGGTGCTCTTTGCCGGAATCGCAGCGCAGTACGCGGCACAGTGGGCGGCAAAATCGTGGGCATCATCGGCATTTTCGTGGGCGTCGCCGCGTTAATATACCCAAAAATCGTCGGCATCATCGCTATTTTCATAAACCTCGGCTTGTTAATATCTCCAACTCTCACCTACCCAGAAAACGTCGCAGCGCTGATTACACTGTTCTTGATGATCTTCGGATTGGAGCCGATAATTCCAGGGATAATGGGGAGGTGGACCTAACCCACTCGTTCAAGGGAGTAAAGTGGGGTGGATACATAAATGCACGAACAAAAGTATTGCACCCCCATATGCGATGGCCCTTATACGAAAGGCCGTTTCAGTATACCTCTATCTTTTGTGAAATGATTAAGCCCGTCACGCTTGCCCCGATTTTCGAGGCCGTTGTCAGTGGCCGGATGTAGACGGTGATGTGCTATTCGACAATGACGTGCAACCGCACGTGCCTGTGATTAAGCACAGCCAAAGAATACACCACCACGGGGCGCCGCGACGTATGCGCTCATACGCCTACGAGATGAGAAATAACGCAGAAACTGGTAGCGCCAAGCGCTGAAGGATCACATCAATACACGAAGAAGAAAACGGTAGATCACTGTGAGGGAGGATCCACACTGCTTTACGAAACGAGCGGCTGCGTGAGGTGAACGGTCACATGCCCGTGGGGGTGGACGTCGGCTCATAAAGGTCGTTGCCTGCATACTCTACCCATCCTTCGACATCGACCGTCTTGATAAAAGATGGGGCGCCCTGTGCTGATATCGGCTAGTGTACCTTTGTGAACGCACGGGGCTGTCAGTCGTGGCGGATTCCACGGGATTATCGTGAGTTAAACCGAGCACATGCGCACAGATTTAAAGACAATCGTCTGATTAGGAATGCTGTTGCCCTCGCCATCGACCAATCGTCCGGTGGTCACGACTTAATCTCCGAGGTAAAGGTCCTTCGGCGAGGATGAATTTAACAATCAACTGAAGTGAACCGTCTCAGGCACGTGAGGGGAGTCCGACGGCTGGTAAACGCCATTGCCTGCATACGCTACCCATCCTGTAACGGTCATCGTGTGAAGCAAAAAAGAGGGCACGCCGTTTGTTGATACCGTATGTGTGTACTGGAATGCTCCGGTGCTGTCGGTCGTTGTGGAGCCCTGGGAAATAGTCCCCATTACAGGCACCGTCGCCATAAACGTAACTTGCTGATTGGGAATGCCGTTGCCGTTTGCATCGACCAATCGTCCAGTGGTTACGATCACATCTCCTACGTACAGGTCGCCTCCCTTCGATGATTGAACATCAATCAACTGCGTAGCCCCGGAGACAGGCGTCGCGGTTGGCGTGGCCGTCGCGGTTGGCGTGGCCGTCACGGTTGCTGACGCAGTAGCTGCGTGAGATGAAGGATTTGCAGTAGCTGCGTGAGATGAAGAATTTGCAGTAGCTGCGTGAGATGAAGAATTTGCAGTAGCGGACGCATTCGGTGACGGCGAGGTCGAACTAGTGCATCCTGCTGCAGCTACACACATAAGAAGTGCGGCACATATCGCTATTATTGCTGCTTGTTTTTTCATAAAAGTCATACCTCGGAAAATGGACGTTCACTGTGAACGAAGAGGCTCTTACGTCAAGGTACATAAGCTTTCTGTGTCATAGTCGAGCGCGGCAAATGACAAACAAGTCGCTACGGCACCTCATTTCCAGAACAGTATTGCGTTACTATATAACTCTTAAGGAAAAATTTCGTTTAAACTATCGTTTAGAATACGATTCCATCCGTCGATTGCAGCGAACGGAAGTCTCAGCGCTTCTTTCAAGCCCACGAATTACTTTGCGAACGGTAAGACGGTATAGGCTAGAATAAACAATCGCGCTTATATTCTTGGCACGGGCTGAGGGGGGTTGAGTGGAGTAATTACCGCCATCCGCTGCCTGAGCACGTTTTTGATGTTCATATGAAAGACTCGAAGGGTGTGCACTAGGTTCTATAAACGGTTGCAGCTCATCCGTCAAGCGTGCGAGGTCACGCCTCTAACAACTCCTTTGTCGCTGCACGGCGGGCTGATCGTGACAAGATGTTCTAAGAACCACCTCACAATAATGACGCGCGCCGTTTGTCGCACGTGCAGCTTCAGTTCGACAGGGCTTTATAGGGCTAACATGCTGTAACGCTTACCGAGGAGTGGATGGCAATGGGCGACGGCCCCGTTATCGTCTTTCCGACACTCATTTTGGCTTTGAATGTAAGACAAGGGAAAGGTTCAGGAATTTTCTGAACTGGCTCACGACGTCGGAGCGAAAGATCCTGACCTTAAGCGGAGTGGGGCGAACCCTCGAAGCGCCCCTGAGAACCATTCTTCTCGGAGACACCCTCTACAACTGGGTGCCCACGAACTAGCGAAGTTTATGCTCGGAAGAATCGACTGGCGCAAAATAAGGGTCACAATCGCATTCTGAAGGCAAACGACATTGAAGGCTGATATTCTAAGTTAAGGTCAAAAAAGTATCTTCGTTGTTGACGCTTTTTCTTGCGTGGCCGGTACGTTCATTTGCTTTGCGTCCTTCCCCTAACCAGTGCCTCAAGCCTGGCTAAGCCTATTCTTTCTTTCACGATCCTTCTAACAAAGGGCGTAGACACGCTGATGGCTCCATTCGGGCACAATTCTTGACAACAGTAACATCGTATGCATTTGTCATAATCAACGCGCGGAACGGAACCCTCGGTGAATTGCATGGCCTTGGGCGGGCAATCTTTGGCGCACTCGCCGCATTGCTTGCAAATGGAGGCGTTCACACGAGGTTTTGCGGCCATCCAGAGTCTTGCGAACCTAGTCGTAGAGGCTCCTTCTTTCAGCCACCACTCGCTAGTTGTCGTCGTCTTTTTAAAATCCTCCATAATAAGTGGTTCGAGTGCTTCACCGAATATGGTAATATCTTGCAGGCCGCTTGGCCCGATGCCTTGCTCGTGGGCCACCTTAACCGTCGGCACGTTGAGAGGGTGCAAGTTGGCGAGCGTAGTGGCCACATAGTCGAGCGCCGTGCAGCTGGCACTCGCCATAATGAGCCCGATCTTGCGCGGGATGCCGTTGGTTGGCCCTTCGCCCTCCATACCAACGATCGCATCCATCACGGAGACGGTGGGAGGGTACGTTTCGTACAGGTCAAGCAGCAGTTCAGCGAACAGTGCGACATCCCGCGCCGTGTGAAGGTGGTATTCGGCTTTGGTCAGCCCAGGCACGTACCCGTACAGAAGCTTGATGGCCCCCGTGTAGTACGTCAGCAAGTGCGATTTCAGTTTTGGAAGTCCGATGATGACGTCTGCCTCGGTCACCACCTTGCAGATCCACAACCTCTTGAACGTTCGCGCCCTTTCAGAGACCACGTGTGTTTTATCGTCGTCGAATCGAACGGACTCACAACCCGTCTCATCAATCACCCGTTGGATGCCGGTCGTTTTGAGGAGCGCTCTATATGTCGCTGCGCTGCAGCCCCCACCTGGTGCGTCTCCGACAACAGGTGTTGCGCCTAGTTCTTGTACTGATTCAACGACCGCTTGCGCGATTGCAGGGTGTGTCGTAACGGCGGCGTCGGGGGGCTTTGCCACCGACAAGTTCAACTTAACGAGAACGCGATCGCCTGCTTTTACAAAGTTCTGAAGTCCTCCAATTGGTTCGAGACTCGTGGCTACACTGTTTTTAACCTTCTCGAGTTCGTAGGAGTCGCACTTTGTGATTGATACTTCGTATGTCATGGCTCCACGTTGATAAGCGTCGGCGAATATATATTCTTTTTAATCTGTCGACCAGTCTACTTCAAAAGCTTTGACTCAAACAACGTCGGACACGACTCCACTCTGGCTTGATTTGGTGAAGGTGGGTCGCAACTCATTAGCAACTCCAATCCGGACAAAAAACAGCAGGGACGTTGATCTTTGGATCTTACACGCTCAAGGACTATTGTGTCGCCGTATTGCTCTGCGGCCCCCGAACTACTCCATCATGTACGTCGCTATCCCACTCATTCGTTTTTTATAAAAACGCTTTTCAGTGACTGATTCGTTCCACGCTTTATCCTAGTGATCGCTATAATCTGTCGTACCCGTTACGCAGCCGTCACACAGAGCGATGCGACCATAACAAGCGCAATGATTGCTACAACTTTTTATAGACTACATCACCAAAACCGACAGTATCAAGAACACACATCACAGCAATCGAGAGAACCGTTTCAACGTCTACACATTCTCGGAAATCTAACAAAAAAAGCCGCACGTTTCGCAGTAGCGTCCTTCCTCGATGACAATCTCTTTCTTGTGTTCCAATGGCTCTGGTATAAAAAAATGACTTCCTCAGAACTCTTGATCCCTTCGCTTTCCCACCCGCTTCACCAGCAGCCATTTCGTGGATGAATTTTACTCCTGGTGCCTCGTTATTGGCTACCGGCCACCGGCAGCCGAAAGCCGTAGGCTAAATCTGATACCTCTCTTTTTTAAACCCAAACTCCACCATTCCTAGTCCCGGGGAATCATTGAACTCATAACTTCCTATCCCTTCGTACATCAAATAACTTTCATCCATCAGGTAGGGAAAGTGACCGTGACGGAAGAATTCTAGGGTATGGGTCTTGCCGCTTCGCATTTTGAGGGTGATTATGCCGTTGTCGGGCAGCAACTGTTTTGCCGAGACCTCTCCAAGGCTTGTGCAGTCGACAATAGCGTCAACCTCACCGTCTTTGTCAATTACAAACCCTGCGGTCAACCGGCCGAGGAAATCGAATCGGATGATAGTTACCGTCCATCGATAACCATTGTCTGCTGACCCGCTCATCCAGTAATGACGATCCCACGTAAGCCAGTTTCGTGAACCGAAAGTGTGGTCTTTCATGGCACGCATAGTCAGATCCAATCGTTTACCATCAAGAATGATTATTCCCTTAATATTTCCAGTTTGTTCAACATGAATTTGTGAAAGCTCCTTTAGTTTCAGAAAGAAATCTCTTGTCCATTTTTCAGATGCGATGGCTTTCGCTTCCAGTTTGCCGTTAGAACTATCGGCAAAATTGTAGATGGGATGTTCTCCGGTAAAAATGAGATCCACTTTGGTTTGATGAAGTTTTCCGTCTTCATCATTAATCGGACCTTCATATGTGATCCTCCATTGTTTCCCGATCTCGAGAGGTTCCCATTTGAGATTCCCCATCCGGAATCCCTCACCATCTGGACCCGGGTCGTCTTTGATACCGAAAAATCCCAGACCTTTCAGGTAAAAATCGAACCAGTATTCATGTCTGCGTTTCGGATCGCGGAAACCCATCCGGCAAATAAAGGCATTGCCTTCTTTATCGCCACCATAGAAAAAGGAGCTGTCGTTCGGGTAAGGCAGGCTGAGGTCTAAATGTTTCTGTTCGAGGTATTCCACGGGGTATACCTTGCTCCGTCGGTTTACCATTTGCCGGGCAATGAGTTGTTTAAGCATAGCTTTAAAATCGAGGTGTAAACGTGACGAGTTCTCTTTTCAAACAAATCGGAGAAAGATGCAAATGCCGCCAATTGTCAGAATTACTGATCTGTTTGTAATTGCTTCGTGACCAGTTCGATTCTGTCAAAATAAAGATCCGTTAGAACCGCATAAAATATTCTGAATTCGACGCCTTCACGAGGTTGTTTAATTGGGAAAATGCGATCCAAGTTTATAAATCTTAGTTTTTTGCAAATTACGAAGCCTTTATTTCTCTTGAAGAAAGAATGGCTTTTTCGTTTTGGCAGACACATCTATTTGCACAATGGATGTATGCGTTGGATTATCCCGGACTGATTCTGGGACCTGTGCGAAGCCTAGTTTCCTAACGCCGATGCACGGAGATCCTCATACGAAGAACCAGAACGATCTACAAGTGGGGGTCGACGCATTTCTTACGGGAAAGAGATATTGAAAATGAACTAGTAACAAACCTATTGCCAACGTGGATAGCGTTGTGACAATTCAATTCCGTAAGTGTGCAGCAGCCCATACACATTTTTTCTCGATTCACATAACCATCGAAGTAAGCGTTTCTACCATATATTTCGGTCAAACGACCCTGGCGGCTGAATCGTAAAATCGGTTCCGCACCCGCGTCCGCGTAACGGTAACTACTGCAGCTGGAAAAATACGAGCCGCGGCGGGCTTGAATCGTTGAAAAGATATAACGAGAATCCTTTAAAATCGGGCCCCGAATCCGGCCGTTACCAAACCGTGCGGGGCTGGTGGTACTAGTTTTGGTCTTCACGGTGGCACGGACAGTCCGTTGGCTTCGGCTCATCTCTTGAGGACTTGATCCGGGGGCGAAAAAGTGAGAGTGATGATACCTCGATTTCACTAAAGAAGCAGCGCTCGTGTCGCACGTTAACGGACGGCGACACCTAAACAAAAGGGATGTCTGCGTCCTTAAGTCTCGACTTGGGGGGTCGAGTTATTGGAGGAGCAGTCACGCCTCAATTACGACCGCTTTATCGTCGATGAGCTTGATTGTAAGAGAGGAGGACTGTAACCTCTTCCGCGTCTTCTGATCGTACGATTCCTTTCCAATGGTCTCTGCTATGGCTCGCCCTTATACGCGGCATTCTGATACTAATGTGCCAGTGTCTTCTCCGTCACCGCTTGGTCAGTGAAATTTTTTTTCTTGAGATATATGTCGTTCTCTAAGTGAGTACACAACTTTTGTTGCTTATTGTGGCGACAAAAATCTGCCAGCGCTAATTGACCGCTTATCGAGTCTATACGGAACGTTGCCACAATATCCAGACCCTCTGATATACGCTATGCGCTGAGGATTGCGAGAGAATGCA
>Ga0326727_10013949_pt1 | contig 17673 bp, 10 predicted proteins | sample MB2enrmetagenome_FD_207643 | JGI IMG/M metagenome (GOLD analysis project Ga0326727, IMG submission 207643) | Lab enriched peat soil microbial communities from McLean, Ithaca, NY, United States - MB29MY | ecosystem: Environmental > Terrestrial > Soil > Wetlands > Peat | place: USA: New York...
GGAGAAACGGTGCGAATATCGAAACCGCGCAGATCGTTTTCGCCGCCGAGGTAGGCGCGCTCGAAGGGGGGCGCAACGATCCCGCCGTACCCCGTGATAAACGAAGCTTGAAGATTGTAGCCAACCGCATTGCGGCGTTTCTGAACCGGGAAAAACTGCTTGTACTGGACAATGGGCCGGATGGTGTGAACCGTGCCGCCCAAGCCAGAGAATTCCCCGCCGATGAACAGGCTTTTGCCGTAGTGGGGCGCGTAGGGCGAATCGAGCGTGTTCATGGTGAAGCTGGGAGTGATCTTGCTGGTGATGATACCGTTCAGCGCGTTGGGGCCGGTGATGCCGCGGAAGTTGAGATTCTCGAACAACAGCTTGGAAGCGTTGCTGACGGCAACCAGCGAAGAGCGGTCGAACGAATAGCTGATGCCAAAGCGCTTGAACGAACGGCGCAGCGGATAGCTCAAGCTCACCATCGCGCCAGTACTGGACTGCGAGTAGTTCTGCAGGTTCTGCAGATAGACCGAGGGCAGGTTCAGATTCTGCCCGGTGGCAATGGCATACTGCCGCGCCTGGTCATAGCTCGTTTTCCGGGTGTAGACGTTGAAGCCGGCCTGGATCGGCCGGTCGAACAAGTAGGGCTCAGTGAATCCGAACACCAGGTCGCGCTGGCGGCTGCCCAGGCTCGCCTGCACGGAGAGTGTCTCGCCCAATCCAAGAAAATTGTTGGTGGCGTAATTGAGGCCCACAAAAGCTCCGGCTAGGCCGCTGACGCCGCCTTGGAGTCCGATGCTGTTCTTGCCTTTTTCGTGCACCTTCAGCGTGAGATCGACGGTGCCGGCTTTTTCGTCGAGGTGGCGTTCGGTGGTATTGGGGTCGTCGGGCTTGAGCTGGTCGAAATAGCCAAGCTGGTTGAGGCGCAGCAGGCTTAGTTCCCAATAACGCGAGTTGTAGATCTGGCCTTCCTCCAGCGCGATCTCGCGCCGTATGACTTTGTCGCGGGTGGTGGTGTTGCCCTGGAATTCGATGCGGCGCACGTAGAACTGCTTGCCTTCGTCCACGTCGAAAACTATATTCACGATCTTTTTTTCATCGTCGAAATTTGTATCGGGGACGCTGGTGTAATTGATATAGCCAGCTTCGCCATAGGCTTTGCGCAGATTCTCAATTCCCTTGGCCATTTTTTCGCGGCTGAAAATGTCCCCATCCTTCATGGGGATGAGGCTGCGCAGAGCGGCGTTGTTCTGAATGGCCTTGTTGTTCTTAAAAGTGATCGTGCCCAGGCGGTAGCGATCGCCCTCCTCAATGGGCATGGTGATGTCGACGGATTTCCCCAGCCCCGGCTGGACCCACGGAATATGGAGGCCCGTGCGTCCGGTGTCGTGGATTTCGGTTTTGGGGTCGTCCACCAGCGCCTTGAAATACCCGCGGTTCTGGAACTCGGCGCGGACGCGTTCGGTGTCTTCTTCCAGTTTGGTGGCGTCGTAGGTCTTGGCGAAGAGGTTTTCCAGAAAAATCGAGTGCGGGATGCCGATGGGCTTCAGGTTCTTCATGGACGCCCGCAGCGTGCGGTCATTGATGTGTTTGTTGCCCCGGAAGCGGATATGCCCAACCTTAACCTTGGGCCCCTCCTTGATCACAAAAGTGACGGCGACGGCAGCGGGCGGGATGGCTCGAATCTCGGTGCGGATGGTGGCGAACTGATGCCCGTGTTCGGAGAGCAGTTCCTTCAGCACAACTTCCGCCTTCTTGATTTTCGTGGGATCGTACTGGCTCTCTACCGATAGGCCGACTTTGCGGTCCTTGAACCGATCAAGCACGTCGCTGGTGGTAACCGCGCTCAGGCCGCTGTAGTTGATCTCGCGGATGGTGGGCCGTTCTTTGAGGTAGATGTGCAGGATCCAGCCTTTGGGGTTCTGCTCGCGCTCGAAGCGTATGTCCTCAAAGTAGTTGGTGTTCCAGAGGGCGTTGAAGTCGCGCTCGATGGCGGCGTTGTCATACACGTCGCCGACCTTGGTGAAAATGCGGGCCCTGACGGTATCGGCGGGAATGCGGCGGTTGCCGTGGATAACGATGCCGACGACCAGATCCTGCTGCCCGGCAACGGGGACAACCAGCAGCAGCAGCGCCACCAACCCAAGGAGGCAATTCCAGACAGGCCTACACTTCCAAACTCCTACGGTGGAAAAAGAGGATGGAGACCAGGAAGGGTCTCTCTGTGAGCCGGTGTCGTGGCCGAACCGCAGGGCCCACCCAGGCATAGCATGATGACGGCGATGAATCGCAACTACCTCGAAAAGCTAGAGTTAGGAAAACGGTAATTATACGGTAGAGAGTGAGAACCGTCCAAGGCGGAGAGAATCGCTTTTAGCTTTTGGCTTGTAGCTAAGAGCCAAAGGCCAAGAGCCAAAAGCGCCTTCTTCCTTGAATTCCTCCCGAAAAGTCACGCCCGAAAAAGTTCTACCTCAACAGAGACGGAATAAAACGTGGCCGCGTTGCCCATGTCAGTAAGTTTTTCTGAGGTTAGCACATTGATATTGCCGCCTCCGGGGCTGAATCGTGCCCAATCGAGCCGCGCCGCAACCACTCCCGGGGGCACGGAACCATCGATTCGAGAATCATCGACACGGGCCCGCAGAATGATCTCGCCACGCAGGTTGAAGGCGCGAATGCGGTCGCCATCGCGCACCCCGCGCGCCGCCGCATCGGCCGGATGCATCTCGATATCCCCCATGTGCGGTTCCATCTCCCGGACAGAAGCGACGTTCGCGAACGATGAGTTGAGGTGGTTGTCGGGCTTGCGGGCAAGAAGTTCGAGCGGGAAACCGGCGGCTTTTGATCTTGATCCGTGTCGCGATTCGTCGGGCGGCGCGAAAGCGACGACCGGATCGAGACCCTGACGCTTCAGCGTTTCGCTATAGAACTCGGCTTTGCCGCTGGGCGTGGGAAAATTGCCCTGCGCGAACGGGAGAAATGGCGCCGTACCAGCTCTTGAAAAATCAGGATTGGTATCGGGCTTCGTATCAGGGCATCGCTTTAGCGATGCCGAAAGATCTTGCCCTTCAACCGCCCCTTTAGGGGCTGCGGCGAAATTCAGCCGGATGCGATGCTCGCGTTCCAACCGCTCGCGCGTAATCCCTTTGAGCCGCGGATTGGGCGAATCCAGGGCGCGGTCGATCATGCCATCCACCGTTTCGCGGAAACAGTCGTCGTCAAATCCCATGCGCTCGGCCAGCGCGCGGAACATCTCGACGTTCGACCGGCATTCGCCGGGCGGCTCCATCGCCTGATTTGAAACCTGCAGGTAGTAGTGGCCATAAGCCGCTTGCAGATCCTTGTGCTCGAAAAACGTGGTGGCCGGCAGCACGATGTCGGCATAGTCGGCAGTGTCGGTGAAGAACTGTTCGTGGACCACCGTGAACAGGTCGGGACGCTTTAATCCGCGAACGACTTCGTTGTGGTTGGGGCAGACCGCCGCGGGATTCGAGTTGTAAACGAACAGCGCCTTGATAGGCGGCCCAGTCAAAGAGTTGAGCGCGCTGCCCAACTGCACCATGTTGACGATGCGGGCGGGCCGCCCCAGCGCTTTCAGCATCAACTCGGGCATCTTGAGCGCTGCGGAATTCAAACCGAAAGCCCCGCTGGTCGAGAGCTGCAATCCGCCCCCAACATCTTTCCACGAGCCGATCAAACAGGGCAGCATGGTAACCGCCCGCATGGCCATGCCGCCGCCGTCGGAGCGCTGGATTCCGTAGTTGACCCGGATCACGGACGGCCGCACGGTGGCGTATTCGCGCGCCAGCTTGCTAATGTCGCTGGCGGCAATGCCGGTCCAGTGCGCAACTCTTTCCGGCGGATACTGTTGCACGCGAGCCTTCAGCTCCTCGAACCCCACGGTGTAGCGAGAGACGTAGTCGGCGTCGAAAAGATTCTCGTTGATGATGACGTGCATCATGGCAAGAGCGAGCGCGGCATCGGTGCCCGGATTGATAGGCAGGTGCCAGTCGGCCAACTTCGCCGTGCGCGTGCGGTACGGATCGATGACCACCAGCTTCGCCCCTTGGCGTCGAGCTTCTGCAATGAAGGGCCAGAGATGAACATTGTTGCCATGAATATTCGAGGCCCAGGCGATGATGTAGCGCGAATGCGAGAACTGTTCCGGCTCGGTGCCCAGCTTAATGCCAATCACCGATTGCAGACCCACCTCGCCAGCCTCGGAGCAGATGGTGCGCTCCAGTTGCGAAGCGCCCAGTCGGTGGAAGAAGCGGCGATCCATCGCAGCGCCGTTGAGCGCGCCCAGCGTGCCTCCGTAAGAATAAGGCAGGATGGATTCGGAACCATATTCAGCGATGATCCCGCGAAAGCGCAGAGCAATTTCGTCAAGCGCCTCGTCCCATGAGATGCGTTCCCAAGCTCGCGTAGGGACGGCCGCCCCCGGCCGTCCAGGCGGAGCGAAGCTCCGCTGCTCTTGGGAGTTAGACCTGATGCTCGGGCATTCAGGGTCGACCACCGCCCCTTTCGGTCCCATTCTTCGCATCGGATACAGCACGCGGTCCGGTGAGTACACGCGGTCCAAATACTTGGCGACTTTGGCGCAAAGAAATCCGCGGGTAACAGGATGCTCGGGGTCGCCTTGAATTCTCGTGGCGCGTCCGTCTTCGATGGTGATCAGGACGCCGCAAGCGTCCGGGCAATCATGCGGGCAGGCGGCGTGGACGACGCGCTTCATCTACAGATTATAAGGGCAATTTGTGGCAGAAAGATCCGGCCGTGGAGGAACGGACTTATTCGCCGTATTTGTCCTTGAGCGCCCGGGTCATTTCATCGCGCAGCTGACGATAGTCGGAGTGCACGGTAGCGCGTAACGCGGCTTCAGTGGAGCTCCCCTGCGAGAGAAGTTCCAAAATGCGCGCAATTTCGCTCATGCCGTAGGCATCGCGGATGTACTCGGTGGCGGCAAGTGATTCGGCGTAGGCGATGGTGGCTTCAGGAGTCGAGAAACTCATGAAGCTGCCTTCGAGCACATTGAAGGGAATCTCATTTCCAACGGCGAACATCTGCGCCAGTTGGCGTCCATAGGCAGCCGCCGACTTCCCTTCTTCGATCTGCGCGATGCCTTCGTTCAGCCAAGTGGGGCAGCGGTTACTCGACATCTGCGAGACAAAAGAGTGCGTCAGTTCATGTTTGAGGACACGGGCAAGCTCGGGCGTAACGCTCGCCACGCCGCTGATCGGGATGCGCAGTTTGCCGTCATTGATGGCGCCCGTCCAGGATGGCGCGCGGGTCACGTCGAAGAACGCCTGCTGCGTGTAAAGCGTGACGGCGATGTTGTTGTGCGGCGAGTAGCCGAGATCGCGCACCAGGTCGTCATACTCGGAATCGAGGGTCGAGAGCAGGTCGCGGCGGAAGCTCTCGGAAGTATCTTTTCCTTCGAAGTGAAGATTGAAGTGGCTGCTTTCGCGTTGCGAAAAATCGGATTCGGCAGTCGATTCACGCTCAGCGCGAGCGAGATATTGGCTGACGGTCGGATCGGGACGCAGGGCCAGCGACTTCTTCCACGAGCGAATGGCATCGGGCGTATGATCGCTGGCATATTGCACGAAGCCCAGCATGGCGATGGCGTCGGGCGAGTCGGGAGCGATGCTGGCAGCGTGTTCCGCGTAGGACAGAGCTTCCGACGCATGGCCGGTGCGCATCAGCGTGGCCGCATAGTAAATCAGCAAGGTGGAATTGTCCGGCTGGAAGCGCAGCGCGGATTCGTAATAGCGCTTGGCCTGCGGAAAGTTGCCATGATCGGATTCGTGCTGGCCGGCGAGGAAATATGCGGTAGCAGCGAGTTCGGGATTGGCGGCATCCGCCAGGCTGGCGAGGGCATCGCTATCCACCTTGCCGTCGCGGATTATTTTTCCGGCGACGTCGCCTTCGTGGTGGAACGAGGGTGCGGGCGGCGTGATGTCGGGAGCGTTGATCGTTCCTGCGGAGGTTCCCGCGCCGCCGTGAGCGGGAGCAACGCCACCAGCATCGATACGCTCGACCGATGATTTCGGAATGGCGTAGGTGTCGTCGCCGAGGTCGTATTCGACGCGGTCTTTACTTTCGCGGACCTGGTCGGCCCAGATGGTGCGCCCATTCTTAAGATGGATGACGTCGGCGGGCGCCGGAAGCGTCAGCGGAAGCACTAAAATGAGGAAAAGAGCTCGCACAGGGCTGATTCTAGCAACCGCACGGAGGGGCAGTAAGGTGACCAAGGTGCTGCAACCGGGGCGGTGGATGATCGTGTTGGCGCTGGGCCTCGTAGCCGCCACCGCGGGCGCACAGGCTCCGGGATCGGACCCCCAGTGTCCGCAAACCACGAGCGGCCTTTACACCCGAATCCGTGCGCTGGGACTCGATCCGCAACGCGTCTACCACGTTCGGGATGCCGCGATTGACCGCCCAGATCTCCATCTCGATTTCGTCGACGGAACCCTCGCGTTTACGGAAGATGTTTGCGGCCGGATTACGGGCGCGTTCTTCGTGGGTGAAGGCGAGATAAGGCTGCGGCCTCCGAACCGTGTCGAGCGCGCATCGCTGGCGCTGTTTACCGGCATGGCGATTCTGGAAGAGCAGTTCACTTCCGGATACCTGCGCTTCAACGACGATACGGCGGCGGTCTTGCAACCCTTTCTGACGCCGCTGCCAGAGGGCGCGGAACTCATAAAAGAATGGGATGACGCGAGCCGCAGTTTGGCGGAGTTTGATGCTCTACGCTTGCTTCTGGACTTCAGCCATTTTCTGCCAGCGCCGGATCGAAATGAGCCGGCTGGAAAATTCCCGCCGCTGCTGCACGCCCATTTGCTGGGCAAGAAATTGGGCGGTTTTGAAGTGTTCTGGGATGCGGCTTCCGCCGAGCCGTTGTGGGCCGGGCAGCCGCGGCTGAAAGACGAAATCCTGTTCTTCGACATCTGGACTTCGTTTGCGCCCATGAGTGCGCCCACTAAACCGGGCAGCGCGGTTGCGACGCCTTTCGCCGGTGATGCCTCAGTCGCGAGCTTCCGGATTCGGGCATCGGTGCAGCCTCCTACAAGGTTGCGGGCGTCGACCGACATGAATGTGCGAATTCGCACCGGCGGAGAAAGAATGCTGCTGTTCGAGTTGTCGCGCTATCTGAAGATTGACGCCGTCGAGGCCGATGGTCGGCCGGTGGACTTCATCCAGAACCCGGCGATCGAAGGAACCGCGTTGCGGCGCAAAGGGAATGACCTGGTGGCGCTGGTGTTCCCTTCTCCGCTCGCGGCTGGGCAGCAATTGAAACTGCGCTTCACTTACGCGGGCGACGTTCTGTCCGAGGCGGGAAACGGACTGCTGTATGTGGGCGAGCGTGGCACCTGGTATCCAAACTTCGGTTTGAGCCCGGCGCAGTTCGATATGGAGTTTCACTATCCCGCGAACTGGACGCTGGTAGCGACGGGAAAGCAGGTCTCGCGCGCGGGCAGGGACGCAGACGAAGACGAAGCGGAAACGAACCCGGAAGCTGTGGGAGAGAAGGTTTCGCGGTGGAGCTCAGAGCGGCCGATTCCGGTGGCCGGGTTCAACCTGGGCAAGTACGTTCGCGCGGAAGCGAAGGCGGGCAACGTGCTGGTGGAAGCGTTCGGCACCAAGGGGGTGGAGAAATCGTTTCCCAAGGCGCAGTCGCAGGTGATGGACCAACCGGTTCTTCCCGGCGCTCCCTCGCTTAGAGGGAGATCGATGACGCCGATGGTGATCACTCCTGCGCCTCCCTCCCCGGCGCACGATACCCAGGCCGTGGCCGACCGGGCAGCGAAGGCAATTGCAAATTTCTCGCAGTGGTTTGGGCCCTATCCGTATAGTTCCCTGGCGCTGACCCAGATGCCGGGAGACTTGAGCCAGGGATGGCCGGGGCTGGTGTTCCTGTCGAGCTTCGCGTTTCTGAGTCCGCAGGAGCAGGCCGATCTGCGTCTTGATCCGGTGGCGCGCGAACTCGACAGCCAGGTCCTCGTCCACGAGACCGCGCATCAATGGTGGGGCGATCTCGTGCTGTGGAGGAGTTACCGGGATCAGTGGCTTTCGGAAGGTCTGGCAAACTACGCGTCGCTCCTGATGCTGGAACAACAGAAGCCAGCGCAATTCCGCCAGGTTCTCGAACAGTATCGCCACGATCTTCTGAGCAAGAATAAAGATGGAGAGTGGCTCCGCGATGCCGGACCGGTAACGCTCGGCCAGCGCTTGGAGTCGTCGCATTTTCCCCGCGGATACGAGGCCATCAGCTACGAAAGAGGCACGTGGCTGTTTCACATGCTGCGATCAATGCTGCGCGATTCCGAAGCGGCGTCCCGTTCCCGGAAAGGGCGGGCGAGTTCGGCCGTGAACGCAGAAGAGCCATTCTTCCGCGCCCTGCGCAAAATCAGGGAGCGCTATGCGGGAAAGAGCATAACCACCGAGGAACTGGTGCAAGGGTTCGAAGACGAACTGCCCCGCCCACTTTGGTACGAGAACCGTCCCAACTTGAACTGGTTCCTGGAAGGTTGGATCAAAGGCACCGCAATTCCGGAGTTGGAAGCGCGCGAAATTCGCTTCATCGAGAAAGCCGGCGTGACTACGGTTACCGGCGTGATCGTACAAAAGGACGTGCCCAACGATCTGGTGACCGCGGTTCCGGTCTACGCCACGACCGCGGGAAACGCGCAGGTTTTTCTCGGCGAGGTGCTGGCAGACGGTGCGGAGACTGCCTTTCGGCTGACTGCGCCGAGCGACGTGCGCAAGATTCTGCTTGATCCGAAGCAAACGATTCTCACCGCGCCGAAGTAAATTCCCAATCATCAGAGACGTTTGGTCGAGCGCGCGCAATTCCGCAAACCCGCCGAGGCCATGCGATTGCTATGAGCAGAGTTGTCAGCAAAATGAATTGGAGGATGGTATGGCTCTTCAGCCTTGCATATTCGCGAACGATCGGCCACGGCGGCGCACCATCCTTCTGGTGGAAGACGAACCCTTCGTGCGCGAGGCCACTTGCAGCATTTTGGAGAGCGCGGGCTTTGAAGTTCTGCCCGCCGGGGATGCGCGCGAGGCGATGCAGGTTTACGAACAGTGCCAGCGCGCCATCGATCTGGTGATGACCGACATGGTTCTTCCTGGCCGCTCCGGAGAGCAACTGGGCCAAGATCTGCGCCAGCATTCGCCCCAGGTTGTGCTGCTGTTGACATCGGGTTACGGCAACCCCGAGTTCGAGACCGAAGCGCCCGACTCCCGTACGTATTTTCTGTCGAAACCCTATTCGAAACGGACGCTGGTCGAGAAGATCGAGAAGATTCTCGCAGCGAATCCGCTGGCGCAAGCAGCCAAGCAAGCCGGCTAGAGCGCGTCGCTGTACCCAGAACGCGTGGGGACGGCCGCCCTCGGCTGTCCAAGCCGAGTGCAACTCGGCAGTTGCCGGTGGGCACAGCAACTCTGGATCCACTATAGTAGCGAGTTCGTGCAGTGTTTCGACTCCCCGACGTTTATAATCCTCGGTTCCCAACTTCACTTCCCAAGTCCGGTTCCTAAGGAGAACCCATGAAACTCGAGGGGCGAGTCGCGCTGGTTACAGGAGCGTCGCAGGGCATCGGTCATGCCTGCGCGCGGGCACTGGCGCGAGAGGGCGCGAGCGTAGCGCTAGCCGCGCGCAATCAACAGAAGCTCGACCAACTGGTCGCCGAGATCACCGCGGCTGGAGGCAAAGCCACGGCCTTTGTCATCGACGTCTCGGACGAAGAGCAGGTGAAGTCGGGCATCAAGTCGGCGCTGGCGCAATTCGGCAAGATCGACATCCTGGTCAACAACGCCGGCATCACACGCGACCAACTGCTGATGCGCATGAAGCGCGCCGACTGGGACGCGGTGCTGGCGACGAATCTAACCTCCGCGTATCTCTGCATCCAGCAAGTGATCGGCTCCATGCTCAAGCAGCGCTGGGGACGAATCATCAACATCACCAGCGTCTTCGGCCAGATGGGCCAGGCAGGCCAGGCGAACTACGCCGCCTCGAAAGCCGGACTGATCGGGCTGACCATGGCGATGGCGCGCGAAGTGGCGTCGCGCCATATCACCTGCAACGCGGTCGCTCCGGGATTCATCGAGACCGGCATGACGGCGGTGCTGAGCGAAGAATTCAAGCAGAATGCAGTGCAGCAGATTCCGCTGGGACGAGTCGGCTTGCCCGAGGACGTTGCCAGCGCCGTGTGCTTTCTAGCTTCCGACGATGCTTCCTACATCACCGGGCACGTGCTCAACGTGAATGGCGGAATGCTGATGGGGTGAGAAGCCAGTTCTCGGTTCTCAGTTGTCAGTTCTCAGTTTTCGGCGCACTTGCTTCGAACTTTAGCGGGGAAAAATCCCGAGCTTCACGCGGCGGTGGAATCCCACCCTAACGTCGAAAAGCACGACTGTTAGGATGGGGCACCCGCACCCGGCACACGGCTAATCAGAATCCTTCTTGAATAGCGGCGTCAGGCGCTGGTATAGACCTTCGATGGCGTGGAAGAGGTCGACCAATCCCTCGGTTTCAAGGCCCAATTCCAACGACTCCAGGTCGGTCGTCAAATCCTTCGCGATCTTGGTGGCTCGGCGAACACGATGCTCCGATAGTTTGTCCAGCAAGGTGTAGGGGTTCTGATGTTGCTGTTGCAGATCCGTCCATCGTTGGATGGCCCAGGTGGTTTGGCGGATACTGTCGACCGCACTGCGGAATTCGCTTAGAACACGGGGAGAGGTGTCGCCGGAGACGACCAGTTGCTCCAAGGCTTGCAGCTCGTCCGTGGCCGCTTGCAGCCGTGCGGAGATGGATTGGGCACTGCTTTGATTTTCGCCGGACGATTCCATGGTTAATTCCGCCGGTAGTTACTTAAATATCTGCCCAGGCGAACTGTAAACCAACCCGTCCTTCCGAGCAATAACATTCGGCCGGGCAGCCCCATCCTAACGTCGGCTTTTTCGACGTTAGGATGGGATTCCACCGCCGCTTGCACCCTGGGCTTTTCCCAGAAGTAGAGGAAACCTGGACTGACCCTTCGACCGGGAATCACCCCAAAAACGTCTTTTGTAAAAATTACAGTGTAATAAATACCCACTTGTGCCTGTTTAACCACACTCACGCCCCAGTATTATCAAGCACTTACAACCCCACCCCACCTCCGGATGCCGCAGTTTTCCCCGATGCACTTATCAAACTGTACGTATAGTTGCGGCAATTGTATGTACACTTACGCCAGTACAGTGTTTCGCGTGGAACACTTTGCACATACCCTTGGGAGCTGCCGGATGGTCGACTTTAGTGCCCGTCGCGCACGATCAGGATCATGCCGGGGCGGAGGGTGGCTACGTCCCGGTTGTCGTGCTTTAGGGCGGTGACGGTGGTGTTGTAGGAAGTGGCGATGGAATAGAGAGTCTCGCCGGGCTTGACTTTGTGATGGACCACTGCGCTGGCCGCGGCGGTTGGGGCTGCGGCGCGCGGTTTCGCTCGGCTGGAATGCCTGGCGGCTACCTGGGTCTCGCCCGCGCTCCTGGTTACGGGAAGGTGGAGATACAGGATTTTTCGTCCGGCCAGGCTGTCGCCTTTCACGTGGTTCCATCCGCGAATCATTTTGGCGGAGACGCCGAAATTTTCGGCTACCGACTCGACCGTATCTCCCTTACGAACTTTGTAGTGAGTGAGGGCGTGCGCGTAAGTGGTGGTTCCGGTCTCCTTGCCCGCAGCGATCGGGATGATCAGACGAGTCTCGGGCGCGAGCGGCTCATCGTCGAGGTCATTGGCTTCGGCGATGGCTTTCGGAGTGGTGTGATAGGTTCGGGCGATCGAGGCCAGTGTTTCTCCGCCTTGCACCTTGTGATAACGCCACCAGACACGCTTGTCGGCGGGAATGGAGGCGACGGCGGTTTGAAACTTGGCGGCGGTTCCGGCGGGTAAGTGGAGATCGAACTCCTGATCTTTTTCCGAAACCTTCGGAGTGGTCATGCGCAGCAGGCTGGGGTTGAGGTCGAGCAAGTCCTCGGCGGTGGCGTCGACGCATTCGGCGGCTAGGCGGAGGTCGATGGGATAGTTGATCTTGACCGTGTCATAGGCAACCGGCTTCTCCTTGACCACCGAGTCGAGTCCGTATTGCGCGGGATTCTTGGCCATGATGGTGACGGCCACGATGATGGGGACGTAGTTGCGGGTCTCCTTGGGCAGCACGTTGCGGTTGTAGAGCTCCCAGAAATCGGCGTAGCCGGTGCGCTTAACCGCGCTCTGGACGGTTCCTGGGCCGGAGTTGTAGGCGGCCATGGCCAGGTACCAGTCTCCGAACTCGTTGTAGAGGTCCTTCAGATGGTGAGCGGCGGCGCGGGTGGCTTTTTCGGGATCCTGGCGGTCGTCGACCCACCAGCTGCGTTCGAGTCCGTAGCCTTTGGCGCGGCTGCCCATGAATTGCCACATGCCGCGGGCGCCGGCGCGGGAGACGGCCAGGGGATGGAATCCGGACTCAGCCTGGGCGAGATAGATCAGCTCCTGGGGAACGCCGGCTTCGCGCAGGGTGCGGCGGATCATGTCTTCGTAGCGGCCGGAGCGGGCTAGAGCGTGTTCCAGGGTGCCGCGTCCGCGCGTGGAAAAGTAGTTGATGTAGCCGGCGACCTGGTCGGTCATGACCAGCGGCAGATCGGAGTGGGTGGATTTGATCTCGGCTTCGGCTTTCGCCTTGACGTTCTCGTCGACTGCGGGTGTGAGATCGTTGGCCTCGTCGATGGGGGCCGGCTCCGACTTTTGCTCGGCAAAGCCGTCGCCCTGCTGCAGGGCGGCGAGTTCGAGGCTGTTGATGCCGTCGAGAATGCGGTCGAGTTCGCGCTCGAGACGGTCGTCGGAACTGTTGCGAAGATCGAATCCGCTGCCCAGCAGCTGGTTGAAAGCGGAATCGAAATTCTGCTTCGCGGCTTCGAGATGTCCGGCGCGATAATTATCCTGTCCTGACTGGTATTCGTTTTCGACGCGGGCGATCAGGTCGCCCACGGGATCGACTTGAAGCGCCTGGGGTACCTGCGGCTTCGATTGGGGATCAGCGGCGTCAGGCTTTTGCTTGTGCAGATCGGGCGGGCTGCTGGCCGCGACCAAGGCCGGGGCCTCAGCCTGAGCGGGAGGCATGAAGGATTTCTGGGCGCTCTGGCAAGCGAGGCTCGCCGCCAAGGTTGCCAATAATGCGGCGGAAAGAACGATCGCCAGATGCCGCTGAGAAAGAAATCTCATATTTTCGGAAACTTGCCGTTGCCGCTGCCGGGCGTAACCCAGCGTTCATACTTGTTGTGATGGTACTATCGCAAAATTCGCTGGGTCAATTCCACCGAAGACACCCAAAAACCGTTACTTTGGGTACCGGCGGGGATGTTACCCCAGCGTTGCGGGAGATGGCAAGGCGCCAGCGGCCTATGCGCCAGCGGCGTAAAACCTAAGGGTGCTGATGGCCGTGGTTCCCACGTCTCGAAAGGCGCGAGACGTGGGGCACCCACAAGAGTCTTTCCGAGTTCTGGGTTCATCGAAAGAAAATATGAAGGCCATACAGATCAAGCATACAGGCGGGCCGGAAGTCATGGAACTGGTGGACTTGCCGGTTCCGCAACCGAAATCGAATGAAGCTGTGTTGAAGATACAGGCTGCGGGCATCAACTTTATTGACGTCTATAACCGCGAAGGCCGTTACAAGGCGCAGCTGCCACTGGTGCTGGGGCAGGAAGCGGCGGGCGTAGTTTCGGCTGTCGGCGACGAGGTAAGGGAGGTTGCTGTCGGCGATCGCGTGGCTTACACCTCGGTGCTGGGGAGCTACGCCGAGTACGCCGCGGTACCGGCCGAGCGCCTGGTGAAGATTCCGGCGGGAGTGGGAGAGCGCGAGGCTGCGGCTGCCATGCTGCAGGGCATGACGGCGCACTACCTTTCTCATGACACGTATCCGCTAAAGAAGGGCGAGACGGCGCTGGTTCATGCGGCGGCCGGCGGGGTGGGATTGCTCCTGGTGCAGATGGCCCACAATCTTGGCGCACGCGTGATTGCCACGGTTTCGACCGAGGAAAAAGCCAAGCTGGCGCGGGCGGCGGGAGCGGACGACGTCATCCTTTATACGCAGGCTGATTTTGAGGTGGAAACGAAACGGCTGACCGGCGGCAAAGGCGTGGACGTGGTCTATGACTCGGTGGGCAAGACGACCTTCGACAAGGGTCTGAATTTGCTACGTCCGCGCGGCATGATGGTGCTTTATGGAGGGTCGAGCGGGGCGGTTGCTCCGATTGATCCGCTGGTGCTGACGCAAAAGGGATCGATTTTCCTGACGCGGCCTTCGCTGGGGAATTACATTGCTACGGCGAAGGAGTTGCAGCAGCGTGCGGGAGCGGTTTTCGGCATGATTCGTGACGGCAAACTCAAGTTGCGGATCGAACACGTCTATCCGCTGGCCGAAGCGCAGCAAGCACACCGCGAGCTGGAGGGACGGAAGACCACGGGGAAGCTGCTGCTGTTGCCGTGAGTGAGTTGAGCCGCATGCATCTGCCGGACTTCGTCCGGCTGGACGGCCGGGGGCGGCCGTCCCTACGCGGGCGTTATTTGTTCGCGGCACGCTGCTCCTCGCTACGATTTTTTCTTGCGCGCGTAGTTCTGCAGGTACGCGGGCAACTCCTGCTCGCAGCGGTCATCGGGGATGGGCGTGCCGGAGTTCATCTCCAGCGGAATCACTCCTGCCCAGGTCGGGAACGAATAATCTTCTTCGTCGTCTACCGGCGGGCCGACGCGCACTTTCGCGGAAAACTCATTGATCGGAAGTCGCAGGACTGACGTTGCCTTCAGCTCTTTCTCGTTGGGCAGGCGCGAGTCGTCCCAGCGATGAGGAAGGATGTGCTCGCTGATCGCGCGCAGGGCCGCGAGTTTTTCCGCCGGATCGTCAACCAGCGTCGCCGTGCCCAGAATTACCACCGAGCGGTAGTTCATCGAATGATTGAAGACGGAGCGGGCGAGCACTAATCCATCGACCAGCGTGACCGTGATGCACACCGGGACGCCCTTATCGAGGTGACGCAACATGCGGCTGGCGGCCGAGCCGTGGATGTAGAGCACGTCTCCGTCGCGTCCGTAGGAAGTGGGGATGACGTAGGGCTGCCCGTCGGCGACGAAGCCGACGTGGCAGACGAAAGCTTCATCGAGGATCTGATTGACGGCGTCGCGGTCGTAAACCGCGCGCTGCGGTTCGCGGACCACGCGTGTGCGTGGAGTGGGAGTGCTGGACATGAACTGACTTCCTAGGCCGGCGCCAAGAATGGTGACGGAGAATTTTAACAGGCTGGGCGACGCCAGTTCTCAGTTCCCGGTTCTCAGTTCTCAGTGGGCGAGACGTAGACTGAGAACTGCACGCTCGCTGCTACAGCAGACCGCCGGTCTTTATCGCCAGGATGTTGAGCGCCATCTCCAGTCTTGTTATGGCTTCGCGGAGTTCCGGATGATCTCCGACCTTCTGCTGCAGGTCCTGCAGAATCTTGTGAGCGCTGGCAACGTGCTCCGCCGCTTGGGCTGGATTTTGCTCGGGCTTCGGTTCACTCGGTGTTGGCATGGTCATTCGCTCCCCTGTGAATTTCAATTCTACAGTCAGACCGTACTGCGATCACTTGCGCCGGCTTTTCGCTGCCGGCTTCGGCTGTTCTTCGAAGACGGCGAACTGAATTTTCTTCTCCACCGGATCGATGCGATCCACCAGCACGCGGATGCGATCGCCCAGGTTGTAGGTTTTGCGCGAGCGCTGGCCGATGATCTGGCGCGTGTCTTCGTGGTAGGTGTAGCGGTCATTTTTATCGGAACTGGCTAGCGTGTTGAGGGGGACGAGACCTTCGACGAAGAGGTCGGTGAGTTCCACGAAAAAGCCGAACTTGGTCACGCTGATGATGAGGCCGTCGAAGTCTTCGCCGATGCGGCGCTCCATGAATTTCATTTTCTTCCATTCCATCAGGCCGCGCTCGGCTTCGTCGGCGCGGCGTTCGGACTGGCTGGATTCGTCGGCAATGCTGTGGAGTTCTTCGAGAGCGATGGGACCGCCCAGAGGTTCGAGCGCGTGCTGATGCGCGTCGTGGTCGCGGCGCTTCGACCAGGGCGACGGCGGCGGGGCCTCAGGGGCTAAAGCCCCGGCATTTTTTGTCCGGTTATCGGCACGACTGAAGTCGTGCCCTTCCCGATCTTTTTTTTGCAGGCGAAAAGCAGGTCCTTCCCCTTCGGCTTGCTCAGGGTCAGGATGACAAATATTTTGGGGATCACCAATGTACGGCGATTGCGGCGTTCCTACCGGGATTTCTCCGTCCATCTTTTCGGCGGAGTCGCGCAGCACTTCCTTCAGTATCCGGTGCACGATCAGGTCGGGATAGCGGCGGATGGGCGAAGTGAAATGCGTGTAGGTTGTGGCGGCTAGGGCAAAGTGTCCGCGATTTTCTTCGGAGTAGCGAGCCTGCTTGAGCGAGCGCAACATCAGAAAACTCAGAATCCTCTCTTCCGGCTTGCCTGCGATCTTCTCCGCGAGTTTCTGATACATGCGCGGAGTGATGTGGATTTCCTTGGGCACTTCGATTTCGCGGACTCGCTTGCCGGTGCCGCGGGCTTCGCGGCGGTCGGCTTTTAATTGCACGCGCTGAATGGGCAATGCGCCTACTCCGAGCGAATATCCGAAGGTGGCGGCAATCACTTCGAAGTCGTATACGCGCTTAGCGTCGGGCTTTTCGTGAATGCGGTAGAGCGAGGCGATGCGCTTATTTTCCAGATAGTGCGCCACGCTCTCGTTCGCCGAGAGCATGAATTCTTCGATGAGCCGGTGGGCAACGTTGCGCTCCGATCTGGTGATGCTCTTCATCATTCCGAATTCGTCAAACTCGATGACCGGTTCGGGGAGATCGAAATCGATCGATCCGCGGCGTTTGCGCTTGCGGTTCAGGATCAGGGCCAGATCGCGCATGCGTTCGAAGTGCTCGATCTGCGCCGCATATTGCTGGCGCGCGGCGGCGTCTCCTTCTATGACGGCATTCACGGCGGTGTAGGTCATTCTCTCAGCGGAGCGGATCACGCCTTCGTTGATTTCATAGGCAACGATCTCGCCGTGGTGGTCGATCTCCATGGTGCACGAGAGCACCAGGCGGTCGACCTGCGGGCGCAGGCTGCAAATATCGGTCGAGAGCTCCAGCGGCAGCATGGGGACGGCGCGGTCGGGGAAATAAACGCTGGTGCCGCGCAGACGGGCTTCCTGATCTAACGGCGAGTTGGGGGTTACGTACTGGGCTACGTCGGCGATGTGGACTTGCAGTTCGTAATTGCCGTTTTCCAGTTGGCGGACATGGACGGCGTCGTCGAAATCGCGGGCGGTTTCGCCGTCGATGGTAACGACCGGCAGTGCGCGGTAATCGCGGCGATGGCGCAACACTTCTTCGGGGATGTTGGATTCGATGGCTTGCGCTTCTTCGATCACTTCGGGCGGGAAGCGGTGGGGCAAGTGAAACTTGCGGATCATGATCTCGACATCGACGCCGAAGTCGCTTTCTTCGCCGAGAATTTCGATGACCCGGCCGCGCGGCTGCTGCGTGGCGCTGGGCCAGTCGGTGATTTCCACGTCGACTACTACACCGTCAAGATCCTGCCAGTCGGTGTGGACGGCGGCCTCGTCTCCGATT
>Ga0326727_10013952_pt1 | contig 17672 bp, 7 predicted proteins | sample MB2enrmetagenome_FD_207643 | JGI IMG/M metagenome (GOLD analysis project Ga0326727, IMG submission 207643) | Lab enriched peat soil microbial communities from McLean, Ithaca, NY, United States - MB29MY | ecosystem: Environmental > Terrestrial > Soil > Wetlands > Peat | place: USA: New York...
CTGCACGTCAATGCACAGTTGGAGGTGAAGGGGTTGGCGATGGTTTACAATCCTCTTGATGTCGAAGTTACGCGAACGCTCACGCTGCCACTTTACTACACCGGTCTGGTGGAGAACGCGGTGATTCGTGAGCAGGACGGCAAGCCGCGGAAGTACCCACTGAATCACCGATGTGAGGCCAACGTGACCCTGACCCTCCCCAAACAAGGCGCTACGTGGCTGACCATCAAAAAGGCTAGCTGATGGTCAGCAGGTCTTAGAGTTGTCAATACAGAATATCGGGGGAAAAAATGAAATCCTTAGCAAAGGAAGGGCTTCGGCCCAATGGCGGCTTGCTGTTTCGCACGTTTTTGTTTCTTTCCGTACTACTCCTCGGAGCACTGCCCGTCGCGGCGCAAACGGACATGAGCGGTTTCTGGGTTCTGAACCTTCCCACCGGGGACGGTAATGTTACGAAGACGTTCTTTGACCTCAAGCAGTCGGGCGAGGACGTGACCGGCACCGTGTGGATTCGCTATGGAAAATCCTCCATCAGCGAAGGGAGTTTTCGCGATGGCAAATTGCATATCGTTGTCATTTTGTCGCCCGAGCACCCTGAGCGCCAAACCCTTTTCGACGGCACAGTCCAGGGTGATAAGTTGCGGATGACTGTGCATTTTCGGGGGCGAGGAGACGCCGCGGGTATTGCCGAGCGGACCACGGCAGAGGCCATGGGTCCCCCCGCTCGCTTGCCCTTACCGGAGCTGCATGACGTGCCCGATAACGGATTGGCACGTACGCCTCCCATGGGCTGGAACAGTTGGAACAAGTTCAATCGCCGCATTGACGACGTGACCGTGCGGGGCATCGCCGACGCCATGGTGACGAGCGGTATGCGCGACGTGGGTTATACCTACATCAACATCGACGACACCTGGGAAGGTCCTCGCGATGCGCAAGGAAACGTTACAGGCAATCTGAAATTCCCCAACATGAGAGGCTTGGCCGATTACGTCCACTCCAAAGGACTGAGGATTGGTATCTACTCTTCACCCGGCCCGCAGACGTGCGCCGGTTATGAGGGCAGCTACGGCCATGAGCAGCAGGACGCTAGGACTTACGCCGGCTGGGGTTTCGATTACCTGAAGTATGACTGGTGTAGCGCCGGCCGTATTTACAAAGAATCTGATCTGCAAGCTGTTTATCAGAAAATGGGTGATGCACTGCTCGCGAGCGGCCGCCCCATCGTTTTCAGCCTGTGCATTGGGCGGGCCGACATTTGGAAGTGGGGAGCGAAAGTGGGCGGCAATCTGTGGCGCACCACCGGAGATATCAACGATCACTGGCAGAGGATGGACGAAATCGGTTTCAGCCAATTTGCTATTGCTGCTTATGCGCAGGTCGGCCACTGGAACGACCCCGACATGCTGGAGATCGGCAACGGCGGGATGACGGCAGACGAATACCGCACCCACATGAGCCTCTGGTCGCTGCTGGCGGCACCGCTGTTGGCGGGCAACGATCTGCGGTCGATGAGCGACGAAACGAAGTCAATTCTGATGAACACCGAGGTGATCGCCATCGACCAGGACCCCGAGGCCAAGCCCGTGAAGAAAATCTCCGAGCAAGGCGCGTTGGTAATCGCGGCGCGCCCACTCAAGGACAAGACGTGGGCCGTGGGGCTCTTCAATCGGGGAGATGCGGCGGCCAAGATGACCGTCGCCTGGACGGATTTGGGACTTCATGGCAAGCTGAAGGTCCGCGATCTGTGGGCGCACAAGGATCTGGGCAAAGTCGAGAATCAATTCTCCGCCGAAGTGCCCTCTCACGGCGTCACCTTGATTACGGTAAAGCATTAACGGTTCCCTACGCACATGGGTGGGCGAGCCCACGCATTGGCGTGCCTCGATGGCGCCGGTCCAATTATTGTGGCTATTTACTACGCTTCTTTCTTGCCAAGCATCGGGTAGCCATTTTGACTTACGCGGATTGGTTGCAAGAAGTTGGAACGGTACCTGCCAACCCACACCCAAAGGACCTCCTTGTTGGCCGATTAGAAAACACGGTAACGAAGTTCGCACGTCGACACTCCTGGGGGCGATGGCATTTCGCGTCAACCGTGGGGCGAGACGAGGCGGCTGTGGTGCCGCGTTTACCCTGTGATCTGGAGAAAGTGGACGATGGAGAACAAAACAACTCATGGCGTTGCAAATAATGGGGGCGGCAGTCCCTCAAGTTCGCTTGGCTCTGTTCCTATGAGCGTTGGCCGACGCCAGTTTCTGCATTCGGTTATGACTGCGGGCGCCGTCGCAGCACTTACCTCCCGCCCCGCGATATCCGGCAGCGGGGAGTCTGCTGTCACCGCGCCTGCACCTTCCGGTGCCCTGCTGACACTAAAGACTCGAGCGGCCGCCTTTAGCATTGACAAGACGGGGGCGCTCAGCGCCATCACCGGCAGCGCGCGCAACTACCTTGCTTCCGGACAGCCGTCGCCGCTGCTGAGCCTGCGCGTGGGTGGTCAGTGGCATGTCCCCAACCGCGCCACTTGGCACGCCAGGGGGCACGCTTTGACGCTCCATTATGAAGGCCTCGGCGCCACCGCCGTGGTGACGCTGGCTGAGAAGCCGACGCACGTGACGTTCGAGTTGACGCAACTGCGTGCTCGCAATCCGGTCGAGTTGATCCTCTGGGGTCCGTATCCTATCGCTATTGGCGACCTGGTGGGCGAAGTGGTGGGCGTGGTGCGCGATGCCGAGTTTGCCGTGGGCATTCAGGCGCTCAACACCAAGACGCTGGGGGGTTATCCGTCCCAGGAGAATGACATCGAACCTGACGGCAATGAGGCCGACGACACCGGCAACTATCCCGGTTTGCCGGCCGAGTTAAGGAAGCAACAGCGCTGGCGCGGCGATACGGCAAAGCGCACGCCGTTTGGCAGCACCGTGCAGGCGTATTGCCGCAACCGTGACCGCCAGCGCGTCATCAGCAATTGGGGACACGAGAAGTTTGTGGCGCTGCCGTTTGACGATGGCGGCGTGATCGGCAGCAGAATCGCGTTGTTCGCCGGGCCGGCAACGGAAGCGCTCGCGACCATCGGTGAAATCGAAGTTGCCGAGGGTTTGCCGCACCCGATCTTGGACGGTGTCTGGGCGAAAACGGCGCCCGGCGCAACCGCGTCATATCTCATCGTGGACTTTGGCGAGAGCACCATTGACAGGGCCATCGAGATGACGCAGCGGGCCGGCCTGAAGTATCTCTACCACAGCTCCCCGTTCGAGACGTGGGGCCATTTCAAGCTCAAGCCCGCCTCGTTCCCACACGGCTGGGATGGCTTCCGCGATTGCGTAGAGACGGCGCGCAAAGCCGGCATTGGCGTCGGTTTCCACACACTCTCGAACTTCATCACCCCGAATGATCCCTTTGTGACGCCCCAACCCGACCCGCGACTGGCGCGCATCGGCTCGAGCGAACTCACTGCCGATATTGATGCGTCGCAGACGGAAATTCCGGTTTCCGACCCGGTTTGGTTCCAGAAGAAGACCGACATGAACACTGTGGTCATCGGGGAGGAATTGATTCGGTATGAAGGCGTCTCAGCAGATGCGCCGTGGCGGTTGCTGAAATGCCAGCGGGGCGCGTGGGGCACCCAAGCCGCCGCGCACAAAAAAGGCGATGCTGCCGGCAAGCTGATGGATCACCCCTACAAGGTGTTTCTTACCGACGCCGCGCTCTCGCAGGAAGTCGCGCGTAATATAGCGGCGTTCTGCAATCACACCGGCGCAATACAGCTTTCGCTCGACGGTTTGGAGGGCAACTGGTCCACCGGCATGGGGCAATACGGGCGCACGTTGTTCACCAAGGCGTGGTACGACGCGCTCGATCCGGAGTTGCGCGGGCACATGATCAACGACGCCAGTAATCCTGCTCATTTTACCTGGCACATCGCCACTCGTTACAACTGGGGCGAACCGTGGTACGCCGGCTTCCGCCAAAGTCAGACACTCTATCGGCTGAAGAACCAGCTCTTCTACACGCGCAACCTGATTCCACGCATGCTCGGCTGGTTTTCGGTCCGCCCCGGAACGACCACGGAAGACGCCGAGTGGCTCTGCGCGCGTGCCGCCGGGTACGATGCCGGGTTTGCGTTGGCGACCCGATTTGGCAGCAGGGCCACCCAAAGCTCCAGTGATGTGGGCGGCATGGACGAGAAGCGAGCGGCAATTCTCGATGTCGTCAAGCAATGGGAGACGGCCCGGCAGAGCAACGCTTTCCCCGAGAGCCTGAAGGCGGATTTGCAAGATGTGACCCGGGAATTTCATCTGGTGCCCGTGGGGCCGAATGAGTGGGACCTCCAGCCAGCGAACCCGCCGGGACCGCCGGTGCGGATTAAGGCAACGAACCGTGCCGTGTCGACGAATGGGGGCCAGCAGTGCGCCAAGTTCACTTAGGTGTGATCTTATGAGCGTTGCCCGACGCCGGTTTCTGCATTCCATCCTGAGCGCAGGGTCGGCCGCACTTTTCACATCCCCATCAGCAATATCCGGCATGGCGCGGGTTTCAGGCGCCGGCGAGTCTGCTTCGCCTTTACAGATTCACACCATCTCTATCGCCTCGCTGCCGGGGTGGCAATAGGGGTGTAACGATGAGAGGCCCTAATGAAGGATACCGAACCAGGATTTTCCACGCATCCCGACGACGCCTTGCCAAGACCTAACATCAGTCGCCGCGAATTTTCCCAGCTTATGGTTGCAGCCCTGGGCGCCCTGGCGACAGGAGGGACAAAGGCGGTTTCAGCAGCGGAAACGGGCACGCCGCAAGCCGGCGACGCATTGATGCCCGCCGTAAAATTCGGCTTGGGTCCCTGTTGGCCGAACGAGTTGGGCAACGTTCGCGCGCTGGTTCTTGCTCCCAAGGGTGGCGGGACGGTTCGCGTCCGCATCCCCTGGCGGAGGCGGGACAGCGACCTGCAAAATAAGGCCATCGTGATCCGCGATGCCCAAACCGGAAAAATGGTTGAGAACGTGGCGCCGATCACGGTGACGCGAGAATATGCGGACATCGCCTTCGAACTCGCCAGCTCGCCGGGCCGATACGAAGTCTATTACGCGCCGTTTAGCGTGAACCCCACCTCCTGGGCGTATGCTGTCACCTATCGTCAAGCGGTCCCGAGCGCCGATACGGCATGGCTGGAGCATTGCGGTCTCACTCCGACGCTACTGGAGAGTGGGCGATGGAAGGATTTGCCCCAGGCAACCGTCCGGGAGATTGAGGCTCGAACCGACTTCGACCGCTCTGATCCGATGGAAGTCATCGCGACTCCGGAGGAAACCAGCAAGCTCCTCGCGATGCACGCCGGAAACCCTTTTCTGTTATTCCCGGAAGAGCGCCAGTTCCCCATTCGCATGACCGACGACTTGCCCCTTCGCTGGATTCTCTCGGGGCCGCGCAATGAATTCCAGGGAGAGGCGCGACGGGGGGAGTTCTTCGTTTTTCAGGTGGGGGCCTTTGCGTGTGGGACCACGATAGAGAAACTCTCCATCGACTACAGTGATCTGAAATCCAATCACGGCGCCGCAATCCCGGCCAGCGCTATCCGATGTTTCAACCTGGGCGGCACGGATTGGCTTGGCCGTCGAATCCAAAAAAACGTGGCGATAGCTCAGGGGAAGATTGGTGCACTGTGGTTCGGCGTGCAGATCCCCAAGGATGCGCCCGCCGGAGAATATCGCGGCTCGATGGTATTTCGAAGCCAGGGCCATGCGGAAACCCGGCTGGCGTTATCCCTTCGGGTTTCCCCGCAGCAATGGGAGGATGCGGGCGACAGCGAGCTTTGGAGGCATTCACGCCTGCGCTGGCTGGATTCGACCGTGGGATTCGACGACGAAGTGACAGCGCCGTACACACCGATGACTGCCAACGGACGTACGACTGGCTGCCTGGGAAGAGACGTCCGCCTGGCTGCGACGGGTTTCCCCGAGAGTATTCGAAGTCACAGCCGGGAGATTCTGGCGGGCCCCGTCAATTTGCTTGTAGAGACATCCGCCGGGGAAATTTCCTGGGGCGGCGGCAAGGTGGAAGTGCGGCAATCCAAACCGGGCGCGGTCTCCTGGGAATCGTCCAATACCGGCCGGGAGTTTGCTCTCCGATGCCAGGCCAAAATGGAGTTCGATGGGCACATCAGCTTTGACCTCCATCTGCGCGCCCATCAAGCGACTCATGTGAATGATATACGGCTGGAGATTCCCTTCCGGAAGGAAGTGGCGGTCTACATGATGGGGCTGGCCCGCAAGGGAGGGTATCGCCCGCAGCAATGGAAATGGACTTGGGACGTCAACCGGGCTATCAATAACGTTTGGATGGGGGATTACAACGCCGGCCTGCAGCTTAAGCTCAAGGGACCGGAAGATACCTGGGACATCTACAACCTGATGCCCGAGGGCATTCCCAGTTCCTGGGGTAATGACGGCAAGGGAGGATGCACGGTCACTGAAGACGGCGATCGGGTGCTCGTCCGGGCATACAGCGGCGAACGAAACCTCAAGGCCTGTGAGGAATTGTTGTTTCGCTTCGGTCTGCTGGTAACGCCCGTCAAACCGCTCGACCGCGCCCACTGGAGCCAGCGCTATTATCACATTCTCGGGCCGCCGGAAGATGCGGTGCGCTGCGGGGCAACCATCATCAACGTTCACCAGGGTAATGAGCTGAATCCATACATCAATTACCCCTTTCTTACTGACGATAAGCTCTCAGCCTACGTGAACGAAGCGCACAGTTTGGGCCTGAAGGTGAAGATTTATTACACTGTGCGCGAACTCAGCAATCACGTCGCGGAAATGTGGGCGCTGCGCAGCCTGGGAAACGAAATCTTTGTAGACGGTCCCGGGGGAGGCGGCGCCTGGCTGCGTGAACACCTGGTCTCGAACTATAAGCCGGCCTGGCATGAGACACTCGCCACGGGTGAAGTGGATGCCGCCATCGAGACCACCGGGCTCTCGCGCTGGCATAACTACTATCTGGAAGGATTGGCGTGGCTGCTCAGAAACGTGGAGATTGATGGCCTGTATCTTGACGGGATCGGCTACGACCGGCAGATCATGAAGCGGGTGCGCAAGGTGCTGGACCGTAATCGCCCCGGTTCGCTCATCGACTTTCACTCCGGCAATGAATTTCCTTTCCGCGACCTCCGCGTGAGCCCTGCCAACAAGTATATGGAGCACTTTCCTTATATCAACAGCCTGTGGTTTGGCGAAGGGTACGACTACAATGAGTCGCCGGATTATTGGCTGGTAGAGATCTCGGGTATTCCTTTTGGTCTTTTCGGTGAAATGCTTCAGCACAATGGGAATCCCTGGCGGGGAATGGTCTATGGGATGACGGCGCGATACTACCAGGGCGCTGATCCCAAACACATCTGGAAAGTCTGGGACGAGTTCGGCATCCAGGACGCGGAAATGATCGGATATTGGGCACATTCCTGCCCGGTTAAGACGTCTCATCAGGATGTTTTGGCCACGGTGTACAAGAAGAGCCGGCGAGCGTTGATTTCGATTGCGAGTTGGGCGAAGGAACCGGTGAACTGTCGCCTGGCGATTGATTGGGCGGAATTGGGGCTGAACCGGGAAACAGCAAAGCTTTCCGCGCCGGCAATCGTTGGTTTCCAAGAGGCGGCATCATTTTCGCCATCATCCGAGATACCGGTCGAACCCGCGAAGGGCTGGCTGCTGATTCTGTCGTAGGCCCGCCCCTACAAGGCTTAGGAGGCGATATGCGCAAGATTACGCGAAGTGGATTTCTAAAAACGCTGGGCGCTGTGTCAGGCTTGTCTTTAACGGGATCGCCGAATTCATTCGCCTGGCCCGACCTCATGCAGACTCCCTGGCTGAATCCTGGTCTGGGGACGCTGCCGGTTCTGATCGACGCGGAAAGCCGCCAAGTCTCACCGGAGAATCCCACGGGCGAAAAGGGCATGGGGGCGCGCGCCACGCCGGACCCAAATGATCCCAACCTTCCTTTCTCCGCGGCAGCGCAGGACCTAGGCAAGGGTTGGAAGGTCAGTCCTTTTGTGAAGCCCAAGGCCGGGGAGACCCTCACCCTGATGGACGTCGAGGGGCCGGGAGTTATTGAGCATATCTGGATTGCCACGGAGACAAACTGGGTCAACACCGGGCGAGGGTGCGTCCTCCGATTCTATTGGGACCATGAGGAGTCACCCTCTATCGAAGTTCCGATGACGGATTTCTTCGCCGTGGGGAACGACCGGTTCGCGCCGGTCAATTCGCTTCCCGTCATCGTGAATCCCACTGCAGCGCTGAATTGCTATTGGCCGATGCCCTTCCGGAAGCACGCAAAAATAACCTTCACCAATGAACTGTCCAAGACTCTGAGTCTCTTGACGTATCAGATTGACTATATGAAAACGGCGGTTCCCGAACAGGTTGGCTACTTTCACGCCCAGTGGCGGCGGGCAACCACCACGCGGTCGTCTCCGGTGCACACGATTCTTGACGGCGTTCGCGGCCCTGGCCGCTACGTGGGGACTTTTCTGGCTTGGGCGCAACTCTCCGACGGCTGGTTCGGTGAAGGTGAGGTTAAGTTCTATCTGGATGGCGACCATGAGTTCCCCACCATTTGCGGCACCGGCACGGAGGATTACTTCTGCGGCAGCTACGGCTTTCCCGAGGTCTTCTCCACCGCCTATGTGGGCAACACCCTCAAACGGGATGAGGAGAATGGTCCGAAAAAATGGAGCCTCTACCGCTGGCACATCATGGATCCGGTGAGCTTCAGGCACGATCTGCGCGTCGATATCCAGGCCCTGGGCTGGTGGCCGAACCACCGATACCAACCCCTCGAGGATGATATTGCTTCCGTGGGGTATTGGTATCAAGCAGAACCCCACGCGCCGTTTCCGAAGTTTCCGCCGCTGCCGGAGCGGTGGCCGCGCTAGAAGTGGCGTAGCGCTGTCCTAGCGGCTGCTGTTGGCGAGTTTCCGGCTTGCCACCGTCGATGCCTATGTGCGAAGCACCTTGGAGTGCGGCGGCTCGACGCCGCTTTTGCCTAACGCCGAGGAGCAAATCCAAGGCGGCGTCGAGCCGCCGCACTCCAAGGTGCTTTGCACAGCTATTTCCATGAGGGTAACCGTGAGTGACCCTGCAACTAAGGACCTATGGAAAAAAGAATTGCATTTCACCCTGGCTGCCGTGCTGCTGGCGTGTCTTACAGCCTGCCCCGCCCAGGCCGCTTCGGTCTTGACGCTCCAGAGCGAGTATGTGCGCATTAATTTGGATGGCCGCGGCCTCATCACCTCCATCACTTCGCGCCAGTCCGGCAAGGAATACCTGGCCGTGGGAAAACCCTCGCCTATCCTTTCTTTGTATGAGAACGGGAAAAGCCTCCTTCCAACCTCCGCCACATACAACCGGGGCCAGCACACGCTCACGCTCGCATATCCCAACGGCGCTTCCGCCACGGTCAAGGTTCTGGAGAAGGAGAAGTACTTCCGTCTCCAACTCGTCGCCCTCCAGCGGCGCGGCACGGTGAACAACATCGTTTGGGGGCCCATCCACACCACCCTCTCCAAAACCATTGGTGACATTATTGGCGTGGTGCGGGACGACGAGTGGGCCATTGGCATGCTGGCTCTGGACGACCGAACCACCCAGGGCCCGCCTGCGGACAGTGATTTCGGCCAGATGTATTACTACATCCATTCTCCGGACCCCGCGAAATACCCCGTCCCTGCGCAATACACGGAAGGCGAGCGGTTCACCATTGGAGGCAACGGCATCAGTGATGTGGCGTTTTATTCGCACCCGGAAGAATATTTCCATATGGGGTTTGAGAGTGGCGCCCTTCTGGAACCCGGCTCGGGCTCGGTGATTACTTACCACGCGCGGGACCGGCGGCAGGGTTACACGACTTTTTACACCCTGATCCCCGGCCTTCCGCCCACGCAACCCCGCCACCAGACGGTGGATCCGGTCGCCGTGGACTTTGTTGGTTCTTCCGTCGCCCTGTACGCCTGCCCCGACGACTTGGGCCTGTCGGTGATCGAAAACATTGTCCTTGCCGAAGGCCTGCCCCACCCCACGATTAATGGGAACTGGGTGAAGGATCCCGCCGCGTATCAGCCGGATATTTTCTGGACCGGGCCCCACGACCAGCTTATTGCCTACGCCGACGCGCTGGGGCTCAAGGGTGTGCAAGACGACGGCATGGGCGAGTTCTACATCGATCCCTCCAACCACTGGGACGGCCCGCTGGTTCGGTTCGCGGATGGCCGCCGGATGACCATCCGGGAATTCACCGACCAGACTCGCCAGCACGGCATCCTCTACGGCCTGCACACCTTGTGCATGTTCGTCCAGACCAAGAGCAGCGACGTGCACCCAGTGCCCAATGAGCACTTCCAGACCGTGCTGCGAACGAAACTTGCCGGCGCCCTCTCCCCCACGGACACGGCCATCACGGTTACGGATGCTTCCTTCCTAGCGGAAAAAGGCACCTGGCACGACAACAACATGAATGTCTTGCGAATCGGCACGGAACTGCTGACCTACGACGGCATCACCTCCGCGCCGCCCTGGACATTGCAGAATGTCAAACGCGGACAGTTTGGGACCCAAGCCTCGGCTCACGCGGCGGGCGACGAACTGGTGAAGCTCCAGATCACCTGCTACCACGGGTTCATCCCCGACATGAAGCTGATGACGACCTACGCCGACTATTACGCGCAGCGTCTGAGCGAATTGGGCATGGAGTACGTGGATTTCGACGGGTTCGAGAGTTGCATGTATCAGAACCAGGGCGACTACGCTTTCAAGGTGTTCCTGGAAAGGCTCTTTGCGACATATCACCAGCTCAGCGGCGGCAGATATCTGCGGATCATGGGTTCCACCGTCACCGAAGGCTCCTGGCACTACATGAGCGTGTGCAACGTGGGCGGCGGCAGCAACATGTTCGATCCGGGGGAAAGCCATTGGGGCATTGAAGGCAAGGACATCCGCTACCAGTGGGGCAGCAGTTATTTCCCCATCACCTTCGGAGTGCAAAGGTACCGCGGCGACTGGACCGCGTATGACGCCGAGAATCTGGAGGCGAAGTCCATTGGGTGGAACGCCACCTATATGCTGGGCTTGAATCAGAACATCGTGGAGAGAAGCGGCGAGAAGGACGCCATCTTCAAGGCCATTCGTACGTGGGAAAACGCGCGCGGAACGAATGTCTTCACGAAACAAGACAAGCAGAATTTGATGGACCTCGGCTTCAAGTTTCATTTGGAGCAGACCGGGGAAAAATCATTTTTCCTTTCGCCGGTGAAGGAAATCGGCGTCGCCGATAAGGCGGATAATCAGGTCCACGCGCTGGTGATCAAAAACCCTTACAATGATCAACCGCTTCAGTGCGCGTTGCGGTTCGACGGGCCGAGGGACGCGACACTGGAGGGTTTGACCATCACCCTTCCCGGCGGACAGCAAGTCAAGTCCGTCCGGAAAATGAATTCCGGGGAATTCATCATCTGCACGGGGAACACGGCTTATGTGGCCGACAGGTTCAGGAAGAAGACCGCTGATTTGGAACTGGATCGTCCCGCCACTCTGCCCAGCGGCGGCACGACAATTAGCGTCCAGTCCCTGGGAGCTTCGGCTCCGGAAAAGTCTCGGCTCCAAATAACCGTATGGGCCGTCGGCAAAGCTGAGCCGGTTGGGAAGTGAGTCTCGTAGGGGCGCCCCTCGTGGGCGCCCTGGCGTCGGCCATGCCGACCCGGAGTGTGGGCACGAGGCCCGCCCCTACGAACTCAGTGGTGAAGTTGGAAACCCAGGGGAGGGGAATATGTCCAAACTGTTACAGATCGGCCGGAGGCAGTTTCTGGAATCGGGGCTGGCCGCGCTGGGCGGAACAACCATTCTCGCCTCTGGCGTGAGTGGCGAAACCAGCAAATCTTCCAGCGCTTCCACCGAGGGCTCAGCCTCTTCCGGCGCCGCCCCGGGCTCAGGATCATTGCCCGCTTGGTGTCCACAGCCGTACACGATCACAAGGGACGAGCGGCAAGGTAAGCTCATTCTCTCCACGCCCTACTACACCGTTGAACACGACTTGAAAAAAGGCGGCACCATTTCGAAAATCACCTACACGTTCGGCAAGGTGGAGAACCTGCTTCTACGGCCGCTCGCCGCGACGGTTCAAATCCGTGGAGATGAAACTCCGGGTGAGCCTCGCGGAAGGCGTCGCCAGGAGTTTTTCACGGATGTTGCAGATTCATCCGCTACCGTCACCACGGCAAAGGCGGGCAAGTGGGAGTTGGTGACCACCCAAGGTAGACTCCTCAACGCTGAGGGGGGAGATTCCGGAATGGTCACCAGCACCAGCTATACCTACCGCTGGGGGTACATCAAAATCCACAAGGAAATTCATTTCCCGCCGCAAGGGCTGAAGATTCGGCGGCTGTCGGTGCTTTCCACCCTGCTCCACCCTTCCTTCACTCATTACGGTTACAATCCGAATCCCGCGGAAGCATTCAGCTCGGAAGTGTTGCAGAACGGAAGCTGCTTCTGGGGGAAGATCCGCCCGGGAACCCAGTTTGATGTTCCCTTTGAGACGCGCTACATCCCCCGCTATCTGGTGTGGGCCAACCCCGGCGTGGAGGGCATCGAGTGGTTCGCCTCTGACGCCCTGGCGCAATGGGATTATCAGGTGGCGGGCCAACCCGGCGCCGGGTATGCGGCACTCCACGCCAGCGTCGATCCGCCCGGCGTGACAATTTCCATCGACCCGCTGAATGTGTCGCCCACTTTCCTTCTGCCCAAAGGCGGGTACGTGACGGCGGCGGACTCCTTCTCATTCGATTACTACCTGGGCATTCCCATCCTCGACGGGCAGGGGCACAATCCCTGGCTTGAGCGGTCGTTCAATCCTCAAGGCGGGAATTGGGTTCCCGAGGAGCAGATCAAGCGCAATGCGGCACTGGGCGTCGGCACGATGACGCTGCACGACGATGGAGATGTCAACCATGACAGACTTTACTGGCACGACGGAGACTGGCCTCCCTACCCTCCTGAACAAATGAAAAAGATGGCGGAGGTCATCGAAATCTGCCACCAGCAGGGCATCAAGACTGTCCCCTATTTTTCCAACCACGAGTTGCATCAGACGACAAAGGAATTCAAAGAGCATGGAGAAGAATGGGGCTGCAAGGCGGATGACCAGGGCACCCTCCGGCCTAATTTTAATTATGGAGCCCTGATGTGTCTGAGGTCCGGCTGGCTGGATTTCTTCAAACTCTGTGTGGACCGGACGCTGAAAAACTATCCCTTCGATGGCGTTTATTACGACTGGAACCAGGCGCTCTATTGCAACAACTCGCGCCATGTCGGCAAGGCAACGAACGGCGTCTCCGGCGCGAGAGGGCTGGCAAGCCTGGCGCTTTCTTCCACCGGCCACTGGGATGTGGATGAGTTGCTCGAACTCATGGAGTGGACCCGGGAGCGCGTGGGGCCAAAGGGGCTCATCCTCGTTCACAATTCGATGAACCCGATGCTGGCGGTGGAGAATTTCGTCAATGCGATTTGCACGATGGAATGGGGGTACGGAAAGGTCTCCACGGCGATGCCCAGACCGGAGGACTTGCCGCTGGAATGGAATATGGTGGGAGCGCGCGCGCGCGCCGTCATCGAGTATGGCTCGACCTCTCCTCATGCTTCGGCGCAGGTGCGGCAACAGTTCTACCTGACGGCGTTGATTACAGGGGTCGCCACCTGGCCCGCCAGCGATGGGGCGCTGCAACTCTTCAAGCTGTTGAAGCCCCTGGGCGACCTCGGCCAGTATCGCTTCGAGGATTGGCGAAATAAAGCGGTGAGCCTTGGCCACCCGGATTGCTATTCTGCCGTCTATAGCCGCCCGGATGAGGCCGGAATCGTACTGGCGAACCTGGGGGCGACACTGGCCAAGGTGAACTGCCTCGTCAATCTTAGGGCGTTAAGTCATCCCCTTGCCTCGGTGGGAGCGGCCACACTGGCCAGCGAAGGCCAGACGAGCAGTCTCGATGCCGCTGCACTCACGGGCGCTGGCCAGGAAATTGCCATCCCCGCGGCGAGTGCGTCGCTGATCCGCTTGCGGCGAGCCTAAAATCAAAAACCTGGTCCGGAAGACGGACCACCAACTCGAAATCGGCCTCTCCCCAAGAACGTGAGAGGCAGGATTCAGGAGACCTTCCCATATGGACAGAAGACGATTCATGACCACCTCGCTTACGGGCGTGGGCTCGACCTGGGCGGGAGGATTAGCCCTGGGTGCGCGCGCGCAAGAACCAGCGGACTTTGCGCCACTTGACGATTCCGCCCACCTCCCGGCGCAGGCCAGCGAAGAAAGCGTGAAGGCGGCGTCCTCCGACTGGCTGGTCACGCCTTTTGCGGTCAAGACAAGCGTCTATCGGACCGGCCATGCCGATGAAATCGCCATGACCAACGGCCTCATCCGGCGCACTTGGCGCTTGCGGCCGAATGCCGCGACGGTGGGTTTTGACAACCTCATGACCGGGGCCTCGATTCTGCGCGCGGTGAAGCCGGAAGCTTACGTCAAACTGGACTGGCAAGCGGAGACACCCATCGGAGGGCTGATCGGACAAAAAGACGGTGCTTATCTGAAACCCGAGTGGCTGGACCAAATGTCCGCTGACCCTAAGGCCTTTCGCTGCACAGGGTTCCAAATCGGCAAGACGCAAGAGCGGTTTCCATGGAAACGCACCCGCTTCTCCGGCGACCAACCGTGGCCTCCTCCCGGCGCGTCCCTCACTTTGCGTTTTGAGCGGGGAGATTCGGGGATTCCCGGGATTTTCGCATTTATCCACTATGAAATGTTCGATGGAATCCCGCTGCTTTCAAAATGGCTGAGCATTCAAAACTCGTCGGGCAAACGCGTGCGGCTGAACCGGTTTGTCAATGAAGTCCTCGCCGCGGTGGAATACGGGTCCAGCGTCGGCGAAAGTACGTGGCGCTTTCCGAACATTCACGTCGAGTCCGATTATGAGTTCAACGGAATGGACGCGGGAGGCGCGAATCGCACCGCGCACTGGGATGTGGACCCGGAATACACCACCCAGGTGAGTTACGATCTCCAAACACCCTGCCTGCTCCACGTGCATCCGCCGGACGGTCCGGAAGTGGATATTCCTCCCGGCGAAACTTTCGAGTCGTATCGCACCTCAGAATTGGTTTATGACAGCACCGAGCGCGAACGCAACGGGCTGGCCTTGCGGCGCATGTATCGCACCATCAGTCCCTGGGTGACCGAGAATCCCATTTTCATGCACGTGACCAGCAGCAAGCCCGAAGCGGTCCGAAGCGCCGTGGATCAGGCGGCCGAAGTCGGTTTTGAGATGGTGGTGATGTCTTTTGGGTCCCACTTCGAACCCACCAATTTGAACGCGGATTATGTGCAGCAGATCAAAGAGCTCATCGATTACGCCAAGGGAAAAGGTATTTACCTGGGTGGTTACTCCCTGCTGGCCAGCCGCAATGTGGGTCCGGAAAGTGATGTCATCAACCCCAAGACAGGCACGACGGAAGGGGCGATTTTTGGACACTCCCCCTGCCTGGGAAGTCCCTGGGGAATCGAGTACTTTCGAAACCTTTACGCCTTCATCGAAAAAACCGGAATGGGCGTGCTGGAGCACGATGGTTCGTATCCGGGTGACGTTTGCGCCTCCACGCTTCATCCCGGCCATCGTGACTTGCTCGACTCGCAATGGACGCAGTGGACTAAAATCGCCCAGTTTTACCGCTGGTGCCGCGCGCAAGGCGTCTTTCTGTTCGTGCCGGACTGGTACTTCCTGAATGGCACCCACAAAACCGGGATGGGCTACCGGGAAACCGATTGGTCGCTGCCGCGCGCCGAGCAGGTCATCATCGCTCGCCAGAATATCTTCGACGGGACGTGGGAGAAGACCCCCAGCATGGGGTGGATGCATGTGCCGCTGGTCCAGTATCACGGTGGCGGCGCCGCCGCGACCATTGAACCGTTGCATGAACACCTCGATGTGCACGCGCAGATCCTGACCCAACTACTCGGCTCGGGCGTGCAGGCCGCCTACCGCGGTCATCAGCTTTACGACACGGACGAGACCAAAGCCGTGGTGAAGAAGTGGGTGGATTTCTACAAAGCCCACCGCGACATTCTCGAGTCCGACATCATCCATGTCCGCCGGGCGGATGGCCGAGATATCGACGCCATTCTGCACGTCAATGCACAGTTGGAGGTGAAGGGGTTGGCGATGGTTTACAATCCTCTTGATGTCGAAGTTACGCGAACGCTCACGCTGCCACTTTACTACAGCGGTCTGGTGGAGAACGCGGTGATTCGTGAGCAGGAAGGCAAGCCGCGGAAGTACCCACTGAATCACCGAGGTGAGGTCAACGTGACCATGACCATCTCTGCCCAAGGCGCTACCTGGCTGACTATCGAAAAGGCCGGCTGAGGACGAGCAGGTATTGGATATGATCGGCTTGGTTATTTAACTTTCACCTGGAAATGCCTTGCGGCCCGGCTGACCTCTGCGAAGTTCGTATCCCATCGATGACTTCCATGCAATCGGTGGCGTCCCGACCGGATTGGGAATGAAAGGTCAGCTTCCCGCCGCCTAGACTCCACTTGCTCGTAACTGACTGTTCATCGAGGTGCAACTGCTGACTCCCCCGAGGTCTTAGGGCTGTATCGGAAGCGCGCCGGCGGGACCAGTCTCCGGAGTGGCAGAGACGCTGCCGGGCGCGCTTTCGATACAGCGACTTGAACGGAGCCGCCCGTGTTTGCGGCGGACGCGGGCAAATTATGGGCTTTGAATGAGGTTGAGCGGACCTGCCGTTGGATGGAGAGATAAGTGGAATGGGGGTCTGCGCACGTGGAAGCGTGTTCCGGCGACCAAGTCGATATCTTTACGGGAGGGTGTGAAGGGACTGGCCGCGTAGGGAGGCGGTGTCGGCCTGCGCGGAGCCACACGGGAGCGCGGGCGTGGTGGGCGAACGCGGTGTGATCGAATCGGAATGACGTATTTCATGTGAGCCTCGGGGAAGTGGGCGGTGGAGAACGCAGGCGCATTTCCGCCGCGCTTAGTCGCTCCAGGATGATCATGGGGCCGCCGCACTGGGGGCAGGACCACGTGGAAGTGGAAGGCTGGTGGGTCGAGCAGCCTTCTTCCTCCCCGGGTTGTGGTTCTGGTACAGGTGGTAAATCGGCCGGTCGTCCAAGGAACTGGAAGCAAAGGGGCAAGAGAGCGCCGCGCCGTCGGTGGGCCAGAAAGCCAAAGTGGCGGATGCGCACGAAGCCCGGGGGAAGCACGTGGAGCAGGAAGCGGCGCAAGAACTCCTCGACCGGCAAGGTCATCAGGCGTTGCTGGTTGCCGTGCGCGGAGTCTCTCCAGCGGAAGGTGACTTGGTTCCCCGCGAGGGAGACCAGGCGGTGATTGGAGATCGCCACGCGGTGGGTATAGCGGCCGAGGTAACGGAGAACATGTTCGGGACCACCGAAGGGCGGCTTGCAGTAGACCACCCAGTCCTGACGGAAGAGAGGACGGAGGAAAGCAGCGAAAGCCTTGGGTTCCGCGAGAAGCTTGAGGTCCCCGTAGAAGCGCAGTTGACCGTCGTCGAAGGCGCGTTTGAGAGCGGCGACAAACTTGCCACGGAAGACTCGGCCCAACACCTTGA
>Ga0326727_10013958_pt1 | contig 17668 bp, 20 predicted proteins | sample MB2enrmetagenome_FD_207643 | JGI IMG/M metagenome (GOLD analysis project Ga0326727, IMG submission 207643) | Lab enriched peat soil microbial communities from McLean, Ithaca, NY, United States - MB29MY | ecosystem: Environmental > Terrestrial > Soil > Wetlands > Peat | place: USA: New York...
AGTCCGGCAACTTCGTTTCAAAGTCCCACTGGGAAAAAATCGCGGTGTACTGCGGCGCCCCGGCCTCGTCCCTGTACGTAATGACAATCTTACGCGGCACCGGCCTGGCACCGTCCTCGATCCAAATTTGCCAATCCACCATCCCCAGTGAAAAGGCCAGGTGCTCGCACGGCACGCCGAGGACCATCACCGGTCCGAGGTCCGTTCCGGAAACGGCCTTGTGGATTGCGTTCTGGTAGGGGTCGCTGACGATCAAGTCCTCCAAGGGCATCGTGATACCGAAGCGCTCGCAGGCCGCGTCCAACGCCTCATCGAGTGTGCCGGGTGCGGGAATACTGCCGTAGAAATTCTGGACGCGGTTGAGCAGAGTGATCGTTTTGCCGTCGTAATACAACCCGCGATTGCGGCGTGTGGAATGCACTTCCGCGTGAAAGCGGTTGGGGCGGCGCACCTGCAACTCAACAGTTCGGCCGGCCTGGACCCTCTGTCCCGAGGCCAGTTGCACGTCCTGCCAGATTTCGGCGTTGACCGAGAAAAACTGCGCTTGCGCCAGGCAATCACCCATGCGCCGCAGGAGTTCATCGGCACGCAGTTCAATCGCCGGTTTCGCATCCGCTGCCGCCGGCTTCACGTCCGCCGCCGGCGCTGACGCGGCCACGAGACCCAGCAGAGCGGCTGCGGTCAATTCCCGCCACCGCCGCGCGGTGGCAAGGCTACTAATTCGGCTGAGTTCCTTCATGAAGTCCCCCTTTGCTGATGAACGAGAATTTGCCAGAACCAAACCACAATTTGCCGGACCACGAGTACTGTGTACAGTCCGCCTTTGATCAGTGTACCACCATTTACAGGGCTGACAAACCGATTCGGAACCGTTGCCTTCTCTCCAAGGTAGGATTCCATGCCACCGGAAGAATCAGCGGGGCTCGACCGCAATCTTTTCGGTTCACCGCGGAAAGTTGGCGCGGTCTCTGCTCTTCGCGAAAATGGAATGAAAACAGCCAGGCGCAGCCAGCCCCCCCAATTGAGTCTGGCTTTGCACGCGCTGAAGGAAGCCATCCTCAAGGGCGCCACCTGGCAGTACGAAAAGTTGGTCACGTTGGCCGTAAACGCTGGGGCAACGGACGAACAGATTGACCTGGCGGCGCATGAAGCCATCGAGGCGCTGTTCGCGCGCGCCGAACGACCGATCACTCCACGGAGCCTCAGCCAACTGATTGGCTCGAATCACTTTCGAGGCTGAGGTTGTCCATTTTTGAGCGGACATCCATTGGAAAAGGTCATATTTGCGCAGGTTTCCACGTTTTCGTCTCCCCGAATGGTACTTGACGCGCCAGGAATCGCATGGTAGCGTCCCCCGCACTTTAGCTCGAAAGACAAATCAAATCACCCGGAAGGTATTCATGAAGATTCGTGTCGTTCTTACCGCTTTCGCCGTTGCCGGAACATTGGTTGGTCAGGCGTTTTCTGCCGACTCGGCCGCGGCACCAGCAGTTTCCACCAATAAATCCACCTCGGTTGCGGCCACGGCTGCCGCGGGCGACGAAGTCGTGGCCCGGGTAAATGGGGCGGGCATTACGCGCAAGGATCTCGACATGGCGATCCAGTCATATAGTTACCAGATGGCGCGGCAGGGGCGTCGGGTTCCTCCGGGACAGACGGCGGCGCTCCAACAAAACGCGTTGGACCAGTTGATCGGTCGCCAACTCATCCTCCAGGAGGGCAGTAAGCAAGTCCCCGCGGACATCGAAAAAAAGGTGCAAGAACAAGTCGATCAGGCAAAAGCGGGCAAGGGCGGCGACGAAGAATTCAAGAAGACGCTCGCCGACAACGGCGTCACGCTCGAACAGTTTACCCGCGAGGTTCGTGACGGTATCATCATCCGCGAGACGCTTCAGTCCGTCGTTGACAAACGGGTCAAGATTTCGCCGGAGGATGCCCGGGCGTTCTACGACAGCAATCCCGAGCAGTTCAAGCAACCCGAGCTCGTCCGCGCCAGTCATATCCTCATCCGCTGCTCGCCGGACGCGACCGACGAGGTGAAAAGGGAAAAACGGGCCCAGATCGACGCCGCGCTCTCGTTGGTCAAGGGCGGCTCGAAATTCGCCGAAGTGGCCAAGAAGGTTTCGGAAGATCCGGGCAGCGCCGAAAACGGCGGCGATCTCGGGTACTTCCCGCGCGGCCGCATGGTGCCGGAGTTTGACACCGCCGCATTCTCGATGAAGACGAACGAAATCAGTGGCGTCATCACCACCCAGTTTGGCTACCATATCCTGCAGGTCACGGGCCGGAAACCGGCGCAGACCATGCCGTTTGATGAGGTCAAGGATAAACTCACCGACTATCTCAAACAAAAGAAGGGCAGCGATGTCACCCGCACGTATGTGGCCGACCTGCGCAGTTCGGCCAAGGTCGAGGTGTTCTTGCCCGCGCCCGCACCGTCTCCGTCGACGCTGACCGTTCCGAGCACCCCGACCGTTCGGACAGCGCCTGTCCAGGCGCCGAGCCCGAGCAAGTAATACGGTTCGGCTGGCCCGGATTCGTGGCGTCGTCGTGTCATTGACGCGGCTTGTGGAAGCCCACAAAACGTCGAGGTCTAATTCTTGAGGCAGGATGGGGAGTGGTCGTCCCCTCTGTGAGAGAACTGCGGCCAAAGCCCTGCCCTGGTCAACCGTGACGCAATGGCGGAGTTGTCGAACAGAGCCGGCGAACTATTTCCCCGCTTTAAGCTCTTTCCACCGCTTGCGTTGAGCCGCCGCGATTCGTTCCAGTCCCGCCTTGGTGAACTTCGGCTTCCGTCGAACTGTCGGCTCGAATGTTCCGCCGAGAGAAGCCAACGCCCGGACGGCCTGATTGATCTTTTCGAGTTCCTGCTCGGTTTGCCGACGTTTCGCCTGCAATTGGTGGACGACTTGATTCAGTGTGGCCATAATTCCTATCGGTTGAATGTTGGCAGACATCGTATGACGTATCGACCGGCCCGTCAAGCAGTCGGAAAGACCTGATTCATCCTCGGCGTTCGCAGGTCGAGCGGCTATCAATAAGTCCACGCCACGCCCTATTGGCTCCACCTCCTGATGCAACGTGACCGCTGACGGGCCGGACAACTCCGTGTGGCGAATTCGAGGAAGATCTCGTCGATGGTCTTTCGCTTGGAAATGGCACGGTCGATGATTTCGTAGTAAACGTCATCGTCGATCACGATGCGTTGCGTGGGACCATCTTTTTCGTCGGAGCAGGAGATGCAGAGCAGTTCCCGCCTGCGGAGGAGGCGAAAGACATGAGTGGAGATTTCCAACACGTGTCTATTCATATGACCTGAACCTCGACTCTCTACGGCAACGTAAGCCTGATGGCGGGAATAGCAACCGATATTCGCGGCGGTCTTGGCGGCGGGGATCAGGCGGAGGCAATAAAAAGACGATTCGACCCTCAACGCCCCGTTGTCACATCTGCGGAACCATGAGGAATCGGCGTCTCGGCATTCCGTTGCCCCAATGAGAGGACTGTTCCACTCCCCACGGGAGTCTGGTTGAACTTAATCACATCGTTGAGGGCGTCACGAAATTGTTCAAGGCCCGTCGCAGGGACGATGATGGCGTTGCGGCGATCACGGCCCCCTTCGGTGATCCGCAAGAACGTCCCTTGCGGGTTCTCTTTCAGATCAAATGCGAACTGCTTCCGCTCAACCCGAAGATGGGACTCGTATAATTGCGTTTCCATAGCCGACACGTAAACTTTTCGAATGACACCAGCTTATTCTGACAACGCCTCCTTGCGTTGACTTTCCGCTGGAGATTAAGCCCAATCGCCGGAATAGCAATTGTTTTTGGTGGTGGATTTGGCAGCGGAGAACTGGCGGCACCCTGACCTTGACCAACTGCGCCGGAGCCGTAGGGCCGCAAGGGTTCTATCGGTTCGCCATTACGCCATGAGGGGTTGCAATTCCCGCCATCAGGCTTACGTTACAGTGAAGAGTCAAAGCTGGTTGAAGTCTCTGAGGATGATGATTTCAGGAGCTCAGCCGTAAGCGGATGAAACAGGAGACTAGACAAAGCCTGTTCACGACTCGGTGAATGTCCCGCCCGGCTGAGCTCCTGCTTTTATTGCTGTCCGACAGAAGATTATTAGCGGCCCCCGAGTTTGGCGGCTTGAGCGAAGTCGGCATCTGCTCCCGCCTGATCCCCCTTGGCCATCTTGATGTAGCCCCGACTGTCGTAGGCCTCGGCGAGTTGCGGGTTGAGTTCGATGGCTTTCGAGTAATCATCAATGGCTCCATCCAGATCGTGCTTGGCATACTTGACGTTGCCACGTTTGACAAAGTCCACTGCGGACAGTTGGCTGGCTGGGATAGTCAGCAGGGTCGGCGAAGATATCTGCTCTGGAGTCGGCTTCGAGAACTTATCGTTGGTTCCCCCTGCAGGTCCTCCGTTTGATTCCTCGGAATACGCAATCCACCCGTCTTTCCGGCCCTGAATCTCGACGGTAAAAATCGCCCCCGTGGGGGAGCCCCATGCCGTCCAACCTGCGGACGGAAGTTCGCAAACCCGCTCGGCCTTTGAGTGGAAATATAATATTCCTTCGAAAGTCGAGCCATCGAGTCTGTCGGCCTCGTTCAGATCACGGTTCACGAGGTCATAATCAACCGCTTGTTCCTGCTTGAGGTAATTCCGAGAATTCGGAATGTTTTGGCCATGGGTGTACCAACTATCGCCCACCTGGAGCCAGGTCTCGTTAAACACCGCAAGACCTCTCGATGTGGCTTCGTCCCTCAACGCCCGACGAACGGCGTTGGTCTTGTCTGCGCCGCTTGGCGTAGCGGGAGTGGCGGAGCCCTTCGGCGGGGAAGACTGTGCGGCCGGTTCGACTGCGGGTTGCTCGGAGGTTTGCCCGCCGTTTTCAAATCCTAAACAGAATCGTTGGAAGTCCCGGCTCAGAGCAAACAGCACAATCAAACTCAGCAACAGGACGCTGACCACCACTGACACCTGGATTTTTCCGCCATTGTTTGACAACTTCTGCATCCTCATGATGCCTCCGCTCCAGAGTCATCTCCGCATTGTCGTCGTATTCTCCCTGAAATCCATGTCCCGTCTGACGAACGCCCAATCGTAAAGCCAAATCCGCTTCAACCTAGCACTGTCGCTGCGACCCGCAAGGTCTTTGGCGTTACAGGCAGAGCATGACAGGCTGGATCGGCCGGATGGCAGGACGGCTTTCCAGGACTGTCGGAACCTCCCAACGGCTAGCTACCCGCGCCCCTTGAGTCTGGCGGCTTGATTAAAATCCTCAAGGGCTCCTGCTTTATCGCCCTTGTCGATCTTGACCCCGGCCCGGCTGGTGAATGCGTCGGCGTCGTTTGGATTAAGTTCAATGGCTTTTGAGTAGTCGGCAATGGCACCATCCAAATCCCCCTTGCCTTCATTCGCAATGCCACGGTCGAAGTAAGCGGCGGCAAGTCTCGGATTGAGCTTAATGGCTTTCGTACAGTCAGCGATGGCTCCGTCCCAATCGTTTTTGTTTCCCCTGGCACAGCCACGGTTGATGTAGGCGTCGGCATATTGCGGATTGAGTTCAACGGCTTTCGAGTAGTCGGCGATGGCACCATCCCAATCGTCCTTGTTTGCTTTGGCATTGCCACGGTTGTTGTAGGCTTCGGCGTACTGCGGAGTTAGTTCGATGGCTTTTGAATAATCGGAGATGGCACCGTCCCGATTCCCCATGAACTCTTTGGCAAACCCACGGTTGAAGTAGGCAGTGGCGTCCTTTGGGTTGTGCTCAATGGCTTTCGTACAGTCAGCGATGGCTCCGTCCCAATCGCCCTTGACATTCTCGGCCCTGGCTTGGTTGACAAGGTCCTCTGCGGTCTGCGGCCCGAATGTATTGCAAGACAGGTTCAGAGCAGACAGAAGAGCAAGCAGACTCAGGAAGGGTTGGCAGTACTTGGCGGACATAAAGGTTCTTTCGCTGTTGAGCCGGTTTTCAACCGAGTCTATCAAAGGACCTCTGGATACCAAGTGAAATTGGCGGCTTCGGGCAACGGTTGGCATTCTCCCAAATCGGGACGCCACGAACATCGACTCGGTTGTCCCAAAGGCAAAGTAGCCATTCCAAATTAGGACAACGCGCTGGCCCGCAGTTGCTTGCCATCCCGTTTGACAATGCAGTAGTATTTACCGGATGTTTCGTCCCGGAACAAATTGTCTGCTACCCGATTCAACTGCTGACTCATGGGGTCAGACTCCGACCTGGTTTCCCAAAAACGCCGGGTGGGGAAAACGGGTGGGGAATGACGTTTTATGGGTTGAGGCTATTTTCATTAGAGTCTGATAAACAAGATGTTAAACATAATGTCAGGGTCATTCTGCGGAAGTTTCATAGACTGGCCGCGGCGCTCATGTTGACGATTACGCTGATTTTGGAACTGCTCGCGCTGGGAGGGTTGCTGGTTCTGTCGGCCTTCTTTTCGGGGACGGAGATCGCGCTGTTCTCGTTGAGCAAGCTGCAGCTCCGCCATCTTCGGCAGGAACACCCGGGCCCGGGCCAGATCATCAGTGAGTTGCTCGACCAGCCGCACCGGCTCCTCTCGACCATCCTGTTCGGCAATACCGTCGTCAACGTCGCCGCCGCCATCCTTGGCTACACGATTCTGCAGACGATCATTCCCCAGCGGGCGGAAACGTTCGCGGTACCCGTAATGACGGTCCTCATTCTATTGTGCGGGGAAGTCGTCCCGAAGACATTGGTTATTCGTAGCGCGGAGTTCTTTGCGATGCACCTCGCGCGTCCCATCCAGTGGACAGTCGCTTCCACGTCCCGGCTGCGCCGCGCCGCGGAGGCGTTGTCGGCGGTGATCGTCCAGGGTTTTGAACGGTTGCCGTACTTCGCCGACCAAAAAGTGCGTTCGGGGGCCCCGACCGAAGACGAGTACCGCACGTTGCTCACCGTCAGCGAGCGGGCGGGCGTGGTCCGCAAAGAGGAACGCTACATGGTCACCCAAATCCTCGCGCTCGAAAAAATGCAGGTCAAGGAGATCATGACCCCGCGCGTGGACATGCAGTGCGTGGACGACTCGCTGAGCCCGTCGGAGATGGGCGAGGCGTTGCGGCGCATCAAGCACCGCCGCGTGCCGATCATCCATGAGACGCCGGACACCGTCGAAGGCATCCTCAAGGTCAAAGACCTCCTCGTCAACCCCGCCCGCGACCTCGATGAGGTCATGGAATTGCCGAATTTCGTCCCCGAGACGATGTCCGTGGCCAGGTTGTTGAAGAGCTTTCGCAAACAGGAGCATCCCGTCGCCATCGTCGTCGACGAATACGGCGGCACCCAGGGGATGGTCACGCTCGAAGATGTCCTCGAGGAGATCGTGGGCGAAATCGAGGACGAATTCGACAAGAGCGAGATCATGGTGCAGAAACTCGACGATCGGCGGTACGTCATCAACGGGAAAGCGCGGCTGGAACTCGTCAATGAGCAATGCGGCCTCACGCTGCGGGCGCCGGACGTCGAAACCATCGCGGGTTGGGTGATCGCGCAACTCGGCGCGCTCCCGAAGGAAGGCGAACAGGTGCGCGTCGGCAACGTCTGCGCCACCGCACGCAAGGTCGTCAAGAATCGCGTCGGTGAAGTCCTGTTGGAGGTTGCTCCGGAGACGTTCGCCGAGGGAGGGAACTGACATGGATGCCCTCCATTATACTCTGATTATCCTGATCGGCGTGTTGGTGTCCGCCTTCTTCGCGGGGGCGGAGACCGGCCTCATCTCGCTGAACCGCGTCCGCCTGCGCCATGAGGTCGAGCGCAAGAATCGCCGCGCGATCATCCTGAACGGGTTCGTCGAGAACTGGGAGCGGCTGCTCGGCACGACGCTGTTCGGCACGAACCTCGCCAATGTGCTGGTGGGCGTGTACGCGTCCGTGCTCGCGACGCGCCTCTTTCATGTCGATAATTTCTGGGTTGAGTTTGGCGCGGCATTCGTGGCCTCGGCGCTGTTGCTGGTGTTCGGCGAAATCGTTCCCAAGTCGCTCTTCCGCCATTACGCGCACCGGTTGTGCATGACCATCGCCGACGCGCTGAACGTGATGGCCTGGTTGTGCGCCCCGATGGTGTCGTTCGTGGGGTTTCTCATGTGGACGTTCGTTCGCTTGAGTGGCGCCGCAGAGGCGCCGAAGAGTTTCTTCGTCACCCGCGAGGAACTCAAGCATCTGGCGAAGGAAGGCGAGGCCGGCGGCGCGTTGACTCCCGAGGAACGCGAGATGATCGATGGCGTGTTCGATTTTCCCTACAAGACGGTTTACGACGTCATGTTGCCAATGTCCCGCACGATCGCGGTCACGCGCGACATCCTCGTGGCGGAACTCTTCGTGTTGTCGCAGCAGACGGGTTTTGCCCGCTTCCCCGTGCGGGACGGCGAGAAGATCGTCGGGGTCGTCAACGTGTACGAAATCCTGTTTGAAAACACCGGTCGCGCCGACGTGACGGCGGGACAACTCATGCAAAAGCCGCTGTTCGTGGGGTCGACGGAGCGCATCAATCGCGTGCTGCCCGTCCTGCGCGCGGGCCGTCATCCCATCAGCATTGTCGTCAGCCCCGAAGGCAAACACGTCGGCATTCTGACGATCGAAGACATCGTCGAGGAAATCGTCGGTGACGTGGAAGGGTGGTGACGCCGTATGAAAATGGACAAACGCTTTCGAGTGCCGCCGCACACCAAGGTGCGGCTGGATGATTTTGATCCCGATGACACGGCAGATTTCGACAAGGGCGACAAGGCGAACGAGCGGTTGGAGAAGAACATCGCGCGCATGGCCGAGCTGGAGTATCGGCTGTACGCGGAAAGCCGCCGCGCCTTGTTGATTATCCTGCAGGGCATGGACGCCGCGGGCAAGGACGGGACGGTGCGGCACGTGATGACGGGATTGAATCCGCAGACCTGCCGGGCGACATCGTTCAAAGTGCCGTCGTCGGAGGAAGCCGCGCATGATTTTCTGTGGCGCATTCACAAGGCGGTGCCCGCGCACGGCGAAGTCGGCATCTTCAATCGCTCGCAGTACGAGGACGTGTTGGTCGTGCGCGTCCACGAGCTGGTGCCGAAGTCCGTCTGGTCGGCGCGCTACGACCAGATTAACCGGTTCGAAAAGCTGATGAGCGAAAGCGGCGTGACCATCCTGAAGTTCTTCCTGCACATCAGTAAGAAGGAACAATTGGAGCGGCTTGAGCAGCGTCTCGACGACCCGAATCGGAACTGGAAGATCAGCGATGCGGATTTCAAGGAGCGCCGGCACTGGGATGATTACGTGAAAGCCTACGAGGCCGTGTTGAGCCGGTGCAGCACAACGACGGCGCCGTGGTTTGTCATCCCCGCCAACAAAAAATGGTTCCGCGACCTCGCCGTCTCCCAGATCATCGTGGAGACGCTGGAGCGGATGGACCCGAAGTTCCCGAAGCCCAGTGTAGATTTGAAGAAGATCAAGGTGAAGTAGCGATTGTAACCCCGCGACCTTCATTCTGGATTCTGTCCCGCAACTGCGGTATTGTTCCCGCCTCATGCTTGCCAAACGCATCATACCGTGTCTGGACGTGCACGACGGAAAGGTCACGCGCGGAGTCCAGTTCGGCAAGGCCGAGCGTGGCGAACTCCGCAATGTTGGCGACCCCGTCGAGTTGGCCAAGCGCTACAACGAGCAGGGCGCGGACGAGATGGTGTTCTTCGATATCACGGCGAGCGCACAGGGCCGCGCCTCGATGGTTGACGTAATCGAGCGCACGGCGAACGAATGTTTCATGCCGCTGACCGTGGGGGGCGGCTTGCGAGCCGTTGACGATATCCGTATGATGCTCAAGGCTGGCGCCGACAAGATCAGCCTCAATACCGCGGCCATTCAGACTCCCGATCTGGTGCGGGCGGGCGCGGACAAGTTTGGAAGTCAGTGTATTGTGGTGTCGATTGACGCCAAGCGTGTGGCTCCTGATCGGTGGGAGGTGTTCTCGCACGGCGGCCGGAAGGCGACGGGCCTCAATGCCGTTGACTGGGCGAAGCGTGTCGTCGCGCTCGGTTCGGGAGAGATTGTGTTGAACAGCATTGACGCGGACGGTACGAAGGCCGGCTTCGACATCGCGATCACGCGGCAGATTAGCGAATCGGTCGGCGTGCCGGTGGTTGCCAGCGGCGGCGCGGGCAACCTCGACCACATGGCCGAGGTGCTGACTGCTGGGAAGGCCGACGCGGTGTTGGCGGCGTCGATTTTCCACTTTGGCGAATACAAGGTGGCTGACGTGAAGAAGTTTTTACGAGAGAAGGGTATTTGCGTGCGATTATGAGCATACTTGATGAACTGAAATATGATGCGAACGGGTTGATCCCCGCCATCGTGCAGGAACAATCCACGGGCCGCGTGTTGATGGTGGCGTGGATGAACAAGGAGTCCTTGAAACGAACGCTGGACATCGGCGAGACGGTGTTTTGGAGCCGGTCGCGCAAGGAGTACTGGCACAAGGGCGCGACCAGCGGCCACACGCAAAAGGTAAAAGACGTGGCGTTCGATTGCGACAAGGACGCGCTGCTGATCCAGGTCGAGCAGAGCGGCGCGGCCTGTCACGAAGGTTACAAGTCCTGCTTCTTCCGCAGCATCGAGAAGGGCGAGGTCAAGGTGACGGAACCGCGACTGGTGGATCCGGAGAAAGTGTACGGGAAGAAGTGATGAGCGGTTGGTTTGTAGCTGCACCCTTTAGGGGCGCAGGCTAAAGCCTGCGGCTACGAGACCAATCGTAATAACGAACTGAGACATGTTCACGCCGACGAAAACCGAGTTTTTGGAACTGGCCAGGCACGGCAACTTGATACCCGTGTACCGGGAGATCATCGCCGATGCGGAGACGCCGGTCTCGGCCTACCAGAAGATGGCCAAGAGCGGCGGATCGTTCCTGTTCGAATCGGTCGAAGGCGGCGAGCGTGTCGGGCGGTATTCCTTCATCGGCTCCCATCCGCGCAAGGTGATTCGTGTCGACAAGGCGGACCACGGCGACCCGCTGCAGGCGGTCGAAAACGAGATGACGCAATACAAGCCGGTGGCGATACCCGGCCTGCCGCGATTTACCGGCGGGGCGGTGGGTTTTCTCGGGTACGAATACATTCACCAGATCGAGCCGAGCGTTCCCAAGCCCGAACGCGACGATCTGCACACGCCCGTGCTGTGTTTCATGATCACGGACACCATTCTGATCTTCGATCGCGTCAGCCAGACGCTCAAAGTTGTGGCGAACGCGCACATCGACGGCAAACCCGAGGCGGCGTATGCCTCCGCTTGCGCGCGGATCGACGAGATCATCCACGAATTGCAGCAACCACTGGCATCCCGGGCCGTGGAATTTCGCAAGGAAGCCCCCGAGGTCCACGTCGATTCGAATATGACGCCGGAACGCCACGCGGAGATGGTCGCCAAGGCCCAGGAGTACATCCGGGCCGGGGACATCATTCAGGTGGTGCTGGCGCAGCGGTTCCTGACGAAGACGCATACCACGGCATTGGACATCTATCGCGCGTTGCGTTCCGTGAATCCATCGCCGTACATGTTCCTGCTCGATTTCGGCGGGTTTCAACTCGTGGGCGCGTCGCCGGAAGTGCACGTGCGTTGCGAAGAGGGCAAGGTGGAGATTCGGCCGATTGCCGGGACACGATGGAGAGGGAAGACGCCCGAGGAAGATGTCCGACTCGAAAAAGAGTTGTTGGCCGACGAAAAGGAGCGGGCCGAACATTTGATGCTGGTGGATCTCGCGCGGAACGACATCGGACGCGTGTGCGATTTCGGCAGCGTGCGCGTGCCGGAATTCATGGTGATCGAAAAGTACTCGCACGTGATGCACATCGTCAGCGGCGTCGAGGGCACATTGCAGCAGGGCCGCACAGCGTATGATCTCATGCGCGCCACGTTCCCGGCGGGGACGGTGAGCGGCGCGCCGAAGATACGGGCGATGCAGGTCATCAGCGAGTTGGAGCAAAGCCAGCGCGGACCGTATGCCGGGGCAGTCGGTTACTTCAGCTTCAACGGAAACGTCGATAGCTGCATTACGTTGCGCACGGCGTTGCTGAAGGATGGGGTCGCGTACGTCCAGGCCGGTGGCGGCATCGTGGCCGACAGCGACGCGAAGTATGAGTTCCAGGAAACCGTCAACAAGGCGAAGGCGATGTTGAAGGCCATCGCGTTGGCCGAGACGTTTCGGTAAGGTCCGCAGGGTGAATGGCGCATCATGCTACGACTAAAACCATCACTTATCGACGATCTGCTTAACCAAGCGGAATCGGGAATGGGCTATCAAATCGTTCAAGCCACGATGGACGATGACCGGACGAAATGCGGCATAGCTTTCAATTCCGAAGTTCTTCTATTCGACGATGAATCCTTCGGAGATTTCGCGCGGCACTTTCAGTTGTTCGAATACAAGACTGCCTTGGGTGAGCTGCGCCCATCCGGGCAGCGGGTCAAGGCGCTACGAGTGATCCCACAAGCAAGTGCACGACAGCAAACAGCGTCGGTGAAAGAATCGGCTCCGACGTACGCCAAACGGACGGGCGGTGCTGCAGATGCCCCGTGCGAGGAGACGAAAGCGGGGGATGTGTTCCGCCGTTTCTCTGCTTTTGCGAACGACAGGAGAATCAGGCCCGATGGTGGCGTCTATCCCGGCACCTATGCGACCACCAAGGAAGACAGTGACAAAGTGAAAACCGGTCAGGAGGCGGTGGCGCGGTACGCCCTGCCCAACCCGATGCCGGCCTCCTACAAGTTTACAATTGAGCCACATGAGGATACTGTAATCCAGAAAGGGATCGCCCAACCGGCCTACGGTCAGCCTGGCGGGGGCGTGGAAGTGATTTTCACGAAGGGAACGGACCCAAAGACAGTGACCGGTAGGGAGAAAATTCCGGACAAGTAGCCATGAGGATCAAACTCGAACAACGCTGGACGAGACGCCTTTTGCAACTCCCTGAATCCGGCATGGGCTACCAGCGCGTGGACTTGCAACTCGCCGACGGTCGCGAACTCAAGGATGTACTGGTGTTCAATGCCGAGGAATTGGAAGTGTCCGAGGAACTCGCCACCAGCCAGATCAAGGACATCTGCTTGCACCGGAATTAGCTATTTCGGGCAGGATGATTGAAAGTCTTAGTGACATTTCAGGACGACATCATATCCCTCGACTTCAGCCAGTTGAATAGGAAGCGATGGGTTTCTTACTTTGACCTACTGGGGTTCTCCGACAGGGTCAAGAAGCATAATCTCGCTTCTGTCTTCGGTGAGTACGAAAAGGCACTGAGAGAATTGCATTGGAGATGTGAGGGGCGTCCAACGATGGGCCTTGCTTGGTTCTCCGATACGTTCTTAATTTACGCCCCGGATGATTCCAAGGAAGCGTTCGGAGAGATTGATCGCCAATCGCGTCTTTTCATGGAATTCCTGCTGAGAGCCGAGATTCCGCTTCAAGGTGCGATGTCCTGTGACGAATTCTACGTCGATCAACCAAATCAGGTGTTCCTTGGAAAAGGGCTGGTTGAGGCATACGAGTATGGGAGCTGTCAGGACTGGATCGGCCTTGTGTTGTGCCCGTCTGTAATTGCACAGCTGACAGTCGTTAGTCTCAACCTTGACGAACGATCTGATTACGCACTGTGGCCAGTGCCCATGAAACCCAAGCGGAACGAATCTCCGGAGGCATGCCTATACGCCTACAAGCTGGGGGCACTTGAAAAGTCCGCACAGGGCAACGCACTTGTACCGATTCTCGAGCGCATGCGCAGTTGCGTCAGTGACGATTCGATTCGGAGAAAATACGACCATACGCTTCGGTTTCTCAGTGCTCGCTAGCACCTCCTTGCCAAAAGGATTGGGACGTCGCAGTGCTTGAGGAAGGGAATTAGGCTCAGGCGATATCGACCATCGGTGAAGTATTTTTGCGCCTCACGTTTGCCGTCAGCGTGCATGTCTTGCTTCCTAAACTCCGCAAGGTTGTGGCGTAGCATTGCACTCAGCCAGTCATGACTGCGGAAGCACGCATTTTCCAGGACTGATTTAACTTCGGTCGAACAAGAGTCGCTGAATCTCTTGGAGCGGACATCGAGGGAAAGGCCATCAAAGAGAAGCCAGACTTTGCAAACTGCATCGCGCAAGGGCGGCTTAAGTGTGACTTTGATATTACCTTTCCTTCTCGTGGCCGAAGGAAATTCCACCGTCGCCATCCAGTTACCCTCTGGGGTTTCAACCCAACTGCGAAACGCCGGGCCAAACGTCCAAAAATACGTGATCCTCGTCTTGCCCAAGCGCACGAACACAATCTGCAACGTGTCTTCGATCAACACGGGATACCGCCACAATCGGTTGAGTGCCGTGGCGCGTTCGTCACCTGATTTGCGTATGGTTACCCACTTTGTCAGGTCATAACCGGGTTCGACGAGCAAAGAATCGTATAAACCACCGTCGCTTGAAGAAACCGTGCGGACCCGTGCGTATGCCGCACCCCGCGCGAGCCTGACTGTTGAACGGCGCTCCTGCTCGTCCAGCCGCCGGCGACGTTCCGTTTTTTGCTCGCGTGCGTGTTCGGAGACAACCGCGTCGAGTTCGGTTTCGAGTTCTTCTTTCGTTTCCTTAAGGCGTTTGGCCAGCGGATTGATTCGCTTCAGCAAACGATCCACCAAGGCTTCCTCAATGGGGTCGGCGGTGTCGGCCCATTCGAGCAAGGTCTGGAGAGACCGAGAGGCTTGTGTTGTACCTTCCAAGACGGAGGACGTTTCTTTGTTCTTCCGCCCCTGTTTGGTGAAGTTCTGCGAACCAAGTACGACGTGCTCGTCGTCAGTCAGCAGGACTTTCGCATGAAGCAAGGGAAGCGTCCTGACGCTGATTCCGAGGCGCAACAGCGCCTTGATTGCCTGAAGCTGTGCCGGATGCTCCAGAAACGTAGCATTCTTGAAATCGGTTATGACAAGGATGTTTGACGGGTCGATATTGCCGGCGTTTGCCAGGATTTCGACCAAGAGGCAGTCGAGAAACGGAGAGAATACCGTTATGGATTTCTCAGCCGCACGGATTCGGGTTCGCCAAACCGGGTAAATGTCTTGCGCGTGAAGTACCCGGTCGATCGGTTTAGAATCCATGTTGTGCCGTTGAGGTTGTCGCAAAACAGCGGTCGTGTAATGACGGCGGATTCTAAGGGGTTTGAGATTCATCGACAAGCTTCGAACAGCATAGCGCTACGCGCGATGCGGCTCACCGGGAGGTTCGCCCTTCCGTGTGGCGGTGTGCGTCAGGCGCGGACGTAGGTCCGAGAAGGACTCGCGACTCCTGTCGGAGCTGAGGCCGTGCGGCTACGGGAAGCGGTGCGGCGGGATACCTAAACGACAGGCATCGCCGCCTGCGCCACCAGGTGCCCTTACAAACGACGGCAACCGGGACGGTCGCCCTACCATCCGGAGGCTAGGCGGCAGTTGTGGCGAATTTGGATTTGACACGGGTATCGGAGTGGCGATATTATGGGCAGAGTTGTTCTTTGAAATGAAGTGAAAGCGGAAAGCCGACAGAGATCCGGTTTCGGCTCCGTCGGACTCGGTTGACTCCGCTCACGCCCGTTCGCTTCGCCCTGCGGGTGCCGAAACGACACGGCCTCGTCTCGCGGCTACCCTCGCCGCTCGGCTTGCGCCGTCGGCACACACTCGGCGCGTCTACACTTCGTTACGGCTCCGCTCGCGCCCTAGCAGCGGCGGCGACCGGGCCGGTCGCCCTACAAAGGGGCCGAAGCGGTGGGATACCCTCGTTGGACGGGGCATCGCCGCCCTACAATCGGATGCGGAGACGACGAAACCCTTCGGCTGCGCTCAGGGCGAGTGGGGGGAAGGGCCTGAGAGGGGTAAAATTACCAAACGAACCCAATTCTATGCACGCCGGGTTGGTTTTCTGTAATTGGCTTTGGGATAACGAAGCCAATTGGCGGATACGGCAAGGGGGCGGGCCGTACAAATGTTAAAATTACCAAACGAAGCCAATGTTTTGGCGATTATGCACTTGACGACACTCATGGTGAATTCGGAGCGATTCGGCAGGGAATTGGCCTCTTACTGCTTGGCCTGTTTTCCCTTCGCGCGGCGGATGCGTTGCTTGCGCTTTGGCTTCGGCGGTGGGGCCTGAAGCGCACCTCGCATCATCTTATCGAACTCAGCGGAATCCATGCTGAGTTGCAGGACATCTTTGTCCTTTAGCTTCACCGATACACGTCCTTCCTGTTGTCGATGTCTATTACTATCACTTCAATCTCCCGAACGACATACAAAATTCTGTAATCGCCGGACCGCACGCGCCACACCTGCTCATCACCTTCCATCATGCCTTTCAGCTTCTTGCAACCCGGCGGATGCGGGTTGTAGATCAGTGACTTTGCCTTCTTGGTAAGTTGCGCCCGGATTTTCCCCGATGGCATCCTGTCGATATAATCGAGTGCCGCCTCGGTAAGGCCCAATCCGAAGAGCGTCCTGCCCATTGGCTAGGACATCCATCGTTTCATTCTCTTTTCCAGCGCCGCACCCCTGACAATCTTCTCCGGCGCTTGTTGCATTTCCCTCAGCCGGTTGTGTGCGATTTCCGCGTCACGGCGAAATTCACGCTGCTCGTTCAAAAAGACCGCATTGATGAGTTTCCAATACGGAGCCGACTGGACAATCTCGGCAATTGAATCCTCATCAATCTCGCCGTTGCCGGTCATGGGCAACCATATTTGAGTGCGGGCGAATTTCGCCTTGTAACACTGGCGACCGAACGAATACCGCCACTTCTGGTGATCGAGCACGAAGGCAATAAAAACCAGTGTTGAGGGTCGCAACTCCCTTTTCGGCGAACAAATGATGACATTATCCGTCGCGATAAAATCATCCAACTGGACAAAGGCGTCGCCCCCAACCGTGCTCACCGTGATTTTGCCTCGCTCGTAAACGGTGGCCTTCTCCGGGAGATCAAAATAACCAACAACGCCGTTATCCTCAGTCACTCTCGAAACCGTCATATAGTCGCCGGGTTCTAGGTCTTCGATGGCGTGAAAGTCGCCACGGTCAATGTCGAAGATTTCCAGCACGTTGACTTCCTTCCATTTGAGGCTCGGTAGCGGCTTTGTGGCGACGACGCTTTTCTTTGGGATGAAAGAACGCAAGTCAGCGGGGAACATCTGGGAAATCGCGGCTTCGTCAATTTGTTCCTTGTCGTGGATGTTCGCAACCGGGACCGGGATTTCAACGCTCCCCAGTTTGTCCTTGAAACACTTTCGTCCGTAACTGTAGCGCCATGTCATGCGAGTCAGCATGGCCGCGACGTAGAAGAGGGTCTTATCTTGCAGCGGAACGAGCGGGCGCAAGACAGCTACGTCGTCCTTGGCTCCGAACTCGTAAGGGTGAAATTTCGCCGTGAGCGGCCACGAGCCGTTGTAGGCAACGGTGATGGCGCGGCGGTGAATCTTCTTTTCGGGAATATCGAAATACCCGATAAGACCATTGCTTGTGTCCCCGCACGAAATGAGCGGCGTTGTGCCTGGGTCAAGCTCTTTGGTCGCATGGAAGTCGCCTGAGTGAAGCTCAAACAAATCGCCGATGCGCTTATTTACGAGTGTACTCATCTTCTTTCTTGGCTCGAATCAGGAAGGCAAC
>Ga0326727_10013960_pt1 | contig 17666 bp, 13 predicted proteins | sample MB2enrmetagenome_FD_207643 | JGI IMG/M metagenome (GOLD analysis project Ga0326727, IMG submission 207643) | Lab enriched peat soil microbial communities from McLean, Ithaca, NY, United States - MB29MY | ecosystem: Environmental > Terrestrial > Soil > Wetlands > Peat | place: USA: New York...
CCATCGCCGCGGGTCGCATACCACTCCGCGAGCCGACGCGCCAGAACCGTTCCTCCAGCGTCTTTTTCCGGTTCGACCGGTGCGGCGCCGCCTCGTACAACCCGCTTTACGATCTGCGCAGTCACCACCGATTGATAACGCCTGGGGACCTTCGGCTGGTCGAGAAGCGCGCGCAGTGCCTGTGTTGCCCCTTGCGAGCGAACCGAGCCACGCAACCCCAACCCCAACCCCAACCCCAACCCCAACCCCAACCCCCAACCCCCAACCCCCAACCCCCAAAGTAGGCTGGCACGCCTGGAGATCCCGCCAGGAGATCGCGCCGCGAGAGATTGTCGGACACTTCCTGAATGACCTCTCGGAGAAAACCGGGTCACAGTCGATTTCAAAATATCTGCTCTTTGTTTTCAGGTCTTTAACTCTCAGAATAACGGCGAATCGAACGGCCATGGTCTAAGCTTGAATCAGGAGGGGACCAACGTTCCCACAGTTTTTTCTCGGAGATCTCTATATGTACTCAAATGTCGCCCGGCGCCTCGCAACAGGCCAGTTATCCACATTCCAATTGCCTGATTCTGCAAACAAAACCCCACAATTGGGTTCGTTTTGCAATTTTCAGGTCTTTAACTCTCAGAATGACGGCCAATCGAACGGCCATGGTCTAAGCTTGAATCAGGAGGGGACCAACGTTCCCACAGTTTTTTTCGGAGATCTCTATATGTACTCAAATGTTGCCCGGCGCCTCGCAACAGGCCAGTTATCCACACTCCAATCGCCTGATTCTGCAAACAAAACCCCACAATTGGGTTCGTTTTGCAAAAAAGTGTCTCGGCTGCTGCCGCCATCCCTAATTGGCTTCGTTCCCTCACTTTCGCCGGCCCCCGCGCCGCCGTGCCTGGAGCCTCTCGCGCCATTGACAAACCAGCGCCATTGGTTATCATTTGAATTACTCCCCCGATTGACATCCGAAGGTACCGTGAGCCCCATCGCCAACTCCGTCATTGTGGAAACCGACCTGCCCGGCGTAGCCCGTCGTGCGCGCGGCAAAGTCCGCGACGTCTACCAGGTCGACGAGGAGCGGCTGCTCATCGTAGCCACCGACCGCATCTCGGCCTTTGACTACATTCTTCCCACGGGCATTCCCGACAAAGGCCGGGTGTTGACCCAGCTTTCCATATTCTGGTTCGATTTTCTGAAGGATCTCACGCCGAATCATTTTCTTACGGCCAATGTCGACGATTACCCCGAGCCCCTCCCGCAGTACCGCCATCAGCTTCAGGGCCGCTCCATGCTGGTGAAATGCGCCCGCATGATCGACATCGAATGCGTGGCCCGAGGCTACCTCTCCGGCTCCGGTTGGAAGGAGTACCGCGACGAGGGTACCGTGTGCGGCATCCGCCTTCCCGCCGGTCTGCGCGAGAGCGACCGCCTGCCCGAGCCCATCTTCACGCCGGCCACCAAGGCGCAAACCGGGCACGATGAAAACATCTCGTTCGAGCGCGCCGCCTCGCTGATCGGCGAAAATCTGGTGCGAACTGTGAGAGACCTTACGCTCGCCATTTACACGCGGGCCGCGCGTTACGCCGAGACCCGTGGCATCATCATCGCCGACACGAAATTTGAATTCGGCTTCGTGGGAGACGAACTTGTGCTCGGCGATGAAGTGCTCACCCCCGACTCTTCCCGGTTCTGGCCGGCGGATACGTACCATCCCGGCGGACCGCAGTTTTCCTTCGACAAGCAATTCGTACGCGATTATCTGGAATCGATTCACTGGAACAAGCAGCCGCCGGCGCCTCCGCTGCCGGCCGAGGTGGCGGCCAGGACCAGCGAGAAATACCGCCAGGCCTACCGGGCCCTCACTGGCATGGAATTATGAACTGGCTCGACGTGGTGCTGCTCGTCATTCTCGCGGCGTCGATAATGACCAGCTTTCGCAAGGGTTTCACCCGGGAAGTGATCGGATTGGTGTCCGTGGTGCTGGCCCTGGTCCTCGGAATCGGCCTGTACGGCACGGCGGGATCGATTCTGACGCCTTACGTCAACTCTCCGGCGTGGGCCCACCTCGGTGGCTTCTTTCTGGTGTTTTTTGGCGTGCTCCTGCTGGGCGCCATGGTGGGCTACGTCCTCGGGAAATTCTGGCGCGTGACGGGCCTTTCGATCGTCGATCACGCACTGGGCGCTTGTTTCGGCGCGGTGCAAGGGATATTGATCGCCGTCGCCCTGATCACCGGCATCATGGCATTTACACCGGGTGACCAGCCCCCGGAATCGGTGGTGCACTCGCGCACCGCTCCCTACGTGGTGGATGCGGCGCGCGTGGTTGCCGCCGTCGCTCCCTACGAGTTGCGGGAAGGCTTCCGCAAGACCTACGCGGAAGTGAAGTCCATCTGGGGAAAGGCGCTGGACAAGGCCATTCCCCACGCGCCCAACACGGAAAAGGCACAGGATGAAAGAAAAATTTGAAGGGCTGGTGGAGCATCTGTTCAAGGGAAGTATTTTTCTCCCGGAGGCCATCGAGGTATTGGAACGCAGCATGATTCAGCGCGCTCTGGAGATCCATGGCGGCAACCAGTGTGCCGCTAGCAAACAGCTTGGCATCCACCGCAACACGCTGCAGCGCAAAATGACGGAGTACGGCCTGGGCAAGAACCGTGCCCGCGCGGGCCGCAAACCCGTGGCTGCCGAACGACGTTCCCGCAGGAGAAAAGCCGGCGTCGCCTAGCCGCACCGACGATGGATCTTCTGATTTTCGACCTCGACGGCACCCTGATCGACTCCCGGCTGGATCTGGCCAATGCCGTCAATGCCACCCGCCGCCACATGGGCATGGGCCCGCTCGAAAACGAGCGGGTATACACGTATGTCGGCAACGGCGCTCCGGTCCTGATCCGGCGCGCCATGGGCGACCAGGCCAGCCAGGCGGAGGTGGACCGCGCACTGGAGTTTTTTATGGAATATTACCGCCGGCACGAACTGGATCACACCACTCTCTATCCCGGTGTGAAGGACGCGCTCGACCGCCTGCGCGCCGCCGGAAAGCATATGGCGGTGCTCACCAACAAGCCGGTGCGCATGAGCCGTTCGATCGTCGAGGGCCTCGGAGTGGGAGATCGTTTTTTCCAGGTCTACGGCGGAAACAGTTTCGAATTCAAAAAGCCGCACCCCATCGGCGTCGAGGCGCTCATGACCGAAACCGGCGCCGGGCGCGACCAGACCATGATGGTGGGCGACAGTTCGGTGGACGTGCAAACAGCGCGCAACGCGGGCATCTTCTGCTGCGGCGTGACGTACGGGTTTCAACCGGAAACCCTGGCCGATCCGCCGCCCGACCTCCTGGTGGACCGCATGGAAGAATTGGCCGAATGGGTTCTGGCGAGGAATGGCGCATGAGACATCGACCTGGAGAAACGGCCCCGGTTGCCGGCATCTATTGGTGCACGGTGTGCAAAACGCCCCAGGCATTCGCCCGGGGCGAGCAGTTCCCCGAATGCCCGAACCTGTGCGGCCGCGGCTTGTGGGAACTGGTGGAAGAACAGCAGTCGTAGCACAGGCATTCCTGCCTGTGTGGTTCTACTGAATGTTGTGCAGCTCAGGTCCAGACTGCTGGTCGCCGTGCGCTTCGATGCTCACCCGGAAACATTGGTGTCCGTGGATTTCCCGGTCTGGTTCTCCACTACCGAGCCGCGAATCACGGCCGCATCGAGCGCGCAGACGCTCAGGAGGCCGGCGAGGATGTCACTGCGCCACATACAGCACCAGGTCGAGCGCCGCGTCGCGTGATTCTTCGACCTTGACCATTGGTGCGGCGGCGGCGTCCATGGCCTCGGAATCCGGCGACTGGTATTCGAATGTGGCGAGGATTCGGTAATCCCCGGGCGGAAGACCGTAGAAGCCGTACTTGCCCTGCATATCGGTGCGCGCCATGCGCGCATCGCCCAGGCGCTTGCGGCTTGCCGCATCGTAGGGTTCCAGGTAGACCGGCGCACCGGCTACCGGCTCGTGGCCGGTTCCGCTCATCGCCCCGGTCACCGCGCCGCGGACCGCGCCGGGATGGGGAGACAGCACGAACCGGACGGTCGCGGGCCCGCTCGCGACGGCGATTTCGTTCCAGCCGTCGGCGCGGCCGCGCTGCCCAGGCTCACTCTGCGCTACAGAGAACTTTGTCACATAGTAGGATGAAGTGGGGACCAGCGCCAGGTCCCATCGGCCGGGAACCAGCGGCACGTGCCCGCGGTTGGGGCGCAGGTTTTGGGGCGAGCCATCGCCCGAGAGTTCCTTGCGCCGCGCCCTGAGCTGAAACAGCGTCAAGTCGAGGGGTTGACCCTGGATGTCTTCCACCAGCACCTGGAGGTCGGCCAGGGGGCCGAGGTTGAATCGCACATCGACTCGCTCCCGGTCCACCACCAGCGGCAGGAAGGCCGCCTGCAACCCGCCGGCCACCAGGACCCCGCCGCCCGCCTGCACCCCGACGCGGACAGGACGATCGGAGCGAGCTTGTGCGTTCAGCTCGTAAAGGCCGGGGGCGATGGAGTCGAAATGAAAGTTGCCGGTAGTATCGGTCACGGCACTCACGCTTCCCATGTCGGAGACCAGGGTCACGGTCACCGGAACCTGCCCCGTCGCGTAGGCCTGTCCCGCGACGGTCGAGAGCCGGCCGGGAAAGGGGCGCACGACGACGTCGTCGGTCTGGCGGTCGAGTTCGACCTCGACCGTGCGGGCATCCTCGACGCGCCCGGTCTCGCGGGCAAAGGTGGGCAGGTAGCTGTCCTCATCGCTTTTCTTGGGCCCCGTGCGCACCAGGTACGAGCCGGGCTCCAGTCCCCACAGGCGGTACATGCCGCGATCGTCGCTGACCGCGTGAGCCGCCAGTTGCGGCGGGCGCGTGTTGCGGTAAGCCATGACCTCGTGCTCAGGCAGTCCGACGTCGTTTTCGTCCACCACCCAACCGGTGATGGCGCCGAGCCGCGGCAAACGGAGGTTCAGGGCGGCCGTTCCGGACTCGTCCACGACGATCGGAACCCCCGCGGCCTTCCAGCGCTTCTGGCCGTACTCCAGCGTGGCGAAGCCGCGGCGCGAGGCGGTCACCAGGTAGGCTCCCGCCGCCACCGGCGAAAATTCGAAAGCCCCATAAAGGTTGGTGCGTGCCGACTGCGCCGCTCCCGGGGTTCCGGCTACCGGCTGCACCGTCACCAGGGCGCGCGCCAGCGGCCTGCCGGTTTGATTTTCCACCACTACACCGCGAATCACGGCGGCTTCGAGGGCGCTCGCGGCCAGCCACAGGAGGAGCCATTTGGCCATAGGTTCTGACACCATGACGCGATGGAAGGGCGGGAAGTGCAGGCGAAGTTGCCCCGCGGCTCCTGGACAGTGCATGATCGGAAGCATGCATACCAGACTGTTGGCGGGGATCGCCGGTTCGCTGATTGCGGGGCTGCTCGTGGCACAGGCGCCCAGGAAGAAGATCACGCGGGCGGCGGACGTCCCGCAGTTTCAGTACTCGATCAAGGGGAATGTGGAAGACCTGGTCCAGTCGGAGGAGGCCTTCCGGCCGTTTGCGGCGCAAGTGCGCAAGAACGTGGAATCCGTCCTGCGCGATTACGACGTGGAGGACGCCGCCACCAGGCGCGGATTGCTCGGCGTCCTGGCGTCGCTCGATCTGCTGGAAGGGCGCGACGAGGATGCCCGCCGGCGCCTCGGCGAAATCAAGGCCCTCGAGGAGAAGCCGGCTGCCAAGGCCCTGAGCGGGCTGATCTCGGGAGCCATCCTGGAAGCGCGGCGCAGCGTTCCCGACCGCCAATCGCCGGCCTACCGGCAGGCCGTCTATGCAGCCCTGAAACGGGGGCTCGATGGGCTGCCGTTCGACGTGGTGCAGAACGACCTGAAGAGCATGAAGGCCAGTGTCGAGATTATGGCGGCGCCGCTGGTGATCGGCCAGATCCGCTCGACGTACGATCCGGTGGTGGCCAAGACCGGCGCGCTCAGCTCCGACTTGGCGAACCTGCTGCCCAATCGTCGCGTGATGCTGGTGGAGTGGATTCCACTGAAAGACACGCTGGACGAAGTGCTGGGCGCCTATTTGTCGGCGCACGCTAAGGAGAAGAAGGACATCTGGGCGGATCGCGAGGTCACCCTCGAGCCGGGCCGGAATTACCAGCCGGTGAATGTGGCGGTGTGGGACAGCGGCGTGGACCTCGCCATCTTTCGCGACCGCGTGGCGAAGGACGCTTCCGGCCAGCCAGCCGTCCTGGCGTATGACATCGAGTCGCGCAAGACCGCCGGCAACCTATACCCGCTGAATGCCGAGCAGGCTCGCCGCTTCCCCGAAGCCCGCAAGGAACTGAAGGGCTTGTCGGACTTGCAGGCCAACGTGGACAGCCCGGAGGCTTCGGCGGTGCGGCAGGAGATCGGCAAGCTCAAGCCCGAACAGGTGCGCCCCTTCATGGAAGAGCTTTCCCTGTTCTCGATCTATGCGCACGGCACCCATGTGGCGGGCATCCTGATGGCGGGGAATCCGTACGCGCGCGTGGTGACCGGGCGGCTGACCTTCGACTGGAAGATGATTCCCGACCCCTGTCCTTCGCGCGCGCAAACCGATCGCGATGCCGCGGCGGCCCAGGACTACGTGAACTTCTTCCAGCGAAACCAGGTGAGGGTGGTGAACATGAGCTGGGGCGAATCGGTGAAGGAGCTGGAGGACTCGCTGGAGAAGTGCGGCATCGCGAAGAATGTCGAAGAGCGCAAGAAGACCGCGCGCGAATGGTTCGACGTGGCGAAGAACGCGCTGGAGAAGGCCATGACTTCGGCGCCGGAGATCCTGTTTGTGACCGCGGCAGGCAACAGCAACGGCGATTCCACCTTCACTGAGACCATTCCGGCCAGCCTCAAACTGCCTAACCTGTTGACCGTGGGAGCGGTGGACAAGGCCGGGGACGAAGCTGCCTTCACCAGCTACGGCCCCACCGTGGTGGTGGACGCCAATGGCTACGAAGTGGAGAGCTACATCCCCGGCGGAGAGCGCCTCAAGATGTCCGGCACCTCCATGGCGTCTCCCAATGTGGCCAATCTGGCCGCCAAGATCCTTACGGTGAATCCCAAGCTGAAGCCGGCGGAGGTGATCGGCATCATTCGCGGCACCGCGGAGAAGACCGCGGACGGCCGGCGCAACCTGATCGACCCCAAGAAGGCGGTGGCGGCGGCCGAGAGCCGGTAGCCCGTCACGTACGAAAGATGGGGGTAAGGCCCCGCGCGCTGGCGAGCAGTTCGCGGCGCTCGGCGGCGGTCAGCCGCTTCAGGCCCGGCGCCGCGGCGAGCGCAATTCGGAACAGCCGCTGATCGCCGGGAGGGATGGCCGCTGTAATGTGAACCGCAGCGCCTTGCGCGCCAGTTCCGGATCTTCGATGGGGTGGTACCAGCACTTCGGATAGGTGTGGGTCTCGCCCGGTTTCCAGGTAGTGTGGGCCATGCTCTTGAGCGCCATGCGTGCCAGGCCTTTCTCTTTGGCGTTGGCCAGAATCTGCGGCCCGAAGTTCCCCTCGGCATAGTTCACGTAGTTGACGGGGAAGAGCACCGAGTCGAAGCGGTAGCGGTCCATGATGGCGAGGGCGGCTTCCGTGTTATGGGCGGAGAAACCGAGGTAGCGAATCTTGCCCTCCTGGCGCGCCTTCAGAAACAGCTCGCCCGCGCCGCCGGGCGCCAGGATCTGCTCCACGTCTTTCATGGAGGCGACGCTGTGGAATTGATAGAGGTCGAAATGGCCGGTGCGCAAACGCTTCAGGGATAGCTCCAACTGCTGGCGCGCGCCTTCGGCATCGCGGCGCTCGCACTTGCATGCCAGGAAGACGTTCTTGCGGTGAGGCTCGAGGGCGGGACCGAGTTTTTGTTCGGCCTCGCCATCGCCATAGGAGGGCGCGACGTCGAAGTAATTGATGCCCGCCGCGACCGCCTCGGCCACGGTGCGATCCGCCTCGTTCTGCTCCATGCCCATGACGACAATGCCGCCGAAGCCAACGATCGACAGGCTGACCTCCTGGTTGTACGGGCGCCTGGCGATTGGAGCGTCGGCCCGCAGCAGGGGCAACGCGCCGGAAGAGACGAGACTGGTTTGGAGAAATCTGCGTCGGTCCATAGCACGATCTTACTTCCATTCATCGCCGGTTTGACACCAGCGTCTTGCCACGCATAGAATGACCGCCGGGGGTGAAACGAAATGCCGACGTATATCTGCCTGCTGCGCTGGACGGCCAAAGGTCTGGAGAACATCAAGGAAAGCCCGTCGCGCCTGGATGCCGCACGCAAGGTCTTTCAGGCGGCGGGAGGGACGCTGAAGGAGTTCTACATGGTCGCCGGCCAATATGACATGGTGATCACGGCGGAAGCGCCGGATGATGCCGTCATCGCCAAAGCTATCCTGTCGATTGCGTCGAAGGGCGCCATCCAAAGCGAAACCCTGCGGGCGTTCACCGAGAGCGAATACCGAAGCATTGTTTCAGGATTGTGAGGCGGACGGGGACTTTTGCGCCATAAACAGGTACAATCAGGCCTGAATGTGCCGCTCACGCTCCCCGATCGTTGTCCCGCGGGCTGCGCTTGCCTTCGCTCTTGTCTGCCTGGTGGCCGGCGGCCTCCACGCGCAACAGGACCGCATTTCCGGCCGAATCGACACCTCGCGCATGATGGCGCTGAGAGGCCATCTCAACCCCAACGCGCGGGCCGCGGACGACCAGGGCCTGGTCGATCCCGCTCTCCAGATCGACTATGCCACGCTCTACCTGAAGCCGGCCGCCGCCCAGCAGGCCGCCTTGGAAAAGCTGCTCATCGACCAGCAGGACCAGGCGTCCGCGGACTACCACCGCTGGCTGACGCCGGAACAATACGGCGCGCGTTTTGGACTCAGCCGCGGCGATATCGCCAAGATCACCGCCTGGCTGGAATCGCAGGGAATGAAGGTCAACGGCGTGGCGCGAGGCAGGCGCTGGATCACGTTTTCCGGAACGGCGGCGAACGTGGGGCGCGGTTTTCGCACCGAATTCCACCGCTATCTCACGGATGGCGAGATGCACTTTGCCAATGCGACAGTGCCCTCGATACCGTCGGCGCTGGCGGACGTGGTGGCGGACGTGGAAGGGCTGGACGATTACTATCCGGCTCCGGCCAGCGGAACGCACCCGCACTACACCAACAGTTCGGGCGCGCACTACCTCGCGCCCGACGATATTGCCACCATCTACGATCTGAAGCCGCTGTACGCCGCCGGCATCGACGGCAGCGGCCAGACCATCGCGGTAATCGGCAATACCGACATCGACCTTACGCAGCTCCAGGCTTATCGCGCCCGCTATAACCTGCCGGGCAACGATCCGAAGCTGATGTTGATCGGTTCCGATCCAGGTCCGGTGGTGGAGGATGAGGCCTATCTCGACCTCGAAATGGTCAGCGCAACGGCGCGGCGAGCCACCGTGGTTTTCGTGTATGGGAAGAGCGTCGCCACGGCGGCGCAATACGCGGTGGACCAGGGGATCGCGCCGGTGATCACGGAAAGCTTCCTGGCCTGCGAGCCGTCTACTACGACGGCTTTTCGCGCCGTTACACAGCAGGCCGCTGCGGAAGGAATCACCTGGATGGCGGCCAGTGGCGATGCAGGCGCGGCGGGCTGCGAAACGCAAGGCAATCTGCCGCAGGCTTCCAAGGGGCTGGCAGTGGGCAGCCCGGCCAGCATTCCGGAAGTCACCGCGGTGGGCGGCACGGAATTCGACGAAGGCAGCGGGACTTACTGGAACGCCACCAACAGCAATGGCGCGTCGGCGATTTCGTACATTCCCGAGAAGGCCTGGAACGATTCTCAGGCGGACTGGTACCTGGCCGCTTCGACCGGCGGGGCGAGCATGTTCTACGCGAAACCGTGGTGGCAAACGGGGCCGGGCGTGCCCAACGACAATGCGCGCGACGTGCCCGACGTCGCGTTGAGCGCTTCCTGGAGCCACGACAGCTACCTCATCTATGCGCATGACGGTTGGTATGGGCAGGGCGGCACGTCGGCGGCCACGCCGGTGTTCGCCGGGTTTGTCGCGCTCCTCAATCAATACCTGGTGTCCAAGGGCGCGCTGGCGCTGCCCGGCCTGGGCAATATCAACCCGATGCTGTACCGGCTGGCGCAGTCCGCGCCGGGGGCGTTTCAGGACATCGTGAAGGGCGACAACATCGTGCCCTGCATGCAGGGAACTCCAGACTGCACCACGGGATCGTTCGGTTACACTGCCGGCCCGGGTTACGACCTGGTGACGGGGCTCGGCTCGGTGGATCTCTACAAGTTGGCGACAAGCTGGACCAGCGGAACATCGACCACCACAACCGTTACGGCCACGCCGGGAAGCCTGGGATTCAACAGCGGCAATGTGAAACTGACCGCCACGGTGAGCGCATCGGGAGGCACAGCGGCGGGCGATGTCACCTTCCTGTTGAACGACAGCTCGCTGGGAACAGCGACGCTTTCCGCGTCGGGAGGATCGGCCAGCGCCACCCTCACCATCAGCGCCATCCAACTACCGGTGGGAACCGACACCATCACCGCGGTATTCGGCGGAGCCGCTGGTTTGATGGGCTCGGCGGGGACCACCACTGTGACCGTGGCGGCTCCGGCGGGGGCTGCCATCGTGCCATCGGCCTCGCCCAATCCCGTATACCAGCGGCCGGTCGATGCCAGCGGCTATCGGTGGATCTGCACGATCCAGCTCACCAATCAGTCCGCGGTTACGGCCACGCTGACGAAGTTCACCGTCGGCAGCACCGACTATAGTTCGAACATCCAGAGTTGGTTCGGCACGGCGGCGATCGCGGCGAACGGAACCATCTCGGTCTCGCTCGGATGGAAGAGCGTCAACGCCCCGGAGAACATGGTGTTCGGGTTTTCCGGTACGGACGCGGGCGGAGCGGCGTGGTCGCAGCAGCTCACGGTGCCGTTCGTAACCAGAGTGATGCTGACGCCCTCGCTCCTGCTGACTACTCCGGCAACCGTGCCGGCGGACCCGTCTGCGGATCCGTCCTGCCGGTGGCCGCAGCCGCTGGTGATCGAGGAGCAGAGCGGCTACGGCATCCGCTTATCCACGCTCACGTCGGGCAGTACGGACTTCAGCAGCCAGTTGCAACAGATCTTCGGCACCACCACGCTGGCGCCTTTCGGCAGGCTTGAGGGCAAGCTGTGCTGGGACAGCAGCACGGCGGCGGGCGCCAAAAGCCTGGCGATCAGCGGGGTGGAGGCGCAATCGCAGACCGGCAACAGCGTGGGCACATCGGCATCCACCACGCTGGCGGGGGCGGCGTCCACATCGATCATGGCGTCCGTCTCGCCGGCCTCCGTCAATTTGGCGAGCGGCTCTTCGCAAAAGAGCACCGTCGGCTTGAGCTTCAGCGGCGGCTCGCCGCAGTGGACGGCCCAGGTGTCGCCCACGAATTATGCGACGAGTTGGCTCACTGTTTCGCCGCTTTCCGGCACGGGCGCGGCGCAGTTGACGGTTACGGCTTCGTCCAGCGGACTGGCCAATGGCGTTTACAATGCCACGCTCTTGATTCAGTGCGCCAGCGCCACTCCTCAGTTCGTCAGCGTGCTCGTGGTCTTGGTGGTTGGTGGGTCATCGAACGTCAGCATCGGCGGAGTGACCAACGCCGCATCCTACAAGACGGTCTTTGCTCCGGGCATGCTGATGAGTGTCTTCGGCACGAACCTGGCGCCCGCGGCGCAACACGCGCCCGCGGTTCCCCTGCCGCTGAGCATGCAGGGCGTCAGCGCGACGGTGAACGGCTATACAGCTCCGCTGCTGGACGTGACGCCCGGGCAGTTGAATGTGCAGATTCCGTACGAGACCGGGGCCGGGACGGCGGTCCTGGGCGTCAACAACAATGGGCTTGTCGCCTACTTCCCATTCCAGGTGCAGGCAGCGGCGCCGGGTATTTTCATGACCCTCGATGGGGCGAACAACCTGGTGCCTTACGCCAGCGGCCAGCGGGGCCAGATTCTGCTGGCGTTCATCACCGGCGAGGGCGATGTGGCGCCGGCGTTGTTCACGGGTGCGACGCCCACTACAACAGACGTGACCAAGTTGCCGGCGCCGGGCCTCGCGGTCACGCTCACCGTGGGCGGCGCGCCGGCGGCCATCGACTTTATCGGCATTCCGGACGGGCTGGTGGGCGTTACCCAGATCAACTTTACGATTCCGGCAAACGCGCCGCTCGGCAAGCAACCCGTGGTGGTGACGGTCGGCGGCGTGGCCAGCGCGCCGGTGAACCTGACCATCACGCCGTAGCTTTCAGGGGGCAGGGAACTGGGAAGCGGCTGGACGGGGGAGGCGGCGAGCTGCGGGCCGGCCACCCACAACTGGGTCCCGTGAGCGAATCCGTCCCATTGGACGGCGCGCACGTCGGGCGCGATCACCACATCGTTTTCCGCGCGCCAACCCTGCTCGCTGCGGCTCTGCATGATCTGAAAGCAGCGGTTGACCACCTGGAAGACATTGGTGGGAGGCCGGTCGCCGGCCATCCACCAAGAGGCGCCCATCGTGGCGCAGGGGCTGAAAGGAGCCCGGGATAGGAGCAACTGGCGCGGATGGTAAGGAAGACGTCGCCGGAGTCGTGGAAGTCGACGGACTCGCCGGTGCAGAGGCCGGTGGCGAGGACGCCGAGCGGAACCGGCGTCTCCTCGAAGCGGTAGCGCTTCAGGACTCCAGCGGGCCACATCGCCGAAACGCATGGCGCAACCGGCGCGGGCGATTTCCGCAGGGGAGGCGCCGCTGGCAAAGGCCGCAGCGGCGATGGAGCTTGGCGCTGACTCCGGTGATGCAGAGAGTGGGAATACGGCAGCGATCGAAGACGTCCAGGCCGCCCGCGTGGGCGATGCCGCCGGCGAACCCGCGGCCGAGTGCCAGGCCGATCCTCGGCCGCGCGGGGAAATGAGGGTCTTTGGGTCTGACCTGCGGGCGCGAGAAGCGGCAGAGTGAACCTAAGAAATTGCCCAGTTTTTGTGCAGCAGTCATGACCCCCTCCATGACGCCGAGCAGGCCTGTCTAACGGTTTCGACGGGCCAATGGGGTTGCGAAGTTCCGTTGAAGCGCGGTTTTGTGAGCGGGATCCGTCGGCGCGTTACAATCGGATTATGGCGGACACCACGCAGGCCATTCTGACGGTAGCCATGCCGACCCTGGCGGTGCTGGTTGGAATCCTCGTGAACAACAGCCGTCTCTCCGATCTCAGGAGCTACATGGATATGTGTTTTGTGCAGGTCGACCGCCGTTTCGATGCCTTGATACAGATTATGGACGCGCGTTTTGCGGAGCAGAAGGCCGAGTTGCTGCGCGTGGAGCAGGTAATGGACGCCCGGCTTCGGCACCTGGAAGAGAACCGCTGAACACACGTTACAGAAGGCCGCGGATCAGGTCGCGCTGTTTCTCGCCGATGGCTTCCCAGTTGAAGTTCCTCACGGCATGCAGGTATGCGGCGCGGGCTATCTGCTGGCGGCGTTCGGGATCGGCAAGCAGGGTGGCCACGCCCGCGGCGAACGCCTGGGGGGAATCGGCGATCCACACGCTGTGGCCGTGCAGAAGCCCGAGTCCGCCCGAGCCCGAAGTAGTGGAGACCACGGCGCGCTGCATCGCCATAGCCTCCAGGACCTTGACGTTGGTGCCGGCGGATACGGTGGTGGGCACGATCACCAGGTTGGCTTCGGCGTACAACGGCCGCACGTCGGCGATGAAACCCAACATGCGGATGCGGCTGTCGGGGCGGGGCTCCGGTGAATCGGAAAACGCGCGCCAGTAGGAGAGGTGATCGGGGCCGCAGACCACGGTGAGGGTCATCGACGGGAACTTATCGCGCAGCAGCGGCCAGACCTGTTCGGTGAAAAAGCGATACGCCAGCACGTTGGGAAAATGGCGGAACGATCCGATGAACAGCAGGCGCTCGCCGGGCAGTTCGGGCTGGGGGACAAAGCGCGCGAAATCGGCGCCGTTTTCAACGACCGCCGTGGCGGCCGCGGGTCCCAGCAGCGCGGCATCTTTCGACGACATCACCACCACGCGGCGATAGCGGCGCACCTGGCGGGTCTCGAAGCGGCGCCATCGGAAGAGGTCCCAAAGGGCGGACAAAGTGCGGCGGCGGCGCGCGACCTGAGCGAAGAGGTCGAAGGTGACGTCGTGCTCGACGAGCACATCGCCGCCATATTCGGCGAGTTGCGTGTATTCGACTTGCAGCAACTCGAAGCCGAAGGAGCGGCGTTCGGCGGCGAGGGCCTGGCGCATGGCCGGCGAGCGGAATTCGCAGACCTCGGGCGGGAGCAAGCTGGACCATCGCGGTTCGCGGTAGCGCGGCTTCTGGACGAAGATGACGCGCGCGCAGAACTCGAGGAGGGGCCCCGGCTCCAACTCGGGGCTATCGGTGAAAGCGAACAGCTCGACGTCAAACTCGCGCGCGATTTCGCGCAGCAGATGAAAGATGCGGACGGCTCCGCCGTGTGCGAGGGGGTAGGGAAAGTAGGGCGAGAGCACGGCCACGCGGCGGCGCTGGGGGGAGCAGGCGCGGCCATCCAAGGCGAGGTGGCCGGTGGGCACGACGGACCGCTCGCGCCCGGGCCAGGGCCACCACCAAGGGCGGAGGTGGATGCGGTCGAGCGGCACGCCCCGCCAGAAGAGGAACGAGGACAGGTTCGAGCGCAGGTGATGGCGATCGAGGCGTGAATTGTACGCCAGGATCTTGCGCGGGGCGAGGCGAAAGGCGGCGCGGCGGAGAGCGTTGGGCTCCCGGGTGAGCATCACGGGAGCGAGTCCGATTCGATAGCGCTTGAGGAGGCGGCGCATCTCGGGCCAGTTGTCCGCGGTGACGAAGAAGTGGCGGCGATCGGGAACCAGGCTGCGGACTTCGTCGGCCATCGAGCGGCACAGTTCCGGATCGCCGGTGGCGAAAGTCACGACTACGGCTTCGGGATCCTTGCGCAGCAGGCGGAAGATCCACTGCTTGAGGCGCTGTTTCACCGGACCGACCTCGTCGACCAGAGCACGGCGCAGGCAGCCAGAGGCGTGAGGGCTGCGGCGGTCGAGAGCGCGGGCCAGCGATGGAGGTCCATGAGCCTGCCGAAGGCCGGCGAGATGGCGAACTGGATGACGCCATAGGAAGCCACCAGAATCGACACCGCGAAGGCGGCGCGGGAATCGCCGAAAGCGTCGAGCGGGAGGGTGTACATGTTGACGCTGAAGGCGGCGACCGCAAAGATGCTGAGCGAGATGCCGGCGGAAGCCCAGGCGGGTGTGGCAGCCGCGGGGATGGCCGCGGTGGCGAGGGAAGCGATGGCGGCGGCGAAGCAGGCGCGGAAGCGCGCCATCATGGGCGCGACGCCGCGGTGGATGAAACGGCGCGAGAGCCACCCGCCGGCAAAGGCGCCGGCCATGGCGAAGACCGGTGGAATCCAGGCGTAGCGGACGGAAGCCTGGAGCGTGAGGCGATGTTCATCGACCAGGTATTGGGTGGTCCAGTTGGTCCAAAGCGAGTAGCCGACCATGCTGAGGGCATTAGCAGCGACGAACGCCCACAGGCGGCGGTCGGCCAGCAGATGCGCTCCGGACTGAACGTCGAGCTTGGGAGGGGGCACGGCGGCGGCGCGCCGGGCGGCCCAATTCCAGAGCGGTATCCACATCAGACCGAGGATTCCGGTAACGATGAACGCGCTGCGCCATCCGCGGGTGACCGCGATGAAGGTGGCGAGCGGCGGCGCCAGTATGGCGCCGAGGCTGACGCCGGCCTGGTTGACGGCATTGCCCAGGGCGCGTTCGGCCGGGCGAAGGTATTGGTGAATGGCCTTGCCCGCGGCCGGAATGCCGGCCGCCTCCGCCGCGCCCAGCACCACGCGGCAGCCGATCAGGCCCTGGAGGCCGTGAGTGAAACCGGTGGCGATGCCCGCGCACGACCAGAGTCCGACCGCCAGGCTGATGGCCGAGTTCAGGCCGATGCGATCGATGAGCATGCCGGCGAACGGTGCGGCAGCGGCGTATGTGGCGGAGAACGCTCCCAGGATCCAGCCGAATTGCGCGCGCGAGAGGTGAAACTCGGTTTCCAGGACCGGAGCCAGCGCCACCAGCGCCTGGCGGTCCAGATAATTGATGGCGGAGGAGAGCACGAATACCGCGAGCACCAGCCAGCGGAGGCGCGCGGCGGCGGCCCAAGCCGGAGGCGCGTTCGATTGGGGATCGCTCACTGGAACTCGATGGTGGCTACCTCACCCACGGTCGCGAGGCGGGAATTGGACTTGGGGAAGTATTCGATGGCGACACGCTGCGGTTTGTGGACGCCGCAGCCGAGGGCGTGTTCGCCGCCGCCGGTGATGACGATCTGGCCGGGGCCGGGGACCAGCAGCCGGATGACTTTGCGATCGTCGCCTTCGACCAGGAGACGGGCCTGCGAACCCAGGCAATCCACCTGCTTGAGATTGCCGAGCAGTTTGCCCGAGGGCTTGGGGCCATCCCACCAGGGAACGGCTTTGGAATCGGATTGGGGAGCGACACCGCCGTTGTATTTCGCCTCGAGCGAATGCAGTTCGGCCTGGGCCTGGGCTTTCAGTCTTTCCAGTTCGCGAGCGTCCTCTTCGGCCTGGCGTTTCTTTTCGGCGGCCTCGTAATCCAGGCGCTGCTGCTCGATGGACATGCGCGCCTCGTGCATGCGCTGGCGGACGGCCGGATCGATGGCGGCCTGCTCGCCTTCCTTCCAGGCCTTGGCGGCCGCGGAATAATTGTGGTCGGCCAGGTAGCAATCGGCGAGGGCCTGCCAGTACGAAGGCTCGCGGGGGTTGCGTTCGGTGGCCGCTTTCCAGTGCGCCAGGCGTTTGCGGGGATCGGTGTCGCGGCGCGCCATAAGCACGAAGGGCTCCTCGAGCTTGGGATTGATGCCGGCGGCGCGCAGGAGGGCTTGCGTGGCCTTGTCGTTGTCGGGCTCGAGCCTGGCGTATTCGATGTAGCAGCGGGCGCTCGTGCTGCCGGCTTCCATGGCGGCGGCGAAGTTGCGGCGGGCTTCGTCGTTGCGATGGTCGCGCAGGGCGAGCAGTCCGAGGCCTTCCTCCGATTCCGCGACTTTTTCGTGGGCGCGGAGCAGGGCCTGATAGTCGGCGGCGGAGGCGGAGCCGGCGAGAAGATCGGCGCGGGCGAGGCGGATATCGGTATCGGAGACTGGCTTTTCGGGGAAGTCGGAATCGGCCATGGGCAGGCTGGAAAGCGAGGTGGTCTGGAAATCTCCGGCGGCGAGATGGCGGACGGCCTGGGCTTCGATATCGGCGCGCGATTTGCCGATGGAGTTGCGGAATGCGGGCTCCTCGTCGACGCCCTTGCGGAGATTATAGAGCAGCACGTGGAGCTTGCCGAAGTATTCGGGATCGACGACCAGGAGGTGGATGCGGGCCCAGTCGAGGTCGGGCTGGGGCGGGGGAGCGCCGACGGTGATGCGGATTCCTTTGACTTCGAAGGTGGAAAGGAATTCGAGAAGGCCGTGCTCGAAGGCGGGCGGCATCTGGGCGGTATTGGACTTCAGGAGGAGGCGCGTGAGGTCGCTGTAGACGGCGGGAGCGACGGAGGATTTGTCCTGGAGCACGATGGCGTAACGGTCGCGGCCATCGGTCAGGGGCGCGGGCGAGGTCCAGGCGCGGG
>Ga0326727_10013961_pt1 | contig 17666 bp, 20 predicted proteins | sample MB2enrmetagenome_FD_207643 | JGI IMG/M metagenome (GOLD analysis project Ga0326727, IMG submission 207643) | Lab enriched peat soil microbial communities from McLean, Ithaca, NY, United States - MB29MY | ecosystem: Environmental > Terrestrial > Soil > Wetlands > Peat | place: USA: New York...
CCAATGCGGCTATTGTTCGCCAGGCATGGTGCTGTCGAGTGTGGATCTGCTGAAACGCAATCCTGATCCTGATGGCGCTGAGATCCGTGAAGCGATCGCAGGCAATATGTGCCGCTGTACCGGTTACGCCAAGATCGTCGAAGCGGTACAGGATGTTGCGGCCCAGGCGCACCGGCATGAGCCCCTGCATCAGCATGAGCGGGTGACGTCATGCGAGTCCTGACCGCCGATCGGCCAGCATTTCCATCAGCGTCTCGTGCACCATGGTGATCTGATTGGCGCCGAAACCGCGCATGGCGCCGGTAAACGGATTGTTGGTGTAGACCGCAAAGCTGTCGACTTTGACGTTGGGGATGACATACGGTCCGGTGATGTGCACGCCCGCCTTGCGCAATACATTGATCGCCCAGGAGGCGTAGGCGCCCGAGTCGCCGATGAGCTCGGCTTCGAAGGCCACCAGCTTGCCGCTGGCGTCGGCGCCCATGCGCGCTTTCATGTGAATCGGATGGCGCTTGGAATGGGCGTAGAACGACTCTTCGCGCTCGTAGGTGATCTTGACCGGCCGGCCCGTCAGCAAGGTGCCCAGCGCCGCGTGAATCTGAATGGTGATGTCTTCGCGGGCGCCAAAGGCGCCGCCGATGGCCGGATTGATGATCCGCAGTTCGTGTTCCTCTATCCCCAGTGCTTCGGCGACTTCAATCCGGTCGAAATGGGGGTATTGCGTTGCCGCGCACACGACCAGTTTGCCGTCATCGGCACGGTAGGCGATGCCGCTTTCTGTCTGGATAAAGGCGTGATCCACAAAGGGTGAGTAGAACGTATTTTCGACCACCGCCGCGCAGCCCGCCCAGGCCTGATCGGCGTCGCCCTTGCGGCAGCGATAGTGAAAAATCACATTGGGGTAGGGGGCGCTTTCGGGCCGGGTCCACGACATATCCATGTTTTCGTCGTAGAAGAAAAACCGGTCGTTGAATTCGTTGACCTCGGGCGCGCCGGGTTTCATGGCTTCGCGGGGGTCGAAGACGGCGGGCAGTTCCTGATAGCTCACGTCCACCAGCCGTGCGGCGAAGCAGGCCTGTTCGACGGTTTCGGCCAGCACCAGCGCGACCGGGTCGCCGACGCGGCGTACTTTGTCGCGGCAGAAAACGTTGTGGTCCTTGTACAAAACACCGTGGCTGTTGTGCCCGGGAACGTCCTTCGCGGTCAGTACGCGGACGACGCCGGGGGCGGATTCGGCGCGCGAGGTGTCGATGTTCAGGATGCGGGCATGCGCGTGGGGAGAGCGGACCGTCGCGCCGTGGAGCTGATGCTCCATGACAAAATCATCCGGGTACAAGGAGCGTCCTGTCAGTTTGTCGCTGCCTTCGCGACGCAGGATATTACTGCCTACCGTCTTCAATTCCGCCATGACCGTCCACCTTCTTTTCCGCTGGTAACATTGCCCCGCCAGCGGTCATCCGCCAGCGGCATTCACGTACAGAAAAACAGACACACGAAGCATTAAGCGACACAGTTTCGACCCTGCTGCAAGTAGGGTCAAGAGACTTTGTTGCAGCAAAATTACGGTCTTGACGGGTAGGTTCCTTTAGGTGAAGATAAATATCCACTAATACGCTAAGCAATGGATCTGATCCCCCTCCGTTCTGGATCTTACGGTTGTCCAGACGTGTTTCGAGGTACCGTGCTGTCTGCGTCCGCGGATCTCTGCACTGCAATGCGTTTCCCTATTGCATGACGACTGTTGTCGGTAACGGAGGCCCGTTATGGCCACTAAAATGCAACTCGATCTGACGGTGAACGGCGAGGCCCGTTCGGTCGCCGTGCTGCCGATGGCGCGCCTGCTGGATGTGATCCGCGAGTCGCTCGGTCTGACCGGAACCAAGGAAGGCTGTGGCGAGGGTGAGTGCGGCGCCTGTTCTGTTTTGCTCAACGGGATGTTGGTGAACAGTTGTCTGATCCCGGCGTATCAGGCGCAGGGGGGGGAACTGGTCACCATCGAAGGGTTGTCGCGCGATGGCATCCTGTCCAGCGTGCAAGAGGCTTTCGTGAAACACAATGCCGCCCAGTGCGGTTATTGTTCGCCAGGCATGGTGCTGTCGAGCGTGGATCTGCTGAAACGCAATCCGGATCCCGATGGCGCGGAGATCCGCGAAGCGATCGCTGGCAATATGTGCCGCTGTACCGGTTACGCCAAGATCGTCGAAGCGGTACAGGATGTTGCGGCCCAGGCGCACCGGCATGAGCCCCTGCATCAGCATGAGCGGGTGACGCCATGCGAGTCCTGACAGCCGAATACGAAGTGAAAATGCCGCACAGTCTGGACGAAGTGCTGCGGATCCTGGCTGAAGAACCCGGAGTCTGGCGCCCCATCGCGGGCGGGACGGACGTGATGGTGCCACCACCGCCCCATGTGCCCGAGCACACTCAATACCTCGATCTGACCGGGCTTGACGCGTTGAAGGGAATCGCCATTGACGAGGCGTACATGGTCTTTGGCGCCTTGACGACGTTTACCGAGGTTCGCGAGAAAAAAGAAGTCCATCGACATTTTCCCAATCTCATCAAGAGCGCACGCGCCACGGCGGCGCTGGCCATTCAGAACCGCGGTACGCTGGGCGGCAATATCATGAATGGAAGCCCTGCTGCGGATACCCCGCCCAGCTTGCTCGCCTACGACGCCGAGGTCGAATTACGCTCGGTCAACGGCGCGCGCTGGGAACGTCTGGAGGATTTCTGGACGGGATATAAGCAGTTCACGCGCAAAGCGGACGAGCTGTTGACGCGGATCCGGGTCAGGATTCCCAACGGGCGTGGGTTTCATTTTTACCGCAAGGTGGGGACCCGGGCGGCGCAATCCATTTCGAAAGTCAGTATGGCGTGCTATGCGCGCCTGGATCAGGGCAAGGTGGTGGAATTCAGGGTGGGCGCCGGCGCGGTCGCGCCCTGCTGCGTGCGGACGCGGCATGCCGAAGCGATGATTCTGGGGCGGGATGTGGCGTCGTTGCCGGTTCGTGAAGCGCGCGAGGCGCTGATGCTGGATATCAGCCCGATCGACGATATCCGTTCGACGGCGAAATACCGGCGCACCGTGGCGGGCAATGTGTTCGAACAGATACTGGAAGAACTGGCGCGCTTGGGCGGTTGACGCAGGAGCAGGATCATCCCGGCGAAAGCGGGAACCGGCGGGTGGCTGAACACGGGCCGGATTCCCGCTTCCGGGGATGACGGGAGGCGCGCCTTATTTCTTGTGTCCCAGGTGATGGACTTCGCTGTGTACCAGCATGATCGGCAAGGTTGCGGCGCGCAGCATTCCTTCGGCTACGCCGCCGACCATCAGATGCATGATGCCGGTGTGACCGTGCTTGCCCATGACGATCAAATCGGCGCGCGTGCGCTCGGCCGCTGCCAGCAGTGTTGCGGCAACGGGTTCCCCTGTGTAGGGTTCGATGCATTCTTCCACCGCCAGCCCAGCCTCCCGCACGCTAGCCGCCGCGATCTGCAGCACCGATACGGCTGAATCGTTCAGCGATTTTTCGATTTCCTCGGTGTTGAGCATTGCCTGGCTGTCCGCGCCAAACTTCGGAGCCTGGATACTGTGTGCCAGGATCAGCGTCGCGCCGAGGGGTTTTGCGAGTTTGATGGCCTCAGCCAGCGCCTTATTGGATGCCTCGCTCGCGTCGATAGGCACAAAAATTCTTTGATACATCGTTTTTCCCCTTGTGTGAGTCAACGTGTTTTGAGTTTTAAATGTAGTCTAATTACTACAAAAAGCGCTGATTCTGTGCCGGTGTCAGCGGGATGGCTTGCATCTTGGCGCTTCCCTGATGGTTGTGGCGCCTGATTCGAAGCTTGCGCCGCTGCTATTTGGCAGAGGCATCAAGAGGGTATTGTGTCCCGATCAAGATAAGGCGAGTGACTCAGTCTTTCCGGGTAGAGGGCCATGGCCGTTTTGTGAAAACGAAAGCCCAGTCGGTGATAGAAGGCTTCGTTGCCAAAGGTGGAGGTCAGATGAATGCAGGTGTCTGGCGCCTTGTCGACGAGGGCTTCGATAATGACGCGACCTAATCCGCATTGTTGAAATTCGGGATCGACAACGACATCGAAAATACCCGAGTACATTTCAAAATCGGTGATCATACGGCCCGTCGCGACCAGTCTGTCATCCTGCCACAGCGAAGCGACCACCTGACTGTTCATCAAGCCGCGATTTACTTTTTGCGCATCGGTTCGTTTCAGCGCGGTTTTATTAAACAACGCGAACATTTGTTCCAGCCATTCTGGCTGGTAACCGTATACCAGCTTCACATCGGGTCTGGTCATTGTCATTTTCCTGATTGAACGCATCAAACAAAAAACCCGCACCGGGATACTGTGCGGGTTTGTAGATACGGACGGCAAATCATTTTTGTTGTGCGTTTATTTGCGGAAGAAACTCAGCTCCATTCTGCGCAGCACAACCATTGCAACGATGATGGCAATACCCGAAACGGAATAGCAGGCGGAAGTAAACAGCGTAACCATGGTGAGCCTCGCTTTCTGGGAACTGGATCCACGAGACCAAGATACATTCCAAGGTTTTTGCTTGTCAATGCGTTATTTATTTAAAATAAAACATGATATATGTCATGTTGTCCATGCATCCGATAGCCCAGAATCAGTCGATGGGCTGTATCCCTTTCCGCAGGTCGGGTGGGTCCTTTGCGGCCATCTTCCCTTGGCCTGACTTTTCCGGTCATGCGTTCGTGTCCTACCCGCTGGAGTCGAGGCGTTCCAGCCGGCAGGGAACCTGTTTCAGGCTGTTTGAGCCGCTGATTCTGTCAAACCGTTCTCCGTCGAACAGGCGATTACTGTCTCCCGCATGATTGGCGTATTGCCACCAGCCGTATTGGGCGCAGACCACATCTCGCGCCAGATGTTTATCGAAGCGCACCCGCGCCGGAACCCGGCCGATCGGGGTGACGATGTCGATCCAGTCTCCCGCCCCGATGCCTATTTCCGCCGCGGTGTCCGGGTTGACCTCGATCAGAGGCGCCGGCATTGAATGTCGCAGCGTTGCCAGCTGGCGTTGTTGGCTATGGCAATACTGCGGCCATTTGGCCGTCGTCAGGTGCAAAGGATACTTGGGCGAGCAGGCTTCACGCGGCGGCTGATAACACGGGAGCGGCGATTCGCCGAGCGCCGACAAGGTCGCGCTGTAAAACTGTAGCCGCCCGGTTGCCGTGGCGAAGCCCTGCTGCCGGTATTTGCAATAGCGCGTTTGCAGCGGGAGACGGATACCCTGCGGTGTAGCGCGCAGCGTTGCGGCGTCGATGCCGCTGGGCGACAGAACGTGCGCCAGCCCCGCCGTCGGCTCGCCGCCAAAAAACGACACCTGCAGCCCCAGTCTTCGGGCCAGCTCGAACACGATCCAGGTGTCGGAGCGGCTTTCGCCTTGTGGTGGCGCGAACGCGGGACGGAGTTGCAAATGCGCTTCCGCCTGATGCCCGACCATGAACCCCGCCTGCAGTCCCTCGCGTTCCCATGATGAGCAGACAGGAAGGATCAGATCCGCCATCCGTGCCGTCGGTGTTTCGAACAACTCGGTGACGGCAAAGAAATCGAGCGCGGCCAACGCTTCGTCGGTGAATCGGGTCTGGGGTTTGCTTTGCAAAAAATTGCCACCGAAGCTCACCAGGCACGACACCGGATAGGGGGTGTGTTCGACTACTGCGCGAAACAGGTCGCGCGTGGTGATCCAGCCTTTTGCCGGCGGGCCCGACGGCCGTTCGGCCAGCCCCAGTGTCTGCTGGCGTGTCTCGGGGGTGACCAGGTCGAAGCCCATGATGTCGGCAACGGGTGGACGTTCGAACCAGACATTGCCGCCTTGTGCGTCTAGCATTCCGCTCAGCGCGTACCAGGCGCGCAGCGCGCGGCCGGTCTGGCTGGCATTGTCGTGCTGGGCCGTGCCGGTCCAGGTGAACCATGACAGCGGGCCATGCGAAGCGATCAGCTCCGCCGCTGCATCGAAATCCTCGGGTGCGATGCCGCACACGTCCGCCACCTGTTGCGGCGTCCAGGGCGCGGCAACATCGGCCAGCTGTTGCAGAACGGGCTGGCAGACAACGACTCCCGTCAATGTCTGCAGCGTAAAGCGGCCTTCGAGCGCCAGTCGTTGTCCGACTTCCGCGTTGGGGCCGCGCACAGGCAGAACACAGACCTGACCGCGTGATTCGTCCCAGGCCAGAAAGCGGTCGGCAGCGCCGCCATCCAGAATATCCGCCGCGCATAGCCGACGACCCTCTTCCGCAATCAGGAAGGGGGCATCGCTCCAGTCGTGTACGAATTCGCGGTCATAGCGTGCGGTCTGCAAGCGATGTCGGATCAACCCGAGTGCCAGGGCCGCATCGGTTCCCGGCCTGGGGTGTAGCCATACGTCCGCACCGCTGGCCAGCCCGCTGCGTCGCGGATCGATCACGATCAGCTTCGCGCCGCGTTTTTTTGCGGCCTGAACCGCGCTGGCCTGCGCGGGCCATGTGGCAGCGGGGTCGAACCCCCACAACACGATACATTCGGTGTGTTCGTAATCAGGCATGCCGATCCCGGCGCCATAATCGGCCAGCGGAGCGAAATCCTTGTGCCAATTGCAGTTCTCGGTGGCAAATACCATGTTGGGGCTGCCTTGCGCATGCGCCAGACGGTGCACCCATCCGAAGCTGTCCGCCATGGCCGTCCCGCTGGGCGTGGCAACAGCCCAGGCCACGCCGCGTGGACCGTGGCGGCGACTCGCGGCCTGGATACGTTCGGTCAGCAGATCGAGCGCCTCATCCCAGCTCAGGCGCGCCCAACCCGGGTCGGCGTCGCCCTTGGGGCGGGTGCGGCGCATCGGATAAAGAATCCGGTCAGGGTGATAGACCAGCTCAGGAGCGGCCCGGCCCTTCAGGCACAGGGTGCGTCCGGTGGGATGCTCGGGGTCGGGATCGATACGCTGCAAACGTCCGTCGACCAGCGTAGCCACGCACCCGCAACGGGAGATGCATTGGGCGCAAAAGCCATGGCGTATTTCTGTATTCATTATGCATCTTTACATCCGCGACGGAATTTGACCTTGACTCGAATCAATAAGCGCTATTGGCGTGACGGGCCGTTCGGCATGCCGTCAGAAAGATCAGGCGGTGGTGTCGACGCCGTTTCCCAGGTTGGGCGGATTGGAGGTTGACGGGTGGTAGTGTTCGTAGAGTTCGTAGCCGACAGCAATCGCGGCAATGGCAGGGTGCGCTTCTGCAACGGAAGCGACTTCGGACACGACCGAGGAAGCGGCATTCAGAACGGATCCACCCGCGCTGCTCATAAATGAACCCACCGCACCAAGAAACATGATTCTCCCGATCCCTTGTCGAATAGTTGCCGATCAGCGGCGCCGACCCTCTGTGAGATCTATCCGCGCATCAATACGGGGTCACGCAATTTACATGCCAATCGCGTAGCAAAGCCGAAAACCGGCACGGCAGGAGATTTAGACAAGCAAGTTGCCGGACATTCCTGCCGCAATAGAGGCAATGATTGCCGCTCTGGTGCCTTCTTTGCAGCGGTCGTCTCGGTGACAAACAAAAAAAATGACCGGCGGAGAGCCGGTCAAATCAACACTTGTCATGGGAGGGACGGAAAAACCGTCTAATCCAAACAACACACAGGGATACTTCAACTACCGGGTCATGCCTTTCGGCATCACCCCAAAATTTTAGTCATCCCGTCAGCGCACCGTCTGTTTTCGAGAGCCCCCTCTGAAAACCGACGGTCATCGCTGGCGGAACTGACGACCCGATACAGCTCACAACCTGTTCGGGGCACAACACAACACAGGGAGTGACGCCAGTATAGTCCCGCTCGATTCATTCTGATAATGAAAAAAATTTACAAAATACATTCCAAAATAGAATGTATTGAGGCGGGCAGATCGCGCCATTATGCTGTTGTTTCTCGCCATGCTTTTGGTGATTTTTATTGGAAATGCTTTCATCTGTATTAAAAAGCACTGGCATCCGTATTAGTATCGATCGAACGGGTATCTCAATCTTTGAAAATGGGGTTTCGTAACGGATGAACGCGCGGCCGGAAAACAACAATAATGAAATCGACAGTGAGGAAGTGGTCCGTCTGAAAGCGCAACTGACCGAGGCACAGGCAACGATTCGTCGTTTGAACGAAAAGCTGGACGCCGCGCTCGATGGCACCGGCTTGTGCCTGTGGCAGGGACTGCCGCAAACCGGCGACTTGACCGTTTTCAATCTGCAAGCATTCAAACCGGGGGACATGGCGCCCCATTTCAATCGCTGGTGCGCAAAATTGCATCCGGAAGACCGGGACGCAACGCTCCAGCGCTATTTCGAACACCTTGCTGGCCATTCCCCACGTTATGAAGCCGAATACCGCACCATCAACCAGGACGGGAGCGTAACCTGGCTATGGGATCTCGGGCGTGTGGTGGAGCGGGATGCGTTTGGCCGCGCGGTGCGTATCATGGGTGCGCATTTCGATGTGACCCGGCGCAAGATGGCCGAACAGGAGATGGCCCGTCTTGCACATTTCGATCCTTTGACCGGACTGCTCAACCGGCGTCAGGGGATGGAAAGGCTCAAGGCAGCGATTGAATCGGCCCTGCATGCGGGGAGCGAACTGGCGATCGCCATGCTGGACATCGACCACTTCAAACTGATTAATGACAACTATGGCCACACCGTAGGCGATCGTATCCTGGTCGGGATCGGTAGCAATATGGCGGCGGCGGTCCGGCAAGGCGATGTTTGCGCGCGCTGGGGCGGTGAAGAGTTTGTGCTGGTCTTTCCGCATAGCACCATCGAGCAGGCCAGGCTGCAGGCGGAACGTATTCGCCACGCGATCAGTGCCTATCGCGAATCAACCGAGGATGGAAACATCGGCGTGACCGCCAGTATGGGGCTGGCTGCGTTGACTTTCGGCGAAACGTCTACCGGCTTGCTGCAGCGCGCGGATCAGGCGCTGCTAAGTGCCAAGCGCAGTGGCCGCGACCGTATCGCCATTGCGACTTGAGTCGGCCCGTGCGCTTCGCTCCGAATTTTCGGCCTCCAGCAGTTGCGCGGCGAACGCCTCCACCTGGCGCCAGTCAGTGTATTCGCGCACCGTGGCAGGGTCTGTCGGTCCGCCTGTCATCCACATGATCAGACGGATCATCAGCCGGTCATGCCAGCGGTAGCGCGGATAGTCGAGCTTTCCGGCGAACACCGCCAGCCAGTCGGGTTGCCAGATCAATCCTCGTAAAAAGCGCTGCAGATAGGGGTTATGCTCGACCTTGGCTTTTTCCGCTTTGCGCGCCACCAGATTCACCGAGAAAAAACCGCCGGGGCGGGACTGTAGCATCGCATGGTGACGGGTGATGAAGGCACCGACTTCGGGGCGGTGTTTGCCGTAGCGGATGGCGGCGCCGATGACAAAGCGGTCGCATGCCTGTAGATCCTGCGCCTGTGCCGTGCCCAGGGATTTGAGCCTGACCGTCTGTCCGGCCGCATCGAGCCATTGGCCGATGCGCTGGCAAATTTTCAGGGTATGACCGTCTGTGCTCGAATACAGAATAAGAATCGTTGCCATTTCATGGCCTCTTGCGTGGTCTTTCTGCGCTGTCGGCGCCTGCGTAAGGTAGCACGACAGAAATACCTCCTCCTAATCAATACCCGTCAATCTCTAAAGATTTACCCGGTTTAGTTTGTCATGCGATATGGAATTGATATAACTAAATAGGGTATTAGCCAGGGGGGTGGGGAGAGCCCGGGCAGCGTACCGCGAATCGGGGAGGCGCTCATGGGAAATACACTTCGTATCTTCCGCTCGACAGACACGCGGTGGCGCGCGGTTCTGATTGACGACAAGGGGCAGATCCTCTTGACGGAAGAAGGCTGGGATTCGCCTGAGGATTGTGAGCAGGCCATGGAGTTGCGTCTGAATCGCACCGGACTGACGTTCGAGAGGGCCAGTTTTGAAAATCCCATCATGGATGCCGACCTCAACCAGAGTATTTGTGCGTACTGCAAAGAAGCGATCTCGGGCCAGTTCAAATCAGGGCCGGTAAGAGAAGTCGGACCCGGCCATCACTCTAGGGTGTATCACGCAGACCGTCCGGCATGCGCGGCCGCCGCAGACCAGTTTAATTTGCCATCGAAATGTTGATGATGGGGTGTCAATGGCGAAATGCAGCGGATGTCCGCCCCTCCCATGTTGGCGACCGTCTTGCGCAAGGTGCTTGAGCATGGCGGGTCTCAGGGGCGGTTATGGGCGCAGAACCGGTGGATAACCAGCGGAGGGAAATAAAACAATGAAATTTTCCGACCTGGTTGTCATTGGAGAATTGCAAGATCTCTGTGAGCGTTTTACCGAGGTCACGGGGGCGGTAACGGCAATTCTCGACCTTGAGGGAAATATCCTGGTGTCCTCCGGGTGGCAGGATATCTGTACCAAGTTCCATCGGGTGCATCCGGCAACCCAGGCGCGCTGCAGGGAAAGCGATACCATTCTGGCCGGACAACTCAGCGAGGGACAGCTGTACAACGTCTACCGCTGCAATAACGGTCTGGTTGATGTCGCCGTGCCCATCGTGATTGAGGGGACGCATATTGCCAATTTCTTTACGGGTCAGTTTTTCTTTGAACCTCCCGATCGCGCGTTCTTTATCCGTCAGGCAGAGGAAGCGGGTTTTGATCCGGTGTCGTATCTTGAAGCAATGAATCGTGTACCGGTGTTCTCGGAAGAGAAGGTCCGCTCGATAATGGGGTTTTTTACCCGTCTCTCCGGCCTGATCGGGAATATGGCTTACGACCGCTCAAAGCTTGCGGGGGCAAACCGGGAACTCAGCGATTCACGGTATCTGCTTCAGACCATTATCGATACGGTTCCGATGCGCGTGTTCTGGAAGGATCAGAGTCTGCGTTACCTGGGGTGCAATCCTCCGTTTTCTCTGGATGCGGGTAAAACCTGTCCTGCAGAGGTGGTCGGCCACGATGATTTCCACATGGCCTGGTCGGACCGGGCGGAGCTATACCGTGCCGATGACCGGGAGGTCCTGGAGACGGGCGTTGCCAAGCTCTTCTACGACGAGCAGGTCACCATGCAAAATGGTCAGGTGTCGTGGGTACGTACTGCCAAAGTGCCGCTGGTGAATCGGGAGAACGAAACGATAGGGTTGCTGGGCATCTACGAGGACGTTTCCGAACGAAAGAAAGCGGAAATCGAGCTTGAGATGCACCGAGACCATCTGGAGGATCTTGTCGCAAGTCGAACCCGGGAACTGGCGCAGGCCAATGATGCTCTGCGCCTGGCCATGGATCAGCTCAAGCATACTCAGGCAGAACTGGCTCAGGCCGAGAAGCTTACCGCGCTGGGTTCGATTGTCGCCGGGGGCGCCAAAACAAGCACCAACAAGGTCCAACGAAATCCACGAAAGCCGCACCAGACAATGGTTTGCGGCTTTTTTGTTGTCTAACCCTGCCCGACTCCATCTAGCAAAATCCGACAGAAACCGTTGGTATCATTGCTGGTATCGCTCTACCATATCGAAATTGATACCAACAGAGGCGCCATTGACATGGCTCTGACCGATACCATCATCAAAAACAAAAAACCCAGCGAGGACGGCAAGACGCTCAAGCTTGCAGACGGCGGCAGCCTGTTCCTTTGGGTCATGCCGAACGGAGCAAAGTATTGGCGCATGGCCTACCGCTTCACTGGCAAACAAAAATTACTGGCGCTGGGTGTCTACCCTGACATCTCGCTGAAGGAAGCCCGTGAACGCCGCGACGCAGCCAAGCGGCAATTGCTGGATGGCGTTGATCCTTCGAACCAACGCAAAGCGGACAAGCTGGCCGCCAGCATTGCGGCAGCGTCCACCTTTGAGGCCATCGCACATGAATGGCACGACAGGGAAAGCCACGAATGGAGCGCGGTTCACTCCGAACGCGTGATGTCCGCCATGGAGCAACATATCTTTCCGTTCATCGGCAACCGCCCCATCGCCGAAATTCAGCCGCTGGAACTGCTTGCCGTACTGCGCAGAGTCGAAAGCGCCGGGAAAATCGACACCGCCAAGCGCCTGCGGCAACGCTGTTCGGCAATCTTCCGCTTGGCCATCCTGACAGGACGCTGCACCAGCGACCCCGCCGCGCCCCTCACGGACGCGCTCAAGACGCAGCAAGCCACCCCACGCAAGGCACTACAGAAGGAAGATATCCCGGCCTTCCTGAAGGCACTGACGCAGTACGAAGGGCACAAGCAGACCCAACTGATGATGGAGTTAATGTTGCTGACGTTTACGCGTGTAGGGGAAATGGCCGCAGCCTGTTGGGAGGAAATTGATTTTGACGCGGCGCTGTGGACCATCCCGCCCGAACATCGCAAGCTGCAAGAAAAGAGTAAGAAGACCGCCCCACCCCATCTTGTCCCGCTGTCTGATCGTGCCCAAGCCATTTTGCGTGAGCTGCAGGCCATCAGTGGGGGCCGTAGACACATTTTCCCCAATCGCAATGACCCTACCCGCCCCATGTCGCCGGAAACGCTGAGAAGGGCGCTACACCGCATGGGATTCAAGGGCAAAGCTGATGTGCATGGCTTCCGCTCCACCGCGTCCACCATCCTGAACGAAGCTGGCTTCAATCCTGATGCCATTGAGCGCCAGCTCTCTCACACCGAAAGCAATAAGGTGCGGGCAGCGTACAACCGTGCGGAGTATATGAAAGAGCGGCAGAACATGATGAACTGGTGGGCGGACCACATTGGCGAGATACGGAACAAAGGCACGGGCTCCCCCGAGAAATGACGGGCTAAACACACACGACATCAACACCCACCACTGACACGACTATGCAAGACTCAGATAACGAAAAATTCACCTTAGAAGATTATATTGCAGGATATTACCCTAATTACCTTGAATCAGACCAATTCACACCTGAAGAATGGAAAATGACATGGATTCATGCGACAAACGCAGCCGAAACTTTCATTGACGATTTTTTTACAGAATGCTTAATTTGCGACCGTCCAGACATAACATTTGATAAATCAATTCAAAGCATAACACCAGAGATAAACGAAATCTTTGACACATACTTGTTTGCCATTGAAATAACTTCAAGTCACAAAGAACAGAATATTATCACGCCATACATCAAACAGTTTCTAGAGCGTCGCCCAGTACAGACAGATGCGGCAGCAAAAGTATGGGAAACTAAAAACAAAGCAGGAATTTATACAGAAAAAATTGACACCCAACACCTTTCAACAAAAATTAAAACAGCCTTACTAACTATATCATACCTAGCAAAGAAGTCACAAAATAGCATAACTGCTAAGGCAGGCGCAGAGGGAAGAATGAAAGGTTACGATCAGCTTAAAGAATATTGCAGAAAAGAATACATTACAGCGCCACCAGAAGGAACATTAAAAGAATGGAAAGAAATTACTGCCGATAAAATATTAAGCCGCATAGAAACCTTACAAAACGACTCAAAGAAGAAAGTCAGACCTACTCACGAAAATCTCACTGGATATCTCATCGACAATTGGATAAAGGACCTGAAGTCTGCCAACAAACAACAGGCATAATCAACTACCACATTCACCACCATTTGTCTACCCCAAGTGCTCAAGCACTCGGCCTATCTTAGAGTATTCAATAATTATACGATTGCAGCCATCCAAACAAGTCGATAAGAAGCTAACGATGGCTGCAACGATACAATTCATCCATTCAGTCCTGCGCATCAAAGAAGTGCAGCTACGCACGGGCCTTTGCCGCTCGACCATTTACGACAAGCTTAACGCAAAATCCAAGCGTTACGATCCATCGTTCCCAAAGCCAATAAATCTCGGCAAGCATGCTGTTGGCTTCATTGCAACCGAAGTAAATGCATGGATTGCAGCCCAAATGAATGCTCGCAACATCACCAGCTAGTGCTTATCAACGCTTCTCAACACATCAAAATATAATCGGCAGCACGATTGACGACTGACATTACGCCTGCCATGAATATTTTAATATCTGTCAGGATTTTATAACGATAGATAGCGGATGGATAAGCAACTTACGCAATTATGAATGAATTCCGCACAACCGAGCATTCATATTTGCGATGCTAAAGCTTAGAAAACACGCATAAAATGATGCATTTTTTAACATTTCGAATAATTTCAGTCGCATTTAATCCATGGGGTAATTAAAAATCAACAGAAAAAACAATACTTTGTTAGGCAAGCGAAAATCATTTCCCCCAGCATCATGTAATTCATGGCATTTTTGCAACCAAGATAGCTACACAACTACAGAAAGGACAGTTATGCAAATCAAGCAAGCTCTTGAAGGTAGCCCAGTAATCATAAAAGCAGTGCATACCAAAAGCCTAGGGTATTTCATTCCGGGCTGTACAGGTTTCATTGAATTCATTGAGCCAAAAGGTGCCGTGTGGGTCCTATTTGACTGCGATCAAATTGGCGTAATGGAAACACAGCGCCCGCTGTATATCGGCAATCTGGATGACTGCGATGAACTATTTGAGCTGCTAGAAGAATAGCCCCCGCCCAGCTTCACAGGCGGACGATGCTGCGCAACTAACACAAGCACTGCGCACACGGAGCAAACCGGTATTGATGTCCGGGGGGCGGGACTGGCTATGCCTGCGCGATCTGACAACACTGTAGAACCCAATATTCATGGGGGTTTCAGCCGTGGTCACATTGTATACCGCTCCCCACTCGGATGCCAGTTTTGCAGACAGGCAAGGGGAAAGACGCACCTAAAGACAGATGTGCCCTAGTTGTGTGAGTCTGAAGGACTCATCACAGGATGTAATGCAGATAAGCATATATCTTATCTATCTATCAAGGAACATGGGTGGACTTCACCGTAGCAATGAATGAGAAATTTCCATCAGGAATCCCGCCCCAACGATTCTTTGAGGCAGTAAGGATGTATGACCATACAGCATTTACAGCATGGCTGGATGCAGCAGGCATTGAACGAGGAAAGATGAAAAGCCGCAGGGACGCGACAGGCGCCTTTCTCGGGTACCTCTTCGACCCAGCAATCATGGATGCAATCAAGCGAGGAACAATTGAGGCATATATGCGCTTTAAAGAGCCATATTTACTTCACCTTACAATATTCATGGATGAAGCAAACGATATCAGCGGTTTTTTTAATGCGCTAGGGACTGCTTGTCAACGCGATCTTGGTTATAGGCCGCTATATGCGGCAGCAATCGAAAGAAAGCGACAGGAAGAAATAGAACGCGAATATAAATTCAGACCTGATGGATTTCATTACCAATGTCCGCTTTGGGTGGAGTACACGGACACAGTGAAGATGGACTTGAGGAAAATAATACGGCGCCAACGTGGACGTACAGTGCTGAATAATCCACGGGCGACACACATATCCGGAGGACACCTACTGAATACTTCAATCAACAATCTGTACATGGGACTAAAGCATATTGGTGGCTACGTAGGAAAAATACACCCCACAAAGCCGAAGAGCCAAGAAGAGCTAAACAAATGGATTAAAAAAGCTGGTATCACCAAAAAATTAAAGCGTTTAGTTACATCGCAATTTCACCAATGGGACACACTCAACCTTCATTTCAATAATCAACATATAGCTTTAACACACTAAATAGGATACAAAATACATGCAACTGTATATCAATGCAGACTATAAAAACAGATTTGGTAGCTTTGCAAGGCTCATCAAAATTATCGACGATGACACGGTATTTGTTGAATTCAAAAATTTCGAGCGCCAAGAATCATGCACAAAGACAATTAAGAAATCAAGTCTTATCAAAGAAACATTCAAATCGCCATACGATAAAACCGTATACGGCATTGGTTATATTGGTAACGGACCTTACAATTCAACAGATCATCTACAGTGTTATATCCGCTGGCATGATCGTCTAAAGCTTATCTATACCGGATGCAATAAAAACTACCTAACAGTAAGTATTGCAGATGAATGGCATTGTTTCCAGAACTTCGCGGATTGGTATCACCAGCAGATAGGACACGACACGAAAGGGTTTGATCTAGACAAAGATTTGCTATCTGGTGACATGCAAAGCATTTATTCCCCAGAGACTTGTTGTTTTCTACCCGAAGATATTAATCTTGCCATATCCAGAAAGGAAAACATTAATTACAGGAAGATTGCATGTCTTGCCGAAAAATACAAGCACGCCATCTCAGCGACCGCATACAATGCGCTTATAAACTACGAGCCAAGAAAACATTACACGAACAATTAACCGCGCTCCTATCAGAACTTGGTTAACAATGGGGTAACATCGAAGCTACAGTTGCTAGTCGATGCTCCCCAACCATCTCATTGGCAATAAATAACTTTGCGGGCTTTCTCAACCACTCACCGACAGTCAGAAAGCAGAAGTTCTTTGCACAATCGCCCTGTTGGAATCTATACCAATCCGGAAAGAATAACTCTGCGATTCAGACAATACGTACGGAGTTTCAACAAACTGCTCGACACCGAAGCTTGGGACAGAATGCACGCCAATCAAGTATTCGCCTGGATTTAAGAATACTTGCAACTTCTCAGATGGACGAAAACTAGCCATATCCTCGCCATTGATATAGAGGTGGATATTCTCACCTGCCCCATAAAGCCCAGAATCTCGGATAAATGTAAGCGTACTTTGCTTATTTGAGGTTAAAGTCGCGTATTTCTGGCTAAAGACTCTTCCAGAGGGCACCACATTGGCCTCAGAAGGAGGAACAGGGCTAGTAGCACACCCGACAACCGTAAGACTAAGAAGCATAGCAATTGCAATGTTTTTGAGAATCATCATCAGCTTTGATCGCAGTAGTATTCTTGGTAAATGAACAAAATAGCATATTGTACGCCCACATATAAAAAAATAATCGTGACATTTAAATAAAAGCGGCAAAACAGTCGATTTAATCCAGCCAATTACTTGACAACCAATAGGAATGCAAACTAAAATAAGGGAAAAAGTTAGTATGTATTTGATGTTCATAAGGAGGTCGCCAAATGAAAAAGGTTTTTGCGTTTATCTTTGATGCAATATTTCTTGCTATCGTGAAAGATAAAAAGCCTAGCCGTATGGCTGTAGAAAATGATGGAAATAATTTTCCGTCCTCCCCGTGGCCTAACGCTTCTAACGGGCATCGCCGACATGATGCAATTCAACGAATCCAACGATTCTGATGAATGAATCATGGAAATTACCATAGATATTGACCTTCTAAAGGAAGGGCAATACCATTTTGGCTTTAAATTATCTCTTAGTTCTAACCAGATCGCCTTTCCGAATAGTCAGACCACCCATTTCTTGGGCTTGCTGTATTGCTGAGATAAACAGCCCCCAGCTACAACCACATCTGCTCCGCCGGTCAAAGCCCCCACCGTTTCTGCTGTGCCTTCAACAATTTCCGCACCAACTTCAGCAACCTCCACATGGCCATCTAGACTATACCCTTCGTGACCAAAAATCACACCCCCTGATTGGCGGTATAACGGTAAACGTGTACAACCTTACGTGACTAAAGTATAGTGTACTATGTTACGTGACTTTTTCAGGGCTAACACATGTTTATCCGTGCCTACCTCCGAGCCTCCACTCAAGACCAAGATGCAA
>Ga0326727_10013962_pt1 | contig 17666 bp, 17 predicted proteins | sample MB2enrmetagenome_FD_207643 | JGI IMG/M metagenome (GOLD analysis project Ga0326727, IMG submission 207643) | Lab enriched peat soil microbial communities from McLean, Ithaca, NY, United States - MB29MY | ecosystem: Environmental > Terrestrial > Soil > Wetlands > Peat | place: USA: New York...
CAGCGTATCCTGGATCTTTCGGATTTCGGCCTCGAAGTCCATCTTGTCAGTTATTCTACCGCCGTCACCGCGCTAGCGCCGCCACTGCCGCTTTCACCTGCGGATCGTTCTTTGCTTCCACTTCGTCCCCTTTGGCCACTCCGAAAGCCTGATTGTAGATCTCAGTTCGGAGGCGCGACTGAATCCAGTCGTGCTCCTGGAGCCATTCAGAGACCGCCGGCTGAATGCCATGCTCCGATGCGAATAACTGGAAGTCGTCGAGAATAGCGCCGGTTAGTTCAAACGGCTCGGTGAGTTTGTGTTCCTGCGTGTAATTGGTGGCGAAGGCCGTGAGCAATCCACTCGAATCCAGGGCGACTCGCAGGCGCGTCGGCGCGTCGGGCGCCACCACGATATCCGGCTGAATCCCCCCCCCGCCGGGAACTTTGCGTCCGCTATCGGTCGCGTATTCGCGATGCGCGGCGATATCCCCGAGTTGCCCTTCGCGCAGCGGCTTCTGAATCGATCGCCCGCTGGGCGTGTAGTAAAACGCAGTAGTCAGCGCCATGCCCGTGTTGCCCGATAGCGTCATGACGCTCTGCACCAGGCCCTTGCCGTACGTGGGCACGCCGATAATGGTGGCCCGGTCGTGATCCTGCAACGCTCCGGTCACGATCTCGGCAGCGCTCGCGGTCTTCTCATTCACCAGAACAGCCAGCGGGAAGCTGTAAGGGGTCGCAGTTTTCGGAACATCCACTTCCTGACCGGCATCCACCACGCGGCCATGCGCGGTGAGAATGCGCTGCCCGGGCTTGAGGAAATAACCCGCCGATTCCATCGCGGTTTCCACCACGCCGCCGCCGTTATTGCGCAGGTCCAGCACCAGCCCTTTGAGGTTCGCGCCGCCGAGTTTCTCGATAGAGTCCTTCAGCAGCTTTGCCGTCTTCGGATCGAAACTGGCCACGCGAATATAGCCGATGCCGGGTTCGAGCAGAAATGCACGATCGACACTGGGCGCATCGATCAGCTCAGGATCCAGCGTGAACCGCAACGGCCGCACGCTTCCCGGACGGCGCACCAACAGATCCGCCCGCTTCTGATGCGACTCTCCAAGGAACTGCACCAGTTGATCGAAGGTGAGCGCGGCGAGCGGAACGTTGTTGATGACGACGATCTCGTCGCCCGGCGACAATCCGGCTCGTGCCGACGGCGTTCCCGGCATGGCTTGCAGCACGATCACACGACCCGGCAGCACCGACACGATGCTGCCGAATCCCTTTTGCTCGGACCGTTCCATGGCCTTGAGCTGTTCGAACTGCTCCGGGTCGAAGAACACCGAGTGCGGGTCCAGCTCACGAAGCATCCCTGGGATCGCGCCATCGTACACGGCATGTTCACTGTCGATGGGATCGGCTTCGCGACTCTCGACGGTGGCCAACACCTCAGTGAATTGCCGAAGCGACGATTCGACATCGGCGGTATTGGGCGGCGGCGGGGGCGCGGACGCCGCGAAAAGGAACACAAGAGTCAGCAACATGCGATTACCGCGAATAGCGGAGGCTCTCGCGAGTCCGGTGCCTCTCCAGCGCCAGCTCGATCAGCCGGTCGAGCAGCTTCGGCATCGGCAGCCCGCAGTACTCCCACATTTTCGGGAACATGCTGATGGAGGTGAAACCGGGAATGGTGTTGATTTCATTCAGGAACAGTTTCCCGGTTGCCTGTTCCAACAGAAAATCGACGCGAGCCATGCCTTCGCAGCCAACCGCTCGATACCCGGCCACCGCGAGGCGGCGCATTTCGGCGATTTGCTTAGCGTCAAGATGGGCTGGCAACACGGTCTCGGCTTGGTCAAGCAGGTACTTGTCCGCGTAATCGTAGAATTCACGCGAGGGCAGGATCTCGCACGGCATGGCCGCTTCTGGATCTTCGTTGCCGAGGACCGCACATTCGAATTCGCGCCCCGCGATACCGCGTTCCACGACGATCTTCGTGTCGAACTGTGCCGCCAGCCGCAGGGATTCGCGGAGCTGGGCCGCATCGTGGGCCTTCGAGATTCCAACCGACGATCCGAGATTCGCGGGCTTCACAAACACGGGAAACGGCAGCGAATCGCATGGCGCATCTTCAATCTCATCTCGTGTAACTACCAGGCATTCCGCTACCGGAATCCCTTGTTGAAGACAAAGCCGCTTGGTCACCTCTTTATCCATCGCAACCGACGACGCCAGCACACCCGCGCCTACGTAAGGCAGACCGGCCATCTCCAGCAACCCCTGCACCGTGCCATCTTCGCCAAAGGTGCCGTGCAACATCGGGATCACCACGTCGATTCCGTCGTTCGCGCCGGGCTCGGGAACGATCACACGCGGAGACCAACGACCCTCCTTCGAGATCAGGATCTCCGATACCTCGTATTTCTCGCGATCGAGCGCATCGAGAACCGCTCGCGCCGAGCGCAGCGATATCTCGTGTTCGCCACTTCGTCCGCCCTGCAAAACGGCTACTCGCAGCTTCATAGAATCCGGTTTCCCAGAGCCGACATAATCAGTTCGACAGCCAGCACTGCCGTTCGGTTCACCTCGTCAATCACCGGATTCACTTCCACCACGTCCATGGAACACATCAATCCGCTGTCGCAAACGGTCTCCATTGTTAGGTGCGCCTCGCGCCACGTCAGGCCGCCCTTCACGGGCGTGCCAACGCCGGGCGCCTCCCTCGGGTCCACCACGTCCATATCGAATGAGACGTGAAATGCGCTGGTTCCGGCCGAAGCAATTCGGATTGCATCCTCCATCACGGTTCGCATGCCGCGCTCATCGACGTCGCGCATCGTGAAAGCAGTGACGCCGGAATTACGAACGTAGTTGCGCTCGCGCTGGTCCACCGAACGAATGCCCACCAGTGCGACATTGCGCGCGTCCACCTGTGGAGCATGTCCGCCAATATGCGTCAGCTCCCGCGGGCCGATGCCGATGCAGCACGCCAGTGGCATTCCGTGCACGTTGCCACTGGGAGACGAATCCGGCGTATTCATGTCCGCGTGCGCGTCCACCCAGATGAGCCCGATCTTCTCCTTTTTTGCGCGAAAATAGCCGGAAACACCGGCCACGGTTCCCGCCGCGATAGAGTGATCGCCGCCCAGAATAATCGGCGCGCGGCCCGATTCCATGGCGATCTTCACCATGTTTGCAAGCGCCGTGCAGGTGTCGGCGATTTGCGGCAGGTATTTGGCGTTTGCCGGTCCTTCACCTACCATCTCGGCCTGCACAACCGGCGCGTTGCCGAGATCCACCACGTCATAACCGAGCGACGCCACGCGGCTGAACACGTTGGCTACACGCACCGCCGAGGGCCCCATATCGACGCCGCGGCGGCCCGAACCAAGATCGAGCGGCGCGCCAATGATAGCTATCGATTCGCGCATGTGCCCATCACGGCCGCGTCCTGTACAGCATGCGCGGATATGGAATCGTCTCGCGAATGTGCTCCAAACCGCAGATCCACGCCACTACGCGCTCCACGCCCATCCCAAACCCGGCGTGCGGCACCGATCCATACTTGCGCAGGTCCAGATACCACTCGAACGCTTCGCGCGGCAGGTTGTGCTGTTCGAGCCGTTTCAACAGCAGATCGAGATCGTGAATGCGTTGCCCGCCGCCGATGATCTCGCCATATCCTTCCGGCGCGATCACATCCACACCGAGCGAAATCTCCGGCTGATCCGGCTGGAAGTAGAACGCCTTCACCTGCGACGGGTAGCGATCCACCATTAGCGGCCGGTCATAATCCTCAGCGATAAGCGTTTCGTCGGTCCCGCCAAAATCGCTGCCCCACTGGATCTCGCTGCCCTTCTCCTGGAGCTTCTTCACCGCGTCATCGTAGGTCATGCGCGGGAACGGCGCCTTCACCACCTCCAGTTTGCCGATGTCGCGCTCCAGCGCCTGCAATTCAGGACGGCGAGTCTCCAGCACGCGCTCCATTATGTAAACCACCAGCGCTTCGGCGAGCTGCTTCACGTCTTCGAGCGTCGCCCAGGCCATCTCCGGCTCCACCATCCAGAACTCCGTCAGATGCCGTCGCGTCTTCGATTTTTCCGCGCGAAACGTGGGGCCGAAGCAGTACACCTTGCCGAAGGCCATGGCGTTCGCCTCGTTGTAAAGCTGGCCCGATTGCGTCAGGTACACTTTCTCGTCGTCGAAGTAATTCACCTCGAAGAGCGTCGTGGTCCCTTCGCATGCCGAAGGCGTGAAGATCGGCGTGTCCACCAGCGTGAAGCCGTTGTTGTCGAAGAAGTCGCGGATCGCCTTGATAATGGCGTGGCGCACGCGGATGATGGCGTTCTGGCGGCGGCTGCGCAGCCAGAGATGGCGATGATCCATCAGAAAATCGGTGCCGTGGTCCTTGGGCGTGATTGGATAAGGGTCGGTTTCCGGAACGCGCTGCAGGATCTCCGCCGTCTCCACGTCGAGTTCGAAACCGCCGGGCGCGCGCTGCTCGGCCCGCAGCTTTCCCGTCACCGTCAGCGATGATTCCTGTGTCAGGTTCTTCAGCGCTTCGAAGGTCTCCTCCGGCAGATTGCTCTTCACCGCGACGCACTGCAGAATCCCGGTGCCATCGCGCAGCAGCGGAAAACAGATCTTGCCCGACCGGCGAAGATTGTACAGCCATCCGCGGATTTGCACGGTTTCGCCCGCGTGCTTGCCCGCGTCGGCGATGGCGATTGGAGTTGCGGTTTCCGGCATTACAGGCTTTCGAGCCTTTCGAAGATCTCCTCCGCTTTGTCGAACGGATGCGGGCCGAATTCGGGGACTTCTTTCAGCTCCAGCAGCAGCGGATACTGCTCGGGGTGGCTGCGCAGAAGGCCCATGGCCTTCTTCCAGTCTATGGTGCCGCCCTCGGAGAGAAACGGGAAAAGGTGCTGGTCGGACTTGCCGTCGTTATCGTGAAGATGCGTCGACCGGACGCGGCTCCCCATGATGTTCCACGCCGCCTCCACTCCTTCGTTCATGTTGGCATGGCCGATATCGAAACAAAAACCCAGTTTGAGATGCGTTTGCGCCAGAAAATCCACCAGACGCTGCGCGCTGGACAACGCGTTGGGAATGTTCTCCAGCAGGATCTCCACCCCACGTTGCCGTGCGAAGCTGCTCAGTTCATCCAGCGCGTTGAAGGCGGCTTCCACCTTGTGGTCGTCGTACTCCTCTTCGCCCACACCGATGTGCTGAACCATATAGCGAAACGGAATCGACTCGGCCACTTCGAGCGCCCGCTTGATTTCATCCACCATGGCGATGCGCTTCGGCTTCACCACCTCGGTAATGGTGATCACCGCATGCGGCCCGGAGCGTCCCCACACGTCGTCTGTGTACATGGGCGAGTGCAGGGAGTGAAGCTGCATTTCGGAATCGCGAAACCAGGCGGCCACCTCGGCAATCTGCGCGCGGTTGGTGTAATCGAAATGCTGGCGGGCGCAGAAGATCTCCACCGCGCCGATGCCGGCGTCCTGAATGCGGTCGAACCACACGGTGCTTAGCCGGTGATTGGCAAAGAGGTGCGTGGACAATACGTGGTTCATGCCGTTGTCATGGGGATCGAAGGCGAAAACTCAATTCTACCTGTTCGCGGCGGAGGCGGGCAGGACAAGGCCTATTCTGTCGGGACAGCCGCAGCGTCTTCGTGCAAACGGTACAGCTCGTAGCTTGCAGTGCCGTGGGAATCGCGGATCTCGGCGAATAATTGTTTCGCGAGGTGATTCTGAGACAACGAACTGTCAAAGGCCTTGTTGATTCCCGGGAAGGCCTCGCGCGATTCCGGATGAAGTGCTATCAGACAATCCGCCTGAATACATTGCCGCAATTCCCTGACGATCGGCCCCCCGCCGTACAACTGGTAGGCGTCCTCAAGAACAAGAATCCGGCCTTTCGTGCGAACGGTAACCTCCGGCTCGATGCCCCAGTCCACTGTCAGAAGCCGCTGGATTCCCGCGGCGTTCAGACAACTCACCAGAGCTTCCTCCCCGTCTGAGAATTGGACGCCCGGGCTATATGAAATCAGGTTGACGTACAGGACATCGATCTCCTGCAGCCCCCGCATCGCGAACACAAGAACAACGGCGGCAATCGCCAGTGATCCCCACCGACGGGCACGGTGAGCTATCGCAGCGGCGCACACCGCCAGACTCGCATATAACAGCGGCCACATCAGCACCACGTGGTGAATCGATGCGCCCGCCCCACTGGTGAGTGCCGCTTGCAGCCAGGACAGGGCTCCGGAAAACAGAAAGAAGAGAATCCATTTACGCTGGGGCCAATCGGCCAATGCGAGGCCGATGGGGATCAAAGCCACAAACAGCCAGATGCGCCACGACGAAATATTCAACACTTCAGGCGGATTCTTCGACGGCGCGATCTTCTTCGCAATATCGCTGAAGGGCCGTGCGATGTGGTCCGGCGCCGGATACGCGGGATCTGAGAAAGACTCGTCCGCAAGTCCGTCCGCCGTACGCAGCAAGTACGTTTCTTTCCATTTCATCTCGGCGGTCGTAAGGTGGGTATTTCCGGAAATCGTTTCACCTCTGTGCGCCACGTTGTACGCAATCAACGGAAAGGCTCCCAACAGAATGCCCGCGGTAAGCAGGCCGAAGCTGCGAGGAAGCGCTCGCCACCCGAGCGATCGAAGAAACGGGAACCCGAGACACACGAAAACGATCGCCATGCTGGACAAATTCCACAGGAAAATGGCCTTGTCCCATAGCGCCAGCCCGCCCGCCAGTCCGCCGGCAAACACCAGGCAGCCATACCTGCGCCGCTCCCAGAGCAGCAGGCACGAAAGCATCGCCGCCAGGAAAAGATGCTGCAGAACCACCGGTCCCCAATCGAAGGTTGCCGTGGACAGGAAAGTTACGTCGGTCGCGAGCATCCAAACCATGAAGACTCCGGCCCACGGACCTGAAATGTTCCGAAGCAGCCGCGCAAAGAGGATCAGCGCCAGGGCGGCCAGGATAATCGCGGGGATTCGCACGGAGGCCGTCGTGAAGCCGAAATTGCGAACGATGGGCCGGTAAAGCCAGCTCCTGAGTGCGCCAAGGTAGCTCATTATCATCAACGGATAAACTTTATGTCCGATCTGAATATGGCTGAGCGTCTCGAGTGGACGAATGATCGCTCGCACATACAGGAGCTCGTCGGGTTCGAGTCCCAGCGTTGGAAAGAGGAGCACTGCAGCGCCCAGGAACACCGCTGTTGCGAGCGGCACGCTTAGTTTCCAGGCAAGCTCTTCTTTGTCCTTGAGCGAAATGCGCATGACCGCAAAAGCACCTCGTCCAGAGGCCGGAATCGAGGATATTCCTACGGGAGAGCCCCCAAACGGCCTAAATGAAACCCTATCTTACACTGATGCTGCAAATAGATGCGACTTATCGGCGTGCGGGTAGTACGCTTGTCTCGGTCTGCTGATCGAGTTCCCGAGCCAGCGCTGTCAACGCCTCGGCACTCGGGATCTCACGCTGACGCGCGAGCACGGCTGCGGCGGGCGCCTGACTCCAGCGGACGCGCCCACGGCCGTGGAATCCCAGCCGGTAGCTCAGCACCAAAGCGATCATTCGCCAGCCGAGCACCCAAGCTTTCCAGAACGATCCGGTGACCGAAGACTCGCCCACTCGCGAGCAGTAATTCATCGGGATTTCGACAAATGGGATGCGGTGCCGAATCACTTCCAGCAGCACCTGCGGCCCGAAGTGCGACCCGCCAATGGTCAGATGCGGCCGGATCAGGCGAATCGCTTCGCGCGACAGAAGCCGCTGGGTGCAGCCCATGTCCGTCAGCAGTGTGGTATTGAACAGCAACTCCGTCATCTTCGCCACCGCCCAGTTGCCCCAGCGCAGAAACTTGCCCATGTTCGCGCCTTGCCAGATGAACTCGCGCGCGGTGCGCGTGCCGAAAACCACCGGAACGTCATCGGAGTATGCCAGCAGCTTGGTAACATCGTGGCCACGAAAAGTGCCGTCGGGTTCCGAAAGAATCACCAGCCCGGCGTCGGTATGGTCGAGGCCGCAGAGCAGAGCGTTGCCGTAGCCCTGCCGCGATTCGAAGATCTCGCGCGCACCGGTGCCGGTGATTTCTTCGGAAGTGCCCGCCGCCGCGTTGTTGTTCACCACGATGATCTCGTCCACCAGCCCAGTGGCGAAATAGCTGAGCACGGTTGCGCGGATGGAATCCTTTTCGTTATAGGTCGGGAAAATAACCGCGACCTTTTGTCCGCGCCACATGGCCTACGCTTCGCCTCTCGCGGACGGTTCGGCGACCGCCAGAAATTGTCCCGCAAATGGCCGGAAGGGCAGGCGCAGGTAAAGGCTCACCATCCACGCTGCCTTCGGCCATCGGGATTTCATGGTGAACGGTGTAAAGCGAGGCTCCGCATGTACGACATCGAAACCACCGGCTCGCAGCAGGCCGCTGAATCCTTCGTCGGTGTATATGGTCTTGTGCGTGTAGTCGTCGAAATAGCGCCGCGGCTCCAGACGGAAATTCGGCTGAACGGCAATGAGTCTTCCTCCGGGCCTGAGTACGCGCCGTACTTCGAGAAGAATGCGCGCGCCTTCTTCCGCCGTGAAGTGTTCGAAAAAGTTCGAGGCAAACACCGTGCCCAGGGAATGGCTGGCAATGGGCAGAGGATCGAGCGCAGACTGGATGATCGGCAGTACCTCCGGCGGCCAGTGGCCGATCAACTCCGGATTCATGTCCAGCGCCCACTTTTCAGACGCCGAGGAGAATCGTGAGAAGTCGCCGTACCCCGCGCCGAGATCCAGCAGGCCTGCCTGTGGGTCTACCCAGCTTGCGAGATAACGGCACAGTGGTCGCCACACACCGGCGCGCCCGGCATCGAACGGCAATCGCACGCGATGGTATTCGCCCGCGAAGGTGCTGTGCCGAGACCCGTCAATCGTGCCGGGGCTCATAGACGTAGACTCCATAGGGACCCTTCACATGCTCGACCAGCCGGTAATTGGCTCGGATTGCGTCAATTTGCGCGGCCGGCAGGTGCGCGAACTCGGCGTCTTCTCGCCGGGCACTTGGCTCGAACACGCTTTCCAACAGGAGAATCGCCGCGAATTGCCGCGTGGACAGATCGCGCAACAGCGGCCCCGGATCGGTTCGGCCAGCCTGCACCAGCAGCGAGTAGATGAGCGGTTCCACCTCGATGTTGCCGCGATACTGCACCAGCGAATCGTAATGCGCGGAGAGCACGCGGCCCGGCCTTGCGATATAAGGGCTCAGAGCGGCAGTTTCCTGGCTGCGCGCCGGTTCCAGCAGCGCGCGCTCCGTCACCACGCGAGCGCTGAGCAACAGGTTCACGACGATATGCAGCAGCAATGGCGCTTGCAGCAGCGTCACCCACGTTCGCCGGCCCGCAAACAAGCTGGGAAAAAACTTAAGTTCCGCGAGCGCGTATGCGGCGCACATCGAAAGCGCCAGCATCATCTCAACCTGATAATTGAGGTCTGAGCCGATCTTGGGAGCTGTTACCAGCCAGACGACAGCAGCGAATGCCGCGTAAAGAAAGAGCGGCGCAGACCGTCGCGACGCGTGCCACGCCCCAACGATGGCCGTCAGAACCACTCCCGCGCCCGTCAGAATCAGGTACTGCGATTGTTCCCCAAGCTTGTGCCACGCGAATGGGTTGATATTCGCGACAACGGCGTCGCTGAAATAACCGCCGAGCGTGATCGCATTCAAAGCCAGCGCGATGCACGCCGCGGCGACACCTACGCTGGCGATCCAATGCACGCCGCGCCGCCGCTCTTCGACCAGCAACGTCAAACCGATCGCAGCTCCCGCAGCCACAGACGTCTGCTTGGTAAAGATGGCCAGAATCACGAGAATCGCGGACCAGACCAGGGTTTTGATTTCGCGCTGCTCTCGATACCGTAGAAACGACTTGAACGCGGCCAGAGAAAAACACGCGGCGAGCATGTCCACTTGCCCCACCGTTCCCCAGAACAGGATGTTCGAAGTGGACGCCGCTAACAGCACGCCTGTCGCGCGCGCGAAGCGGTCCGTGGTCAGGTAGCCGAGAGCTTTCCAACACAACCAGAGCGAGGTCAGCAGTGCGGCGAACGAGAGTATGCGCCCGCTGAAGTATGGGCCTGCCCCCAGTCTGTGCAGGCCACCAGAGGCCGCGTAGAAAATGGGACCGTAGGGCGAAACCGTGAAAGGATAGCGATTGAGATTGTAGTAGAGGCCTTCACCGTGCACCAGCATGTTCGAGTGGAGCGCGACTAATGACTCCACCGGCGTGAACTCATGCCGCGCCCACAGCAGCATCGCCAGATGCCCAATGAGGCCGATCGCAACAAATGCCGCGATCCCACACAGTGCGAGCCTGCATGATTGTTCCCTCGTCGCGATCTCCGCGGCTCGCGAGCTTTGGGGCACAGTTGTGGTGAGCGCGGCCATAGAACGCCTACCGCGTTCATCGGCTGCAATACACCCAGGCTTTAAGCGGTGTCTGGACTTCCACGTGCCGTTGTGCGACGCTGGCGTCTTGGGCCACCCGGAGGCCACGCTATCGTCAAAATCTGCGTACTAGCCAGCAGCAGCGCGGGGAATTCCACGTTCATCGCCACCGGGCGCACGCGTATCCTGGTGGACGCGGGGCTCAGCCGCAAAGAAATTCTCGCGCGGCTCGCGGCCATCGGTGAAGACGGCGAAACGCTGGATGCCATCCTGATCACGCACGAGCACACCGACCACGTCAGCGGCCTCATTCCCATGGCGCGGTGCGGCGGCCGGCGCAGCATACCTGTCTTCCTCACCACCCTCACCTCGCCGGCGATTCCCTGGGGCGAGTACACGCCAGTGCTCGAACGCTTCCAGGCAGGCTCCACATTTACAATTGGCGATATCGAGATCGACAGCTTCACCATCCCGCACGATGCCGTCGACCCCGTAGCGTTCTCGTTCCGCACCCAGGGATTGAAAATCAGCCAGGTGACCGATCTTGGCTACCTTCCCGATTCCATCAAGATTCACGTGAGCGGCAGCGACCTGCTGATCCTCGAATCGAATCACGACCTGGATATGCTGAAGGTAGGGCCTTATCCCTGGTCGGTGAAGCAGCGTGTGATGGGACGGAACGGTCATTTATCTAACGATGTGGTTTCCGATTTCATTCGGCACGACCTGGACACCCGAACCAGCACGCTGGTGCTCGGCCACATCAGCGAGCACAACAACCACCCGGCCATTGTTGAGCTGATGGCGCATCAGGCGCTAGACGGCCGAACGTTGTTTACTAGACTTGTAGTAGCTGAGCCGCGACGGTCGACTGAAGTGTTCGTTTACTAATCATGATTGCCCGCTATACAAGGCCCGAAATGGGCCGCATCTGGAGTGAAGACAACAGGTTCCGCCAATGGCTTGAAGTTGAGCTGGCGGCCGCCGAGGCGCTGGCCGAAACGGGCGAAGTCCCTCAGGATGCAGCTCGCCTGCTCCGCGAACATGCCGACTTCACCGTCGAACGGATCGACGAAGTCGAGCACGAAGTCAGGCACGACGTCATTGCATTTACTACGACTGTAGCTGAATCGATGGCTGCCGCCGGTCACGCCGAAGCTTCCCGCTGGCTGCACTACGGCCTGACGTCCAATGATGTTGTCGACACCGCCCAGGCCCTGATGGTAAAGCAGGCCTCGGCGCTGATCCGGCGAGGGATCGCTGAGCTTTCCGCAGCGCTGCACGAGCGCGCACTAGAGCACAAGCACAGCGTGCAGATCGGACGGACCCACGGAATCCAGGCTGAGCCGATCACCTTCGGGCTGAAGGTGGCCCTCTGGTATGACGAGCTTCGCCGCAACCTGACTCGCTTCGATGCTGCTGCGGAAGATATGCGGGTGGGGAAGATCTCCGGCGTCGTCGGCACGTTTGGCCACGTCGGCCCGGACGCCGAAGAGCGCATCTGTGCAAGACTCGACCTGAAACCCGCTGCCATCGCCTCCCAGGTGATCTCGCGGGACCGGCACGCGGCATGGCTTTCGGCCCTCACTTTACTAGCTGCCACATGCGAAAAGATCGCTCTGGAGATCCGGCATCTTCAGCGCACTGAAGTTCGCGAAGCCGAGGAGCCGTTTTCCGCCGGGCAGAAGGGCTCGTCGGCCATGCCCCACAAGCGCAACCCCGTCACCTGCGAACAAATCTGCGGCCTCGCCCGAATAGTACGATCGAACGCCCAAGCGGCTTTCGAAGACATCGCGCTGTGGCACGAACGCGACATCTCGCACTCATCGGTGGAGCGCGTAATCCTGCCCGATTCGGCCATCCTGGTGGACTATCTGCTTGCCAGGACAGCGTGGTTGATCACGGGCCTCCGCGTCAATGCCGACCGGATGCGGCAGAATCTCGAGCTCACCAAGGGTGTAATTTTCTCGGGCCAGCTTTTGCTCGATCTGGCCGCTGCCGGGATGCTCCGAGAGCATGCCTACAGCGTCGTTCAGCGTCACGCTATGCAAAGTTGGGAAGAAGGCACCGACTTCCGGGCGGCCATCGAATCGGATCCGGAGATCGGCAAACTCCTTGCACCTGAGGAGGTTGCGGCGGCGTTCTCGGTGGAGCGATACCTTCGACATGTAGACCGCATCTTTGAGCGGGTGTTCCACTCGGAATAGTAACTCTGCATACTACTTCGGTAGCAAGGTACTGCCAGGTACTATTGCCCGGACATGTCGGTTTTTTTGTTCGTCAAAAATCAAGTATTTCAATTTCGCGCCCTTGCCCTTACACTTCTCGTATGGGCGCCACGAAGACCGCCGAGCTCGCGCTGGCAAGAGTCTTGCTCGTGGACGATAACACTGCCGCTCGGTTAACACTCCAGACCGTTCTTGAAGCTGGCGGCTATCGCGTTGATTCTGCTGCATCTGCGGCCGAAGCTGTGGGCAAGCTGGACGATTGCGAATACTCGTTGGTGCTGAGCGATATGGAGATGGAATCGCCGTTTGCCGGTCTGAAGGTTCTGGCGCACGCCCGCATGATGGACTACAAACCCGCTACCGCGCTGGTGGCGAGTTGCCAGGATGGGGTTGCCGTGGAAGGCCACCCGGACATGCTGATTGAGCCCGAGGATGTCCCTGATTTGCTTGAGGATGTGGCGAGTTTGATCGGGGAGCGGGCGGCTCGGCGTATGCACCGGGAATTACGTCTCCTGCACCTCGATTAGCGCCTTTTCGAAAACGTCCAGCTCTCCCGCGAAAAAGTGATCCCTCGCCTCGATCCAGATTAGTTTTTTCGGCTCGGCCAGTGAATCGAACCAGTTCTGCATGGGTTCGCGGGGACCGTACTGGTCGTGAGTGCTCTGAATGAAGATTCGCGGCACAGGGCATTGCGCGGCAGCTTCCTGATAGGCTCTGGGAAAACCAACCAGAATGGCGTGGCGCGGGTGAGGCTTTTCGCAGGCGAGCCGCAGGGCTATTCGTGAACCAAAAGAGAACCCGGCGATTGTAAATGGTAGGTTTGGGTATCGCTCGCGAAGTACTCCCAGTGCCGCGCGCGCATCATCGGTTTCCCCGTCGCCGTTGTCGTAAGCGCCCTCGCTCAGGTTGACACCCCGATAGTTGAACCGCAGCACGACTGCACCGGTGTGGCGGAGGCCCCGGGCCATGCGATAGACCACCTTGTTATGCATAGTGCCGCCATGCTGTGGATGCGGATGGCAAACCAACGCGGCTTCACGCGGCTCGTCATGCTCGGGCTCTTCCAGCAGCGCTTCCAGTTTTCCGGCGGGACCGTCAATGAAGAAGGACTCGATGCGGCGGGGCAAGTTCAGTTGGACCGGTAATTAGTGAACTGCATGTCGATGCCGAAATCGTGGCCCTTGAGGAGGTGGATGATTTCCTGCAATGTGTCGCGATCCTTGCCGCTGACGCGAACCATGTCGGCGTTGATGGACGCCTGCACCTTCTTCTTGCTGTCCTTGATCAGCTTCACGATCTCACGCGCTTTTTCGATGGCGATGCCCTGCTGCAGCGTGATTTCCTGGCGCACGCTGGACCCGGCCGCGGGAATAACAGCGCCGTAGGTCAGACCCTTCAGCGGAACCGAGCGCTTCACCAGCTTCGCCTGCAGAATCTCGGTGATGGCCGTGAGCTTGTATTCGTCCTGGCTGGCCAGTAGGATTTTGTGGTCCTTTTCATTCAGCTCGATGGTGGATTTGGTGTTCTTGAGGTCGTAGCGCTGATCGATTTCCTTGCTCGCCTGGTGGATGGCGTTGCTGACTTCGGAGAGGTCGATTTTCGAGACGATGTCAAAGGTGTTTTCGGGCATGAGTGGCTACAGCAATATGATAGCGGAGCGACCGTCGGCAAGGCCCGCCTGCGCTACCCTGAGTCCATGCCCCTCGCAGATTCCTTCTTCGGGCGAAAGTTTGCCATTACCGCCGGAGATCTGGAGGGCTGGCTGGCCGAAGCCCTGTCTTCAGGCGGCGATTACGCCGACCTTTACTTCGAATATCTCGCTACCAGCAGCATCGGCATGGACGAATCCATGGTCAAGAGCGCCATGCAGGGGGTCACGCTTGGCGTGGGTGTGCGCGTCATCTCGGGGGAAAAGACCGGCTACGCGTATAGCGATAATCTCGCGCCCGAAAGCATTCGCAAGGCCTGCCGAGTGGCGGCGATGATCGCGGCGGGGCCGTCGAAGGTCGACAAAACATCTCTCGACGAAGGCCGCCCGGGCCATAATCTTTACCCTGTTCTGGCCGCGCCAACCGAGACCGCGCTTGCCGATCGTGCCGCGATGGTGCAACGGGCCGACGCGGTCGCTCGCGCCTATGATTCGCGAGTCTTCCAGGTGCAGGCTTCGTGGGCCGACAGCCTGCGACAGATTCTGATTGCCACCAGCGATGGCTCCATCACCACGGATCGCCAGCCCATGGCGCGCATGAGCGTTCGTGTTCTGGCTCGCGAGAACGGCGGTGTCCCGCAGAGCGGCTTTTCCGGTGGCGGCGGGCGCATCGGGCTGGATCAGTTCACCGGCACGAAGAGTCCCGAAGCATTCGCCCGCGAAGCCGCCCGCCAGGCCATCGTGCAGTTGGAAGCGGTGGAAGCTCCGGCCGGCGAAATGACCGTGGTGCTCGGCCCTGGCTGGCCCGGCATTCTGCTGCACGAAGCAGTGGGCCATGGGCTCGAAGCCGACTTCAATCGCAAAGGCGTCTCGGCGTTCTCCGGCCGCATCGGCCAGAAGGTGGCGAGCGAGTTCTGCACCGTGATGGATGACGGCGCAATGGAGCATCGCCGCGGCTCGCTCAATGTCGATGACGAGGGCGTGCCCACCCGGCAGAATCTCCTGATTGAGAACGGCGTTCTGCGCGGCTATCTGGCTGACAAGCTGTCGAGCCGTCTGCTCGGCCAGCCCAGCACTGGCAACGGACGCCGCGAGAATTACCAGAACATTCCCATGCCGCGCATGACCAACACTTTCATGCTTGCGGGAGAGAGCGATCCCGCCGACATCGTGCGCTCCGTCCCGCGCGGCCTCTACTGCGCGAACTTCGGCGGCGGCCAGGTGGACATCACCAGCGGCAATTTCGTGTTCGCGGCTTCCGAGAGTTACCTCATCGAGGACGGCCGCATCACTCGCCCTGTGCGCGGCGCGACGCTCATCGGCAATGGGCCGGAAGCGCTGAAGTACGTGAGCATGGTGGGCTACGATCTGAAGCTGGATGAAGGGGTGGGCATCTGCGGCAAGGAAGGCCAGAGCGTTCCCGTCGGCGTGGGCATCCCCACCATTCGCATCGATCGCATGACTGTCGGCGGGACCGCGCGGTGAGCGTTGAAACCGCCGAGCGCGTCGTTCGCCTGGCCCTCAACAGCGGCGCTACCGACGCCGAATGCACCATTTCGGAGGGCGACGAATTCACCGCACAGGTCCGCATGCGGTCGCTCGAGACGTTGAAGGAGGCGGGTTCGCGGGCGGCCGGAGTGCGGGTATTAATCGGCAAGCGCTCGGGGTCGTCATATACGTCGGACCTCTGCGATGAGGGTCTGCGGCATCTCGTCGCATCGGCTCTGGAAATTGCCGTAATCAGCACCGAGGACCCCTGCGCCGGAATGCCCGATGCCACCGAACTCGGCTCGCTCACCGGAGACCTCGCCCTCTATTCCGATGACGTCTCCCGCCTCGAAACCGCGTGGAAGATCGATCAGGCTATGCAGTGCGAAGCGGCCGCGCTCGACGCGGACGCACGCATCGTCAATTCCGAAGGCGCATCGTTCAATTCCTATAGCGGCGCCCGCGCATTTGCAAATTCCCTGGGCTTCAGCGGGGCTTACCGCATGGCGAGCTGCTCGCTCAGCGTGACGCCTGTCGCTCGGGACAACGGAAAGCTGGAGCGCGATCACTGGTACACCGTCGGGCGCACACCGGGCGTTCTCGAACCTGCAGCCGATGTCGGCCGGCGTGCCGCGGAACGAGCCTTGAGACGGCTCGGAGCTCGCAAAGTGGCCACTGTGAAAGTGCCCGTCGTCTTCGATCCGGAGGTTGCGCGCAGTCTGCTGGGTCATGTGTTCGAGGCCATCAGCGGCGAATTGGTCTGGCGTCACGCGTCTTTTCTCTCGGATAAACTCGGCGAGCGTATCGCTCCCGAACACGTCACCATGGTCGACGACGGAACCATCCCCGGCCTGTTCGGCACGTCGCCATTCGACGACGAAGGCGTCCCCTCGCGCAGGACGGTGGTCATCGAGCGCGGCATCCTAAAAAGCTGGCTTCTGAATTCCTACACCGCAAGGAAGCTGGGCCTGAAGACCACCAGCAACGCCGCGCGCGGGTTGAGCGGGAACGCCGGCGTGGGCAGAGGCAACTTCTTTCTCGAACCGGGCGCAGCGCCGCCTGCCGATTTGCTTCGCGGCATTCGCCAGGGTCTGTACGTTACCGAACTGATCGGCCAAGGCGTCAACGTCGTCAATGGCGATTACTCGCGCGGCGCCGCCGGCCTCTGGATCGAAAACGGCGAGTTGGCATATCCTGTCTCTGAGATCACCATCGCTTCGAATCTCGCCCGGATGCTGTCGGGCATTTCGGCTGTCGCCAACGATCTGCGGTTTCGCGGCTCCACGGCTTCGCCGACCCTGGTGATCGAGGAGATGACCGTCAGTGGGCAATAGGTTCGGCCTCGTTATTGTTCTCGCTTTCGCCCTCGCCGGTTGCGCGCCGCCGCAAACCGAAGTCACGCCGCTCACGGCTGAAGCTAAGGCGTATGTGCAGCACCTCAATCTTTCCGGCGTGCAGATGAAGTCCACGGAATCGTACCTGAAACAGAGCATCACGGAAATCGAGGGGAGCATTGAAAACCAGGGCGACCGCGCTCTCGAATCGGTGGAGATCATGTGCGTTTTCTACGACGCTTATGGACAGGTGGTGCTGCGCGAGCGGGTGCCCATCGTGAAACGCTCCGGCGATCCGCTGAAACCCGGCGGCGCCAGAGCCTTCCGGCTGCCTTTCGACGACATCCCGTCGAGCTGGAATAATCAGATGCCCAGCCTGGTGATCGCTTCGATTATGTTCGCCCGATGACCACGCTGTTGCTGGTGGACGACGATGCCGATCAGCTTGCCATGCGCGCGATGGTGCTGGAACGGGCGGGACACAAGGTGCTCGCGGCCGCCGACGTGACTGGCGCAATGGCGCATCGTGAATTCG
>Ga0326727_10013963_pt1 | contig 17665 bp, 20 predicted proteins | sample MB2enrmetagenome_FD_207643 | JGI IMG/M metagenome (GOLD analysis project Ga0326727, IMG submission 207643) | Lab enriched peat soil microbial communities from McLean, Ithaca, NY, United States - MB29MY | ecosystem: Environmental > Terrestrial > Soil > Wetlands > Peat | place: USA: New York...
GCCTGCGACTCTCTAAACGTGCATTGGACCTGGGCGTCGGTGGCTGTTTCGCTAACAAGGCCGCAACGCAGATGCGAGAAGGATGGCCATCCTGAAGTGTTTCCGCCACCCCAGTCCATCATGTCCCGTGCCGTCGGTTCAAAGTATGCGACAGCTGCCGAATAGTCCTTGTTATTCACCGACTTGAACCACCCGTAGGCTGTCTGAACGGGTGACTGAAGTGCGATTGCATGGGCCGTCGTGTTCCTCAAGCCTGCGGTCCCGGTGGCTTCGAGCACACCGACGCCGATGCCGATGACCACCAGCACGGCGACGACGAACATGGTTATGGGATGCCGGACCGTGTGCCAGTTGGCCACTTTTCGCCTCCGTCGCGATGTTAAGACGTGGAGGTCGTACCCACCAGCGTCGACTGAGCACTCGGTACAGACGCGGCCGGTGACCGCCAGGCGCTTGAAACGACCACGAGGAGGCCACTGGCGATGACCACCCAACCTGCGATTACGGCGATGACGAACCCGACACCGACGCTAGGGGGATAGCCAAACACAACTGAGGTCTGGTACTTCGTGGCCATGAACAAGGCATTGCCGATGAGTTCAGCTACTCCCGCTGCCACCGTTGCCCACGCGGTTAGCTGATTGACAACACCTTTGGCGAAGGTGGCCCCAGCCTCCTGCGGGACCGCGAAGCGCCACACCCCGACGACGAGCGTCACCAGCCATGCGGCGAAGCTCATCCATCCCCAACCAGAGAAGCCGTTCGAAACCAAGAGGGAAGGGCGGCTCGTCAAAGACACCCGCAAGGAAGACCAGCGCAGGAAAAAGGCAATGAACAGTGCCAGTGTGGCCATCGCCAGGAGCACAGTGCCTACCCGTGCGTCTGCCTCGGCAAGCTCTGCTGGTGACCGCCGCCTTTGGGATGCGAACGTGAGCAGGCCGCTGGCGATGAGCACGACCCCGGCCACCATCGCGATGTTAAGGCCGACTCCCCTACTGGCACCTTGGCCAGTGCCGATGAGGACTTCGGTCTTAGGGGCGGCGGCGATGTACAGCATGTTGCCCAGGAGTTCCGCGAGTCCCGCTGCCACCGTGATCCCAGCCAGCATCCGACTGTCGAGATGCGCGTCGAGTGAAGTGCCCTTGGCGATGACGAGTCTCACCACCAGGGCGAGAGCCACCAACCCTGCGGCGAAGCTCAACCAACCCCAGCCCGAGAAGCCGGTTGATGCCACGACGTACGGCCGCTCCCGCCCGCCATATGGAGAAATCCACAACGACCACCAAGGCAGGAAGCAGGCAGCCATCAGCGCGGCGGCCGCCATGGTCAAGAGCGCAACGCCTGCCCGTTCGGTCGTCACTTCGTATTCTGATGCCCACCGAAGGACGTGTAGACCAGGCGTTGGGCGCATCACGCTGCCCGCAACGAGTACAGGATGGACCTGGCGACCATGCCGTTCCCTGCCAAGCCGATATCGACAAGAGTCGGTCGGGAACGGCCCGGAACGGCGACGATGACTTCAACAACACCGCCGTAGGTCCCGCTCATCACGCATGCCCGGAGGCCGTGCAAGCCGCGGCAGGGATATGACTTCTTGGGAAGTGGGACGGATTGGTAGGGTCCCGAGGCCACAAGCACGCCATCGCCATAGTGGATGTAGCTGACTCTGAGGCTCAACAGGATGCAACTGGGTGAGAGCGCGTTCGTCGCAGTGCTCAAGAGCACCCAGGGTTGAAGACCGGGCACAGCCTGAGGACAGCCCACGAGGTCGTCGTCTGTCGTCTGGCGGGGCAGGTTCGGCGGTGCCGCGAAGCGAAGACCGGCGAAGCTGTACCACCGCCAGGAGGCGGGCACGACTCGTGTCTGCGTACCCAGGGCCACGGCGGCAGGCGACCAGGTAAGGGTGTGCAGGACCCGGCGTGCCAACGGTCCGCTGGCGTGGACATAGGCATCGAGTGACTGCACCCAGTACGTGAGGCCCCCCGCCTGAACGTAGACGGGAATGCCATTCACGAGCACTGGCTTCAGCCGGTGATAGGCGATTTCCTCTACACCGGCCGAGACGACAGAGGCGAAGGAGGCTGCGGAGGCGGGGTGCGGGCAGGTCTTCTTTGGCAGGTGGTCTTCACCGGCGAGCACAAGGCCAGGAATCGGATTGTCCGGGCACCAACCCCAGGTTGGGCTGTCATACCACCAGCTCGCGGGCACGGATATTTGCGCAAGACCGAAATCGACCGGGACCCAACCACGCGGAGTCGCCGCGGTGTCTACCGCAACCACGGTGGCAGGCGGTGCCTTGCGCAACGGTGCAGTAGTCGAAGTTGGCGTGGGGGCCGTGGAGGTCGTGCAACCCGTCAAGACCGCGGCCACGGTCACAATCGCCACCGCCCCGAGCTTGCCGACCGTGCGCATCATGCCCGACGCAACGAGTACAGGATGGTCATGGCGACCATACCGTTACCGGCTTCATCGACGGGCATGCGGGATTCGATGTCGCTCACCCTGGCGGTAGCAGCCAAGGCCCTCTCGGGACCCCTGTAAGGGCGAAGTCAGTTGCCGGGGCGGTTGGTTGCTCGCTGACGAGCTGGGCGTTGGTCCAGGAGTACCCCGTAAAGCCCGGCCCGGTCCAAGTGGCAAGATGCCCGTCGCGCATGAGACACCAAGTGCCATCGCCATCACGCACACAGGTCAAGGGTCCGAAGCTCGACTGCTCCGAACGGACAGCTAGAGACGCATGAGGAAGCATGGCTTGGAGGGCGATGCTCAGCGACAGGAAGGCCGTACCCGGAAGATAGGGAATGGTGGCGATTGTGTAGCCGATGCTGCCCGCGTCTCCGTTGTAATGACCCGCGCTGCACCGCCACTTCGACGTGCGCCCACGCCAGCAGTTCGCCAAAAGGTTGCCTCGCACAAGCCATTCCACGGTGGAACCATCTGCGTAGGTGAGTCGATACGACCACTCCCCCGGCTTGCCACCCGGCCATGAAGTACCGCCCGAGGCTGCCCGTTGTGCGACGGTGACAGTGGCGTCGTTCTCGGTGCTCGATGACGGGGCGCTCAGCTTGTAGACCGCGGAGAACGTACCTTCGATGCCAGCCCTTGCGAGGGAGAGGAACGACGCCGGGGTGACAGCAGAATCACTAGCCGGACGCGCCGAATCCAGGATGGTCCTGGCGACCATGCCGTTCCCTGCCAACCCGATGGAGACGAAGACGGGCTTGTCGCGCCCAGGCACGTTTACCCTCAGGACGAGGATGGAGTACGCGGGCGAGGTGGCCGGGCACGCCGTCAAACCGTAGAGGACGAGGCAGTGAGCCGAAAGGGAGAGTGTCACCGTCGGCTCGGTACGTAACCCTGAATCGACCTGGACCCCGTTCTCCGGCTGCAGGGGAGTCGGCAACATGCGAGGGCAAAAGACGGCTAGCAAGCGGCGGCGGTCCGTGCTCAACGTCACGGCCGTGCCCGCAAACGCCACGCCCTGTTGCCTACAGATGGCTCCCAGACCAGGCGTCACCTCGGTCCGACTGACCGGCCAGTTCGCTGGAACCGAGAACCGTAGCCCGGCGAAGCTCACCGAATGCCACGATGACGGGATTGCCGGTGAAGACCCCGGTGCGAGTACGACCGAGCGCGGTGACCAGGTCAGCGTGTGCAGGACTCGCTGGCCGAGCGGACCGTCGACCGTGATTTCAACGCCGAGCGATGGAACCAGGTAACTGCTCTGTGGTCCCGTGGGGTAGGGGTATACGGAGATGCCGTTGATGACCTCTGGGTGACCGAGGACGGTGCTGTGTGGAGACGTTGGTGGTCCGAACGAGACCGTCGTGCTCGGACCGGGAGCGATCTCCAAAGGACAGGCGAAGGCTCCAGGGGGTGGATTGACGAATACCTCTCCAGGCGGCGAGCCAGTAGGGCACGGATACGAGTTGTAGAGCACCCACCAGGCAGCCGGTACCGATATCTGCGCGTTGCCGAAGGCGACCGGCACCCACCCGGCCGGTGTGGCCGCAAGGTCAACGGCGGGAGGCGTCTTGGCCGTGATCGGCACCGTTGTTGTAGCGAAGGTCTGCGAGCTAGTGAACACGCTGAGGGCTACGGCTATGAGCACCATCGCGAGCGTGCGCAACTTCATTGTCGTCATGCTCCCACGAAGCCCTGACGGGACGGGCTCGCGTACACGGGGCGTGCCCTCAGCGACATTGCTCACGCCCCCGGCGTTACTTTCGCCTTGGCTGGCAGGGTGAGTTCGGCCTTAGTCACATGGAAGGACAGCGAGACCAGGGACGTGGTACCTAGCGGCCCCTCGCTGCTGGCTCTCACCTGCGACGAGTAGTAGCCAATGATGCCTCGGGCGGTCAGACACACTGTGGCGCGTGGCCTTTTGGCTGAAGGGAAGTTGAGGCATGTCAGCTTTCGCCCCGACACAATCTTCTGGGAGAAGTACGCGGCGTGCGGCAAGGTCGGATAAGTGAAACCTCCGGCGAGCGCCTGAAGTCCGCTGAGAGTATTCAGCGGAAGATAGGCACCCATGAGCACCGACCCAATGGTTCCGTCACCGATTTGGGAGCACGACCAGGTGGCAAGGTGTTCTGGAAAGCAGGTGTAGTCCTGGCCGTATTCTCCGGGCACGCTGTAGGAAGACCGCAACGCCCCAAAGAAGACCTCAGCCGCGCCGCTCTGCTCGTACTTGAAATGTGCCGGAGCCAATGTCTCGGACAGGGGCCAGGACATCTGTACCGCGGTTACCGCGACCGGGATGTGCCTTGCGGTAACGCTCAGCGTGTCGACCGTTCTATAGGTTGCACTGAACTCACTGTGGAATCCCTTCTCGGCGAGGCCAAGAAAGGCGCTGATTTCTTTCAGGGTAGCGCGGGACGATGCTGGTGAACTGCTGGTCGTACACGCGGTCAGCATCAAAGTCATGGCCACCATCGCGACTACCACGAGCTTGCGCATCATGGACCTAGAGCATGCCCGGTGACGGACACTGGAGCTTCCCGCACAGGTTTGGAAGAACTGCCTGCCTCCATGGCGTTGGCTTCGCTGGAAAAAGGAAGGCCGACTTGGATTCAGTCAGCGCCAACGAGACCAGCTCTAGCTGGCTGGAGCCGACGAACCACTTGGCGTCGAAGGCCAGTTGCCCTGTCTTCGTGAGACAGAGGACGCCGTTGGGTTGGACGTTCAGGCACCAGAGGCGACGCCCGATGATCGTTCTGTGGGATAAGCGACCAGTGAGGTTCGTGCTGAGGTTCTCAGTGACGAACATGGGCATCCGGTATCCCTCAACCCACATGTTTTCCCCAACGCTCAGTGAACCGAATGGCCCGACACATCTCCACCCTCTCCGCGAGGCCGCGCGCAGACACTCGTAGTACTTACCGCGACCGTCCTTGATGAACCGGAACGTCGCCGAACCAAACGGGGCCTCGTAGACGAAGTTCCCCTCGGGGTCCGAACCCACCACTGGCTCAGACCAGACCGCAAAGCTGGGAATCTGACCTGTCGGGCTGTCCAGCGGAGGAACGAATCGGTAGGTGGCCTCGAACGGCTCACGCAGCCCTTTCTGGGCCAGGGCCACGAACCGGGACAGGTCTGCGCGGCTGACGGTCGTCGGGGCGGTGACAGTTGGGGCCTTCACTGACTGCCAGGAACGCCCGCCGTTGCTGGTGCGCCACATGTTCGTCGGTGGGGGTTCTGCCATCGTGGGGTTGGGGTCCCCGAGGCCGAGCCAATCGTCCCTTGTGGCGAAACCAACTTCAAGTATCTGCGCACGCCGCAGAACCCGAGTGAAACTCTGACCGCCGTTCTCCGTGAGAAACAGACCCAGGCCGAGCGAGTCCGCCGCCAAAGCCTCGTCGTTAGAAACCGGGAAGACTCGGGTGCCGGGAAGGAAGGCCAAGCCCGCAGCATCCTCTTTGAAGGCCACAAAGCGTGTCCCTCCGTCCGTCGAGCGCGACAGCCCTTCCATAGGACCGAAGTAGCTGATTCCCCAGAGGGTCTGGAACGAGGTTGCAATGGCAGTTGCGGAATAGCCACTCAACCCGGTCGTCGAGGTCTTGGAGAAGCTCCTGCCCCCGTCGGAAGAAACGAGCACATGCGTCAAGCCACCGCCTGCGGGTGTCGATATGAGCCAAACCCTGGACTTCCAAGCGGCCAGAAAGACAATCTGCCCATTGGTGGTTGGGGACAGGGCGGTGGTCGTCCAGGAGTTACCGGCTACCGACGACACCGCCAGGTAGTAGTCGGAATCGCAGTTGGGACCCCCGCCATCGCACCACAGCGCGTAGGCATGACCGCCAGTCGTGACCAGGCTGTAAAGGTCCCCCCGCGGAGGAACTGATTCCCAGGACTCGCCACCGTCTCCTGTCCAGTAGATGGGCGTTCCTTGCTTACCCTGGACGTAGCCGTCCTCGCGGTTCGCAAAGTTGAGCAAGCCGAGAAAAGGCGGTGATGAGGCGACTGGGGCAGGCGGCGAACCGACCTTGACGAAAGACTTGCCGCCGTCGTTGCTTCGCGTGAGCACAGGGCAGGTCCCGGTGGAACACGGGTACGTCCCGAGCATCCACAGGTCACCTGCCGCACCAGTCACGGCGGTCGGGGTCACGCGCGCTTCGGTCTGCGCCGCGAGGTGGATGACCTCCGTGGCCTGTGCTGTCTTCGGAGGTCGTGACGACGCCGAAGTCGTACCACCGCCGAGTATCAGCACCATGACCACGATCACGAGGACGCGCAGTCCCGCCGTTGTCCTCTCAGACATTGCTGGCCGTCCAGTGCTCCCCACCGTCGGTTGTTGTCCAGAGCTTGTTCCCGTACCCGATCCAGTGGCCAACAGTTAGCGATACGAAGCCCAGGTAGCTCTCCCCAGGCGTGGAGCTTGTCAGCGTCTCCGGGTCACGGACGACAGTCCGCCAGGTCACTCCTCCGTTGGTGGAAGTCTCCAACGTGTAAGTGAGGGAACCGCCACCGCTTATGTTGCCAGTGGCCAGGACGATGGTGCTTGCACTTACGGCGTCGATCATGCTGAGGTCGGTCGGAGGTACCGGTCGCCGTGGTCCGAAAGTCCGACCACCATCGCGAGAGACAAGGACGAACCCAGTGTTCGAGTCCGACTTGGCCACGCACCCCACAACGACGACACCCGGTCCAGTGGCGCTTGTGTCGTAGGCGTCGTCCTCGACGCGGCCGGTCCGTCCGCAGGGGTCGGCTCGGAGTGACCAGGACCGTCCTTCATTGCCAGTGGCGTAGAAAAAGGCATGGCTCGTCACGCCGCCCGCGATGTGGCCGTAGAACGCGACTAGCACCCGAGCGGTATCGGTGCTGACAATCTGAGGGGCGAAAAATGTCCCGGTGCCGTTGAACGGGGCACGCACGGTGCTCCATGCCGTTGAGGAACCGACAGCCTGTTGTAACAGGGTTATCCGACACGGTCCCGGACAGACAGTGCTGTCATAAGTGAGCCGCCAGACCACTCCTGGCGCGACAATCTGAAGCGCGGCGGTCGCCTCTCCCGCTTGGCGATGCCAAGCTCGTCCGCCATCGGTGGTGGTGAACAGGTCTGGGCCGAAAAGGTAGCCGTCGTCGCGATTGACGAACACAAGGTGAGAGACGCAGCCGCCCGAGTTCTGGCAGAGATATGTGCTCCCGCCCGATAGCAATGTTCTACCTGCCGGGGTCGGGACCATAGTCCAGGTGCGACCACCGTCATCGGTGTACTTGATGATCACGCAAGTCGAGCAACCAGCTTTACCCTCGCCGAGCACCCAGCCTGCGAGGGGGGATATCCAGGTCGAATCCACCCACCAGGTCGTCGTGTTGCTGGCGGCTGCTGTCGTCGTCGGAGGGCTGGCCGAACTTGCCCCAGCGACGACCGTCAGAGTCATGGCCACTAACGCGACCGCGCCGAACCTGCGCACCGTGTGCATCATGGCACTGGGGAAAGCCGGGGCTTCACTTAAGCAGCCTCAGCCGGTCGGCGCGGTGACCGGAGGCGACACTGCCAGCAGAGTGCCTTTGACTATGGGCGAGATGTCCACCGCGCTGCCGGGTCTGCACAAGAAGATGCCGAGAACCTGGATGGCTGTGTCGACCTTGAACGACGCTGACATGTTCGGTGGCGTCACGCTTATCGAGGTCGCAACCGGGCACGGGGTAGATGTCTATTGGATGTCGCTACTAAGGATGATGAAGCCTGCGGAAGCTGCCTCGCCGGGAGGAAGCACGATTCTAGGAACTCCCGGTGGCCAGATGCCCGTGTGGCTCACGGTGACATGCAAAGGCGCGCCAGCGCTATTTAGGAAGGCGACGACCGGATAGCCCGTGAGCGAGCACGGTAGCGAGGACGTGCCCTCGATTCGTATGGTGACCACCTGGGTACCCGCAGCAGCGCTGGTGCCGAAGCCACCCACGGTGAGTTGCGAAGGCGTACACGGTTGGGCGGACGCAATCTCCGCCGCCTCTGCTGCGGCTGCTGCTGCCTTGGCTGCGGCCTCTGCTGCCTTGGCTGCTGCCTCTGCCTTCTCCGCTGCCACTGCTGCTGCCTTGGCGGCGTTCGCTGCTCTTGTCACTGCGGGCGCAGTCGAACTCGTACAGCCGGTGAGCATCACCGTCATGACCACCATCGCGACTACCACGAGCTTGCGCATCATGGTCGGCAACTGGCGGGCGGGGTAAGCCGCATGATCCCAAGACCAGGTTGCACTGTCGCCACGCCATACGTGCCTTTCTGAGTGACCACAATCGGTCCGTTCAAGACGTTGCTCAAGGGCCTTGATTGAAGGAACGCTTCAAACCGCGCCGTGCGGGGGTTGAAGCAATCGACGCCGCCATCGCTCGCCACCCAGACCACGCCACCGGAGATATCGACCAGGGGAAATTGGCTTGTGTGCGGAAGGGACGCGCCAGGCCCACCATCGACTCCTACCGGCAGGTCCTCGCATTCCTGCCCATAGGAGGAAGCGAACAACCTGAGGGGCGAGGTCCGGTAGTCGTAGATGGAGCCGCAGGTCCCAGGGTCCCCTCCCGAAAGCCAGACGTTGCCGTCGTAGGCAGAAAGCCAGTCCCATCCATTTGGTGGGTTCGGGATGATGGCACTCCCCAATAGACGACCGTTACTCCCGTTCCGTTCTTGAAGTAGCAGCGTCGGAGCGGGTGGCTGTCCTCGAAGCGCTGTAGGACCGACTTCGACAAGGAGCCGGTTGGTCTCGGTGTCCATGGCAATCTCGCACTGGGTGCCCGCGCGCACTGTCACCTCTTGAAGCAGTTGTCCGGTCTCGGGGTCGAGCCGGAACAACCTGCAACCGAGTGCCGCCCAGAGCGGGCCACGGCCGGAGCCGGTCAAGGAGTCCAAGGCACCGGAAGCTAGAGAACTGTTCACGGGCACTGAGCGCTCTCGCCGGAGCGTCAACGGGTTGAGTGCCACCAGTTCGGTCGGCAGTCCCTGACCCTTCGACAGCCCGGCCAGGAGCCAGAGAGCGTTGTCGACGAACGTAAGCGCGGAGGCGCCTGCTGGCGCGGCACCCGGCAGGACTACTGAGCGGGCGGCAATGTGGCCTGAGGCGGGGTCGAGCCGGACCACCGTGGCTCTCGCCAACTGTGACCCCCGCTGAGGGAGTTCGACTGAGTACAGCCATCCTCCTCCCGACACGAGACCTGAGAACTGACCCTTTGCCACGACCTGCACCTTCACCGGGACGATAGGCACGCTTGTTAGGGTCGGTGCTGTAAGGGAGGTTTGCGCCGTGAAACGGGCAGCGACCGGAGCACCGGACAACCACAGACTCGTCAAGGCAACGAGCATCAACGTCATGGCCACTGCCGCGACCGCGCCGAGCTTGCGCACCATCAGCATCATGGCACCGCCCGCCATCACGGTGTTCGCGGGAAAAGGGGGCTGTCCATCTCGGGGTCAGGGGCCTCCCCCGCGCGTCAGGCATGATGAAGCCATGACGGACAAATGGTCATGTCAGCATTTCTCCCTCGCCAACCCGCTCCGCCGGGGAGCTACCGACCTGCCCAAGCTGCTCCGCCGCGTCGCCACCGAGATTGAGAAGCGCGACATCAGCCCCATGGACCTCCTGGACCTGACAATCCATCAGGAGATGACCGGCGACGGGCCGTGGTGGTCCGCGACCGTCTACTGGTCACCCGACAGCCCGGCGGATGACGGTCTCGACAAAGACGAGGGTGACAACGGCCGCCGACCCCCAACTGGTTGGGCACCATCCTCGGTTCGCCAGATGATGCCTGGTGCACAAACGTCCACGAGGACCATGAACACCGCCAAGGCAGCAATCTCTCAATGTCACCGGAAGGCTTGTTGAACGAGATGGGGAGGAGCTGGCGTTCGACGGTGTGAGTGGGGGTTCGTGTCGGAAGGCCGACGTCGCGGATCTCTGACTGGGATTGAGATGCGCGTGGAAGTCATGAGCCCTGCCGTATTCCCGATTGGCGGACTGGTGAACACCAATCAATTACGCGCTGAACCTCCCTTTCCAACGAGTGATGCTCCGCCGCGGCGGATCTATTTCATCATCGCCCGTGCCGTACCATCGCCTGTGTGAGGGCGCTCAGGCTGAACTCTGGTAAAGGAACCCAGGCCTCCACCTTCCGGTCCCGCTCCGCCGTAGGCGCCGACGATTCCCTTCTAGGCATGCGCGTCGAACGTGAGTGAGAGATTCGCGCCTCCCGCGACCATAAAGAGGCATGGACCTTCGCGTGGATCGTCCGGCCGGATGAGCGAAGTTCACACTCCTCCGCCCGAGGCACGCTGTGACGCGCTTTACCGAACACACTTCCGCACGGTGCTCGCGTACGTGAGACGACGCGAGTTCTCCGAACCGGAGGCTGCCGACATCGTTGCAGACGTATTCGCGGTCGCATGGCGACGGATCGACAGCGTGCCGGAATCTCCCGGCGATCTGCTCTGGCTCTACGGCGTGGCGCGGCGAGTCGTGTCCGAGCATCGCAAGCGCCGTTGGCGTCGAGTCCGACTCGATGCCCGCATTGCAATTGAGCCACCGGTCGAGCGCGAAACGATCCGCGACCCCTTGCACGACCGTCTGCTCGTTCTCATTTCTCGTCTTCGCCCAGCTGACCAGGAGGTTCTCCGGCTCGTTCTGTGGGAAGAGCTGACACACGAGGCCGCAGCGGCGGTCCTCGGCTGCTCCGTTCATACCGTCGCCGTTCGCCTCCACCGCGCCAAACAGCGCATTGCCAAAGAACTCGTGCTCTCGACGCCGTCTGAGCATCCGACTGATGGCGATGTGTTTCGAGCACCTAACACCCGATCATCCGAAACCTGGAGGACCTCGACGCCATGAACCTCGACACCTTGATCAGAGAAGCTAACCCGGCATTCCTAAGCGAGCAGCCTGATGCCGAATCGCCGCTCGGACGCGCGATCGAGGCACGGATCGCTGGGACGCCCCCACGCGCCAAGAGACGCACAGTCGTGGCGCTGGCCGGCTTGACAGCAGTCGCGGCAGTCGCCGTGCTTGTTATCGCATTGCTGCCTGGTTCGCTCGACGGGACGACCCCGGCTGCGGCAGCAGTGCTCCGGGAAGCTGCCACTGCGGCGGCAGATCAACCACCACTGAAGCTCGGGCCAGGTCGGTACCTTTACAGCAAGACCTCCAGCGTCTCGTACCTCGGCGAGATCGCCCTCACTACCCCGGCTTATGCTGACCCGGTCTATCTCGACTACAAGACAGACAGCCGGTTCTGGATAGCTTCGAACGGCTCGGCCGTGATGGTCATTCACAATGTCGGTCCCGTCCGGTTCACGACGCAGGAGAGCCGGGCGAATTGGGTGGCGGCAGGATCGCCTCCGAAGGCACTGTCGACGCGGGCGGTTCCGCCACAACTGAAGGTTGCCTTACCGGTATCAGAAAGCGTCCCGCCGTTCGACGTCTCGAAGTTGCCAACCAATCCACGGGCGCTAGTTGACAGACTCAAGGCACTTGAGAACAGCTTTAATGTTCCCTCCCTTTTGGAGATAGATGGCGTCTCCATTCTCGAATGGTTCCCAAATCCAGCTTTCACCTGTTTCGCTGCCACAGGTGGTCCTATGAACGTCAACTGCGCGGTGGCCGGCTCGACCCCCGGGTGGGACCTTGTTTCCCTGCCCTCCGGCTCGACGGCGGCCACCTTTCAAATGGCAGTCGCGCTCCTCGGCACGCCCGAGACCGGCATGACGCCCGCGCTTCGCTCAGCCCTCTATCAGGTGATGGCGAGCCTCCACGGCGTGGAGTTCCTCGGTAAGCAAACAGATCGGAGCGGGCGAAGAGGAATCGGGATCGCGAGCCCTGTGTATGCGGGTCTTTGCATGGAAGTGATCCTCGATCCGACCACTGGCAACCTCTTGCAGGTCGAACACGTTGTCGTTGACCCGGCTAAGGAACCAGCAACCATAAGGACCTACTTTGGTGCCACCGTTGGCCAGGCGCTCATGTGGACTGACTACCTCTCCTCCGGTGTCGTCGATTCCATGCCGGCGATGCCAACGCGTAGTTCCAAGTAGTGCGGTTTCACAATCTGTGGGATTCCAAGCACGGACGCCGATAGCGGACCTCCCTTCCCGTGAACGATCCAGGCGTCCTGAAGGACGGCCCAGGTTTCGACTAGGACGGCTGAGGTTTGGGCGGAGCGACGCCAAGGGCCTGCGTTGGTCGAAGAGGTTACCCGAACCGCAGCTTTACGGCTGCTCGAGCTGCGTGGTCCACTTCCCGATGGCACGCAGCGCCGCGTCGGGAGTTACGCCCTTCGCAGCACTCAGTTCGAGAACAAGCTTGAAGGCGAGGAAGCGGTAGCCCGAAATCAGCTGGCCTGCCATTGCGCCACCCACGGCGCCAGCATCTGCCATCCGTATCATGTGCTCGTTCCAGTGCCGCTCCGCGAGGTCCTGTGACTGACCCACGTAGTCAGAGACCGTGGGCGTCAGGTCTTCAATCGCGCTGCGCACATCATCGATGAGCTTCGGGTTCAACGGCTCGGAATCGTCAGCCACTCCATGCTCCTCTCAGCTCGATTCGTCGATGCCCCGTGGAGCGCGAACCAACGCCGTGCCCACCTGCCACCGCCCCGAGTAGACGGACTCGAAGCAACCGGGATATTTGTAGAGCACCTCGCGTACCAGCGGAGCGCTTTGGCCGACTCCGAGGCTCGGCAGTAGCTCAGCGAGCTCAACCGCGGATTGATGACCCTGCGCACGGCCGAGAGCGTGGAGGCACGCGCGGGTTAGCACGTTCCGTCGCTGCTGCTCGCCAGCGAGCCGCTCCCGGCTCGGCGCCGCTGGCAGCACGCGATTCATCCGGGTGATGGCGGCAACGTACTCAGCGCTGAACGCCGCAGCCACGTTGAGCGCCTGCTCGAGACCGTTGCGGACCCCGTCTCGGCGCTCCTCTGGCATCCGGTGGTACAGGTAGCCCCCGCCACCGATGACCACGCCGGCAATTAAGAGTCTGATCCACGGGTTGAGGCTCCCGGTCAGCTTGTCGAAGAGGCCCCAGACACCCATGCCCAAGGCACCGGTGAGCATCGCTCCAACCTGGAAGAGGCTGCCTACGACTCCCGCGTCGCCGCCAGCGCCGAGTACCTCGCGCCACGCTCGCACCTCGTCGCTGGAGAACTCGCGTCCGTACACCGCCCTGCAAGCCTTGAGGTCTTCGCTCATGTAAAAGGCTCGGAGCAACAGCGCAAGCGTGACGGACGGGATGTCGTCAGGATCGTCAACGCGGAGAACCTCCACTCGGTCCTGCTCTTCGGTCGATAACAGTCCGTCCGGCACCTGCCGCACTGCCCGCAGTAATGGCGCGTATGACGTCTTGAAGTGTTTGACGAACTTGGCGACTGGTACATCCTCCTCTTCGCACCACTCCTGGTAGTGCTCGTGGAGTTCCTCGAGAACGTGACGAGCGCAGAAAAGCCGAAGCATCTGACTGTTGGCGCCATTGACCAGTGTTGTCGGTGTGCCCTCGTGTCGGCAGGCGTAAATTATGTCGTTGCGCAGCGTGTTCGCATCTACGACGACAAGAGAGGCTCGCCACAGTGTCGTCGCCGGAAATACGCCATCCGCATCCGGGAGGCGGATTGCCTCGGTGGTGTTGTAGAGATGGAAGTGCCGGACCATGTCTTGAACAAGCCCCCGCAGCTCTTCCGCCCTTTGCTGTTCAGCCTTTTGCCGAGCAATGAACTCGGCGGAGTGCGGCGCGGCGGAATCCGTCTGGCGGTTAGAGCGTTCGTCGTAGAGGAAGGCCTTGCCGACGAGTGCAGTCGCGCTCCCCTCTTCGCTGGGCTGCAACCGGAGCCGGTCCCAGACCTCGTCCGCACTTCCTACTCCCTCGGCGGCTTGATCGATACGCGCGACGAGTCCATCAAGCGACTCGCCCTCGGCTGAACTCGCCTCGCTGTTCATGGCTAGAGGCTACGACCGGGGTATGTCAGTTTCCGGCTGTCCTCGCTCGACTCATAACCACACGAAGCGATACACAGCACTGTGTACCAGCCGGGAATCGCCACCAAGTGCCGTGAGCTCGTCCATCCGCGCGAACGTTGATCCGCGATGGAATCGTTAAGCAACATGTCCGCACGGTCCACGGAGCACCGCTGGTTTGACTTAGGAGCTGCCGCACTCGATCGGCTCCTCGTCCCAAAACTGGGTGACAAATACGTCTGTCCCCTCTGCCGAGACTCGTTCGACCGAAGTCAGATCGCGACGGACCTCACGGTAGAGCACGCGCCTCCGTCAAGCATCGGGGGTCGCGGGATCGCGCTGACCTGCCGAGCTTGCAACAGCAGGTCAGGAAGTCAGCTCGACGCCGAGCTGCTACACCGCCACAACACTCGGCAACTCGCGCGGGGTGGCACTGCCGCATACGAGAACGTCGAGACGACTCAAGAGGGCACGCTCGCGCGCGGCCGACTCGCGATCGGCCCAGAAGGACTGAGGTTCGACCCCATCGAACGTCAGAACCATCCCGAACGGCTTCAGGAAAACCTCGAAGTCTCGTCGCGATGGGCACAAACTCCCTTAGCCGGGCGAGAGATCACGATGCGGATCCCCATTCGAGGCAATCCACGTCTGGCTGATCTTTCGCTCATTCGTGCAGCCTTCCTGGTCGCATTTGCGACCCTCGGCTACGTCTACGCCCTCCAAGCCGCCTTCGAGGTACTCATCAAGCAGCTTCATTTACCCAACGAGCAGTTGATCGATCCCCTGCCGATCTTCTACGACGACTCGTCTCCTGACGATCTCCGTGAGATCGCGCTGGTGACGCGCCCCCATCTTCTTCGAAGCGTGATCGTCCGCATCGGTCCAGCGGCCATTTTCCTCCCCCTGGAATGGGACGATCGGTTCTTCGAAGACTTCGACGACCGTCGAAGCGAATTCGTCGCTGGCGTCACGGACCCAGCAGCGTTCTCGCTCGGCGTCGAGCGGTTCGATTGGCCGACATCACCCCAGCACCTCTGGGATGGGGTTGAGCGGCAGACGACCTGACACCGCGCACTCAATCGCGGAACTGTCATCCAGGCGACGATCCCGCCTCACGCCGCGATGTACCACGTGCGTCTTTCGCTTGTGTCCGCGACTCACTGGATGATCACTTGGACGTGACCGGCGACCCGACCACCCCTTGGCGCCGGCGACGCTCATGCGCTGGCACCGTCAGCTTGTCGCTCGGCACTGGACCTATCCTCCACATGGTGACGTTTCTCACAACGCGCTTGAAGCTGACGTTGTGAATGCTGATCGAAAACAGGAGCGCGCCGGTCGAGATCGGGTCCCCGACAGGTAGAAGCACAGGTGCGCTGCGGATGGGGCAACATCGCATCGGTCCACCTTGAAGGGAGACGTCCGTGACTCTGACCATGGCGTGGGTACGGTCCACTGGGGGCATCGAGGAACTGGTAATTGCCAGCGACAGCAGACTACGGCCATTCGCGTGGGACGCCGCACCAAAGATCATGCCACTACCAAGAAACGACTCTGTGATTGCCTTCGCAGGCAGCACTTTCTATGCGTACCCAATGATGATCCAGGTGGTGAACACGGTTGCCAGCTGGGATAAGGCTCTGAACAGGCGGCAACCTCTCGAGGAACTCAAGGGTCACCTGATTCGAGTGCTCAACCGAATGCTTGAGGAAATGAATGATCTACCTCCAGAGATCCCGGAGGTTCCTGATGCCTTCTTCTTGCTAGCAGGCTTCTCGTGGAAGTCACAGGAGTTCCAGCTGTGGACCTTGCATTTCGACTCGGGTCGCGGCGGCGCCTTCACGTTCCGCCCGGCGTCCCGCTGGAAGCGTGGAAACCAAGCGAAAGTCCTGGCAATCGTTGGCGATCACGTCGCTGAGGCAAAGGCCCGCCTAACGGAGATGCTGAAAGAACTGGGAAAGCTCACTAGCGGCGGCTTTGACATGGAGCCCTTCAAGGTCCTTTCCGACATGGTCGACTCCCATGAGTACGACACGATCGGTGGCCACCTGCAGCTGGTAAAGATCTACAGGCACCTGCAAGTGGTTCCATTCGTGATCGAGCGGAACGGGGTTCGCTCGCTGCTCGGGCGACCACTCCTCGATTACGAGCAGCCCGATCGCTTCCCGACAGTAGTTATGTAGGCTCTACCGAGCGGCAGACCGGCGCAGTGGTCCGAACACAGCGTCAGACCTATCCGGTCCGCAAGCCTGGTCGGCCAGCGCTGCCGGTCGAGTCCATCGAACTCGTCGTGCGTCTCGCGAGGGAGAACCCCCGTTGGGGATATCTCCGCATTGTCGGAGAGCTGAGAAAGCTCGGCCGTCTCGATCTCGGCGATGGTCGTCAGCACCGGCCTTTGCGTCGTCTTCGGCCATGCACTATCGCTCCACGCGTCTTCGGCCCGGTGCGTTGACTCGATCCAGCGGTCTCGCTCCCTGAAGTAGTCGCCAGAGATAACGACCCCCGACGCCACGGCGCCAATCTGAATCGAGATCGCTGCGGCGAGCACACATACGGCTCTGGCGACAACTCAGCCGCGGGCATACGGATTGAAGTTCGGATACTGTGCCAGGTGAGATTGCAGCTTCTGCCGGGCGGCGTCGGAGTAGCGCTGCACATAGCCGGTTGTCGATGCCCTGATCTTCTGATGGTATTTCGGATCGCCCTTCAACTGCAGCATCACCGCAGCCTTGGCGGTCCAATTCTGGTTCTTGCCTATCAGAGCTGCAAGTTCTCCCGTAAGGTACGGATAGTCGATCTCGAGTTCAGTCCTTTTCACAACTATAGGCAATGATGCATCACTAGCGCTGCCCTTCCTAAAAGTGATGTCAGCTGTGAAGTTCTTTGGAGCCTCCACCGGGACTATACGTACCATGTCGGCCGTTCGGACAAAGTCACTCAAACACAAATACGGCATTATCTTCCTCTTGCCACGGTACTTGGCCTCGACCTGCTTTTCGGTCAGGTAAGAACTGCCGTCGAAGGCGATGCCTCGCTCAAGTAACCAGACAAGTCGGCGGTCCGTCGCGCTACGGCGTGCCCGAGCAACCGCTCGCTGCACCTTGTCGGCGTAGCCTCGAAATTTCATCTGGCCCCGAGAAGCTGAGGTGGGCGAGCGAGTATTGGCGATAGGCAGACAACGAGGGCGCCCGGTTGTGGCAGGACGCGTCGACCCAGAGGTTCGTGTCTCTCATCAGA
>Ga0326727_10013964_pt1 | contig 17664 bp, 14 predicted proteins | sample MB2enrmetagenome_FD_207643 | JGI IMG/M metagenome (GOLD analysis project Ga0326727, IMG submission 207643) | Lab enriched peat soil microbial communities from McLean, Ithaca, NY, United States - MB29MY | ecosystem: Environmental > Terrestrial > Soil > Wetlands > Peat | place: USA: New York...
GAAGACTTCCTGACCAGGGCGATTTCGTCGCAGGCGCCGGGGTGGTCGGACACTTCAGCCAGCAGGACGAGCGGCTTCAGGCTCTCGCATCGCTCCCGCAACGAGGCCGGATCGTCCACGGTCTGGATGCGATAGCCCATGTCCTGCAAACGGCCGGCCAATTGGCCGCCGAGCAGGGAATTGGAGCAACACAATAGGGCCAAAGGTTTCAATGTCGGATGGCGGGTGCCGGTTGAATTGACATCTTCCGCATGACCATCCGGGCCGGGGGAATCACTTCGCATCAGTCAACATTTTTTCCAGCTTGTCGTTCTTTTCGTGGCCGTTATCAATGGCCCTCTGATAATGCCAGCGGGCCAGCGCGACCGAGGGCGGTTTTTCCGTCGCGTAAATCAAAGCCAGGTTGAAGTGGGCGTCGCCGTAGTTTTGGTCAATTTCCAGAGCTTTGCGGAAGGCGGTTTCCGCTTCGCCGCGCAAACCTTTGGCGGCGAGTACGCTGCCCAGGGAGAACTGCGTGGCCGAGTTGGTGGAATTGATGGCGGCGGAGCGGCTCAAGGCGTCGAGCGCGTCGTCCAGCTTGTCCTGCCCATAGCGGAGAATGCCGAGCAAATAAAGGCTGCCCGGGTCGTTGGCGTTGAGGGCGAGGGCGCGATGGACCGTCTTGTCGCAATCCTCAATTTGGCCGGCGACAAACTGGACGTGGCCGAGGTAGTACATCACGTCAATGTTGTTCTCGTCCTGGCGCAGCACGTCCTCATAAGCTTTTTCCGCCTCGGCGTAATGTTTGGATTCGGCGTCCCTCCCGGCCTGCTGCATAATGATTCTGAGGTTGGGGGACAAATCCTTGGCGGAATGCACTTTGGAGGAGGGTTGCTTGGCCGCCAGGGGAACCGCGGTCGCAACGGCGGTCGGCGAACTTCTCAGCACCGCCAGTTCCTCGGTCGTGTAAGGCACCTTCGCGGCTTCCAACACCGCCAACTGCGCGCGCAGACCTTCCACTTCCGCGCTCGTTCCACCCGACGACGCGGTGCGTGGAGTCGGGGCGCTTGTTTTCATCGCGGCGATTTGTTTCTTCAAATCATCCCTCTCCTTTTCCGCCGACTTGAGTTTGGCAGCGGCTTCGGCGGCGCTGGCATCGGCTTTGCGGTTGGCCGATTCCAAATCCTTTTGTGCGGACGCCAGTTCCTTTTTCAATTGATCGCGTTCGGCGGCGAGCTGTTTGGTGTTGTCGGCGGCTGGGACGCTTGTTTTCATCGCGGCGATTTGTTTCTTCAAATCGTCGCGCTCTTTTTCCGCCGACTTGAGCTTGGCGGCGGCTTCGGCGGCGCTGGCGTCGGCTTTGCGGTTGGCGGAATCCAGATCCTTTTTTGCGGACGCCAGGTCCTTCTTCAATTGATCGCGTTCGGCGGCGAGTTGTTTGACGTTGTATGGGACAGGCTGTTCCACTGGCGCTGTGGATGCCACTTTGCTCGGGACGGCCTTGAAGAACTTGTCTCCGACGGGGACGATGGTAATTCCATTCATGGCCATCACGGTTTCCAGCGCCTTGATCGCCGTGGACTTGGTCACAGGGGATGGTGTGTGGAGATGGATAATCACTCGTCCGTCAATGGCTTCCGGTCCAGTGGCCGCCTGGATCTGCGTGCGGCCAACTAGTGGCGCGTAGATTGCGTTCAGCACTTGTTGAGCAGGCATGTCCAAGTTGTATTCGATGTCCGCGGTTTCGGCGGGCGGCGTGGCGGATTCCACATTGGCAGCCGATGGGTTGGAGGCCGACGGCTTGGGGGCGGGCTTGCCGGCCTTGAGCTGATCCAGGGTGGCGCGGAGCAGATCGCGTTCTTTCTGGAGAGAGAGAATTTGTTCCCGGAGCCTGGCCACATCAGCGGGGGCGACCGCGGCCGGTTGCACGGCGAGAGCTTCCTGGAGCTTCGACTGCAATTGGGAATTTGCGGCGGTCAAACTGTTGATCTTCTGTTGCATGGCGTTGGTTTCGATTTCCAACTGCGCGGTGGCATTGGTCAAGGCGCTGATTTCCTCCTGCCACATCTGGGCCTGCTGTTGGGGAGTCAGGTTCGTGGCGGGTTTGGCGGGCGCCGGGTTGGCGCTGCCGGACGGGACAAAGGCCGCGAGTTCCTTGAGCTTGTCCGCCAGATAATCGAGACGGTAGTTGACCGCGGCGGCGTTGGCATTCGGGAAGTCGGCGTGCAATTTCTGCAAGGCATCGCGGGCGTGGAGGTATTCCGTGGCCGCCTCCCGCAATTGGCCGGCTTTCTGCAGGGTGTCGGCCTGTTGGATTCGATTGTAGATCGCGAGATAATCATCGTCCGGTCCGCTCGCCAGCAGGGCGCCGGCCAGGGCCAGCAATAATGTCAGGGTTGCAATCCTTCTCATAGGTGGGGTGATATTAAACCTTTCGGGAGGCAGTTGGCAAATCATTCCACGCGGGGGCGATGTCCTCCCCAATCATTAGCGACTTTCCGGGGAGCGCGACCGTCTCGGTCGCATGCGTCGGCGTCTCGCCGACGCAACGTTACGCCGCCGACAAGTTCACCCGTTCGATGGCAATTCGTGCTTGTCGCTAATGATCAGGGATGTCCTGGGCGCACGACAGCAAACCAGTCGCCTTTGGCAACGGAAGAATTCTTCAGAGGCAGGGGCGTCGCGCCGCGACGCCCGGACGGCGTGCCGCGCCGTCCCTGCTATGGTAATCGAAGAATTCTGTCTTGCCCCATGTCTAATTTGAGTTTCAAAGAGGTCAGGCCCCTTCTCCCCTTTCGGATTTGACCCTCACTCTATCCTTGCTCATTTCTTTTGACAGCCAAAAAAGCGGGACAAAATGATGTGGCGGCGATTCCGAAAGGTCTCAACGGAGTCCAGGTTTCGAGTATTCCGCCTCTTTGCGATTTGCCTCGTCTTTCGCCCGCTGCTCCCTTTCTCGGATCATGGACTGGCGTTCTTGCGCGGTATCCTTGAGGGCTTGTAAGGTGGAGCGGACTAATTCGGTTTCCTCCCAGGTGCCGCTGAAGACAAGAATGCCCGGTTCTGCATGAACCTTCGCCACCGGACCGCCCGGCGCGTTGGCCTTGGCGCGCCCAGGCTTTCGCACATCGTTCAAAGCCGCGGCGATTGTATCCTCAAGGTGCTCCGCGGTGGGTTTGTTCGCAGTCGGGCTGGCCGCGCATAGAATGTCTGGAATGGGAAAAACGGTCTGCCCGATCTTTTCCATCGGGGCTGGAACAAAGTCGGCAAGGTGGGCGGCTTGCTGGGCATCGTCTGCGGCCCCTGCTTGGTACCGGGATTGCGGGACTGGTCCGCTGGCGGCGCGTGGTTGGGCGGGTTGACTGGCGCAGGATAAGTTCGCAGCAGCCGCCGTGGCGGCGAAGAGGGCGAGAAGCGATTTGTATTTTGTCGGCATAAAGTCATCAGAGTTCATGTAATCAAGGCTGTTTCATCATTGGCCCAGCCCCGCTATACCAGTTAGACGGAAATCCCGCAAATATGAGCCAAATAAAACAACGCCAGCCCAACTAACGCCTCTCCTCGTGCCAAAAATCACCGATCTGAGGGCCAGACTATTGTGTTTTGGCCGCCGGGGGTCAGAGGGGTCAGTTAATGGTATTGGAATATAATGAAAGAGCCATCAACGTGAAAATAACGGACAGAAAAACGTCATTTTGTAATTTTCGTTCGCAATTTTCTCCGCTGGGCAAGGCTTGTCCGGAGAACGCCTTCGACGCGGCCTCGCGCCTCCTGACGGTCTCGGACGGGACCAATTCGGCGGCGTATTCCTTTCTTGCCAATTCACCGCTGGTGGGGCAGATTGCCATTGCTTACAGCGGGACGGCGGAGATGACGACGCGATATACCAGCGATTTTGTTCACCCCGTGAGATACGGAAGGCGGAAAACGGATTCTGGCGATGGTTGGCGAAGCGGTTGGCCAGGACGCGCTGAACAAAGTTGCGCGGAATTATCTCATGGGGTCAACCGGCTGACCGGGATTTTCCCGGCCTTGAATTTAATGAACCATATCACATGATGTCCCGGCTGGCATTGGCAGTTCTCACTCTGGTCACGCTGGGCGCTTGCACTTCCATTCGCGAGACGAGCCAGTCCGCCAGCCGCGTGAACGGTGCGAGGATTTCTGAAACTCTCAAAGGCTTCGTGGACAACGGCTCGCTCGTGGGCGTTTCCGCTCTGGTCACCCAGGACGGCAAGGAGGCCTATTTTGGGGCCTTCGGCTATGCCGACCGGGAGGCTCGCAAGCCCATGGCCCGCGAGACCCTCGTGCAAATTTACTCCATGACCAAGCCTCTCACCGGCACCGCCCTCATGCAGCTCTGGGAGCAGGGGAAGTTCCATCTCGACGATCCGGTCTCGAAATACATTCCGGAACTGGCCGACGTAAAGGTCTTGGCCGGTCTGGAGGCCGGGGGGAGACCGCTCCTGTTCGCACCCAACCGCCCCATGACCATTCGCGACCTCACGCGCCACACCTCCGGTCTGACCTATGGCGAAAGCAGCGATAACGCGACCATCAAGGCGTTGGCCATGGCCGTCAACCCTTTGGCCATTACCAACACCCTCGACGAATTCGCGCGCCGCCTGGGCACCCTGCCGCTGGAGTTCCAGCCCGGCGGAAAGTGGCGCTACAGCTTTGCCGTGGATGTCCAGGCTCTCCTGGTGCAGCGGCTCTCCGGGCAACCCTTCGACATCTATCTCCGGGAACACGTCCTCCAGCCTCTTGGCATGAACCATACCGGCTTCTTCGTGCCGCCCGACCAACACGACAAGCTCGCCGCCATGTATGACTGGAACGCCGACGGCACTTTTACCCGCCAACTCGACGACACCGCGTTCAAGTTCAATACCGCACATTGGCCCTTGACGCCCGGCGGCTACGGCCTGACCTCCACGCTCGACGATTACTCCCGCTTTGCCCGTATGATGCTCAACGGCGGCACACTGGACGGCGCGCGCATCCTCCGCCCCGACACCGTGCGCTTAATGACGACCAGCCAGCTCGATCCCGCCACCAGCGACCGCTCCTGGCTCATTTCCGACAAGGGTGAGATGGGTTTCGGGATTGATTTGGCCGTGCGCATAGATCCTCCAAAGGCGGGCGGCAAGGCGGGCGAAGTTGGCGAGTTCTTTTGGGACGGCGCCGCCAATACCCTCTTCTGGATTGATCCCAAAAACAAACTGACCGCCGTGCTGTTCACACAGTACAAGCCCTTCGGCAAAGTGCCGCTTCACAAAGACTTCCGCTCCGCTGTTTACACAGGCGTTGATCCCGGCGCGCTGCCGCCCAAGTAAAATGCACCGCAAGCCGCGAAGCGCGGCCAGCCGCAACCGAAGCCGGAATTGCCCGCAGATGACGCAGATTCACGCAGATAATGAACCTGGAATTCTCCTTCTCCCCTATCTGCGTGTATCTGCGTTATCTGCGGGCAAAGGTCTTCTTTTATTCCCTGATTCGCTTTGTTTTGCACGACAATATCTTCGCGGAATTGCGTGATTTTCTCTTACAGTGGTACGGATAAAGCAAGGGCCATTTATCGCAAAGGCGCGAAGGTGCAGAGACGCCAAGAGGGATAAAACTCTTTGCGCCTTCGCATCTTTGGGCCTTTGCGTTAAAAATCCACCGTCATCAGTAGTGGAATCTTCGTGAAATTGAGCGACTTTGTCAGTGCCTGCTTCCGTGCAACCAGGCCGGTGTCGAGGCTGCCTCACTAAAACATTGTCCCTTCCGCTGATTTGGCGGCATTTACAAGTGAATGCAGGAACTTGAAGACATCGCCCTGTTGCGCGAATACCTGGAGCGCGATTCCGAGGAGGCCTTTGCCGCCCTCGCCCTGCGGCACGTCAACAAGGTCTATTCCGTGGCCCTGCGCCAGACCGGCAATCCGCATTCGGCCGAGGAAATCACCCAGGCCGTCTTCGTCCTGCTGGCGCGGAAGGCCCGGGGCCTGGGACGGCGCGTCATCCTTTCCGGCTGGTTGTATCAAACCGCGCGGCTGACGGCGGTAACTTATGTCCGCGGCGCCATTCGCCGGGCCTGCCGCGAGCAGGAGGCCCACATGCAAACCATCGTCAACAAAAACGAATCCGAGGTCTGGCCGGAAATCGCCCCCCTGCTGGACGCGGCCATGGCCGGCTTGAATGAAACCGACCGCCACGCTGTCGTGTTGCGCTATTTCGACGGAAAGAGCTTGAAAGAAGTCGGCGCAGCCCTCGGCTCGAATGAAGAAGCCGCCAAGAAGCGCGTGAGCCGCGCCCTGGAAAAGCTGCGGACGTTTTTCACAAGGCACGGCGTCCATTCCACCACGGCCATCATTGCCGGCACGATTTCGGCGAATGCGGTGCAAGCCGCGCCGGTGGCGCTGGCAAAATCGGTGAGCGCGGCGGCAACCGCCCAAGGAGCCGTCGCCGGCAGTTCAACCTCAGCCCTCCTCAAAGGAGCCTTAAAACTTATGGCCTGGACAAAATTAAAAACCGCCGCAGTCGCGGGCGTTGTCATTTTATTAACCGCTGGAACGGCCCTTGTTGCTGTCAAGGCCGGGCGGCCGGCCGCTTTGAATCCCGCGGAGGTGGAAAAGTTGTGGGGCCAGTATGCTCAAGCGCTGGCCATAAGCGGGCCTGCCACGGAAGGCGCCATCCCTGCCGCGGTTCAAGTGATGACGAACCATCCGCCGATGGCTCTAATCCGTTCGAGCCAGTCGCGGCCGCTGCCGGGGCCAAGGCGAGGCGGAGGGGGCGGCAATGTCGCCGGGGTGGGAACGCGCGAGGGACACCTTTTCATGGGCGCCGGTCCCTGGCAAGTCATGAGCTACGCTTATGATCTCGATCCCCATTTTCCGCAAACCCGCATCATTGTGCCCCTCGAACTCCAGAGGGAGCGTTACGATTATATTGACACGATGCCGCAGGGTGGCAAAGAAGCCTTGCGGCGGGCGTTGCGGGACCAGTTTGGGGTGGTGGCGAAGAAGGAAATGCGCCCCAACTTGGTGTTGACTGTAAAGGACGCCACCATCGCCAACCAGCACAAGCACGTCGAAAATGGCAACAGCACCAACCGGACGATCAACTTCACCATGGCGCAGGTGGCGGACGAACTCAGCAAACGTCTGGGTGTGCAGGTGACCGATCAAACCGGACTGGCCGGCGGATTTGACTTCAGCCTCTCCCCGCGTTCTCCATCGCCGGACGACATCAAGGCGGCATTGCTGGACGAACTCGGCTTGCAGTTGACCCCGGCCGGAGACAACCAAGAAAACGAATTCCTCATCGTCGAAAAGCAACGGTGATTTCGCAACCTAATCGCTTGTGATGGATGGGCAAAGCGGGCACGATTTTGTCAGTGAAACCGCCGGGTCAACGGCCCCAATGGCTGCGGGTGGATCGGCTTCTGGAAGAGGAGTTGCCGGGGAGGCGCCAAGTGAACAAGGTTAATGTGTCGCTGGCGCGTCTTCCGCTCCGGGAAACGACGATGAGTCTGAAGTGGATCGCGCGGCGAAGGCAGATGGGCACGCTTCCAAACTGTTGCATGAAAAACGAAGACGGCAAAGTTGTGTCAATAATGAGGGGTGACGCCGGCTCAAGGTCAGAGAATTAACATCACCCACTCTGGTGGACCGTCGTTAGGTGGTTTAGTTGATCTCACTGTGGCACGAGATAGGACTGCGTCCAATCTGGCGGCGGTTGCTCGGCACTCTCGAGTTGCGCCTGCCATTCGGCGTCCGTGAGGCGCGTGGTTCCGGAAACCTCAAATTCGTATTGGCTCAGCACTGGCCCCGCGTAGATCATGCGATTCGTTCCATTGTCCACTGCGACCATGAGAAGGTTCACACTGCCCACAGCTTCGTGCAGTATAGCCCCTGGATCATTAATATAAGGATCGGGCGGATCGGTCTGGACATCGGTGACCAAGGCGTCCCACTTCTCCGACCCTAAAGTCCAGTCGAAATCCCACGTTGAATAAACGCTATCGTAGAAGAGTTGAGGATACCATCCATTAAACTGTGACTGGCCGGTATAAGAAAGGTGCTGCTCCATGAGGTTCAGGACCATATTGGTTTCCGCATCGGTGTAGGGCATCTGGGCCAATTCCCTCTGCGCCATATCCTGCAAGGTCAGCATTTGCGCGGCGAAATTTGTAAGACAGCTAAATTCGGCCGACTGAATGGTTGGGAGATCGTACTGGATCATTGGCGGTGGAACCGGGTAGGACGCGCGGCTCGGCAGCGTGATGGTCCCGGAGAGAGGCAGCGCGGCGACGGCGTTGGCCGCCACGGTGCATAACACGTTCATCGCCTGCCAGAATTCCGGTCGCGGCTCGACGTATCCGGCCGGGTAGTCGCATGAAATTTCCTCGGTGACAGGTTGCGCATCATAAAGCACCGTGTCGTGTTTGAGTTCCGTCCACGAGGCTAGTTGGGTGTTGAGGTTTTTCATGGCCCAAGCTTGAGTCCGCATCGCCTCGGGATACTCCGCATCGGTTGTGGGCGCGGACAACGCGCGAAGCGCCCCCAGCCAAGCCGTGTACATATTGTTGCTCCACGCCCCGAGGTTCTGACTGTCGATGACGTTTCGCACGGCCGCCAGATTTGATTGATAGGACAACCCGTCACGAAATGGAGCGCCATTGGTGGCCGTCATACGGGAGGCAAGTTCGGGCGCGATCGAGTTGTTGCCGAAAACCGAGAACGCAACGTCCAGGCAACTCGGCCTCATGCGAAAAACCCAGTTCCCGGTGCTGGGCCAGGTCACCTCTGAGATTGCCCAGGCGTCCATCGTGAAGCGCTGGCTGAAGACCGCGAAGGACCGCGGCAGCTTGGGAACGTCTTCAGTAAAGGGATTGTAGAAAAAGATCCCGCTGCTAAAGGTTTCAAGGCCGAGTTCGCCGGTCAGCAACCGCGTTTGCAAATTCGTCAACGTGGCCAAATCCGGCACATCCGCGGGTGAATGAATTCTGCCAGCGGAGAGCAGGCTTTCCAATTGGGGGAACGTCATGGATTCAGGAACGCCAACAAAACCGCGTAGCGCCTGGTCTATAGCCGACCAGGCTGGGTATTGGCCGCTTTGCTGTAACAGATATTCCAAAATCACCGTGGTTCCAAGCTCACGAATATCGTCCTCCTGATTGGGATAAAAGGTCGCGACCCTCAAGTCAATGAGCGAACACCACATCATGGTCTGGAAGTAATGTTGCAGCCGCAATGTGTTGGTGTAGTGCCCTCGCGGCTCGAATTGCGAAAAATCGATGGTGCGAGTCGTGCCGAAGAGATTAAAATCCTGATTCGCTAGGCTCTGGACGGCCGCCAGCGCTGCGCTAACACGACCGTCATTTCCGAAGTGACTGGCCTGCTGCTGTCCGCTCCAAAGGCTGTCCGCCACTGTCAGAAAAAAATCCGCGTCATTGAGGCTCGGGCCTAGTGTGTCGCCGCCGCGAAGCCCTGCTAATTGCGAGAGTTGGTCCGTCATGCCACCAAGCACCTGCTCCATCAAAGTAGCCAGTTCCAGTTCTTCCAGTTCCTCCAGCATATTATCGTACGTGCGATGCCACGCTTGCAGGACCGAATCTGCGGAAATGAACACTGGCATGTCAGCACTCAAAAGCTGGTAATAAAACTGCCCAAAGCTCGCGCTTCCGAGGCGTTCGCTGACCACGAATCCATTGGTTTTGAAAATGGAGATTTCGTTGCTGTTTAGCGCGTAGCTTGGATTCGCATCAAAATTAGTCCAGTACTGGGCCGTCGTCGGGTCCCAATCCAATTGGGGAAGATATGCCGGTAGCGGATACTTGGTCAAAAAACCGCCGATGGACATCGCTTGCAGTTGGGCCATCTGGACTCCGAACTGCGTGTCATATCCATAGATATCGGCGCCGCCACTGGCGGTTTCGTTTGTGGATTGGGAATTGGTGGAAGCAACGGCACGATAGAAACTCAGGCCAGCCTCGCTGGGCAATGAAATGTTCAGCGAAGGCCCAGACACGCCGCTGATGCCGCGCACCTTCCCGCCGACCGGCGCCCAGTGCGTCAGGTCCTGGCTGCCCAGGATCGTGTATTCCGGAAGTATTTGTCCTTGCTGCGGGACAGTAATCTCAGAGGGGGCTGAAAGGTTGATATTCGAGGAACTGGTGGTGATGCCAAGGACAACCTGTCCGTAGCAGCGATTCACCAACACCAAAAAAGCCAGCGCAAGGGCGAGAAGAGGTTTTGCCAATGTCTCGCTGGCTCTGCGCTTCTGTCCTGGCGAAGCAGAGGACAGGCCGGGCCATGAGACGTGGTCGGGATGTTGCAACCTGGGTTGCGCCAGATTCGCCTGACTAGGACGGAAGACATCCATTCATCTCGTTTAGCAGAACTGTCCGATCCATGCAAGGCTAATTAAAGAGGCCAATTACGGCGGTGCCTTGGGGACGAAGAGCCAACGCTGTTCATTCCGTTCCCCATGTCTTAACTGAGTGCAGTAATAGTGGACAGGGTCATGCCAAACCATCAAAGGGTCAAAGGGGCCGTACCGTAGATTCGTCCATTCCGCATTCTTGTGGAAAATAACCGCGGCCACGCAAGGCAGGCCCTCTCGGAATCGGGCTGACCCTGGGTTGAAAGATGCAATCCCGTTGGTATTGACGAATGGGCCATTTGGGAATTCCTTTGCGGGGGGAATGGGGTAATATGGCGGCGTGATTCACAAATTCAATCATTTCAAATCATGGAAAATGTTTTCAAGCAACGGCTGATTTGCGTGGCGGTCATTGACAATGCCGATGATGCCGTCCCGCTGGCCCAGGCCCTGATGGCGGGCGGATTGAACACCATCGAAGTCACTTTCCGCACCGAGGCGGCGGCGGAGGCGATCCGCCGGATTCGCGGCGGCGTGCCCGCCATGTCGGTCGGTGCGGGCACGGTGCTGACGCCGTATCATGCCGCGCAGGCCGCGCAGGCGGGGGCGCAATTCCTGGTGGCACCGGGCCTGGACGAGCTGGTTCTGGCGGCGGCCCTGGCGCGAAACCTGCCCTACATTCCGGGGGTGATGACGCCGACGGAAATCGTGCGGGCGCTGAATTTGAAGTGCAAGCTGCTGAAGTTCTTTCCCGCCGAGGCCAGCGGCGGCGTGGCGATGCTCAAGGCGCTGGCCGCGCCGTTCGCGCGCACCGACGCGCGATTTGTCCCCACCGGCGGCATCACGGCGGCGACGCTCCCGGCCTATCTGGCCGTACCGCAAGTGGCGGCGGCGGGCGGTTCGTGGATGGCGGAACGCGGATTGGTCGCCGAACATGCCTGGGAAAAAATCACCTCCCTGGCGGCGGAAGCGATGAAGGTTTGTTGAGAATGAACTCAGGATGCGGCACGTCAAACTGCTGACCATCCGTGGTGTGTATCGAGAACGGACGAAAGCCGCCGCCGCTCACCTTCTTCTTCAATTCTTGAACGGTCACCGTTTCAGTTTCAATCATCAACCAACCTGCGTCAAGCCCGCGGGTGGATTTGGGAATGGCGCGTTCTCATTTCGGCTCGATGACCGTCAACCCCGCCACTTGGGCAAAATGCCGCCGGTTGAAGGTGGCCACGCCACTGCCTCGCTCCAAAGCCGTCGCCGCCACCACGAGGTCGTAGTATCCAATTCCAGAATTATCGCCATTTGTCCGGCGGGGCTTTGAGGGTTTTGTGAGCGGTTTGCAAATCGCTCCGCCAGGCTGCGGCTTCGTCTTTCGGCAATTGAGTTTTGGCCAGCGCCTCAGCCAGGTCCCTGCCGGTGCAGACCTTTTCATGGTCCGGCGCCAGCCGGGCCACCGGCGCGCCGTTCTTGAGCAGGACAAAGGTGACGTTTTGATAATGGGCGCGGTTGACGCAATCGGCGAAATTGCGCGCGGCGTCCGTGACGCTGATAGTCCTCTTTCGCATAAAATCAGATTATCAGATTTTTCCCCGGCGTCAACCCACAGGAAACGTTGCAGTCAAAGAGGTCGTCATATTCAGGGTCAGAACTGAATAGCTGGCCGGAACGGGGCCGGGTTCATTGGCGCATAGGGCGGCATGGCGGGAGGCTGGGCCGGCGCTTTGGCCTGCATGATGTCGGCTCCCGGCATCGGCGAGGCGGCGCGGGCCGTGGCGCCGTTCATGGCCGGCGTTTCGATTTTCTCGGTGAAGCGGCCATGAGCGCGGAATTTGTCGTAACGCAGCTTCAGGCGATCCGGGGTGGAAAGTTTCTTCAAATCTCCCAGGTTCCGCAACAAAGCGGCTTTGAGGGAGGCGGCGGTTTGGGCGGGATCATTATGAGCGCCGCCGGGAGACTCGGGCACGATTTCATCCACCAAACCGAGGGCGAGCAAATCCCTGGCGCTGATCTTCAAGGCCTCGGCGGCCTTGGCGGCGGCGGAGCGCTCCTTCCACAAAATGGCGGCGCAACCTTCCGGGCTGATGACCGAGTAATAGGCGTTTTCCAAAATGAGCACCCGGTCGGCCACGCCAATCCCCAGCGCGCCGCCCGACCCGCCTTCGCCGATGACCGCCGCGATCATGGGCGTTTCCAGCAACATCATCTCCCGCAAATTCACGGCAATGGCCTCGCCGATGTGGCGTTCCTCCGCGCCCACACCGGGAAAGGCTCCGGGAGTGTCCACCAGCGCAATGACCGGCAGATTGAATTTGCCGGCCAGTTGCATGAGACGCAGGGCCTTGCGGTAGCCTTCCGGCATGGCGGAGCCGAAATTGCGGCGGATATTCTCCTTGGTGTCGCGTCCTTTTTGCGTGCCCAGCACCATCACCCGGTGGCCGTCCAGCCGGGCCAATCCGCCGATCATGGCGTGATCGTCGGCGTAGAGGCGGTCGCCATGCAACTCGGAGAAATCGGTGAAGGCCATCGCCACGTAATCCAGCATAAACGGGCGTTTGGGGTGGCGGGCGATCTTCACCCGGTCCCAGGCGCCGAGCGTGGCGAAGACCTGGCGGCGCATTTCGGCGATCTTGGCTTTCATGGCCGCGATCTCCGCGTCCATGGCGTGGCTTTCGGGGTGTTTTTCGAGTTCGTCCAGCTTGCGTTGCAACTCGAAGATCGGCTTTTCGAAATCAAGCTGATGTTTCATCAAGCCTCAATTTTATGTTCCCGCGGCGTTCGTGCAAGGGCAAAAATTGGCAAAAGTTCTCTGCATTGAAATGTGGCTTGCAACTTTTCCGTCCCGGCGGGTTAATATAAAGGCACGGCCGCAAGGCTGGGCAGCTATGGCGCAATTCAATTACAAGGCCCGCAAAAGATCGGGTGAGGTGGTCACCGGCATGTTGGAAGTGGCCGACCGCGGGGCCGCCTTGACGCAAATTGAGCGGCTGGGCCTGTTCCCCGTCGCGGTGGAAATGCCCAAAGGGGCCGCCGCCGCCGCCGACTCGCCCAAGCCGCCGTCCGCCAAGAGTTCGGATTGGAGGGAATTTCTGCCTCCAGCCCTGCGCAAGCATCTCCAAAAACAACACAAACCCAAGCTGCAGGAACTGGCCACCTTCACCAATCAACTGGCCAATTTGCTCAAATGCGGCATGCCGCTGACCGTCGCCCTCAACAGCATGACGCACCTGGAAACCAAGGGCATCCCGGCCGAGGTCAGCCGCCAGCTCAAGCAGGATGTGATGGAAGGCAAGGGCCTGTCCGAAGCCATGGCCAAACAGAAGGTTGTCTTCTCCGATCTTTACATCAACATGGTGCGCGCCGGCGAGCAAAGCGGGGCGCTGGTGGAGGTGTTGCGCCGCATGGGCGACCACTTCGAGCGTTTTGCCGAGGTCCAGGCCAAATTCACCTCCGCGCTGATTTATCCGGCCTTCGTCATCTGCATCGGCATTGCCATTTCCATTTTCTTCATGACGGTGATGCTGCCGAATTTTTTGCAGCTTTTTCAAGGGCTGAATGTTCCCCTGCCCATGCCCACGCTGATCCTGATCGGCCTGAACAATTTCTTCAAGCATTGGTCGTGGCTGGTCGGGCTGATCCTGATTGTGGCGGGTTTCATCTTCAGCCGCTACCGCGCGACCGAGGATGGAAAGCTCAAGATTGACGGGTGGAAAATGAACGTGCCCATCGTGGGCAAGGTGGTGCGCCTCCATCTTTACGGCCAATTCTGCCGCACCCTGTCCACCCTTTTGCAGAATGGCGTCCCGGTCTTGAAGGCCATGGAAATCGCCGAGCAAATTGTCCCCAATCGCATCCTCAAACAGGCCATTGCCAAGACGCGGCAGGAGGTGACCGACGGCAAAACCATCGCCCAGCCCCTGGCCCGCAGCGGCGTGTTCCCCCAGTTGATGGTGGATTTGATCAAGATCGGCGAAGACACGGGCGATGTTCCCGGCTCGCTGGCCAATCTGGCCGAGACCTACGAAAACCAGTTGAACATCGGGCTGCGGGTGATGACCAACATGATCGAGCCAATCATCATCTGCATCATGGCCATTTTCGTCGGCTTTTTGCTCATCGCCATTCTCTCCGCCCTGTTCTCCATCACCGCCAGCATCTCCGTCAAGGGATGAACGCCAACGCCGCAACTCTTCCCTTCCCGCCGGCCGGCCGCAGGCCCCGCGGCGGCGCTTTCACCCTGATTGAAATCCTGATCGTGGTCGGCATCATCGGGCTGACACTGACGATGGGCGTGCCGGCCTTTGTCCGCGCCCTGCAAAAGGAAGGCATGCGCAAGGCCGAATCCGATTTGCTGGAGGCCTGCCAAAAAGCCCGTGGCGGCGCCATCATCCATGCCCAGCCGCAAAACCTGATTATCAAGCCGATGGAGCGGACCTTTGAAGCGCCCGGCGCTTTTCCCCTGACGACGCTGCCCGAAGGCGTGAGCATCGCGTCCATCGTGGTCAACGACTGGGCCAGGGAGCAGGACGATGTGGTCATCGTTCGCTTCTTTCAAAGAGGCACCAGCGACGATTTCAAGATTGTCATCACTTCCGACCGGGACGGGACGCAATGCCTCATCTCCGTTGACCCCGTGACAGCCCTCGCGGATATCCAAACGTCCCGATGAAGACGCGCCCGTCCAATCTCCGCAATCCGCAATCCGCAATCCGCAATCCGCAATCCAGTGACGGCTCAACAGATTCTCGCCCGGCCATGCGCGGAAGGTCCCTGGCCTTTACGCTGCTGGAAGTCATGATTGCGGGGGCGATCTTCTTCATGGCGATGTTGGCGCTGCTGGGCGTGTTGAGCACCTGCATCCATGCCGCGACTCTTTTGCAGAGGAATTACCCCACTGCCGCCATGGCGGTGGCCGAGTTGACCCTGACCAACAAGCTGGAGGAAGTGACCCAAACCGGCGACTTCGGCAATATCTATCCCGGCTACCACTATTTGCTCTCGCCCCGCGAGATCATGACCAACGGGCTTTTCCAGGTGGATGTGACTGTTTATCACGAAGACAAGGTTTTTTCCTCGATGAGCATCCTGCTCTACAAGCCCGATTCGCAGAAGAAGTTCTGAACCGTGTTATGAAAATGCCGGCCCGCCCACTGCACCGCGCCTTCACGCTCGTGGAAATCATGATAGCCATCGCGCTGTTCATGATGATGATGGGCAGCATCATGGCCTGCTGGAAGGTCATCGTCAGCGGCAAGGAGACGGGGGAGACGGCGGCGGCCATGGCCCAGCGCGCCCGCACCAGCATGAAGGCGGTGGAAGATTCGCTCAACAACCTCGAGCTTTCCGTCACCAACATCCGCTACTATTCCTTCGTCGCCGACACTTCCAATCCCCAGTTCGCCGCGCTCAGTTTTTCCGCCCGCCTGCCGGAGTCCTTTCTCGGCTCGGATTATTTTGGCGACAATGTCATGCGCCGGGTCATTTTCGACGTGGAGAAAGGCGCGGATCAGAAACTCAACCTGGTCATGACGCAATATCCGCTGCTGGCCATCCCAAGCGACCAGTTCCCGCCCAAATCCATGGTCCTGGCGCGCGACGTGAGCGCCTTCGTTTTGGAATTTTGGTCGCCCAAGGAAGACGACTGGCTGGCCGATTTCCTCAAGACCAACGAAGTCCCTCCCATGATCCGCATCACCCTCGGCACCGGCCATTCGCCGCGGGACCCGAGCGTCCCCTTTGAGGTCATCCAGCGCATCGTCGTCCCGCCCGTGATGGCCCACCTATGAAAACTCGCCCCCTCCATTCCTCCTCCCGGCGCGGCATCGCCTTGATCATCGTCATGGTGGTCATTTTCGCTCTCTCCGTCCTGGTGGCGGCCTTCGCCTATTCCATGTCCGTGGAAATGCGCCTGGCGCAGATCACCGATTATGACGTCGAATTGGAATGGATGGGCCGGTCCGGCGTCGAACTGGCCCGTTTCGCCCTCGTCAACAAGTGCTCCGAACAAAGAGACATTGACTCGCTCAACCAGTTTTGGGCCGGCGGCAACGCCCCGTGCAGCAACTCCAGCCCGCAATTGGAGGCCTACGGCCACGGGGACGGCTACGCCTTCAAGGACTTCCCGCTGGGCAACGGCAAAATCTCTGTCAAGATCATTGACATGGAGCGGAAATTCAACATCAACTTCCTCGCCGATCCGCGCATGCCCCAATTGGAAATCCTGCAAAAGGCCCTCGAGCAATGCGGCGTCACGGACCCTTCCCAATCCTCCAAGGTGATTGATTCGATCCTGGACTGGCGCAGCCCCGCCGGCGGCGCCGCCACCCATGTCAATGGCGCCAAGAACGAATACTACAACCGGATGATCCCGCCTTACAATTGCAAGCAGGGGCCGATTGAGGACCTGAGCGAACTGCTGCTCATCCAGGGCGTCACGCCGGAAATGTACTGGGGACCGAACTCGACCAACCATCCGCCCGCGGCCTATCAACAGCAACAAGGATTCAACCATACGCCGCACTCGACCAAGAGCCGGTTCCAGAACGAGGCCAGCGACGTGCCCAATCCGGTCGGCATGGTCGAACTCTTTTCCCCTTTTGGGGCCAAGCTCAACATCAACACCGCCGACGCCAAAACCCTGGCGCTCCTCCCGGGCATCAATGCCGACACCGCCCAGCGCATCGTCGAGCAGCGGGCCGGGCCGGATGGGCGGGACGGCACGGAGGACGATGCTCCCTTTCACAACGTCCAGGAATTGAACAGCGGCCTGCCGGGCGGCGTTCCGATGGGCGTGCCGCCGGGCGGGGTGCGGGGCATGCCGCCGCCGGGGGCGATGGGAGGCATTCCCGGAGCGCCGCAAATGGGCGTCGCGGCGGGCGGACTGGCGGCGTTTTGCGACGTGCGCAGCTACGTGTTTGAGGTCCATGTCGAGGCGGAAATCAACGGTGTGAAACGCAACTTTGTCGGCGTCGTCAGCCGCGCCGGTCAAGGCGGCAGCCAGCTCCGGTGCATCCGTTTTCATTGGGAGGAATGAGCCGCCCCAATCGCTGGCGGCTTCTCGGGGAGCGCGACCGTCCCCGGTCGCCGCGTTCGGTGTCCCGCCGAACGCTCCTCTTTGTCTGAGGAACACCTGCGCCTCGCAAGTTGCGGCTGGAGCCCTCCCTGGCCGCTTTTCAACTCGCCGGGAAAAGTATGATGTGCTCGACCTCGAAGGGAAAATTGAACAGGGCTTCCGGGGCGTGGCAGTATTCGCAACGATGAGCCGCGCGCGCAGCCACCCTGGCGTGGCGGGGATTCATTTTCCCAGCGTGGCAAGGGCTTC
>Ga0326727_10013965_pt1 | contig 17662 bp, 20 predicted proteins | sample MB2enrmetagenome_FD_207643 | JGI IMG/M metagenome (GOLD analysis project Ga0326727, IMG submission 207643) | Lab enriched peat soil microbial communities from McLean, Ithaca, NY, United States - MB29MY | ecosystem: Environmental > Terrestrial > Soil > Wetlands > Peat | place: USA: New York...
AGCGCCCGTTTCACTTCGTGGAAAATACTTTCATGGGGCAGTCGGCGTATCGCCATGCCGGTCGCTTGAAGTGTTGCCTCGACACCGGACATCAAACTGTTGAACTCCGCGAGGAGGTCCTCGTGCTCGCGACGCGTCCGCTCGATGCACTTGGTAGCCGAAAGGCTGGCGCTTGAGCCCCGCATCTTTTTCTTCCACTCGAGGTCCGGCGACTGGTGGTGGATTCTAGGGTTCCAGATGAAATAGGCGTGGAGCAAGTGGCGGAGGTACAGCCCGTCGCTGTCCCTACTGCGCCATAGGTCGGCATGTACCCGGTCAACCGCTTGCAACACAGGGCTTTCATTCCGTTGCTCCCGGTTGTACCGGCTGACCAAGTCGCCATAGCCTTCGGCAATCTCAAATCGCACCTGCATCCGCATGGAGCGCTCCGGCAGCGACCTAACTAAGGCTTCGAGCCCGTTCTTGTCTCGATTCCTCATCTCGTCGCTCGCATAATAGGAGTGCACTCCGCCGAGCTCGTAGCCGGCGACGAACGAGCCATCAATTTGAATGGCGACGTTATCCAGCAGGTCGCGGATGCGCATTTGCTCGCAGAGCGCCGGCGCGGCGAGCGACCTTTCATGTTGTTGAAGTGTTACCGGCATATCTCCTCCTCAGGCTGGAGGTATTCCCGGGTCAATTGCGAGTCGCGTTCGAGTGCTGAATAGACGTGGGGCCTGGAATGGAACATCACCCAATCGAGCAGATACCCTCGTTGCTTTCCGTACTTGAACAACATCAAGGCGGGGATGCTCAGCAAAGGGACCAGGTATTGCATGATCATGTTCATGGGCAGGCCAAACATCTCCCGTTTCAGGAAGCGGCCAAGTATGTTAGTGACCACGGCCAGTGCCAGGATGGCAAACAGGTCCTCGGCCTCGAGTCCGAGGAACGTTACTCGCGTTCGTAAGTTGCGATAAACAGGCGTCACGTCAAGCGCCATGATTTCCTCCCATTAAGTCACTCCCCCTGTTCCTCGGGTTACGAAGAACTCGCCGAGCCGAAGCAGTCCCGACACCAGCAGGCACATTCCCGCAGCGGCGAAGTGCCGCATCCATGAGATCGGCTGGTGTCGGTTGGTTACTCCGGCCAGTTGTAATCCGCCTGCGGCCACCTGCAAGGCCGCGTAGATCGGCAGAAGCACGTTGCAGATCCAGTCCACAATGCTGGCTACCGCGGCCCAGACCAGGTTGGGGTCGTTCCAGGCGCGCTGCGAAGCGAAAGTCTCGAAAGCACGTAAGAGTCCGGAAGCCATGAGACACATGAACCCGCCGTACATCGCATGCGAGTACTCCTTGCCTTTCGAGAACTGGATGATGGCGATGGCAAGGAACAGGCCCGCCAGAGTGGGCAGAATCACGTTGCCGCTCCAGTTGGTCAGGTTGAGAATGCCGTTGTAGAAGGACATATTCGTTCCACCTCTAAGCCATCATGGCCAGCACCAACTTCCAGATCGCCGCGACCGACAACAGACCCAGAGCCACACCCGCCAGGCGAAGCGCCGGCCGTCGCGTGGCCACGTTAATGATTGCTCCGATGATGGCCAGTCCCGCCGCGATCGGCATGATGGTGCCGACGAGGTAGGTCCAAAGGCTGTCCAGTACGTCTGCCGGCGCGTACTGCGTACCGGAGTTGTAATTCTGAAGAAGGTTATAAGTCGTCTGGATGCCGAGCATGAACATGGCGGTCAAAATCGACGGCAGGGGATGCTCCCCTGCGGCCGAATCCAGGATGGCCCGCAGCACGAAGTACGCCGCGAGTGTCGTTGCCAGCCGCCTGACCACAAAGTTGGTCACAAAACTCCCGACGCTCGCCTGGAAAGTCGAAAGCCAGGAACTCGCAACTCCGCCCCCTGACAGCGGCACACTGACCCCGAACGAACTGAACCAACTGAGCAGCGGCTGGAGGGTGAGGAAAATGACTGCCCAGAACATCCACTTTGTAAAACCCCCACCGATCAGGAAGCTCGTTCCGCCGCCTTCGCGCCGCAGGCTGATGCCTGCTAATACCAGGCATAGGACTGCTGCGGAAGGCGCTAGCAGCAATAAAACGTTCACGATATCGTTCAAAAGTTGTGGCACGGCCATAGTTTTAACTCTTCGCTGAAAACATGAATTCGATTGCTGGATTTGTGGCAGGCAACCCTCGCTTCGAGATGCAGGGTTGCCTGCCCCTTTCACTTCGGGGATTCCCGCTTTTTTCTAGGTGACACCTCCTGTTCCGTTCGTGATCCAATACTCAATCAATCGCGTAACGCCTGAGACCGCGAGCAACGCCCCGGCCGCAAACAGCCATCGGCCAAAGCCCCGTCCTGTGAGCCAGGCGATTATGGCCCCCAGCACCGCCCCGCCCGCGCCCACCGGCGCGATCACGTTGCCTACCCAGTTAATGAAATTGAGGAACGCACCTTCCGGTTGCGCCCCCGTTTGACCTTGAACAGCCACGTTGAATTGTGGGTTTTGACCCAAGTTCTGAGCCAGGACATACTGCGCAGCCAGCCCGAAGCAAATCGCGCCCACAGCGAGTGACTTCTTGAGTGCCCTGTCCCACTTCATGCGCATGAATCGGTACCCTCCTTTCGCTGCCCGCTGTTGTTCCGATTCCGAAATCCGATTCCGAAAACTGCTGAACAACGGCGGCCCGTTGCGAAAAGTAATCTGAGATGTTTTTTGCGTCAAATGAGGTCGGAGTACTTTGAGAAGAAAAAGACGGCGAGGAGACAGAGAGGTTTACTCAAGCTATCTGCCCTCTTGCGAGGATCGGGCGCTCACTCTCCGTGCAACGTCCACCTCAATCACGACGAAGCAGGAAAGGCAAGTTACTCGCGCTTTTCAAAGGGGTTAGTCAACTTTCGAAATTATTTTTCGCGGGTCGGCGAAGGTGAGAACCAGGTCGGGATCGATGACCATATCAGCGACAGGCGATACGATCCGACTCTTCGCCCCTGGAAGAGGCCGCCGCGTGCCAACTTTTTTTCACGGGTCGACAGATGTGAGAACCAGTTCGCTCAGGGGAAGCTTCAGTGAACACCCTGTTACCCAACACGCCGGGCTCTGCTTTCGCCTTTCGAGTGCAATGTCCTCGGCATGGAGGTTGGCGTCTTTTCGCAGAGCATGTCGCGCCGACCAAGCTGTGGCACACGCCATTGAACTCGACCTTGACGAGCGCCCGTTCGACTAGTCGAGCATTGGTCACTTGGTTGGCTTACCTTCTTTGTAAAGTGGGGTTTGGCGACGACAACCCAAAGTAGGCTTAGGCCGTTATACGTTCGAGCGGAGAGGATCGCAGGTCCAGACATCCCAGAACCCCGTATCTCGGGAGTTTGGATGTGAGGCACTTCTATGGTTTGCCGACTTAACCGGCCAAGGGAATCACCAGTTTCCGAGGAGAACAGGTAGCCACAGTCAATGCTGTCTTGACCGTGGGTGGGTTCTCTCCTTTATTGCGCAAGCGTTGCCAGGTCGCAGTCGCCACTGGGGTCGGCGTCTGGGACAAGAAAGGCCCACAGTCAGCAAAGCACTGACTGTGGCTACCCGCTGTCAACGCCAGCAAACGGGAGTCGGAAATCTGATCAAGAAAGGGACTGTGGACCCTGCATGATAAACTCAATGCCTGCGCCGCAATCTACTATCGTATCTGTTCGGGTCCAGCTCTTCCAGGAGAGGGTCGTTTCCTTCATCAAAATTAACATCTGGCTCTGAATGCAATTCCAGAAACGAAAGAACGGCGCTGTATGACGGAAGGGCAACTGAGTGCTCAAGCAAGCGGCGGACGCCGCTGGTATCCCATCGATTTAACCAGGCGTCAGGAGGAACTTCAACAAGGTTATCAGGAACGTCTTGGTTCGAGAACAGCTTAAAAGCCCAGGATTTTTGCGATGGCAACTCTTCAATCGGAAGCGGTAAGGTGAAGTTCTCGCTGCGCACGTACCACTTTGCCCGGCAGCTTTCACTCCATATCATGCAGCAAGCCAATTCTGTAAGCTCTAAGTAACGATAGATGGTGGCTGTTAGGCTGGTTGAAAATTCACGAGCTACTTGGCTGATCCTGTGAAGGGATGGATCCTTTAACCCGAGGCGGGGGCCGACCAGCTTTCTCGGAAGTAGCAGTTCGGCCGAAAACTGGTTGGCCTCTCGCTCAGCAGAGGCAACGCTCGCATGCCACCGTTCGATGTCTTCCGGTCGGCAGACGCACTCCAATTGGCGGTGATGCGGAATCAAGTAGTGGCCGATTTCGTGCCCGATAGTGAAGCGCTTGCGCGTATGCTCACGGATTGCGGAATTGACCGCTATGATGCCTTTGGGAGCGTCGTAGGCTCGCACCAGAGTGCCGTCGAACCCGTCCGCTTCGACTTCCCGTATTCGCAGCCCGATTTGCGCGGCAATGAATGGCAAGTCTGGGACACGATTGGGGGCCAGGCGTTCGGAAAGCAGTTCCGCAAGCCTTTCAACGGCGTCCAACCTCATCCTCCTCCGCCCAGTTCTCTTTGACCTCATCCGCAAGCTGTTTCAGCAGGCGTTTGTCCTTCTCAGAGTTGTGCGTTAACCGATGGTGACTGAAAGCGAGCGTCTCGGTGGGGCCTCGAAATGGTTTCAACGCCCAGTCTACGATCTCGCCGAGCTTGGAAGTAGGTACGCCCTCTAGCGTATTCGCCGCCTTCGTCTGAGCCAGAGCGGCCTGAACATGAGGCGGCACGGCTTTTCCGGCCAACCGATAGCGCTGCGCAGTCTGAGCGGCTTGTTCGTATGCCATCTGAACGAGGTCGGCACTGGTGCCGAATTCCTCATACAAACTCTCGACTTCCGATGAGTCCGCCGTTGTAGGGTCACCAAGTAATGCCGCTAGTTGGCGTTCGAGCGCCTCATTCTTCTTGCTTTTGTTCTTCATGCCGTCCGCCCTACTAATGATATCCCGATTTGCTGGATGCTAGCGATTCGCAGGAGCATTTTCCTGCGGTTGCGGACTTCATTGACACTAATATCGAGCAGGTCAGCCATTTGTTTGTCTACCATACCCGTCTCCGTGATGCATGAAGCGGCAACGATGAAGTCCTCCAACTCGCGCTCCTTGGGATGACCCCTAACTGCCTCGATCAACCGAGCCTCGACGACCTTGCAAGCGGCTTGGTCATCGGGTGCCGCTTCTTTGGAGACTAGTCCCGCCATGGCCCCTTCAGAATCTGGATGGACTTTGCCATCGCGCCGGAGATGGTCAAGAAACTTGTTTCTCAAGACGCCGCACAACAATCTGACTAATCCGTCTTCGGTGCCGTCCCAGGATAATCCGTTAGGCGAGTCAAAGAATTCCGTCATCGCCTCAGCCACAAGGTCCTCTGCGGAGGATATACCGCAATCGACCACACGATTCGTGTGACCCACCAGCCGCAACGCAGCCCAATAGACCCGCTTGGTCAGAATGCGCCAGTCGACTGATTCGGGATTGCGCGGAGAAATATGCGGCACCGCCCCCCTCAACCATCAACTTTCTGCCAACAATCACAGATCGGACGGACCGAAAAATTCCGGCCACACACGGCCGAAAAACCGCAGCTCATACGATTACATATCAAAGGCGGGAGTAACCGCCAAACACATAGGAGGGTAGCACGAACGAAATCTAAGTGGTTAGGGGTAAAAGGGGGGATGGGGGCCGGGGTGAGCTGGAATTAGCAGAGGCGCGTCTCCGGCAAGGAAGGTCGAGGCTGAGGGGCGGTTGACTGCTCGTTGAAGGGAACTCCAGCGGCCTGATAAGATCGCCGCTAAGCTTTGAATCACGGACGAAGTTATTTGAGGTCCTCGTATGGCGAGAGCAATTGCGGCAAGGACGCAAGGTGACGACTACCAAGCTCGGTTTTTTTGGTTCCAAGCGTGTCGTCTGTTGGAGCGCAGGCCAGTCGTCGAAAGCATTGCGTTCGATTCCCCGTCCTTAAAATTCTTTGATGATGTTTCCGTCTCATATAAGAGTGCCGTCCCTGACGAACGGGGAGAGCTGGTATGGGCAGACCACTACCAGGTAAAGTTTCACGTCGATCACTCCGAACAGTTCTCATGCGACGGACTGCTGGACCCCCGCTTCATCGGAGTAACCACCACTTCACTGTTGCAGAGGTTGCGGGACTTCCAAAAGGAAGTTCCGCCCAAGCCGAAGTCATATAGGCTGCATGTAATTGCCCCTTGGGGAATCCGGTCCTACGATCCTTTGGGCAAATTGATCAGCAATCAAGGCGGGGAGCTTCGCCTTCACGTGTTGTTTGACGGCAGCTCTGACCGGACGGCAATGGGAAAAGTGCGTAAGATATGGCGGAAGCACCTGCACATTACCGATGATGCCACCCTTAGACGCATTGTCGAGCCCCTGAGGCTGGACACCTCTTATTTTACGTTCAGCAGGCTCCGCGAATTTCTAAACCTTCGCCTCAGCTCCGTTGGCCTCAAGCCTGTACCCGACGATACGCTATCTCACCCGTATGATGACCTTATTAGGAAACTTCACCAAGCAGGTCGCACCGAATTCACTGCGGCTGACCTTAAAGAAATCTGTAAAAAGGAAGGTCTGTTTCAGGGTGATTCAGTAGCCGCAAACGGAACAATGGTTTTCGGGTTGCGGAGCTTCATGCGATGGGCAGAACATATGGAAGATGAAACAGATCGTTTGCTCTGCCTGGTGCGCCATTTCGATAATCGGAACATCCGTGATGGGAAACTGTGGAATGAAGCGGTTGTCCCCGAGGTTCGAGAATTTCTGTCGCAGATGCGTCCCGGTAGTTCGTATGAACTTCAAATGGACGCTCATAGCTCAATCGCTTTCCTCGCTGGCTATCTACTGCCGTCAAAGTCGGGGATTGAGGTGAAACCAACACAGAAGACCCTCGGTGGCAAAACCATTTGGGATGCACGACCGGTGGGGTCGCCATCTTCGGCCCTCCTCGACGGTTGGACGGTTCAGTCCACCCCCACTAATGCCGGGCTTTCAGAAGTCGGCGTTGCATTGAGCATAGCTCACGACATTCGTGAAGACGTGAGGCTCTACGTAAAGAACCACCTGCCAGCGGTGGGGAGCATTCTTGAATTCTCCGTCAATCCCGGCCCGTCGCCTACAGCTATCCGGGATGGCACGCACGCATTTATGTTGGCTCAGGGTGTAGCCGCGAAACTGAAGAGCCGGACAGCCAGGGAACGCTGCTCGACGCTTCACATCTTCGTGTCAGGGCCAAATGCATTTGTCTTCTTCCTCGGACAGCTTGCCAATAGCTTCGGGAGCTGTGTGCTTTACGAATATGACTTTGATACCAACGTTGCGGGGGCCTACTCGCCGAGTATCAGCCTACCGCTGGGCCAGAATATCTGAGGTCGCCGAACTTGCGAGAACAGGAGACAAGCTAATGGAGTTGCCAAGTTACTTCACGGACTTCCTTGCAAACATACGCCCAACGTCTAACCAGGTTGAGGACTACAAGACCGGTCACAGCACCCTACGGGACAGGCTTAATGAGGATGCTGTCCTTTCCCAGATTATCGTTAGCACTTTCCTTCAGGGCAGCTACCGCCGTTCAACCGCTATTCGATCCAAAACCGATAAACGGGCGGACGTTGACGTCGTCGTGGTGACAAAGCTAAGCAACAACGAATACACGCCGATGCAGGCTGTCGATCTGTTTGTACCCTTTCTGGAAACATTCTATAAAGGCAAATACAACAAACAATGCCGCTCGATTGGAATAACTCTGTCGTATGTCGATCTCGACTTGGTCGTCACCGCTGCACCCTCTGAGGCCGAGATCGGTATCCTCAAGTCGGACGCTGTAACCTCGCTCGATACCCCCGAGGATGTGGGCGACTGGAGGCTCGCAAAATCCTGGATTTCCACGCAGCATCGCCTCACGTTGAAAGACACCAAGGTCCTTTTGGAGGCCCAGCGGGAGCCCGAGTGGAAAATCTCCCCTTTGCTAATACCGGACAGGGATAAGAAGATGTGGGAGCTTACTCACCCCCTAGCTCAGTTGCGATGGACATGGGACAAGAACAGAAAATGCAACGGGCATTACGTGAACATCGTGAAAGCGATGAAGTGGTGGAGGCGGGTGCGACATCCCGACACGAAGTATCCAAAAGGCTATCCACTTGAGCACCTCGTGGGAACCTGTTGCCCTGATAGCATGGAATCCGTTGCACAGGGAGTTACGACAACCTTGGAAACCATGATAACGCTGTATCAGCATTACGCCTCAGCAAAACAAACCCCGTTCCTGCCAGATCATGGGGTCCCGCAACACAATGTACTCGGGCGAATCTCAGGAGAGGACTTCGCCAATTTTCACGCTGATGTGTCTCACGCCGCGAAGATCGCCCGAAGGGCGTTAGAAGCGGATTCGGTCAGGGAGAGCGCAGAGGCATGGCGCGAGCTATTCGGTGACGAGTTTCCCGCGGCACCACCTTCGGGAGGTTCAGACAAGTCGGGTGAAGGTCGCCAACAGGGCGGATATACAGAAAGGGTAGGTATTACCACTATCGGTGGGGGCAGGTACGCCTAGCCATGAATTCGCAGACTCCTTCGCCAGCCCTCTTGGCGGGGCGCAGGGCACTGGACGGGCTGCCAAATGTTCACGTGCTCACAGATTGGACATGGAGCCCGCAGGCACACAAGTGGGTGCTCCATGTGAGATTAACGACGCCCGCTGATCTAAAAGGCCTCATCCCACCATCAACCGAGTGGTATGTGTTGGTTGATGCTGAATACCCACTGGGCCAGATTAAGTTCTTTCCGTCCAAGCTGAACAGCATCCAAGTGACGTTTCCTCACCAGCACTTCAATGGCGCGGGTGGGTCCGATTCGCCCTGGCGCTCAGGAGACTTGTGTTTGGACACGCATCTCCGAATTCTGGGACGGTTCGACATCGAACTCTACGACGAGCACCGCCGATTGGAGTGGCATTTCCGGCGTGCGCTTGGTTGGCTCGAAGATGCATCCTCTTCCCGACTGGCGGTGGACGGCGACCCTTTTGAATTGCCCGACTTCCAGTTGGACAGTGCCATATGCACGGTTGCTTTCTCAGAAAGCCGTGAAACGTTCGCATTATGGCAGTCCTTGAGCAACACCTGTGGCATAGTTGAGTTGCGAAGACCTTCATTGTGGCGTCGCGTGTTGGTCGTCAGACGATTCTTATCCCTTGAGAAGCAGGAACTCGTCCCGACATTATGGGGGACTGCGATTGAGCAGTCCAAAGATGCCGACGAGCCGATAACGGGAGCGTGGCTTCGCTTGAACTCCGTTCCCGTCTTGGAGCCTTGGCAAGCACCGTCCACCTGGGGAGAACTGCGTGCGGCGTGCAGAGACCAGGGTATCGACGTCCTGCTTCGAAAGTGCGTCAACTCCTTCAGGAATGGCAAGCCACTCCTTGTTATGCTAGGGTTTGCAATACCCGAGAAGGTCGGTGCAAGCCCCATCCTAATGCACTGGCTCCCGTTGTGGATACCGGCGGTTGCTGCTGGTGATGTGCCAGGATTCCGCAACTCCGAGAAGAGTCATTGGCTGCGGGATAGTAGCCAGGTGTTCGGCCAAGGTAGGAAGATAGACTGGCAGAAGTCAGAGAATTGGGATAACGGTCAGATTTCTACAAGAGGCAGGCTCAATGACGCGATAACCAGCAAACGCGTTCTCGTGATCGGAGCGGGCGCAATTGGAGCAGCAATCGCCGAACTGCTAGTCCGCTCTGGAGTCAGGGAGCTCACAATCATTGACGGCGATACACTCGAAGTCGGCAACTTGAGCCGCCACACTCTTGGAATTGGCCACGTCGGAGAATCCAAGTCACTTGCAGTAGCTGGCAGACTGAATAAAGCTTCCCCTCACGCAACGGTAAGGGGCATGAACGACCATTTCCCGCCACGGGCCAAGGAAGATTTCGAGTGGCTGCAAGAGCAGAATCTGGTTGTGGATTGCACCGGGAATGACCAAGCACTCCACCAGGTTGAACAGTTTCCGTGGCGGTATGCAGACTTCTTTTTCTCGATCTCGGTGGGTTTCCGTGCGCGTCGCCTGTTTTTTTATGCCCAAAGAAGCCGTTTCACGGTTGGTACATTTCAACGGTCAATGCGACCATGGTTAATGGAAGAGTTAGGCGCGGCGGAACGGGAGGGACTGCCCAGAGAGGCGGTGGGCTGCTGGCACCCAGTCTTCCCGGCTCGCTCTGATGAGATATGGCTGATGAGTTCAGCGGCAATCCCGATGCTCGAATCATATATTTCCGGGAACACAGCTAATCCCGCACTGATCGTTTTCGAGAAAGTGTTAACTGATGGACCTGTACGTTACATCCAACACGTCACAGAGATCCCGGATGCCACGCAGTGAGCGTGAATACTGGTCCACGGATCGGAAATTCGGACTTCGTATCAGGGATACTGAAGTTCAGAAGTTTATGGGCCATTGCAAGCAGGCCGGGGACAGAGAGACAGGGGGGATACTTGTCGGCTTCTACACGGAGACCCATGACTGCGCAATCGTCACCGACCTGTGCGGTCCACCGTCAGATTCACGGTCTGGGAAAACTTGGTTTCGGAGGGGAGTCCACGGTTTGCAGGGATGGCTTCAGCAGCTCTGGACTGACAAGAGATTTTACCTAGGAGAATGGCATTTCCACCCCCACTCGCGTGCCGTGCCAAGCAAAGTAGACTGCGACCAGCTTGAGGAAATAGCGCGGTCAGGGCAATACAACTGCCCTGAACCGGTACTCCTGTTGATCGGAGGAGGTCCACCCCAGCGGTGGGAAATGGCAGCGTATGTATTTCCGAAGATGCAGCCATGGGTGCCCCTTGAGGAGCGGGTACGTTGCTAAAGCACTATTACGGCCTCAATCATCTGCATTATTTGACCAGCAGCATCCCGCAGGGCGGGATCGGCTCTCCGGGCCTTTGCCCTTGCGTGCCAGTGCGTTCAGAAGCGCACGACAAATCAAGAAAAATGCCCTGACGTCCACTTCTACGTCGCGCACCCGTCCAAATCCCGATAAGTCGCCTTCGGGGCCCCGAACCCCGTATTTCGCGAGTTTGAATGCGTGAGGCACTTCTACGGTTTGCTTGAGAATCTTGAGGTGTTCTGGGTTGGCCATGGTTTGAACCTCGGTAATGGCGGTTGGAAGGCAATACTCGCATGGGCGGAGAGATTTGGGAAGAGTGAATGGTGAAAGGTGAATTATGAAGTCTGGATGATGAACAAAATCGGGCCAAAGCGGGTTTGCTCACAATCGACAACAAGAAGCTGCGGGCCTCAATTCTAGGTCTACGCTTGCCCGCCGATCCAGCGCTCGGGGGGCTCTCCCGGCGGCCATGTTTGATTCTCAAAGGCTATCAGCGATGCGCCGCCTTCGAGGGGGTGCAGCCACCGGTTACGTCTCGGCAACAAGGTCAACTTTGCGCCACTTTGACGTCGTTCCAATCATTTCATCGTCGAGCTCGAACTGCTCCACGCCATACTGACCCAGCAGGGCGTATTTAAGCGGCACATGTGCAAATTTGTTGTGGTACACATGAAGGAACACTTCTGCCGAGCTCGTCGTGGATAGTGCCCCGATCGCGCTTATTGAGGTGTTGTGGTCAGGGGTCATCTTGCGTTTCGGTCCGTAACCCATGCCGGTCGAGTGCGGAGAACCCATTCCGATGGGCGGAACCTCAATTCGGATCTGCTCGAGGCCGTACATCGCAACCCTAATGTTGTATGGGTCCACGTGGCCAAACACACTGTCGAACACGACAAGAAGGCTCGCATGTTTCCCGCCCGTTCGCCCTTTAATCTGCGCCGAGCAGTCCGCGATTTTCTTTCGGACTCGATCACCTGGCGTGTAGGATAGCACCTTGCCATAACCACGTTGGGAAAGGAGAAGATCTGATTCTTGCTCCTCCTTGTTAGGCGTGATTTCCTTCACCTCAACAATGATGCGCTCCGCTCCGACCACCAGCTCGTAATCGGGTGTACGCTCATCGCTTTCGGCAATCCGAAGGCAGGCGATGCCTTTCGTAGCGCAGAATTCTTCAAATAGCTTTTCGGAAATCGTTCTATGCATCGTAAGGAGCTCCAAATTATAGTTAGGCTGACCCGGATTAAAACGACCGTCTGCGCCAGCCCGCCCAGTCAGGTCACGGTTGGTAGCTTCGTGTCTAAAGAGCCGACATCTGGGACACACTTCCTGTCGTTGATCCTCAACTTGTCCTGTTGAAGTGCGATCAGCCGACCGGACACGATCCTAGCCTTTGGGGTTCTTCTTAACTTTAGCGCTTCTTGCGGTTTTGTCACTGGGGGAGCGGTAGCTGCCTTCAGGCAACGTAATCTTCTGATTCATGGCCAGTATCGGACCTACGACGTTCTTGCACTCCCTCTGGAATCGGTCGGCAGTGGGCATTCGGTTTAGATCAAAGCCGAGTGGTACCCATCCTGGAAGATCGAACGTCGCGACAACCATGAGCTTTGAGATCGATGTAAGATAGTCGGCAATCTTGGGCAGTATGGTGTCGGTCGGGCTTTCTGTCTTGGCAAATCCGGTAACCCAACCCGCCACGTTCTTCGCGGAATTCTGCGCCGCGTATACGGTTGGATGCGAAAACACCGTCATCGCGCTCCAACGGACCGCAAGCTCTGTTTCGCCTTCCCCGAGCCGCCGTATAAACTCCTCGCACTTGTGGTGATCGGCCTTCCATGCGCTATCGCCCTTTCCTGCGAACCAATACTCTATCTTCTTCCTGACGCCGTCCTCATCAAATCGGAAGTACATCAGCAGGTCCGTAGATTCCTGGAGCGCACGCGCGAGGACATCCCAACTGTCGCGCGTTTCCGGCTCCATGACCTTGGCCATCCCGAGCAACAAGGATACGGAGCGAAGTGCGAGGAACATGCAGGCGGTGAGCTGTGATTCCTTGTCGGCCTTCAGGCACTCGTCGCCTCTGCGGACAAATTCAGCGGCTAACTCCCGCAAAACGATCGGGGAATTTACCCAAAGCTCATCGAAGGTCATCTACCTGCTCCTACCCTCTTCCTTCTTATTCCTTCTCACGCCCCCGCTCATCGTTGGTCAACCATCCACTTTGCCGCTTCGATTCCGAAATCCATCGGTTCCGCTGGCGTGCGGAATTCACTTGGCGGATATTTGGTTAGAGGATGGAGCACGTGAATCGCACCGTCTATAACGATACGCGCTTCATAAGCGGAGCCTGACTTGACGGCGGAAACGGTTATGCTGCGTCCGCGATATTGAATAGTGTTTTCCACGCACGGATTCTACCATCGTTGTTGCTTATGCAAGCGGGTGATCGATCAGCCTCGGGGAAATTTCTTTCTTCGCTCGTTTCTTGTAGGAGCGGTGCGGGGCGCTCTGGGTCGGGATGGAAGGCGTAACGATCGTTCCGTTTTGGTGGTGGTCATGGGCTCATGGCACACGGGACACTTCACGCGGTCTTTCGGCACGCCGAATCCCAAAAGCTGACCTACGGCGACGGACTTCTCGAATCCGAATTCGGAGCATTTCGGGTTCGCGCATTTGGCGTAAATGTTCATAGGCAGATCGCCTCTTCTACTTCCATGGCGGATACCAATCTGGAGCCACGTAATAAGAGGGAATGGCGTTAGCGGTTGCGCTCGCTGACATGAGTACCGAACAGTCGATGACCGTACCGGATAGGTCTACGTCTGAATGGATGTGTGGCTGGTGGAATGGATGGGACTTGAACTCGCCGAATAGCATCGCGACAGCAACGCCACCGACCAATACTTTGTAAGTATTCATGGCCTATTATATCCCGTCGCGCAAGTCCCTTGCCACCCTATTTCTTCAGGGGAGCAGGATTAACTCGCCGTGGTGGTACTATTGATGCTTGAAGGGAGTACGTGAACGACCATGAGCGAAACGGATGAAATCACAATCGGTTTTGAAGGACAGCGCCGCGATCTCAGTGATTTCGCGTTCGATATATTTGACCAAGAGTTGAGCCTCGGCCGAGAGAAAGAGGCGCCCGGCGGCACGATCATGATACGAGACATGCCGCTCGCGAAAAGTGCCCTCGGCCATGCGATTATTGAAATCGCGCTTTTTACCGGAAAGAACGTAGCTGTGCCGGTATTGGTGGCGTGGCTTTGCTCCAAATGGAAGCGCCAGGGCGAAAAACCAATATCCGTTAAAATAGAAAATAAGTTTTACCAGTTCGACGCCCCCCTCCTTACGAAGGCGATCGAAGACGCAATTGCCAAGCAAAAGAAGAAAAAGAGATAGCTGATCCGCCTATTTCTTCATCTGCTTGAGGATCTCCGCGATTTCCTTCAAATCTTCGAAGTCCGCGACGATCTCGATTTTCGCCTTCATCTTCTTGAGGTCGGGGGTGTGCGCGGGCGTTAACCTCAATCCGGCGTGAAAAGGCATTTCGGACGCGCTCGGAAGCTTCTTGAATAGCGGTTCGGAACGCCTTTTAGGGCCATGCGCGAAAACCCCACTAAAAGTGATGTTTTGGCGCAACGCACACTTGATCATTTAGAGCGCATATTCAGAGCGTCGAAGCTAGGTTTCGACCATGTTCACGCTGGATTGAGGTTAAGCCTTCTTCCTGCAACGCCTTCTCAAGCGGGGTAGCGCCGAGGCAAGCGCAATTTGCTCTCCTCTGCGGCTCGTAAAATCGGGATCTCGACTTCTTCGTTTCCGCGGAATGACAAACGGCCGCAGAGTAATCCGGCTCCGAGCCGGATTACTCTGCGCTTCCATACCAAGGAAAACTCCTTTCATTCGGCAGGCGGGAATATAATCGAGCAATGAACGCCTACCTCTGCACCTATCGAAGCAGAAAGCCCTCGCCGAGACAGCTACGGCTGACCGAGGCCGCTGCGAAACGGGATCCTCTACTCCAAGCCTTTCTCGCAAGCTACAACGACAGTTATTACGACTGGGGAGACGATCCATCCTTCTTCGCGGCGCAGCACCTACTGGGAGACGTCCGCAAGGCGAGCTGGGGCGTCTGCCGCCGGGATGTCCGAGACTCGCTCGGAATAGGCGACGTCGTCTTCTTCTTCTGTGCGCGTCACGTCGAACGCGCCTGGCATTACCACTTCGTGGGGTTCGGCACCGTCCGGGCGCTTGTCAAACGCAAAGCCCTGTGGACCGACGCGGCGTACGCGCCGTACCGCAAGTTCTACAACGTACTCGCACGCCTCGTCGGCGGCCGTCTAGTCCAAAGCGAAACGTTCCATGACTACCACGACAACTGGAGCCTTCGCGCCAAAGCGCCCTACGTGCTCTTCGATGTCGCGCAGAGCTCCTTCAACTTGAGGTCTCCACACCACGTCGGGACCTGGGAGAAGGGCGCATCCACTCCGGAAACATGGTTCACCGACGCTCGCTCGACTCGAATTGAACACCTCCTGTTCGTCGAACGCGGAATTCGTCGTCGCCTCCGAACCGCCAAATCAGGCTTCGGGCACGCAAAGCTCAACCTACTCCGCGCAGGACGGACCACCCGACCGGGGCGCACCCTGCCGGAACTCACGCAAGCGCTCAATCGGCTCGTGTGAAGTTTCCCTTCCAACCGTCCAATTCAGGCTAAAAAGGTTTGGAAAGGGACTTGGGCGAAACGAAGACGTTATAAGTTCGGGGTCACATGAACAGTGGCTAGTGGTTAGTGGCGAGGGCTATGAGCGCTATAAAAGCATCGCCGCGGCTTGAAGATTCACACCTCGTCCCAGGGGTTGAGGAAAACGACGCCGAGGCCGGCGAAGTCCTTGACGTTCCGCGTCACGAGGGTAATGCCGTGTTCAAGGGCCGTGGCGGCGATGACGGCGTCCACCACCTTTACCGCGATGCCCTGTTGTTTTGCCCGCGCGGCCAAATGTCCCCAACCCATATCGATTGCTCCGGGGAAAGCTTGATGCACTTTTCTTCGTGGAGGGCTGCCAGCGCGTGTGATACATGCCGGGCTTTAACTCCGAGTGGGAATTGCTTTCGGAGGAATCCCTGAAGCGAGGCAGAGGGCATCTTCGCGCTGCATCGAGTGCTTATGGAAATTGAATAGTGTACGTCGCGCCCGAGAAATCCTCTGATGCCGGATGCGGCTCGCCCAGCACGTCGCAAAGCTCAATAAAAAGGTCTACTCGCAGATGTGCAACCCATGACGCCCCCGAAGTCCCCTTCGATGACCTGAACCCCGTTTCCGGCCCGTCACGCCAACGGGTAGCTTCTACGTGTAGCCGACATAACCGTCCAGGTGGACTTTCAAACCGGCGGAACGCCCCTCCCACCTCTGAGACAAACTATTGTGAACACAGGAAACGGCCTAAGATGCGGTGGATAAGCGCCATTCGGTCGCCATTCTGAGACAGAATTGTGAGATTCTCAAAGCCGCTATTGCCGGGCCTTCGGCGATTATCTCAAAACTTACCCATTCTGAGAACAAAAGGCACGGTCCCAATCGTCCCTGTAGGGTTTCAGTAATTCCCGTTCTCTTCCGAGCGAGGCTAGTCTTTCCTCCGAAGTGCGGCGAGAATAGTCGAGGTCTATCCAGACTGGGCCGGGCTTCTTCGGACCACCGTCCTTTTTTCGCGGTGTCCGATACTCACGTTTTAGATTTTCTTGAGCAGCTTGTTCAGCGATTGTTACAGGCAGCACTAAACAGGAGTAGTCCTTGGGCGATTTGGCGGAGACCAACACGACGACTTGGGCCTTGTAGAACGCATCAGAATGCTTGTTGAACATCGGCTCGTCGCCTCTGATCGTTGCTTCACTACAATAGCCGTATCCCCACCACCATCCCGACTGTTCAGTCCAACTAGCGCCCTTGACTTGTACCTGGTAGGAAATTCCGTCTTTGACCGCGACCAAGTCGGCGTTCGCCGATATTCCCTCCTTGTTGAGATTACTTACGCGGAAGCCGTGAAACTCCAGCTCATTTGAGACAATGCGCTCAGCCACCGGCCCGACGTTCTTTTTGTTAATGCCTTTGTCGCTCACTTTGCCGACCGTTCTCCAGTATGGCGCACGGCACTTGCAAAATCTAGAGCCAGTTTTTTCCTGAGCGCCCCGGCAGCGCCTTTCTGGTGTTGCAAAACTTAACCTTTGAGCAACACGCCCGCCAGTGTTTGGGCGTTTTCATTTTCTGTCAAAGGACCCTTTGTGAGATGCCCCTCTTAAAGCCGCGCGAGCGTTGTCAGAAGCTACTTCTATGAGGTCATCACCCCTTCGACTTGACGAGTAACGGCCAAACCGCGCTTTTGGCTCGTCGTTGCCAAATGAGAGGTCACAGGGACGGTAGTCGACTTGTGGGGAAGAGAAAGCGACCGCAACGAAGAGTCTTTCTGAGAAAGGAGACCCACTTTGCGCTTTGAAGGCAAGGGTCGGCTTGGCTTTTACCCGTTGCCACTGTCCGAAGCCGAACGGATTCGCAAATTTCTTTCGTTTCCGCACGAGCCGTCATCCTCGCTCGATCCCTGCATCGGCGATGGTGTGGCATTCGAGGCGATCACCAGCGGCACCGAGATGCTTCGCTATGGCATCGAACTTGATGCCTACCGTGCCGAGCAAGCCAGGCAACGGATTCCCAACATAATCCAAGGCAACACGCTGGAAGTTCATTGCGTCGTAGAGTGCTTTGGGCTCCTCTAT